>Ga0207793_100019_pt1 | contig 205875 bp, 205 predicted proteins | sample CeladaPassaB1F09_FD_187486 | JGI IMG/M metagenome (GOLD analysis project Ga0207793, IMG submission 187486) | Cellulose-adapted microbial communities from the Joint BioEnergy Institute, USA - Passage B1F09 (SPAdes) (version 2) | ecosystem: Engineered > Bioreactor > Continuous culture >...
CCGTCGATCCATTTTTCAATGACCATAACGCGTTTCAGTTCGTTCTTTGTCAAGGTGATCTGCTCCTTGCTCATACTGACATTTTCTCGGATCAGTTACACCCTGACAATATCACAGAACAACAACATCATGACCGCAATTGGCGGTTGTTCCGAAGGCCGCTTTCCGCTATAATGTCCATTATACGCATACATTCGTCTTTCCAGGGAGGACGAATCATGTCCCACCGTTACTACGTCGTCCGGGAAGATCTGCTGCCCGAGGGCATCCTGAAGACGGAGATGGCGAAGGATCTCCTGCGCCGGGGGGAAGCGGCCACGGTGCACGAGGCGGCGGAACGGGTCGGGCTGAGCCGCAGCGCGTTCTACAAATACAAAGACGGGGTATATCCGCTGGAACAGGCGCAGCCGGAACGGATCGTCACGTTGGCCCTGGATCTGGAGCACCGTTCCGGCGTGCTGTCGAAGGTGCTCGGGGCGCTCGCCGACGGCGGCGGCAACGTGCTGACCATTTCCCAGTCGATTCCGCTCCGGGGTGTGGCGAATGTGGTCGTTTCGCTGGACTTGTCGGAATCCGGCGCCGCACCCGGCGCCCTCCTGGAACGGCTGCGCACACTGGACGGCGTGCGCAGCGCGGCCATCGTCGGCCGCGGCTGAGGCGGGACGGACAGGCAGGAAAGGAACATGCGCGAAAAGGGACAGGGGACAGGAGGGAAACAGATGAGACCGATCCGGGCCGGGCTTCTGGGACTGGGCACGGTCGGCACCGGCGTGGTGCGGATCGTCGAAGGCCGCCAGGAAGATCTGCAAGGGCAGGTCGGTTCGCCGGTTGAAATTCGCAAAATTTTGGTGAAGGACAAAACCAAGGCAAGGGAAATTCCCGTCGATCCGGCGAAACTGACGGAGGACCCGTGGGAAATCATCCACGACCCCGATATCGACATTCTCATCGAGGTGATGGGCGGTGTCGAGCCGACCAAGGAATACCTTCTCGCCGCCCTGGAAAGCGGCAAACAGGTCGTCACCGCCAACAAGGACCTGATGGCGCTGTACGGCCAGGAAATCATGGCCAAGGCCCGCCAAAAGGAATGCGACGTGTTTTTCGAAGCCAGCGTGGCCGGGGGCATCCCGATCATCCGCACGCTGATCGATAGCTTCTCTTCCGATCGGATTACGAAGATCATGGGGATCGTCAACGGGACCACCAACTACATTTTGACCAAGATGAGCCAGGAAGGGGCGGCCTACGAGACCGCCCTCAAGGAAGCGCAGGCGCTGGGCTACGCGGAAGCCGATCCGACGTCGGACGTGGACGGCCTTGACGCGGCGCGCAAAATGGCGATCCTCGCCACCCTGGGGTTCAGAACCCCCATCGCGCTGGAAGACGTGGACGTCCGCGGCATCCGTGCCGTCACGCAGGAAGACATCCGTTTGGCCCGGCAGCTCGGATACGAACTGAAGCTGCTCGGGATCGCCGAACGGGATGACGGCGATCAGATCAGCGTCAGCGTACAGCCGACGATGATCCGCCAAAGCCATCCCATCGCGTCGGTCAACGGTGTCTTCAACGCCGTCTACGTCTACGGGGAAGCGGTCGGAGAGACGATGTTCTACGGTCCCGGCGCGGGCCAGCTGCCGACGGCGACGTCGGTGGTGGCGGATCTGGTCGCCGCGGCGAAAAATCTGAAACTCGGCGTCAGCGGCAAATCGGCCGTCGCTCCCTATCGCGAGAAAAAGCTGAAAAGCGACGATCAGATCGCGTCGAAATTTTTCCTCCTGCTCAACGTGGAAGACCGCGCGGGCGTGTTGGCGCAGATCGCCCGGGTGTTCGCCGACTTCGGCGTCAGCATCGAATCGGTCATGCAGCCTTCCGCGGCGGATTCGTCGGGCCGCACCGATCTGATCATCATCACGCACCACGCAAGCAAGGCGGCGTTCGATTCCGTGGCCGGACGCCTCGAGAGCCTGGATGTGGTCAGGGAAGTGAAAAGCGCATACCGCGTCGAGGGATGATCCCGCCCCATACAAAGCCAAAGGAGTCTTGACATGCGTTATCAAGGATTGCTGGCCGCCTATGAACCGTTTTTGCCCGTGACGGAGCGGACGCCGCGGCTCACCCTTCTGGAGGGCAACACGCCGCTCATCCGCGCCGAACGGCTGTCGGAAGAACTTGGTCTTGACCTGTATTTCAAGTACGAAGGGCTGAACCCCACCGGCTCCTTCAAAGACCGCGGCATGGTGGTGGCTGTCGCCAAGGCGGTGGAAGAAGGAAGCCGCACCATCATGTGCGCCTCCACCGGCAACACGTCGGCGTCCGCGGCGGCGTACGCCGCGCGGGCGAAGCTGGGCTGCATCGTGCTCATCCCGAGCGGCAACATCGCCCTCGGCAAGCTGGCGCAGGCGATCATTTACGGCGCGAACGTCATCGCCATCGAAGGCAATTTCGACCGCGCGTTGGAAATCGCCCGGGAGATCACCGCCACCCATCCGATCACGCTGGTCAATTCCGTCAATCCGTACCGCATCGAAGGCCAGAAGACGGCGGCGTTCGAGGTGTGCGACCAGCTGGGCGGTCCGCCGGACTACCTGGCCATTCCCGTCGGCAACGCGGGCAACATTTCCGCTTATTGGAAGGGCTTCAAGGAATACCATGCCGCCGGCCGCATCCGGACGCTGCCCAAAATGGTCGGATTTGAGGCGGAAGGCGCCGCCGCCATCGTGAGGGGGCACCCGATCCCGAACCCCGAAACGGTGGCCACGGCGATCCGCATCGGCAATCCGGCCAGCTGGAAAACGGCGGCCGCCGCCGCCGGGGAATCGGGCGGCCGCATCGACTGTGTCACCGACCAAGAAATTTTGGAAGCTTACCGGATGCTTGCCGCCATGGAAGGGATTTTCGCCGAACCCGCATCCGCCGCTTCGCTGGCGGGCGTGCGCAAGCTGAAGCGGGAAGGCGTTTTCCGCGGCGGGGAAAAGGTGGTGTGCGTGCTGACCGGACACGGGCTCAAGGACCCGGACATCGCCGTCCGATCGGCCCGCACCGAGCCTGTCACCGTGCCGGCCGAAAAGGCGGCGGTGCTGGAAGCCATCGCGAAGCTTTCGCCGGAGGGTGAACCGTAATGGCCGACATGCGCATCCGCGGCCGCGCCGTCGCCCGCGCGCCGGCCAGTACGGCCAACCTCGGTCCGGGATTCGATTCGCTCGGCATGGCTCTGTCGCTCTATACATGGATTGACCTTCAGCCGGCCGACACGACTACGGTCACCCTGCTGGGAGACCAGTTAAGGGGCGTTCCGGCGGACAAGACCAATCTCGTCTACCGGGCGGCGCAGCTCGTGTTCCGCGAGGCGGGCGCCGGGGATCCGGAACTGGATATCCGCATCCGCAGCGACATCCCCTCGACGCGGGGGTTGGGAAGCAGCGCGGCCGCCATCGTGGGCGCGCTGTGCGCCGCCAACGCGCTGCTCGGTGAGCCGCTGTCCAGGGACGAGCTGTTCCAGCTGGCGCTGCGCATGGAACGGCACCCGGACAACGTGGGCGCCTGCCTGTTCGGCGGCATCATCGCCGCTTCGTGGGACGGCGACCGGGCGGAGGCGGTGCGTCTGGAAGTTCCCGAAGCGTTGGAAGCTCTGGTTGCCGTGCCTGAATATGAGCTCTCCACCGCAAAATCGCGGGATGTGCTGCCCAAGACGGTGGATTTCGCCGACGCGGTCTACAACGTCGGCCAAAGCTCCCTGCTGACGGCGGCGCTGGCCGCCGGGAGGCTTGACCTGCTCGGCCGCGCCATGCGAGACCGGCTCCACCAGCCTTACCGGGCGAAGCTCGTGCCCGGGCTGGAAACCGTGCTGCGGGAGGCGCCGAACCATGGCGCCCTGGCCGCGGTGCTGTCCGGCGCGGGACCGGCCGTGCTGGTGCTCGTCGACAAAAACAGCCGGCGCCGGGACGAGCTGGAGCGGTTTATGCGGGAGACGATGCGGCCGTCGGGCGGCTGCGCAACGCTGTGGCTGAAGCCGTGCCCGTACGGCGCGGCGGCGGTGGCGTTGGACGAGGGTCATCCGGACTTCCGGCTGCCCCCGGAACACCTGCTGAAACCGCTGGAAACGAGGGTGGGCGCATGAGCTTGAAACGGGTCGCATTGCTGCCCCGCAATACCGTGTCCGACGAAGCGGCGCGGCATCTGCTCCGCGGCATGGAAGTGGAATACGTCTACTGCAAAATGATTTCCGACGTCTTTCAGGCCACGGCCCGTGGAGAGACGGATTGGAGCGTCATTCCCATCGAAAACACCATCGAGGGTTCCGTCAGCCTGCACCTGGACTGGCTGGTACACGAAGTGGACCTGCCGGTGCGGGCGGAATGGGTGTATCCGTCGGTACTCCACCTGATCGGGCGGTTCGACGAAGCCAGGGCCGATGACGGTGGCTGGAGTCCGCAAAAAATCGTCCGGGTATACAGCCATCCGGTGGCGATGGCCCAGTGCACCAAGTTTTTGCGATCCCGCCTGCCGCACGCGGAGCCCGTCACGGTCGGCAGCACTTCCGAGGCGGTCGAGATCGTGAGGGACAACCCGGGCCGGGGATGGGCGGCCATCGGCACCCGGATCGCGGCGGAAAACATGGGATTGGACGTGCTTCAGCCGCGCGTGATGGACCATGACAACAATTTCACCCGCTTTTTTCTGGTCGGCCACGCGCCCTTCGAACGTCCGGATGCCAATCTGCACAAAACCAGCATCCTGGTCACGCTTCCGGAAGATTATCCGGGCGCGCTCCACCAGGTGTTGTCCGCGTTCGCGTGGAGGCGGATCAACCTGTCCCGCATCGAATCGCGGCCAACCCGCAAGAAACTGGGCAATTACTATTTCTACATCGACATCGAGATGTCGCTGGACAGCGTGTTGCTTCCTGCGGCCCTCGCCGAAATCGAGGCGATCGGCTGTCAGGTTCGCATATTGGGATCCTATCCCAGCTTTTCCTACGAAGCGGAGCCGCCGGGCGGGAAGGCGTCTCCCGGGAAGGAAAGCGGCGCCCGGGATTGAATTCTTTTCTTGAACATCTTCTGGAGGTGCGATGAATGGCAGAGAAATGGATCTACCTCAATGGCGAATATGTGACCAAGGAAAACGCGAAGATTTCCGTCTTCGACCACGGTTTCCTGTACGGGGACGGCATCTTTGAAGGCATCCGGATTTACGGCGGGAACATTTTCCGCCTGAAGGAGCACCTGGACCGCCTGTACGATTCGGCCAAATCCATTGACCTGAAAATCCCGCTTACGTTCCAGGAAATGCAGGATGCGGTCGTGGAAACGGTGCGCAAGAACAACATGCGCGACGGTTACATCCGTCTGGTCGTGTCGCGCGGTCCCGGCGATCTTGGACTGGATCCGCTCCGTTGTCCGCGTCCGTGGGTCATCATCATCGTGGAGGAACTGTCCATCTATCCGGAGGAAGCCTACCGCAACGGGCTCCGCACGGTGTCCGTCAGCACGCGGCGCAACATCCCCGACGCGCTCAATCCGAAGATCAAGTCCCTCAATTACCTCAACAATATTCTGGCCAAAATTCAGGCCAATCTGGCGGGCGTCGGCGAATCGATCATGATTAACGCCCAAGGGTACGTGACGGAAGGTACCGGCGATAACATTTTTATCGTAAAAAAGGGTGTCGTATGGACCCCTCCGGCTTATGTCGGGGCCCTGGAAGGCATCACCCGCGGTGCCATCATCGAACTGTGTCACAAGCTCGGCTACCCGCTTCGGGAAGAACCGTTCGCGCTGCATGACGTCTATGTGGCGGACGAAGTGTTTTTCACCGGCACCGCCGCCGAAGTGATCGCCGTGCGCGAGGTGGACGGGCGGATCATCGGCGAAGGCAAAGCGGGACCCGTCACGACGCATCTGCTCCAGGAATTCCGCAAACTGGTTTACGTGGACGGTGTGCGCGCGTTCGATTGAGACGCGCTGTCAGGGACCTTATTTTAAGCGCTTTCTTGACGAAGCCTCCGGCGTTTCGGCGCCGGGGGCGTTTTTTTGCCGCGGGGATGTCAAACGCCCACCTGCTGCATAGGATGTAGTGTCATAAGCCCAGAGCGGACCGACAGCAGTCAGGAGGGAACGGCGTGAAACTTCATGTGGTCAAGGAAGGGGAAACGTTGTGGGGCATCGCCCAGAAGTACGGCGTGTCCCTGGATGAGCTGATCAAAGCCAACCCGCAAATCCAAAATCCGGACGTGATTCATCCCGGCATGAAAGTCAAAATTCCGGCTTCGGCGGAGCCGAAGCCCGAGCTGATCCACCAGCACAAGGTCAAGCAGGGCGACACGCTCTGGAAGCTGGCCAAGGCCTGGGGCATTCCCCTCTCCACCCTGATCAAGGCGAATCCGCATCTGAAAAATCCGAACGCGCTCCTCACCGGAGAAATCGTCAACATCCCGAAGGTGCCCGGACAAACGGCGCCGTCCGGTCTGCCGCCCGGTTCCGCCGGCGCCGGGGCCTCCGGCAAAGCAGACATGCCGGCGCAACCGGCGGAGCAGGGCCCGGCGAAAACGGCGGAGCAAACGGCGCCCCCTTCCGCAGCGGAACCGCCGGCCGCGCCCGGAATGCAGCTCGCCGTCGAGCTGGAGAAGTTCACCGATCTGTTCAAGGCGGTGCCCATCCCGCCGGTGGAAGCGTCGGCGGAGCCGAAGGCGCCGCCCGCTCCGTCGGGCGCGCCTGCGGATCAGCCGGCCCAGTCTCCGACTTTGGGAGGGGGGCAAACGGGACTGGGGGCCTGGCCTTACGGCTACGCACCGGATATGTTTCTCGGGATGCAGCCCGCGGCAGGGATCGGCGCGCCGGGATGGGCCGGGGGGAAGCCGGACTGCGGCTGCGGCGGTTCGGGGGGATCGGGAACCGCGGGGCAGCCTTACGCCCATGCCGCCGAAGCTTTCCCCGGTCTCGGTGCCGGCTGGCCCGTTTCGCCGGACGCGATGTACGCCCAGGCCGGCGGCAGCCATTGCGTTCTGTATCCGGCGGGGGATCCCTGGCTGTCTCCCATGGCGCCGGTTCAGCCGATTTGGCCGCCTTCGGCGACGCCGTATCTCCCGCCGGCGCCGCAGCCGTACCATCCGGCTCAGCCGTATTATCCTCCGCTGCCGCTCCATGCCGGGACGGCGGGCATTCCTCCGGCGACGGATTGCCCGCCCATGCCGGGGTATCCTTACCATCAAGGATATCCGCCGATGACGGGCTATCCGTATCCGTTTTACCCGCCTGCAGGCACCGGAGAAAGCGCCGGCGGACGCCCGGACGGGACGGACGCCGGCAACCCCGAAGGGAGCACAGACAGAGGGAGCGGGCCCCAAAACAAAGCGTCAAAGGCGAAAACCGCTTCGAAGGAAAATCAGGAACGCAAAAAAAAGGAAAAACCGAAAACCGCCGACGCCTTTTCGTCCGCAGCTGCCCGCCGGAACCGGAGCATGCCCTGGACGGCGCGCTGACAACGGAAGGCCCCGCGGCCTGCATACGTCCGGAATCCCCGATTCATACTACAAAAAAACATGGGATTCCGGAGTTTGTTTTCCGGGGAAAGAAGGGGATTACGGTGCTTGTACTCAGGGTCTGGAAAGGATGGAAAAAGAAATTGAAGCGCCGGCGCCGGCCCGTCTGGCAGCTGGGCGGGTTCCTGGGACCGGCGCTTCTGGCCGTCCTGGCGTACGGCGCGCCGGCGGCCGCCGCGGTGGACATCGGCTCCGCCGCCGCCGGAACGCCTGAAGCGTGGATCGATTCCCCGACCGCGGACATCGGCTCCGCCGCCGGAGTGCCGACGGCGGGCAACGAAGCGTCCGCGCCGTCAGACGGTGTGCCGTCCTTCGCGATGTCCCCGGTTTGGGCGGTGGAGGCTCTTGCGCCTTTCGATTCCCGGGATAAACGTCCGTCCATGGTCTCCGGCGAAAGCGGACCGCCGGTTCCCGCCGAAGAGGCGGCGCTCCACGGCGCCTTTTTCCAGTTCCCCGTCGAAGCGCTGGAAAGCAGCTCGCATGCCGGTTCCCTGTACCGGCCGGCCTAGCTGCCCCCGTCTCTTTTCCCTGAACGCGTGGTATTGTTTTTCAGCAATCACGGCACCCAGAGCAGCCAACGGCACCGGGTGCCTTTTCATTTTGGTGCCGCCCGGATGCGGGACCGGCTTATGTTCTCTTCCCCGGCCACATCTGGTATAATCGACGGGAAACCAGATGAGAGCGAGGAAACCGCATGCGGGTACTCGGCATCGATCCGGGAATCGCCACGGTGGGATTCGGGTTTATCGACCAGATCGGCCACCGCCTCGTTCCCGTCCAGTACGGTTGCATCCGTACCCGAGCGGACGCGCCGGCCGAAGAGCGGCTCCGCATCATCTACGATTCCGTCTGTTCCCTGATGGACAAATACCGTCCGGATGCGGTCGCGGTGGAAATCCTGTATTTCAAGAAAAACGTCACCAACGCTTTCACCGTCGGACAAGCCCGCGGCGTCATGCTGCTGGCCGCCGCGCAACGGGGGATTCCCGTCGGGGAATACACGCCGATGCAGGTGAAGCAGGCGGTGGCCGGTTACGGCGGGGCGGAGAAAAAGCAAATGCAGGAAATGGTCCGCATGCTGCTCAAGCTGCCCGCCGTGCCGGAGCCGGACGACGTTGCCGACGCTTTGGCGGTGGCCGTCTGTCACGCCCATACCGCTTCGGTGATGTTCCGCCTTAACGGGGGGACGGCGCGGTGATCGACTTTTTGCGGGGCAGGATCGTCCACCGGGAGCCCGATTCTGTCGTGCTTGAAGTGCGAGATGTCGGATACCGGGTATTCGTGCCCAATCCTTACGCCCTGGGAACCGGCGGGGAACCCGTTGTCCTCTATGTGCATCATCACATCAGAGAAGACGCGATGGCGCTGTACGGCTTTCCCACTCGGGAAGAACAGGCGTTTTTTCGCATGCTCATCGAAGTGCCCGGCGTCGGGCCGAAAATGGCCCTCGGCATTTTGGCCAGCGGGAGGCCGGAGGCGATCGCGTCGGCGGTCCGCGCGGGCGACGCCGCGTACCTCACCCGGCTTCCGGGTGTCGGCAAGAAAACGGCGCAGCGCCTCATCCTTGACCTCAAAGACAAGCTGGCGCAATGGATCCCGGCCGTCCCGAAGGGCGACGCGGAAGCCGCCGCCGCTTCGGCCGCGCCTTCCAAAGCGGCCGTCAGCGATGCCTGGACGATGGCGCGGGAAGCGCTGCTCGGTCTCGGATACCGGGAATATGAACTGGACCGGGTCTGGCACGAGATCCGACCCGGTCTCGGCGGCCGGGAAACGCCGGAGCAGTTGATCCGGCACGCGCTCAAGCAGCTGGACAAAGGATAAAGCCGGACGGGAGGGGTGCCAGTGGAGGACCGGATGATCACCGCGCACCTGATGATGGAGGATCAGGCGGCGGAATACAGCCTTCGTCCGCGGTATTTGGGGGAATACATCGGTCAGTCGCAGGTCAAAGAAAACCTGAAAATCTACATCGAAGCGGCGAAAATGCGGCGCGAACCGCTGGATCACGTGCTGCTGTACGGGCCCCCCGGACTTGGCAAGACGACCCTGGCCCATATCATCGCCAACGAACTCGGCGTACATATCCGCGCCACCAGCGGGCCCGCCATCGAACGGGCCGGCGACCTGGCGGCGATCCTGACCAACCTGCAGGAAAACGATGTGCTGTTCATCGACGAGATCCACCGGCTGCACCGCACGGTGGAGGAAGTGTTGTATCCGGCGATGGAAGATTTCGTCCTGGATTTCGTCATCGGCAAAGGCCCTGGCGCCCGGTCGGTGCGGCTGGATCTTCCCCGGTTCACGCTGATCGGCGCGACCACCCGCGCGGGCCTGTTGTCCGCACCGCTCAGGGACCGCTTCGGCGTGGTCTGCCGCCTGGATTATTACGGGGAGGAAGACCTCACCCATATCATCACCCGCTCCGCGGACATCCTGGGCGTCACCGTCGTCGGGGAGGCGGCCCGCGAGATCGCCCGCCGGTCGAGGGGAACGCCGCGGGTGGCCAACCGGCTGCTCAGGCGGGTGCGCGATATTGTGCAGGTGCGCGGGGACGGCGTCATTACGCCGGAGACGGCGCGGGAAGCCCTGGACCGTATCCAGGTGGATTCCCTCGGCCTTGACAGCGTCGACCACAAGCTGCTAAGGGCGATGATCGCGCACTACCGTGGCGGTCCCGTCGGCCTCGATACCATCGCCGCATCCATCGGAGAGGAGAGCCAGACGGTGGAGGACGTGTATGAACCCTATTTGCTGCAAATCGGTTTTATCCAGCGGACCCCCAGAGGAAGAGTGGTCACGGAGGCGGCGTACCGGCATCTGAACCTGCCGTTGCCGGGTGAGGACAAGCAGGGAGGGGACGAAGCGTGAGGTTCCCGCGGTGGAAGGCGTTCACGGCCGCGATTCTCATCGTCCTCGTCCTGGGCGGAGCTTTTCCGGCCGTTGGAAATATCGACGTGGCAAGCGTGGGAAAGGCCTATGCGGCGAACGGCCCGTCCAGGACCGTCCGCGTCGCCTTGTTTTACGACAACGGAACGCGGCGCAATCCCGCAGCCGTCGTCACCCTTTCGTCGGAAGCGGGACTCGAGCTTTCCTATGGTGGACTTAAGGCGGGGACCGTGGAAGCGAACCGGCCGGTGCGCTTCGCCGTCGACGCCTACCGCGCGCTGCTGGCGGAGACCGCCGGCGCCTCCGAGGCAACCGCCCTTGCCCAGAAGGTGCGGGCCGCTTCCGGCGCCGCGTTCGTCACACGGCTGGAAAAATCCGGCCAGACCGTCTACCAGGTGACGGAAGGCGCGTACGCCACGGCGGACCAGGCGGCGGCTGCCCTGAACCGCTGGCGGCAAGCGGGGGTGCTGGACGGTGTGCAGTCCCTTGTGTCCGCCGGCGTCGCCGGTCCCCTGGCGGTGGAAGCGGGACCCTACGCGGGCGAAGCGGAAGCGAAGGCGGCGGCAAAGGCGTTTGGCGCCGCCGGTCTCGACGCTTTCCCGGCCCTCAAGGCGGAAGGCGGGACGCTCGTCTGGGTGGTGCGCATCGGCCAGTTGGCGGACCCCTCGCGGCTGAACGAGCTCCTGCAGTCGGCGCAGGCCGCCTCCGGCGGCGCCGCGGTGCGGATTCCCGCCGCCGGGGAAAACTATGCCCTGCTGCGCGACGACGTTTCCGGAAACGGGACGCAAGACGCCGTGCTGTATGCCGTTTCCGCGGACGGCACCGCCGTCCTTGCCGTCCGTCCCGCCGGAGCGGGTTTCATTCGCGTGGAAGAACGCTTGGGACGGCTCTACCGGGGCTTCTTTGAGGTCAGCGCCTATAACGGGCAACTGGCGCTGGTCAATGAGGTGGAGCTGGAAGAATACCTGTATTCGGTGGTCGGCGCGGAAATGGGCGGCTCCTTCCACGAAGAAGCGCTCAAAGCCCAGGCGGTGGCTTCACGGTCTTACGTCCTGTCGATGAAGGGCGCCTGGCGCATCGCCGACGTGGACGATACCACGAATACCCAGGCCTATTATGGCGTGGAACGGGAAACGCCGCAGACGACGGCCGCCGTCCGCGCCACCGCCGGCGAGGTGCTTACCTACCAGGGGCAGCCTGTCAGCGCCTTCTACGCCGCCAATCACGGTGGCGTCACCGCGCACCCGTCCGAAGTGTGGGGGTCCGATGTCCCCTGGCTGCGCGCGGCGGCATCGAGTCCGGACGAGGCGGCCGAACGGAACGCGTACACCTGGTACAAAGTCGTCCTGGAATCGGGCCTCGTCGGATACATCCGCGAGGATCTGCTTGCCGACACCGGACGCGTCAATGCGGCGGGGGTCCCCGTGTATCAGGTCATTGGGGAAGGTGTGGCCGTGCGCCCGGAACCCGGCACGCGGCGGGACCCGCTCACCCGGGTGAATGCCGGCACGCAGGTTGCCGTGCTGGGCACCACCCCGGAGGCCACCAGCTACCGGTGGATCGAAGGCCCGTATTCCGGCGAGACGCTGCTGGCTTCCATCAACGCGAGGAGTTCCACGAAAATCGCCGGTCCGCTGCTCACCCTGGGGGTGGGCGCCCGCGGCCCATCCGGCCGGGTGCTGTACGTGGTGGCGAACGGACAGAAAGTGGAGCTCTCCACCGCGGACCAGCTGCGCGGCGCCCTGGGCGGCCTCCGCAGCACGCTGTTTGAAATCGAGGAAACGGGACGGTTCACCCTGCTCGGCGGAAGCCGTTCGACGAGGGAATTCCCCGGACAGGCGGGACCGCTTTATGCGGTGGGCGCCGACGGGACGGCCCGGGCCCTGGCGGCTGACAGGCTGATCCTCATGGACAAGGACGGGCGGCTGCGGGATGTCACGACGTATCCGTCGTTTGTCTTTGTCGGCAAGGGGACCGGTCACGGCCTTGGCATGTCGCAATGGGGAGCCCAGGGTATGGCGCTCCGGGGGGACGATTACCGGGCGATTTTGCAATACTATTATCCGGGGACGCAACTGACCGTCCTGTAAGGCGGAGATTGGACCAGACCGATGTTGACCAGCGACTTTGATTTCGAATTGCCGGAAAGGCTGATTGCCCAAACGCCGCCGGCGGATCGCGGAGCTTCGCGGCTTCTTGTGTTGCACCGCGGCACCGGCGCCGTGGAACACCGCATGTTTCATAATCTGGCGGAATATTTGCGCCCCGGGGATACCCTCGTGCTGAACGACACCCGGGTGATGCCCGCCCGTTTGCTGGGAAGGAAAGCGGACACCGGCGCGAAGGTCGAGCTTCTGCTGCTCGTCCGGCTGGAAGGGGACCGGTGGGAAGTCCTGGCCAAGCCGGCCCGGAAGATCCGCCGCGGCGCGCGGCTCTTGTTTGGCGCCGGGAACGGATCGGCAACCGGAGAGGTTCCCGACTCGTCGCCGGACGGAAAGCCGCTGCTTGCCGCCGTGGTGGAAGAGGAGCGGGAAGCGGGCCTGCGGGTGGTGCGCTTTGAATACGAAGGCGTGTTCCAGGAGCTGCTCGATCGGGCGGGACAGGTTCCCTTGCCGCCCTACATCCGCGAGAAGCTGGCCGACCCTGGGCGGTACCAGACCGTATATGCCCGCCATGCGGGATCGGCCGCGGCGCCGACGGCCGGGCTGCATTTTACGGAACAATTTCTGACGGAACTGCAAGATCAAGGGGTCCGGTTGTGCCGCATCACGCTGCATGTGGGACTTGGCACATTCCGGCCGGTGAACGCCGAGCGCGTGGAAGACCACCGCATGCACGCCGAATGGTATTCCGTCGGGGAAGAAGCGGCACGGCTGCTGAACGAAACCCGCGCGCGGGGCGGCCGCATCGTGGCCGTCGGCACCACGTCCGCGCGGACGCTGGAAACGGTCGCCCTCCGGTTTCCCGAAGGGGCCGTGGAGCCCTGCAGCGGCTGGACGGACATTTTCATCTATCCCGGCCATACGTTCCGTATGGTGGACGCGCTGCTCACCAATTTCCACCTGCCGCGCTCCACCCTGATCATGCTCGTCAGCGCGTTCGCCGGCCGGGAGGCGGTATTGGCCGCCTACCGGGAAGCGGTGCGGCTGGAATACCGCTTTTTCAGCTTCGGCGACGCGATGCTCATCCTTTAGCAGGGGTGCGGCAAAACGGGTTTACGCCGCGGGAGCGGGCCGGGCCGTCCGGATGGAACAGGAACTCCGGACGGCCTGCGCCGCCCTGATTGCGGGGAAGGAGAAGCTGAACATCACCGATGGCTGTAAGATACGAACTGATCAAGACGTGCCGGCAGACGGGAGCCCGTCTCGGCCGGCTGTACACGCCCCACGGCGTCATCGACACGCCGACGTTCATGCCCGTCGGCACACAGGCGACGGTCAAGGCGGTAAGTCCGGAAGAGCTCAAGGCGCTGGGGGCGCAGATCATCCTCAGCAACACCTATCACCTGTTCATCCGCCCCGGCCACGAGCTGGTCCGGGAGGCCGGCGGCCTGCACCGGTTCATGAACTGGGACCGGGCGATTCTGACCGACAGCGGGGGTTTTCAGGTATTCAGCCTGGCCGACCGGCGCAAGATTCGCGAAGAAGGCGTGGAATTCAGGTCCCATCTGGACGGAAGCCTGCTGTTCCTGTCGCCGGAGAAAGCCACGGAAGTGCAAAACGCCCTGGGCGCCGACATCATCATGTGCTTCGACGAATGCGCGCCCTATCCCGCCGATTACGAGTACGTCCGCGAATCGACGGCCCGCACGAGCCGGTGGGCGGAGCGGTGCCTGAAAGCTCACGGGAGGCCGCATGATCAGGCTCTGTTCGGCATCGTGCAGGGCGGGATGTATCCCGATTTGCGGCGGCAGAGCGCGAAGGATTTGACTTCCCTTGATTTTCCGGGGTATGCTATTGGTGGCCTGAGCGTGGGAGAACCGAAGCCGGTCATGTATGAAATGCTGGAAACGACGGTGCCGCTGCTCCCTGACGGGAAGCCGCGCTACCTGATGGGCGTGGGATCGCCGGACGCCCTGATCGAAGGAAGCATCCGGGGTATCGATATGTTCGACTGCGTACTGCCCACGCGCATTGCGCGCAACGGGACGGTCATGACGAGCCGGGGCCGGCTGGTCATCCGCAATGCGGCGTACGAACGGGATTTCGGCCCCCTCGATCCGGCTTGCGACTGCTACACTTGCACCCATTATTCCCGCGCCTATATCCGCCATCTCATCAAGGCCGACGAGATTTTTGGCCTGCGCCTGACGACGATCCACAACCTGCATTTTCTTGCTTCGCTCATGGCGCGGATCCGGCAGGCGATCCGGGAAGACCGGCTGGCGGACTTTCGGGACGAGTTTTTTGAAAGCTACGGTATGGCCCGTCACAAGAGCGGGTTCTGATACGGAAGGGAGGGGAAAGGCATCGATGGATGGACAAGCGGCAAGCGCGGGCGGTTTTTGGACCATGCTCCTGCCTTTTATCGCGATGTTTGCGATTCTGTACTTTCTGATGATCCGCCCGCAGCAGAAAAGGCAAAAGGAGCGCAATAACATGCTTCGCTCCCTGCAGAAGGGCGACCAGGTGGTGACGATCGGCGGCCTGCACGGCGTGATCGACTCGATCGCCGACGACAAGATTGTGCTCAAGGCGGGCGAAGTGAAGCTGACCTTTGACCGGTCCGCCGTCGGCAACGTGATCGCCCGAGCCGAGAAAAAGGCGGAGGAAAAAAAGGAAGGGGAACAGGAAGGCTGAAAAGCCGGGAAAACGCCCTGCAAACGCGAAAGCTGCCGAAAGCGTAAAAGCGTTTTCGGCAGCTTTTTGCGTTTCTTCACCTGCGAAGATTGACTCCCAACATCCCCCCGAGAGCCCCCGCCGCGCTTGTGGCAAGGGCCGCCAGGGCAACTTTGGGCGACCAGTCCGCGTCCACGGCCAGAAAACTGACGATAAGTACGCCGAGCAAATACAGCACGCCGGTGAGGGTACCGAAGTACCAGCCTTTGCGACCGGCACGCCTGGCCGCCACGAAACCTCCGCAGAACGCGGCCACGGCGTGCACGCCAAAGGTCCACGGAGCAAGCTTCGTTTCCTCCAGGGCGGAACCGGCCAAGAGCAACGAGAGCAGCAGCGTTCCGGCGCCGAGCCAGATGGCGGCCCAAAGCAGGCCGGACAGCACCGGCCCGGCCGACGGCAGGCGGGTCGTTTTGGCGGCGTCCATCCGGGCAACCTCCCTTCCTGTCCGGTAATAAAGGTTTGTACCATTCTATGGCGTCCCTTCCGTCGCTAGTACGAAAGCCCGTTCCACGTTCATTGGCACCGGCCGGAACCGGCGGAGGATATTGCCGTTCGCCGGCGCCGAATGGGGCGCGGGGACGGCGGCGAAAACTAATGAAACCACACAGCGGTGAATACCGGAGGGCGGGCCATGGATCTGGCGATCCTGTTGTTTCGCACGTTGCTCATGTACTTTTTCGTGCTGGTCATGCTCCGGTTGATGGGCAAGAGGGAAATCGGCAGGCTGTCCGTGTTCGATCTCGTCATTTCCATCATGATCGCGGAAATTGCGGCGCTGGCCATCGAACCGGACCGGCCGCTGCTCCATTCCCTTGCTCCCGTCACGCTGCTGGTGTTGACGCAGATGGGGCTGGCCTATCTTTCCTTGAAAAACCGCCGCCTCCGCCTGCTTTTCGACGGCAGGCCCAGCGTTCTGATCCGCGACGGGAAGCTGAACTGGCGGGAGATGCAAAAGCAGCGCTACACCCTGGACGATCTGGCCATCCAGCTGCGCGAGAACCAGATCGTTTCGGTGGACGACGTGCAACTGGCGGTGCTGGAGCCGACCGGCCGGCTGTCTGTCATCCCAAAGGATGCCGGGGCGTCGGGCGGCGAAACGGCAGGACAGCGGCCGTCTTCGCCGGATGATTCGCCGCCTGCCGGTTCAGCCCATTCCTCGTCATCATCCGGTTCCGCATCGTCCGCGCCGACGGCGCGCCCGGCGGACGCCGCCGGATCGGCCGCAAGCCCCGAGCGGGACACCGCCCGGCGCCCCGGCGAAGGGGGGAAAGGGGACGCGGCAAAGCCGAAATTTCGCTATGAGCTGCTGCCGGTCCCTCTCATCATGGACGGTGAGGTGCAGGACGACAACCTTGAGCGCATCGGCAAGACCCGTTTCTGGCTGAAAAAAGAATTGAAGCGCCATGGCGTAAGCCGGTTCAGAGAGGTGTTCTATTGCAGCGTGGACCATCGCGGAAAATTGTACGTCGACAAGAAGGACTAGAGCGGATCTTTTTATCGGAAAAGGCGGCCGATGAACGGCAGCCGCGCCGCGTCATGGCGGTCGACCACGCCGAGGGGGACGAGCGCCAGGATGTACAGCGAGGCGGCGGCTGCCGCCGCGGCGATCAGGTTCAGCGCGTCGGCGGGCAGCGCTCCGAGGTTCCAGATCCAGAGGGCGGCGGCTCCGGCCAGAACAGCGCCGGCGCCGATTTTGACAAAGTCGGCGGGACTCAGACGCAATCCCGTCAATCTCGCCACGCTCACCCAGTGGAGAAGGGTGACGAGGACCATGTTGACCCCCATGGCGATGGCGGCCCCGCGGATGCCGAAACGGATGTCCGACGCAAGCTGGACGATGAGCGCCAGCTTGACGGCGGCGCCGAACAGCGAATTCATGAGAGCGACGCCGGGACGGTCCAGCGCCTGCAACGCCGCCTGCAGGGGCGGCTGCATGTAAAGGAAGATGGAAAACGGCGCCAGCAGGCGAAGCAGCCCGGCGATGTCGTGTTGCCCGTAAAGCAGGGCGCAGATCGGTTCGGCCAGGACGCCCATCAGCATGGCGAAGGGGGCACCCGCGGCCACGGCCAGCCGCAGCGATTGGTGCAGCCGTTTGCGAATGGCCGCGGCGTCGTCCCGCGCCGCCGATTCGGCGAGGGAAGGCACGAGGGAAACGGCGAGGGAATAGGTGAGGGCGCCCGGAAGGGCGAGCAGGGGGACGATCATCCCCTGGAGCGCGCCGTACTGGGCGGTCGCGAGAGCCGTTGCCACGCCCGCGGCGGCCAGGCTGCGCGCCGTCAGGATCGATTCCAGCAAATAGGACAGGGAGCCGATCATCCGGCTGCCCGTCACCGGCGCGGCAATGCCGAGGAGACGGCGGGTTACGGAAGGCGTGGAGCCGAAAGGCCATGCCGACTGGCCCATCGGGCGTTTCGCCGCGGCCATCCGTTCCCGTTCTCCGCGAAACCAGAACCACAGGGAAAGAAGCCCGGCGATTTCGCCCGCCACCGTGCCCAGCACCGCGCCCGCCGCCGCCTGTTCCAGGCCGCGGGGCAAAAAAAGCCAGGCGAACAGCAGCGTCAGGGCGATCCGCACCAGCGTTTCCACCGTCTGCGACACCGCCGACGGAATCATGTTGTGCCGGCCCTGAAAATAACCCCGCCACACCGATGAAACGGCCACCACCGGCAACGCCGGAAGCATGGCCAGGAACGGGCTTCGCACGCGGGCGTCGGTCATCACGTGTTCCGCCACCCATTCGGTAAGCGCATAGCAGACGCCCGCGGCGGCCAGGCTGAACCCCCCCGCCAGGGCAAGGGCCGTGACGAGCACGCGCCTCACCCGCGCCTCGTCACCGCGAGCTTCCGCCTCGGCCACCAGTTTGGCCACGGCGAGGGGCAGTCCGCCGGCGATCACCGTCAGCGCCACGATGAGGAACGGATAGACCAGCTGGATCAGGCCGACCCCTTCCGCACCGATCATGCGCGGCAGGGCGATGCGCGGTACGAAGCCGAGCAGCCGGTTGACGACGCCGGCGGCCAGCAGGATGACGGCGCCTTGGAGAAAGGTTTGCCTGCGGAGCGACAACGGCCCCCCTCCCTTCCCGTACAGTCATGTCTATGCACGGGTTGTCCCCGTTCATGCCATGTCCGCCGCCGGGCGCGGGGACGAGCAGGAATTCGCCGCGGGCGCGGCGAATTGGTTCAGGCGGGAGGGATGCCCAATTGGCCTGGCAGAATCGGGAACTTGCGGAGAACGGAACGACGACGGGGGAAAACGGCGGAGGCGGAGCCGAGCCGGAAACGTTGGAAGAAGGAGACAAAACCTCCGGCCGGGAGGCGGCGACCGCCGCGATGAACGAAACGGCCGGCCATGCGGCGGCAACCGCTTCGGAACAAGCGGCGACCGGCAATGCGCCGAATACCGCCCGGGACGAACCATCTGCCGGTCAAACCCGGGCTGGCGACCCGGAGATGGCCGGGCTGACGCCGGCCGCGGGGACGGCGGATGAGGCCGCGGAAGAAGAAGGCGAAGCCGCAGGCGCGGAAGCGCAAACCGGCGGAACGGCGCTGACGGATGCGGAGCTCAACCGGTTGATCGAAGAGCTGTGCGAAAGCAAGGCGGAAGAACTCCGCCTCCTGGGATATGACGAGGTGCGCGGCGAAGACGTGTGGGCATGCGTCAGCGAAGGTTACCGCAAGTCCGGCATGCCGCCCTTGTACCGGGTGGTCAACGACATCCTGTCCCTCAAGCCCGGTCGCTTCATGAATTACATCACCCTGAGCATGTATCGCGGCGAAGGCTTCTGACGCCGGACCGCGCCCGGACCGCGGTGCGACACAGGCCCATGGATCCGCCCGGGCCGCCCCATACGGGGCGGTTTTCCTTGTTGCGGCGTGCGTTCGCCGGATTTCGCGCCGGGTCCCGCAAAATTGACTTCCTTTTTCGCGGATCGTTATAATAGGAGCATTGAAAGAGGAAAGGGGTCGGCGGTTTTCCATGAAGCGCCTGCTCGCGTTTGCGCTGGTCGTCGTCGCCTCGTTTGCCGTCATCGCCGTCACGATCCCGGGCATCATCCAGGGCACGAAGCTCGGTCTGGATCTGAAAGGCGGCTTTGAAATCCTGTACGAAGCGGAGCCGCTGGAACCGGGCGGCGTCGTGACGCGGGACCTGCTGAAACAGGCCGCGGTCAGCATGGAAAAACGGGCCAACAGGACCGGCGTGGCCGAGCCGGAAGTGACGACGGAAGGGAGCAACCGCATCCGCGTCAAAATCGCCGGCGTGGTCGACGAGGAAAGGGTTCGCTCGATCATCGGGCGTCCCGCGGAGCTGCAATTCCGCAGCGCCGACGGCTGTAAGCCGGAAGAAGGATTTTGCAAGATCGAACTGTACGGATCCGATTTTGCCGAGGGCCAGGCCAAGGTGGAGTTCGACAACCTGAGCCGGCCCGTCGTCACCATCCAGGTCAAGAACAAGGAAAAATTCGCGGAGATCACCGGGCGGCTGATCGGCAAGCCACTGGCGATCTATCTGGACGACGAGCTCATCTCCGCTCCGGAAGTCCAGGGACGGTTCACCGACGGCACCGCGATGATCACCGGGCAGAGGACCGTCGAGGAAGCGCGCGAACTGGCGGAAATCATTAACCTTGGCGCCCTGCCGCTCAAGCTGACGGAAAAATACACGCAAAGCGTCGGCCCCACCCTCGGGCAGCTGTCGCTGCAGCAGACGCTGCTCGCGGGCGGCATCGCTTCGGTGCTTATCCTGATTTTCATGATCGCTTTTTACCGGATTCCGGGCGTGGTGGCCGCCTTCTGCCTGATCGTGTTCACGTGGTTGCTCTTGGTCATTTTCTACCTGATGGGCGTTACCCTGACGCTGCCGGGCATCGCCGCGTTCATCCTGGGGATGGGTATGGCCGTGGACTCCAACATCATCTCGGCCGAGCGGATCAAGGACGAAATCCGGGTGGGCAAAAGCGTGGCGTCCGCGGTCAAGCAGGGATCCCGCCACAGCTTCCGGACCATCGTCGACGCGCACCTGACCACGGTTATCGCCGCCGCCGTACTGTACGTCATCGGCGCGGGCGGCCCCGTGCGCAGCTTCGCGATCGTCCTGATCGCCAGCATCGTGGTCAACATGCTCACCAATGTGGTGCTCCCCCGCTTCCTGCTGCCGCTTCTCGTGCGAAGCGGGAGGTTCGCCAAGGTGACGCACTTTGGCGTGAAGGAGCGTGAAGTGGGTGCGCTTTAATCCTTGGAAGCTCGATTACATCGGGCTCAGAAAATACACCTTTTCGCTATCCGCCGGGCTCGTTCTGGTGAGCCTATTGGCGTTTGCGATCCTCGGTCTCAATTACGGCATCGACTTCCGCTCCGGGACCACGGTGGACGTGGTGTTGAGCCAACCGGTGGACAAGGAAACGGTGGAACGGTTTTTGGACAAGGGACAGTCGCAGTGGGGCGAGTATGTGCTCACTCCCGGCACGGAACGGCTGTCCATCCGCTTCAAGGACGTGCTCGGCGGGGAACAGCAGACGTCTTTCCGCGCGGCGTTCCAATCCGAGCTGGACGCGGACGCGTCGTTCGACATGAACGTCGTCGGCGTCGACATTGCCCGGGAACAGCAGGAAAAGGCGCTGTGGGGCGTGTTTTTTGCCAGCGTGGGGATTTTGATCTACGTGGCCATCCGTTTCGAGTGGCGCTTCGGCTTGGCGGCTATCATCGCGCTTTTGCACGACGCGATCGTCGTGATCGGCGCGTTTTCCCTTTTCCGGCTGGAAGTGAACATGCCCTTCATCGTTGCCGTGCTGACGATCATCGGCTATTCCATCAACGACACGGTGGTCATATTCGACCGGATCCGGGAAAATCTGCGCTTCGCCAAGATCAAGTCCCACGCCGATCTCGCCAACGTGGTCAACACAAGTGTCCGGCAGACGCTGACCCGTTCCATCAACACGGTGGTTACCGTGCTGGTCGGGGCGGTGCTGCTGTTTGCCCTGGGCAGTCCGTCGATCCGCCTGTTTTCCCTGGCGATCATCATCGGCCTCGCGGCCGGCACCTACTCCTCGATTTTTGTCGCCAGTCCGCTGTGGTATGAACTTCGCAAACGCATGAAGGCGAAAAAATCGGCCAAAGCGGCCGCTGCGTCCTGAACGCGTTCAACGGAGGGGGAACCGGCGCGTGTCGAAAGCGGTAAAATCCAAAGATTGGCCGCGGCGCGGCGCTCTGCTTCATGTGCTGTCGCTGGCGGGACTTGCGGCGGCGAAGGGCGCCGCCGCTTTCGCCACGGGAAGCAAGGCGCTGTTGTCCGACGCCTGCCATTCGGCGGCCGACGCCGCCCACGCGTTCGCCGGCCTGCGGGGCGCGCACCGTCCGGCCTCCGGGTCCGCCGGGAGGGCGTCCAGCGGCGATGCGGTCACCGTCGCGATGGCGGCCGTGGTCATGGTCGCCGGGCTGGAAGCGGGGCTGCACGCCCTGCGGGCGTTGGCGGAGGAATCGGACCGGGCCCCCGGCCTGGAGGCGGCGGCGGTCATCGCGCTGGCGATGGCCCTCCGCGGGCTGCTCGCCCGCGTTCAGCCGGGCGGAGCCCGTCCGGTTTTCCGCCGCGCGCGAAGCAGCCACGACCTCCGCTCGGATGTTCTCGCGTCGCTGGCCGCTCTGGCGGGAATCCTGGGAGCGCAGACCGGGGAATGGCTTGGGATGCCCGCGCTTTTCGTTTTGGACCCGGCGGCCGGCATCCTCGTGGCCGCGCTGACCGTGCGAAGCGGAATACGTCTGGTCCTGGCGGCGCTGCGCTCCGCGGAAGATGTGGTGCTGACCGACGGTTTTGACGTCGAAATGCTGAAGGAAACGGTGCTCCGCATGGACGGCGTGGTCGCCGTGGACGATCTCAAGGTGCGGGAACACGGCCACTACGTCGTTGCGGATCTGACGGTTCGGGTGAACCCGCGGATTACCGTCATGGAAGCCCACGACATCGCCGCGCGGGTGCGCAGGCATCTGACGCGGCGTTTCCTGCACGTGGCTGACGCCGTCGTCCGCGTGCAGCCTTATGAACCGTGCTATCCTTACAAGACCAATCTGCAGGACGAGGAAACTCCCACCCTGCTTCAATAAGCGCGTGGAGTGGAAGCCGGCTTTGGATCGACCCAGGTACCGATGGGAATGGACGGAAGCCGACGCCGCCGCCGAAGCGGCGTTGGCCGAAGCGCTCAATTTGCCGCGCCTGGTGGCGCGGCTGCTTGTCTCGCGCGGACTGACGAACCCGGAGGAGGCGCGACTTTTCCTCGAAGCGGGGGAAGAGGCTTTTCACGACCCCTGGTCGATGAAGGGGATGGGCGAAGCGGTGGAGCGCATCCGCAAAGCCCTGCGGGATCGGGAGCGTGTTTTGGTCTACGGGGATTACGACGCCGACGGGGTGTGCGCGTCCGCGCTCATGATTCGGCTGCTGCGGCGGCTGGACGCGGTGTTCGACGTCCGCATTCCTAACCGGTTGAAGGAAGGGTACGGCCTGAATCGGGATGCCGTCGATCGGGCGGCGGAAGACGGTTTCCGTCTGATCGTAACGGTGGACAACGGCGTAAGCGCCGTGGAGGAAATCGCGTACGCGCGGGAGCGGGGCATCGACGTGGTGGTCACCGACCACCACGAGCCGCCGGCGGTGCTGCCGGAAGCGCTCTCTCTGGTGAATCCGAAGCTGCCGGATTGCCCTTACCCGTTCAAGGGACTGTCCGGGGCCGGGGTGGCGTACAAGCTGGCGCAAGCGCTTCTCGGCCGGCACGAAACGGAATTCGCCGATTTGGCGGCCATCGGCACCGTGGCCGATCTCATGCCGCTGGTGGACGAAAACCGGGCGCTGGTGCGCATCGGACTGGATCGGCTGCGGTCGGCGGCTTCGCCCGGGCTCCGGGCGCTGGCGGAAGCGTGCGGCTTCGATCCGGCCGACATCAACAGCGGGCGCATCGCCTTCGGCCTGGCGCCGCGCCTCAACGCGGGCGGCCGGCTGGAATCGGCGGACGGGGCCGTCCGCCTGCTGGTCACGGAGAAGGAAGAGGAAGCCGCGCGGCTGGCGCGGGAACTGGACCGGCTCAACCGGGAGCGTCAGCAGCTGGTGGAGCGGACGCTGGCGGAAGCGGAGGAGCGCATAGCCCGGGAAGCGGCGCTCCGCGGCGGAGAGCCGCCCGCCTTTCTGACGGTGTCCGACCCCGCGTGGAACCCGGGTGTGGTGGGGCTGGTAGCGGCCAAGCTTGCCGAAAAACATACCCGGCCCGCGCTGGTGCTGGCGGAAGACGCCGAAACGGGCCTGTGCCGAGGTTCGGCGCGCTCCGTCGGGGAATTCGACATGCACGCGGCCCTGACGGCTTGCGCCGATCTCCTGGAACATTTCGGCGGCCATCGCGCGGCGGCGGGCCTGACCGTGCGGCGGGACCGCCTGGGCGAACTCGCGGCGCGGCTGGAAGCGCTGGCGGAGGAACGGTTGACGCCCGATGACCGCATTCCCCGCAAAAAAGCCGACGTTCCGTGCACCGCGGAAGAGCTGACCCTGGAAGCGGTGGAGCAGCTGGCGAAGCTGGAGCCGTTCGGGCAGGACAATCCCGCGCCCGCCTTCGTGCTGCGGGACGCGGCGGTGCGTTCGGCGCGGGCCGTCGGCGCGGACGGCAAACACCTGAAACTGACCCTTGAACAAAAGGGCCGCTCCCTGGAAGCCATCGGATTTGACATGGGAAGTCTTCTGTCCTGGCTTATGCCCGGCGTTTCGGTGGACCTGCTGGGAACGGCCGCGGTCAACCAGTGGCGTGGCGCACGGCAGGTGCAGTTCCAGATCAAGGATATCCGCTACGCGGGGCTTCAGGTGCTGGACCGCCGGCGCGAACGGCTGACGGAAGCGCGCATGGCCGAACTTATGGCGGCGGCGCCGGACGGATGCGCCCTGGTCTGCGATTCGGTCCTGGAGGCCGAAGAATGGCGGCGCCGGCTGCCGGAAGGGGTGCCGGTGGCCAGTTATGCCGGTCTCGCGGCGGCTTTCGCCGCGGCGGAGGCGGGACGTCCCGGGGCGGAGGAAATCGCCGCTTCCCGCGCTCCGTTCCGCGCGGTCCGCCATCTGGTGCTGTGCGGTCTGCCCGAAGGCGGGACGGAGGCGGATGCGGCCGCCCGGCTGCTGGCCGGCATGGACCGTCTTGCCGCCGTTCACGTGCACGCCGGGACGCGGCCGCACGGCGAAGCGGACCGAACGGATCGGGCCGGCCCGAACGGGAACGGCGCCGGCCGAGGCGTGCCCACGACCGGTCGCGGCGTGCCGGATCGGACCCATTTCGCGGAAGCGTACGCCCTTTTTCGCGCCAAAGGCGCCTGGAAAGACGAACCGGATGGCTTCCTTCGCGAGGTGTCAGGGCGGATCGGCTGGCCGCTGCCGGTGGTGCGCGTCATGCGGGACGTGTTCGAGGAACTCGGTTTTTTGCGTGCGGAAAACGGATGGGTGACGATGGAGCCTTCCCCGGCGAAACGGGAGCTTACCGAATCCGCCCGCTACCGTGAAGCCATATGGCGGTGGGCGGGAGAACGGCTCGACGGCCTGCCGGCGGAAGAGCTCGCGCAATGGATGCGCCGGGCGCGCCGCAGGGAGTGAAAGCCGGCTCCGGAAGCGGCGATCGGGCATATGGCATACGCCTAAGAAAGGAGCAAACCGCGCATGGATTTCAAGCAGTACATACGGGTCATTCCGGACTTTCCGCAGCCGGGCATCCGGTTCAAGGACATCACGACGCTGCTGAAGGACGGAGCGGCTTTCCGGGGTGCGATCCATGCCCTGTCGGACGCGGTAAAAGACAGGCAGGTCGAATTGGTGGCGGGACCGGAGGCGAGGGGATTCGTCATCGGGGCTCCGCTGGCCCTCGAACTGGGCGTCGGCTTCGTGCCGATCCGCAAGAGCGGGAAACTCCCCGCGGAGACGGTGGAGGCGTCCTACAACCTGGAATACGGCACCGACAAGCTGGCCGTCCACAAGGACGCCGTCCGGCCGGGTCAGCGGGTGCTGGTGGCCGACGATCTCTTGGCCACCGGCGGAACCATCGAAACCTGCGTGCGGCTGCTGAAACAGCTCGGCGCCGAAGTGGTCGGCGCCGCGTTCCTCATCGAGCTCGGTTATCTGAACGGAAGGGAGAAACTAAAGGACGTCAACGTGTTTTCGCTGGTGCGGTACGATTGACGGAGCCTCCCCCGTCGGCGCCGGCGATCCCGCCTGCGGGGACCGCTTGGCGCGCTTCCGCGATGGTCCCTCCGCCCAGGCAGACTTCGCCGTCATAGAACACCACCGCCTGACCGGGAGTGATGGCCCGCTGGGGTTCGTCGAAGGCGACGTCCCAGCGCCCGTCGGGCCGGGGCGTCACGGTGACTTCCTGGTCGGGCTGGCGGTAGCGGAACTTGGCGGTGCAGCGGAACGGGCCCTCCGGCCGGCGAGGGGAGATCCAGTGCACGTCTTCCGCCGTCAAACCGACGGAATACAACGCGGGGTGACCGTGGCCCTGCACCACGTACAGCACGTTGCGCTTAAGGTCCTTGCCCGCCACGAACCAGGGTTCGCCGGTGCCGCCGCCGCCGATGCCGAGCCCGTGCCGCTGCCCGATCGTATAGTACATCAGCCCTTCGTGGCGGCCTTTCTTTTCCCCCGTATCCAAGTCGATCATGTCCCCCGGCTGAGCCGGCAGGAACCTTTGGAGAAACTCCCGGAAATTCCGCTCGCCGATGAAGCAGATGCCGGTGCTGTCTTTCTTGCGCGCCACGGGCAATCCGGCTTCTTCGGCGATGCGCCGCACTTCCGGCTTGGTCAGGTGGCCGATGGGAAACATCGCGCGGGAGAGCTGCTCCTGGGTCAGGGCATGGAGAAAGTACGTCTGGTCCTTGTTGCCGTCCGCGGCGCGAAGCAGCCGATATTCCCCGCCGTCGAAGCCGATGCGCGCATAGTGCCCGGTGGCGATCCGGTCGGCGCCGAGGCTTTGGGCGGCCCTTAAGAACTCCCCGAACTTGATCTCCCGATTGCACATCACGTCCGGGTTGGGCGTGCGGCCCTTGCGGTGTTCTTCCAGGAAGTAATCGAACACTTTGCGCCGATACTCTTCTTCGAAGTTGATCGTATAATGGGGGATGCCGATCAGGTCGCACACGCGGCGGACGTCTTCGGCGTCCCGGTCCGCGGCGCAAACGCCGTTTTCGTCGGTCTCGTCCCAGTTTTTCATGAACATGCCGATGACGTCGTAGCCCTGCCGCTTGAGCAGGAGCGCGGCCACGGAAGAGTCGACGCCCCCGGACATGCCGACGACGACCCGGATCGATGCGGGACTCGTCCCGTGCGGTGCGGACATCGGAATCACCCCCGAAAAATTTTGATTGCCCACTTTTCCTCCGGATATGATATGATATCATAACTATGATACGGAGATACTCTTACTATAAACCAAATCCGTGACAAAAGCGAACGCTGGGAACAATACGGGAACGAGGTGCCGGACTGTTGAAAATCTCCACGAAAGGCCGTTACGGCCTCACCATCATGATGGAGCTCGCCGCGAAATACGGTGAAGGTCCGATCTCGCTCAAAACGATCGCCGAGAAAAACGGACTGTCGGAACACTATCTGGAACAGCTGATCGCTCCGCTGCGCAACGCCGGGCTGGTGAAAAGCGTACGCGGCGCCTTTGGCGGGTACGTGCTCACCAAAGAGCCGGAGAAGATCACCTCCGGGGACGTGATCCGCATCCTGGAAGGACCGATCAGCCCCGTGGATTTTACGGAGGAAGACGACCCGGCGAAGCGTGACCTGTGGCTGCGCATCCGGGACAGCATCGCCCAGGTGCTGGATTCCACCACGCTTCGCGACCTGATCCAGTACCGGGACGACGGCCGCCACTCGGAAGGCTACATGTTCTACATCTGATCCCCGCCGCGCGCCGCGGTGTTTGGGCGTCAGGGGAGTCACGCATGACGAGAACGATTTACTTTGACCACGCAGCCACGACCCCTATGCACCCCGTTGCTCTGGAAGCCTACCTGGACGCCGCCCGGAGCGGGCCGCTCAATCCGTCCAGCGTGCACGCCTGCGGGCGCGCCGCCCGCAGGATTCTGACCGGCGCCCGCGACCGGATCGCGGCGCTCCTCGGTTGCCATCCGCACGAACTGGTGTTTACCGGAGGCGGCACGGAAAGCGACAACGCCGCCCTTCTGGGCGCCGCCCTGGCCCAGCGGGAACGGGGGCGGACCGGCATCGTGACGACCGCCGTTGAACACGCCGCGGTGCTGGAAACGTGCCGGCGCCTTCAGGAGGAAGGCTTCCGGGTTACGTTTCTGCCGGCGGATGAACACGGCGTCGTCCGGGTCGCCGATGCGGAGGCGGCCATCGACGAGCGGACCGCCGTCGTCTCCGTCATGACCGTCAACAACGAGACCGGCGCGCGGCAGCCGGTGGAGGAGATCGGGGCCGTCGCCCGCAGCCGGGGCGCGCTGATGCATACGGACGCCGTACAGGCGCTGGGCTGCGAGGATATCCGCCTCGCAGACTGGCCTGTGGATCTGGCGAGCTTCTCATCGCACAAAATCGGCGGACCTCCCGGCGTCGGTCTCCTGTACGTGCGCGAGGGCACGCCTTTCCGGCCGTTCTTGCGCGGAGGATCGCAGGAGCGCGGCCGCCGGGCGGGGACGGAGAACGTGCCCGCCGTCGCCGCGTTCGCCAGGGCGCTGGAGCTGGCGGCCGCCGAGCGGGAAGAGCGGACGCGCCAGGCCGGGCGCGTGCGCGACGCCCTGCTCGCCGGTTTCGCGGCCGAACTGCCGCCAGGATCCTGGACGGTTAACGGCCATCCGGAAAAGCAGGCGCCGCATATCCTGAACGTCAGCTTCCCGGGCGTGTCCGCCCAGACGATGGTGATGAGCCTGGATCTGGAAGGCGTGGCCGTTTCCGCAGGCGCGGCCTGCAGCGCAGGATCGCTTCGCCCATCCCACGTGCTCGCCTCCATGGGCCTCCCGGAGGAAAGGGTGCGCTCCGCCGTGCGGTTCAGCTTCGGTTTGGGCAATACTACGGAAGAGGCGGCCAAGGTCGCCAAACTTGTTGCAACCATTCTGGCGCGTCTTTCGTAAGTATTTAGGAAGGCGTCCAAACAGGAGTGTGCCGGTTGATCCGCCAGGCGCAACATATCATCGGTCTGCCCGTGCTGCACGCCGGCGGCGGCAAGGTCGGCCGGGTGCAGGACGTCTGGTTCGACGATTCGTGGCGTTTTTGCGGCGTTGTGCTTCGCGAGCCCTTTCCCTGGCCGAGACGCCCCGCGCGGGTCGTGCGGAAGGAAAGGATCGTTTCCTGGGGCGAAGACGCCCTGATGATCGACGGAACGGACGCGGTGGAGACGGTGGACGGCAGGCGCCCGCTGCGCACGTTTGACACCGGTCCCGTCCGCCTGAAGGACAGGCCCGTGTATACCGTGGACGGGCGGGAGCTCGGCCGGGTGTCCGACGTTTATTTTCGGCCGGAAGAGGATATACCGTGGTTAGGATATGAACTCACGGACGGGTTCTTCGCGGATGTGACGGAGGGTCGCCGGAGGCTCTTTCTCCCGGAAGACGCCGACGCGGTGATCGGCGAAGACGCCATTCTTGTGCCCGCATCCTGCGAACGGGTGCTGGAGAGAAACCATAAAGAGCAAGGTGAACGCCCATGATGAGATGCCCCAATTGCAACTCGAGGGATATCGGCAAGATCGGATCGCATCAGTATTACTGCTGGAGCTGCTTCATCGAACTCACCGTCAACGGCGACAAGATGTCGGCCTATCAGGTGGAGGAAGACGGCACCTTAAGCTCGCTGGACGATCTGTTCTTCGACGGTCCGGCGGAGTCGCAGGTTCACGCCAACTGAACCCGCGGCGGAGGCGGCCGTCTTTCGCCTTTTTCCCGGGAAGAATGGTCCCGGGGGACAAGTACATATACTTTGGGTGAAATCGCCGCGCCGGTCTCGCGCGCGAAAGCGGGGGATGCGCTTGCGCCGTTTTGCCCAAAGCCGTCTTTTTGTTTTTCTCGTCTACGGAATCCTGGTGCTGCTTTTTCTGCACCTTTTCTCCCTCGTGCGGCCGATGCTGCTTTCCGTGTATGATTTTTTGAAAGCCGTCCTCGCCCCGTTCCTCATCGCGATGATCATTTCCTACGTGCTCCATCCCGTCGTTTCCCTTCTGCACGGGCGGAAAGTGCCGCGGACCGCGGCGGTGCTGCTCATCTACGCCGTCTTTGTTTTTGTTTGCACCGTATTTCTGCTCAACATCGTTCCCGTGCTGGTGGGCCAGATCCGCGAGCTGAGCGGGCATGTGCCCGAGCTGACGATGAAAACGCAGCAGTTAATGGACACCTTCAACAACAGCCACTGGCTGCCGCAAGGCGTGCGTGACGGCATCAACCGGTCCCTGGCCGCGATGGAAAAACAGATCGAAGAGTGGATTGCGGATTCCCTGAACAATATCGGCGGCATGGTCAACACGTTGTTCCTTTTCGCCATCGTGCCGTTTTTGGCGTTTTACATGCTCAAGGACATGGACCTCTTCGAACGGGCCGCCCTGCATTACGTTCCCGGCGCCCGCCGGGCCGCTGTGGTGCGGTTGTTCCGCGACATCGACCAGGCGCTGGGCAGCTACATCCGCGGGCAGTTCATCGTGTCGCTCGCCGTGGGCGTGCTGGCCTACATCGGCTATCTGATCATCGGCATGCCGTATCCGCTTCTCATGGCGAGTTTCGTCGCGCTGTTCGAGATCATTCCGTATCTGGGGCCGTTCCTTGGGGCGCTGCCCGCGCTGATCATGGCGGCCACCATCTCGTGGAAAATGGTGCTGCTCGCCGTGCTGGTCAACCTTGTCTGCCAGAACCTGGAAAGCAACGTGATCAGCCCGCAGGTGGTGGGGCGCACCCTGCACATCCATCCGCTCACCATCATCCTCGTGCTGCTGGTGGGCGGGGAGCTGGCGGGCGCCGTCGGCCTCATCCTCGCCGTGCCCGCCTACGCCGCCCTCAAAGTGGTATTCCAGCACCTGCTGGCGTACTACATCCGCCGAAAAACCGTTTGACACGGCAAAAAAGGGTTGTCTATAATTAGCCTGCGAGATTCCGACGCCGACGGGGCGTTTTATTTTTGGAAACCGTTTTGATTAACGCGAATCGGAGGATGACCGATGAAACCGCTCACCGCCGCCGAAATCCGCGCCAAATGGCTGGACTTTTTCCGCAGCAAGGGACACCACATCGAGCCGAGCGCTTCGCTCGTGCCGCACAACGACCCTTCGCTTTTGTGGATCAACGCCGGCATGGCGCCGCTCAAGCCGTACTTCGACGGGCGGATGAAGCCGGACAATCCGCGCATCGCCAACGTGCAGAAGTGCATCCGCACCAACGATATCGAGAACGTCGGCAAGACGCGGCGGCACCACACGTTTTTCGAGATGCTCGGCAACTTTTCCATCGGCGACTATTTCAAAGAAGAAGCGATCAAGTGGGCCTGGGAGTTCCTGACGGACGAAAAGTGGATCGGATTCGATCCGGAACGCCTGTCCGTGACCGTCCATCCGGAAGACGAAGAGGCGTACCGGCTCTGGCACGAGAGCATCGGCCTGCCCGAGACGCGCATTTACAAGGAACCGGGCAATTTCTGGGACATCGGCGAAGGGCCGTGCGGGCCGTGCACGGAAATTTTCTATGACCGGGGCGAAAAATACGGCGACCCCTCCGATCCGGAATGCTATCCGGGCGGCGAAAACGAACGCTATCTCGAAGTGTGGAACCTGGTCTTTTCGCAATACAACCACAACAAGGACGGCAGCTACACGCCCCTGCCCAGCAAGAACATCGACACCGGGGCGGGGCTTGAGCGGATCGCCTCGATCCTGCAGGACGTCGATTCCAATTTCGATACCGACCTGTTCCAGCCGATCATCCAAAACATGTGCGCCATCGCGGGCGTGCGTTACGGCGAGGACGAAGCGAAGGATGTGGCGCTTAAAGTCATCGCCGACCACATCCGCGCGGTCACCTTTGCGGTGGGCGACGGCGTGCTGCCGTCCAACGAAGGCCGCGGCTACGTCATCCGCCGGCTGCTGCGCCGCGCCGTGCGCTATGGCCGGACGCTGGGCGTGGATCGCCCGTTCATGTGGGAGCTGGTGGAAACGGTCGTGCGGATCATGGGCGATTTCTATTCCGAGGTGCGGGAAAAAAGGGAGTTCATCGAACGGGTGATCCGCACCGAGGAGGAACGTTTCCACGAAACGCTGGAAGAAGGTCTGGCCATCCTGGCCGAACTGTGCGACCAGGCCCAAAGCCGGGGCGAGCGCGTCATCGCGGGTCGGGACGCGTTCCGGCTGTACGACACCTACGGCTTCCCCCTCGATTTGACCGAGGATTACGCCGCCGAGCGGGGGCTGGCCGTGGACCGGCAAGGCTTCGAAGCGGCGATGGAAGAGCAGCGCGAGCGGGCCCGCGCCGCGCGGAAAGAAACCGGCGGCATGCAGGTGCAGGGCGGGCCGCTTTCGGATTTCGCCGAGGCCAGCGAATTTGTCGGCTATGAGATGGTTGAGGCCATGGCAAAAGTGATCGCCATTGTGGTGGACGATCGCCTGGCGGAGGAAGCGCCGGAAGGCGGCCGCGCCCGGGTCATCCTGGACCGCACCCCGTTCTACGCGGAAAGCGGCGGCCAGGTGAGCGACCGCGGCGTCATTCGCGTTCTCGGCGGCGATACCGTGGCCACGGTGGAGGCGATGAGCAAGGCGCCCATGGGGCAGCACGTGCACCACGTGACGGTGAAGGGCGGGGCCCTGCGCGTGGGCGACACGGTCACCGCGGAAATCGACGCGGCCGCCCGTGCCGATATCGTGCGCAACCACACGGCCACGCACCTGCTGCACAAGGCGCTTCGGGAAGTGCTCGGCGACCATGTCGCCCAGGCCGGTTCGCTGGTGGAAGCCGAACGGTTGCGGTTCGACTTTTCGCACTTCGGCCCCATGACGGAAGAAGAAATCGCGGAAGTGGAACGCCGCGTCAACGAGCAGATCTGGAAAGGCATCGACGTGACGATCGCCCATATGCCGCTGGCGGAAGCGAAAGCGATGGGCGCCATGGCGCTCTTCGGCGAAAAATACGGCGACATCGTCCGCGTCGTGAGCGTGGGCGACTACAGCATCGAGCTGTGCGGCGGTTGCCACGTGCGCAACACCGCCCAGATCGGGATGTTCAAGCTGGTTTCGGAAGGCGGCATCGCTTCCGGCGTCCGCCGCGTGGAGGCGGTGACCGGCCGGCACGCCTACGCCTACGCGAACGATCAGGCGAGGACGCTCCGCGATGCGGCGGAGGTGCTGAAATGCGCCCCGGCGGAAGTGCCGAAGCGCCTGGAGGCCGTGCAGGGCGAGCTGCGCCAGGCGCAGCGCGAAATCGAATCGCTGCGCGGCCGGCTGGCGCGGTTCGAAGCGGCCGGGCTTGCCGAGCAGGCGAAGACGGTCTCCGGCGTCAAGCTGGTGGCGGCGCGGGTGAAGGCGGACGGCGCGGAGACGCTCCGCGGCATGGCCGACGAACTCAAGGCCCGCCTCGGTTCGGCGGTGATCGTGCTGGGCGCGGCTTCGGAAGACAGGGTGAATTTCGTCGCCGCCGCAACGCCCGATGTCGTCGCGAAAGGCGTCCATGCCGGCAAGCTGGTCAAGGAATTGGCCGCCATGTGCGGCGGAGGCGGCGGCGGACGGCCGGACATGGCCCAGGCGGGCGGAAAGGACCCATCGCGGCTGGATGACGCGCTGCGGGACGCGGAACGGCTGGTGGAGGCGCAGCTGGGCGGATGAATTTCCGTGCATGTTCCTGCGGATTTTCCGCTTCGAGCGGAATATGTTATGATGGGGATGGCGACAAGGCTGGACGAGACCGCTGGCAAAGGCGGAAAGCGAGGTGCCGTCGGTGATCCCTTCGGATGCGAACCACAGCGCCATGGACGAAACCGTCAAATTCAAGATTGAGGCCGAGCACGAAGAAATCTCGGCCCGCGAGATCCTGCTGACGGTATACGACGCGCTGGTGGAAAAGGAATACCATCCGATCAACCAGATCGTCGGATATTTGCTGTCGGGCGATCCCGCCTACATTCCACGGCACCGGAACGCCCGCAGCCTGATCCGCAAGAAGGAACGCGACGAGCTCATTGAGGAACTGGTGCGCTTCTATCTGGAAAGGCAGCGTTAGCCATGCGGGCGCTCGGGCTGGACGTCGGCGAACGCCGGATCGGCGTGGCCGTCAGCGACGAATTGGGCTGGACGGCCACACCCGTCGGCACCATCGAGCGGACGGGAGACGGCGGGGAATTCCGTCGCATCGCCGAGTTTGCGGAACGGTACCAGGCGGATGTCATCGTGGTGGGACTGCCGGTCAACATGAACGGAACCCTCGGACCCGGTGCCGAAAAATGCATGGCATTTGCCGAGAAACTGCGGCAAACACTAAGCGTGCCCGTCCATTTGTGGGATGAAAGGCTGACAACGGTCACCGCCGAACGCACCCTTATCGAGGCGGGCATGGGCCGGCGCCGGCGGAAACAGGTCGTGGACCGGCTGGCGGCGGCGGTGATGTTGCAGCACTATCTTGATTCCCGGGGGAAACGGGGGGAAAACCATGAATGATGACGTTCGCGTGCGGGACGAAGCGGAGATCATCTATATCCCGGACGACGAAGGCAACGAGGAAGCCTTCGAGGTGATCATGCGCTTCGAGCTGGACGACGGCACGGGCCGCAAGTACCTGATGGTGGTGCCGGCCGAAGAGGACCCGGACGCCGAAGAGGAGCAGGAAGTCTACGCGTTTCGTTACGAGGAAGACGACGGCGACGAATTGCGGCTGTATCCCATCGAGGACGAGGAAGAATGGGATATCGTCGAGGAAACGTTCAACACGCTGATGGAAGAACTGGATGAATCGGAAGCGGAAGCCGACGCCGCTCCGGACCGTTGACGGAGGGGCGCAAGCGATGGAGACCCTGCGCGATCGGTTCGGGGAATGGTTGACGCTCACCGAGGACGGCAAGGACGCGGAAACGTACCGCCTGCTGGCGGAACTGACCGTGGGCGGCCGCCGGTACGCCATCCTGCAGACGGAAGCCATGATGCGGGATGACGACATCGAAGTCATGCGGATCGCGGAATCGCCCGACGGGGAGCCGCAGTTGGAAACCGTGGAAGACGACGGGGAATGGGAAAGCGTCGCGGAGGCGTATGACGATCTGCGCTTCGGCGGGGACGACGTTCCGTAACGGGGAACGACGGGGAATCGGACCGGCCGCGCGGAAACCGCCCCGAACACGAATCGATCCGGAAAGAGCGGGAAACCGCTCTTTTCCGATTGCCGCAGATTTCGGTTCTCTTGGCTTCGGGAGGGAAGACGTTGGACATCGATCGTCACGCGGACGCGCCGGGGGTCCGCGCGCCGGCGGGAGACGGGGAGCCTTCTCCCAAGGCCCGGCGCAAGAAGAAGAACTGGCACCCCGTGCTGTGGTCCTTTTTCATCGCCCTCGGGCTGGTGCTGTTTTCGGCGGCCGGCGCCCTGTATTACGTCTGGAACGGGCTGCGGCCGCCGGCTTCCGGCGAAGCTCCGGTGCGGGTGACGGTGGAAAAGGGCATGCGCGCCCAGCAGGTGGCCGAGCTTTTGGAGCAGCACGGCCTGATCCGCGACGCCTGGCTGTTCGCCGCATGGCTGAAGTGGACGGGCGAAGGCAGCCGGTTTCAGGCGGGCATTTACGAATTCGTGCCCGGGACAAGCCGCGAGGAAATCGTCCGCAAGCTGAATGCGGGGGAGACGGTGGCGCCCGCCACGTTCCGCTTCACGATCCCGGAAGGGCTTACGGTCCGGCAGATGGCGGACCGTCTGGAAAAGGCCGGCGCGGTCAGCGGGGAAGAATTTTTGCGGGCGGCGCGGGACCTTTCCCGCTTCGCCGAATTCGGATGGGTGCGGGCCATCCCGAAGGACGCCGGCATCATCGAGCCTCTGGAGGGGTATCTGTTTCCGGACACTTACGAAATGCGGACCGGAAGCACGGCGGAGGACATCATCCGACGCATGCTGGCGGAACTGGAGCGCAAGCTCGGAAGCCTGCCGGAAGATTGGATGGAAACGATGGAAACGCGGGGGTTGACGCTGCATGAACTGCTGACCATCGCCTCGCTGATCGAGCGCGAAGTGGCCGTCGACGAAGAGCGGGCCCTCGTGTCCAGCGTCATCGCCAACCGGCTGGAGAAAGGGATGCCGTTGCAAATCGACGCGACGATCCAGTATGTGCTGGACGAGCCCAAGGAGAGGCTTCTGGAACAAGACCTCAAGGTGGAAAGCCCGTACAACACCTATCAGAACAAGGGCCTTCCGCCCGGTCCCATCGCGGCTCCCGGCCTCAAAGCCATCGAAGCGGCCCTTTATCCGGCGGAGACCGACTATCTGTATTATGTTACGAAAAAAGACGGCTCCGGCGAGCACCTGTTTGCGTCGACCCTCAGCCAGCACAACCGGAACATCCGGATCAGCGAGGAAAATGCCCGCAAGCTGCAGCAACAGCAGCAAGGGCAATAGTTCCATGTGCCCGCCGGGCGGGAGCGGCGGTTTTCGCCCCCCGTCCGGCGGACTTTTTTTATCCGGCGGATGGTTTGTTGCAATTTAATTAAAAATTTTTTGATGCTCCGTTCCGATATAATTAATAGATGAGCCCTTTGGGAAGATTTTCTTCGGGAGGAGCAAGTGGATGGGCACGACAGGCAAAAGGCTATTGTCGACGGCGTTCCGGTATAATCCCCTGCGCTTCGTCGGCGTAAAACTCTTTTTGGTCATCTTTGCCGGCTTTCTGGTGTGCGTCGTTTCCCTCGGCGTGTTTTCGCTCGACCAGTCGGAAACGATCATCCGCAACAAGGTGGCGGAATCCAACATCGCCACGGCCCAGCAGGCCGCGGCGCGCATCGATCAGCTGCTGCAAAGCTACGAACTGCAGACGATGCAGCTGATTTCCAACCAGGACTTTATTTCTGCCCTGAACATGGCGTTTGCGTCTTCGGCCACGGATTACGACCGTTATATGGCTCAGCGCGACATCGTCAATCTGTTCAACGCCCAACGCCTCAGCGACAGCAATGTGGCGGGGATGTACATCGTTTCGGCGGACGACAGCGTGCCGGTGATTGCGTCCACGCTGCTCAACCGCACGCCCGACCGGGCGGCCATGTGGGACTTGCCGTTCGTCCCGCAAGTGTTGGATATGAGCGGCAAGGTGCTGTGGGTTCCCACCATGATGAACGGGCTCACCCAGGAGCTCGATCGTCCCACCATCGCCGTCACCCGTTCCGTTTCCGTCTTTACCAATGGGCCGTCCTATCTTGCCCTGGAAATTTTCGCCGATGTTCTGGAAACCCCGCTTCTGGGCGTTTCCACGGGCGAGGGCGGCGAGACCCGGCTGGTTGCGCCCATGGAATCGGGGTACCGTGTGGTGTATTCCACGGAACCGGAAGAGGTCGGGGAGGATTATACATACGAAATCCCGGAAGCCGGCAGCTCCGCCACGCTGGACATCGACGGCGTGTCCATGCTGGCCGTCGCGGAGGAAGTGCCCCTGAACGGCTGGCGGCTTGTATCGAACGTTCCCGTGGCCGAGCTGGTCAAGGATGTGGCCAGCATCCGCAACGTGACGGTGCTGGTGTCCGTCGTTTCGATCCTGATCGCGGCGGGCATCGGTTTCCTGGTGATGCAGATGGTCGGCCGTCCCCTGCGCAAGCTGCGCCAGCTGATGAACGAGGGCGAAAAGGGGAACCTTACCGTTCGCAGCAACATCCGACAGCGGGATGAAATCGGCCATGTGTCGGAAAGCTTCAACCGGATGATGGAACAAATCACGGAACTTGTCCGGCAGACCAACCGGATTGCGGACGAAGTGCTGGACACCGCCGCGGAGCTTACGGAGGCGTCCCGCAAGACGGCGGCGTCCGCCAAAGAAATCGCCGTCGCCACCGAGGAGATCGCCAAGGGGGCGACCAATCTGGCGACGGAATCCGAGCGGGGCACCGAAATGACCGCGCACATTGGCGAGCAGGTAAAGGCGGTCATCCGGGAAAACGAGGAGATGGGCCGGGCCGCCGCGATCGTGGAGGATTCGGGCCGACGGGGTGCGGAGTACATGGAGGAGCTGCTCACCAAAACCGCCCGCACCGAGGAGATGACCCGTTCGATGACGGCCAGGGTGGAAAGGCTCAAGGAAAGCACGGGTTCGATCCGGCAGATCCTCGAGGTGCTGAACAACATTACGAAGCAGACCAATATCCTGTCCCTCAACGCCGCCATCGAGGCCGCACGCGCCGGTGCGGCGGGCAAGGGATTCATGGTGGTCGCCGACGAGATCCGCAAGCTGGCTGACCAGTCGCGGCAATCCATCGGCGTCGTGGGGGAGATCGTGGAGAACATCCAGCGGGAAATCGACGAGACCGTCGGCGTCATGGACGAGGCGAATCCGCTGTTCCAGGAGCAGATCGCTTCCGTCCGCGAAGCAAACGAGATTTTCGCCGACGTGCGGGCGCGCATGAACGATTTCGTGCAGCGGCTGGAGCAGGCGACGGCGGGAGTGGGACGTCTGGAAGAGGCGCAGCACGCCCTCAACCTGGCGATGACCAACGTCAGCGCGGTGGCAGAGGAATCTTCCGCCACCTCCGAAGAAGTCGCATCCCTCAGCCACGAACAACAGAACGTGTCGGATGAACTGGTCCGGCTCTCGAATCGTTTGGAAACGGCTTCTCGCGGGTTGCGGGAGTCCCTGGCGCGCTTCTCCATCGAATGACGACCCGCCCATTTCCAATACGCATTTTCTGCAACCCGCCGATCCCCCGGATCGGCGGGTTTTTTGGTCCCCGGCGGTCGGGGCCCGCTTCGGCGGGCGGGCGCTTCCACCGGCCGCGCAAAGCCCTTTTGGCGGTTGGCCTTCCGGGAACCGGGCAAAAATGGATAAGGGAATGCGGAAAGGGATCGGACATCGGAGGGATGCCGCATTGGACGATATCGCCCGGCTCAGGAGGCTTTTTTTGTTGCTGCTCGCCATCGCCGCGGGGTTTGCCGTTTTGCTGTTGCGCCTTCTCTGGCTGCAGCTGGGCCCGGCGGAAAGCCGCGGCGCCGGGACGGCATGGGCATCGGCGTCGGTAAGGCAGCGGGTGGACGCCCTCGTGCTCGACACCGGCCGAGGGCGGTTTCTCGATCGGGACGGACGGCCGTTGACGGGAGTCCCGGCGCGGGGGATGGCGGTGTTTCCCGGTGCCATGCCGGGCCGCGGACTGGAAGGGGAAGCACTCAAAGCCCTTGCCGCCGCGCTCGGGACGGAACCGGAACTCCTGGCCGGCTGGCTTCAGGATCTGCGCGGACCGGCCTTTTGGCCCGGCGACGGCGCGGACGGCCGTCCGAAAGCCCTGACCGGGGCGCAGGCGGAGGCGATCCGCGGGCTGGCCCTGCCGGGCGTGTTTGCGCTTCCCTTCGTCCAGCGGTACGCCTCCGACCTGGAACCGCTGCACGCCATCGGTTACGTTTCCCAGGACCCGGAGCGGCTGGCCGCCCTGTACGGCGGCAGGATCGGGCTGCGCCGGATCGCTCCGTGGGAACCTCTGGGCGGCGCCGGACTGGAAAGGTCCCTCGACCGATTCCTGCACGGCGCGGGACCTACACTGGCCGTCCGCCACCGCACCGCGGGCGGCGGGGACATGGCCGGCCTCGGCCTGCGCCTGGTGCGGCCCGGGGGCGGTAGGTTCCCCCTGATGGTGCGCACCACCATTGACCGGCGCGTGCAGCGGGCGGCGGAGCGGGCCTTGGACCGGGCGGGTGTCCGGGCGGGGGCGGTGGTTGTGCTGGACGCGGCAAACGCCGACATCCTGGCGATGGTGTCGCGTCCCGCCTTCGACCCAAGCCGCATCGGACGGCACGGGACGGATGAACGCAACCATGCGCTGACCGGTTATCCTCCGGGTTCGGTGTTCAAGACGGTGACGCTGGCCGCCGCGCTGGAGACGGGTGCGGCGCGGAGGGGCGAGCGGTTTCGCTGCGACGGCCGATACGGGCGTTACGGGCTGCGGTGTTGGAAGAGGGAAGGGCACGGCGTGCTGGATGTCAAAGAGGCCTACGCCCAGTCCTGCAATGTGGCGTTCGCCGCCATGGCGGAACGGATGGACGGGCGGGCGCTGGAGGAAGCGGCGGAGAGACTCGGCCTCGCGCGGCGGATCGGCTGGCATACGGAGCATTTTGTCGACGGCCGGCCGCTGCGGCTGCTCATGGAGGAAGAAGCGGGAGCCGTGTTCGCGTCGCCGGACGACGGGAAGGACGGCGGGGTGCGGACGGGCGCGGGAATCGGCCAGCGGGACGTGCGCGTGACACCGCTGCAGGCGGCCAACCTGGTCGTCACCCTGCTGAACGGCGGCAAGGTGCGGGCGCCCCGCCTCGTCAGCGAAATCCGTTTTGCGGACGGCCGGCTGCTCGCGCGCCTGCCACTCCGGTCCGCGCCTTCCCCCAGGGGCGCCATCCGCCGGGAAACCGCCGCTTTCCTCCTCGACGCCATGAAATCCGTGGTCACCGAGGGGACCGCGTCAGAAGCGCTGGCCCGTCTCAGAGGGATGGTCGCGGGCAAATCGGGCACGGCGGAAACCGGCCGTTCGGGTCCGCCGCGCCATCACCATTGGTTCGTCGGATACGGGCCGCTGGATCGCCCGCGTTACGCGGCGGCGGTGCTCATTGAGGATCAGCCGGCCGGATTGCGCAACCGCGCCGTGCAGGTGTTCGGCGATCTCATGGCCGAACTGCTTGGCGAAAATTAAGCGGCACGCGCCTTAGTTCCGCCGGGCATTTCCGTTTCCGGAAGCGGAAGCGTCCGCCGGCTCGAACGGAGAGATCGCGAAATCCTCCTTCGGAAAACGGATCCAGCGGTGCAAATAGCCGTGTTCGTACAGCGCCTTGAGCAGGATCACAAGGACGGGAGCCAGAACCAGCCCGATCACCCCGAAGAGCGACAGGGAAATGATCATGAAAGCCAGCATGGTGAAGGCGGAAACGCCGATTTTCCGACCGGTGATCCGGGGTTCGAGAATTTGCCGGGTGCCGGAGACGACGGCGAACAGGCCGGTCAGCCAAAGGGCGAGGGAGGTCTCCCCGGTCAGAAACAAATACCCGATCCAGGGAACAAACAGCGTTCCGATCCCAAGCAACGGCAGCACGTCGAGGATGCCGGCGATCAGCGCGATGGCCAGCGCGTTGGGAATGCCCAGGGCCGACAAGGCGGCCAGAATGATCACGAACGTAATGCCGATGAGCGTCGCCTGCGCCTTGAGATACGCGGCGATGCCCCGAAACACGTGCTCCCGCAGAAAGGCAAACGCCCTCTGCAGCGATTTTGGCGACCGCTCGGAGGCGATTTTTTTCCAGGAATCGATTTCCACGCTGAGAAAATAGGCCAGGACGATGGCGATGACGAATTGGACAATGAAGGTGGACAGCGACGAGAAAAGGCTCACGAACCAGTTCAGAAAGGTCGCCGCCAGCCGGCTGAACAACGCGGTCACGTAGGCGATCGCTTCGTTCACTTTATCGGTGAGCGCCGGGTCCAGCGTTTCCAGGCGTTCCTGCAAGACCGCTGTCAGGGAAGCCGCCTTTTCCTGCACGGTTGCCTGGATGCCAGGAAGGCTTTTTTGCAACTCGCCGATCTGCCAGGCGAAAATGTAGCCGATTCCCACGAGCACGGCCAGGATGACAAGAATGAACATCAGCGTGCTCACCGCCGATGCGACGGACTTGCGCATCCCCAGACGGTGCAGGCGTCGGGCCGGCGGTTCGATGATCAGAAAAACGAGAAAGGACAGAAACACCGGCGCGGCGATCCGGTACAGGAAGCTGAAGACGTACATCACCAGCCAGACCGTAAACGCCAGCACCGCGATGTCGAAGGCGGTGCGCCAATATTTTTTGTACCATTCGATCATAGACGGCTGCCGTCCTCCTTCATTCCGTGCGGAATCTTCTTCATGGTACCATGTTACATGATCAGACGCCGGCAAAGCCACCCGTGCGGCTGAAACGCACGTCCCCAATTTTTACGGGCTGTGCTAAAATAGATTCCGCAGGCGAAAAACGACAGCCGCGACCGCGGGTACGCGGCGATTTTCGCGGAGGAAGGCATGGAAAAATTTCTGGTGTGGGGCTTTTATTTTTTTACCCTTTATGCCTTTTTGCCGGCTCTGGTGAGCCGCCTGTTCGGGTTCCGCGCGTTCCGGAAAGGGCTGGCGGAGCGGGAAATCGCGCTGACCTTTGACGACGGGCCGGATCCGGTCTACACGCCCCGGCTGCTGGATCTGTTGAAGCGCTACGGGGCGAAGGCGACGTTTTTCGTGGTGGGCGCCCACGCGGAACGCCACCCGGAGCTGATCCGGCGGATGCACGAAGAAGGCCACGTGATCGGCATCCACAATTATGTCCACCTGCCCAACTGGTTTCTCCGGCCGCGAACGGTCAGACGGCAGGTGCAGCGCACATGTGCCATTATCGAATCCATTACGGGGGAAACCCCGAAGTATTACCGTCCGCCCTGGGGGATCGTAAACGTATTCGACTTCGCGATCACGGGAAAGCTGCAAATCGTTCTCTGGACGTCCATGTTCGGCGACTGGCGGCGCAGGGTCGGACCGGACCGGCTGTACGCCCGGATGCGGAAAAAGCTGAAGCCGGGCCAGGTGTTCCTGCTCCACGACCGGGGAGACACCTTCGGCGCGGACGAAGAGGCGCCGGCGAACATGCTGCAAGCGCTGGAGAAGCTCATGGACGACGCCGCCCGCCTGGGATACCGCTTTGTCAACATGGAGGAGATGATCGCGTTGACGGAAGCGTCCAAGAAAAAGCGCGCTTCCCGGCCGGAAGCCGAAAAGGAAGACGACCCTCTGGCGGGGGTCGGCATCGGCAAACGGCTGCTGGTTGCGGTCTGGATGGTGTGGGAGAAGCTGTACCACCTGATCTTCCGCCTTCGCCCGCTGGGCGACGGCTCCTCCTTCCATTACCGGATTACCCGGTACATGGGTCGTGATTTGCCGATCGAAAACGGAAACGTGCTCAGGCGGGGCGACAAGGTCATCGAAATGCACTTCGACAACCGGATGCTGTTCCGGCTGAGCGCGGTTTCCAAGTCGGAAATCCATACCGCCCTGCGTCTCATCCGCGTGGGGGAAGGGATGCTGCCCCAATTGGCCGCCGAATACGAAAGGATGCCCGACCGGGAGGGCATCCGGGGCGTGTTCGGGATTACGCTCATTTACAAAGGGACGGAAGCCCTCGGATTCCGGGTGTTCGATCTGGATCGCGGATGGGTCCGCCGGTTGTTCAGCATTTATCTTCACCTTTTGATCGCGGTTTTCCGTTCCAAAGGCGCACGTCGCACGGAGCGGTTCAAGCTGGAGCCGAAAATCGTGTTCATGCCCGTGGAAGACCTGCTGAAATGGAAAAACGGTCCGATCCGTCCGGCCCGACGGGCGCCGCAAAAACAAACCGCCGGCCCCGGGTCTGTCGCAGACCCAGAGCCGGCGGAAACGGAACCCGCGTCCCTGTGACGATACCGGCGATCCGGCGTTCCCGCGCGCGTCTCAGATTTTCATGACGCCGCCCGTGCTGGCGGACGTGACCAGCATGGAGTAGCGCGCGAGATACCCGGACTTGACCTTGGGCTCGAAGCCTTTCCAGTTTGCCCGGCGCCGCTCCAGTTCTTCGTCGCTCACCTCGAGGGTGATTTTGCGGTTGTTCAGGTCAAGCTCGATCATATCGCCGTCCTGCACGAAAGCGATCGGGCCGCCTTCCGCGGCTTCCGGCGAAATGTGCCCAATAGAAATGCCGCGGGTGGCGCCGGAGAAACGTCCGTCGGTAATAAGCCCGACCTTGGCGCCGAGCCCCATGCCGACGATCATCGAAGTCGGGGCGAGCATTTCCGGCATGCCGGGGCCGCCCTTCGGCCCTTCGTAGCGGATGACGACCACATGGCCCTCCTTCACCTTGCCGTTCGCAATGCCGGCGAGGGCTTCGTCCTGGGAATCGAAGCAGATGGCCGGTCCCCGGTGGTAGCCGCCGACGGAGGGGTCCACCGCGCCCACCTTGATGATCGCCCCGTTCGGCGCCAGATTCCCGAACAGGACGGCCAGACCGCCTTTTTCGCTGTAGGGATTGTCCAGCGGACGGATGACATTGGGATTTTTGATTTCGCAGCCTTCCACGTTTTCCCGGAGCGTCTTGCCGGTGACGGTGATGCAGTCGCCGTGCAGGGCGCCCGGTTTTTTCAGCAGTTCGTTCAGGATGGCGCTGACGCCCCCCGCTTCATGCAGGTCCTCGATATGGACGTCCGACGCCGGCGCCAGCTTGGCCAGGTGCGGCACCCGGTTGGCCACGTCGTTGATCCGCTCCAGCGGATAGTCGATGCCCGCCTCATGGGCGATGGCCAGGGTGTGCAGCACGGTGTTGGTCGACCCGCCCATGGCCATGTCGAGGGCGAAGGCGTTGTCGATGGCTTTCTCCGTCACGATGTCCCGCGGCTTCAGGTCCATTTCGATGAGCTTCATGAGCTGCCTGGCGGACTGGCGCACGAACTCCTTGCGCGCCGGATCCACGGCCAGGATGGTGCCGTTGCCGGGCAGGGCGAGGCCGAGGGCTTCGGCCAGACAGTTCATCGAGTTGGCCGTGAACATGCCGGAGCAGGAGCCGCAGGACGGACAGCCGTACCGCTCGAGTTCGTACAGTGTCTTCTCGTCGATCGTGCCCGCCTGGAGGGCGCCGACGCCCTCGAACACGCTGGTGAGGGAAACCTTGCGTCCGTCGGGCATGACGCCCGCTTTCATCGGACCGCCGCTGACGAAGATGGTCGGGATGTTGACGCGCAGGGCGGCCATCATCATGCCCGGCGTGATTTTGTCGCAGTTGGGGATGCACACCATGCCGTCGAACCAGTGGGCGTTGATCATCGTCTCCACGCAGTCGGCGATGAGTTCGCGGCTCGCAAGGGAGTAGCGCATGCCGATGTGTCCCATGGCGATGCCGTCGTCCACGCCGATGGTGTTGAACTCGAACGGCACGCCTCCGGCTTCGCGGATCGCTTCCTTCACCAGCTGCCCGAATTCCTGCAGGTGCACGTGGCCGGGAACGATGTCCACGTAGGAATTGACCACCGCGATGAACGGTTTGTCAAAGTCTTCCTCACGGACGCCGGCCGCGCGGAGCAAGCTGCGGTGGGGCGCGCGGTCGAAGCCTTTCTTGATCATGTCCGAGCGCATTTTGCGGGCCATGGGGAGTTCCTCCGTTTCCAGGATGTGCGCTTTTATTGGTATGCCGTAAAAATCCGCATGTTCAAAGTTTACCATACGGGTCGACAAATTGGCTACCGCCGGGCCTTCATCCGGGTTCGGCCGGATGTGTCCGCGGATCCGGCCAACGGCGCTTGCCGCCGGTCCGATACGCCCGTGCGCGCCGCCGGTTCACATGGCTTGTCCGCCCCTTCGCTTCAGTCCCTCTCGGCCAGCAGGGCGGAAAGCCCGGCGAAGGGCTGATTGGCGAAGTGGCCGGTGCGGTAAACCACTTCGGATTCCGGGTCCGCGTATTCCGTAAGGCGGTTTTTCTTCAGTTGCAGCCGGTCGTACATCTTCACCAGAATCTGCGCGGTGTTGAACGCGTCGTCCAGGGCCCGGTGATGCGAACCCGTAAACGGAATCCCCAGCATCTCGAGCGCGTTCACGAGGCCGATCTGCTGGTGTTTTTCGAGCCGGAGCTCCTTGGACAGCAACCGCTGCAGATCGTTGTGGTTGATCATCCAGTCCAGGGAAATGCCGTGACGCTTGCATTCCGCGATCAGCTGCCGCCGGTCGTCCGGCCCCCAGGAGCAAAGGTAATATTCGGTTGTGCCGATCCAGTCCGTAAACCGGCGGATGGCTTCCGCCAGCATCGGCGCGTTGTCCACCTGTTCCTGCCGGATGCCGGTGAACAGGGTGGTATCTTCGGTCAGCCGGGGCGATACCACCGGCCGGACGAACGTCTGAAAAGTGTCCGCCGTCTCCGGCCGTCCGTTCCGGACAACGACCTTCACGGCGCCGAATTCGATGATTTCCGCCACCTGTTCCTTCTTGCGGCGCACGGACATTTCCAGGTCATAGACGATGATGGTCACGAAAACACCCCGATCCGTTCCGATTGCCCACGTCCGGCCTGCGGCTCCGGCAAACCGGCGCGCAAAATCTTTCTCCGTTATTATAGAAAGCCGTTTCGCAGGAAGCAACCGGCGCGCTCGGTTTCTTGCGGATTTTTGCCCAGGCGCTTTTTGGCAGGGAGGGAACGCGCGGAAAAGCCGACGGACATATGGTCCGTAAGAACGGCCGGTTAACGGGTTCTTCAAATCTGAACGGACATCTGGTCCGCCAGCGGCCGGCCTAATCTTGTCAAACCGTTTGCACCGCGTTTCCGGCGCGCTGCAACGGACCGGATGTCCGTAAGCATTGCCCGCGGAACCGTTTTCGGCGTCCAACGGACGATAGGTCCGCAAAACTTTCAAACCTTGATCGATGATTCGATCGACGGCATCAGGTTCGGGTTCTGTCCCCGCGGCAAACAGGACGTATTTGGGAGCGATGAACGCGCCAACTTTCCCGCCGGGCGGTGAACGGGGCTGGGGCCCGCCGTTGCCGTCGACGCCGGAAAGCGCCGGGTCTGTTCATTTTTTCGATTTGTAAAACTCGTGGTACAGTTTCATCAGAGCGCGTTTCTCGATGCGCGACACGTAGGATCGGGAGATGCCCAGCTCCCGCGCAATTTCCCGCTGCGTCCGTTCTCCGCCGCCCCCGTCAAGGCCGAACCGTCCGCGGATGACTTCCTGCTCGCGCTCGTCCAGGATGTCCATGTTTTCGTAAATCTTGCTCTTCTCGATCTTCAGCTGCACCTTGTCCACCACTTCGTCCGGTTCCGTGCCGAGGATGTCGGACAGGGTGATTTCGTTGCCCTCCTTGTCCTGGCCGATGGGATCGTGCAACGATACATCCTTGCGGGTCTTGCGGAGAGAGCGCAGGTACATCAGAATTTCGTTCTCGATGCAGCGGGCCGCGTAGGTGGCCAGTTTCGTCCCCTTGCCGGGGGAGAAGCTCTCGATGGCCTTGATGAGGCCGATGGTGCCGATGGAAATGAGGTCTTCCAGGTCCTCACCCGTATTGTCAAACTTTTTGACGATGTGCGCCACCAGGCGAAGGTTGTGCTCGATCAGGATGTTGCGCGATTCCTGGTCGCCATCCATCATCCGCTTCAGGTGCATGGCTTCTTCCTCTTCGCTGAGTGGCTGCGGAAACGCGTTGTTTTTCACGTAGGACACCAGGGTCGACAACTGCTTGAGAAACAGGACAGCCGCCGCAAACAGGCCGGACACTTGGGGAACACCTCCCGGGAAACGGCGCGCCGCCGGGCTGTGGCTTTCGGAAAAACCGCCGCGGCGGCGTCCCTACATTTTATGTGGGCGAAAACCCATTTGTGCGTGTACGCGGGAAGCGCCGCGATTCATCATGATTCATAAAGATCCCCGAACGGACAAATAATGAGGTGCGCGGGAACGAACGGAACGAACGGGAAACCGAAGGGAGAAAGTGCGCATGGACGCGTGGCTGCAGTACGTCTGGGCTTTTGTGGTCGGCGGGGGGATTTGCGTGCTCGGCCAGCTCTTGTTCGACGTCGCCAAGCTGACACCCGCCCATACCATGACCACCCTGGTGGTCCTGGGGGCGATCGTGGACGGCGTCGGATGGTACGAGCCCCTCATTGAATTTGCCGGCGCCGGTGCCACCGTTCCCATCACCAGCTTTGGCAACGCCCTGGTGCACGGCGCCCTTACGGAGCTTGAGCGGGACGGATGGATCGGCGTCATCACCGGCATTTTCGAAGTGACCAGCGCGGGCATCTCCGCGGCGATCATTTTCTCGTTCATCGCGGCCCTGTTCGTGCGGCCAAAGGGATGACGCGGCCGGAACCGCCGAAGACGGACGGTCGGGACAAAAGGTCAAACCGTTTGTCCCGATCGTCCGTTTATCTTTTTAAGGAAATGCGGGAAATCGCGGCCATGGCGATTTTGGTGGAATCGTTGGGTTTTTTTGTGGGATTCTCAAATTTACGCGTCTTTGCTCGTTCAGGTATAATCTACATAACAATATGAAAACCGCTCCGCCTGGCGGGAACGGGTTGAGAACGGGAGAGGATGCAACGAATGGACACGCAAACGGCGGTGCAAGCGGCGAATCGGATTCGGAGCAACATGGAAGCGTGCATTTACGGCAAGCGGGACGTCATCGACTGGCTCCTTGTCGCGATGGTGGCCGGCGGCCACGTCCTCATCGAAGACGTGCCGGGCACCGGCAAGACGCTGCTGGTCAAATCCCTCGCCAGATCGATCGGCGGCGCCTACCACCGCATCCAGTGCAATCCCGATCTGCTCCCGACCGATATTACCGGCGTGAGCATCTACCATCCGAAGGAGGAGCAGTTCCGGTTCCGTCCCGGTCCCATCATGGCCAATTTGGTGCTGGTCGACGAAATCAACCGGGCGACCACCAAGACGCAATCGGCTCTGCTGGAAGCCATGGAAGAAAGGCATGTGACGGTGGACGGCGAGTCCCATCCGTTGCCCGTTCCGTTCATGCTGTTTGCCACGCAGAACCCCATCGAATTCGAGGGAACCTACAGCCTGCCCGAAGCGCAGCTGGACCGTTTTCTGCTCAAGATTTCCCTGGGCTATCCGGACGAGGCGTCGGAAAAACGGCTCGTGCTGGAACCGGCCGCGGAGCGTTCCGCGGACGCCCTGGAACCCGTGGCCACCCTGGACGACGTCATCCGGATGCAGGAACTGGCGTCCCAGGTGCATATCGAGAACGACGTCGCCGATTACTTGCTTCGCTTGATCCGGGAATCGCGGACCCATCCGGCCGTCGTGCTGGGCGCCAGCCCGCGGGCAGCGGTGGCGCTGTCCTCCGCGGTGCGGGCGCGGGCGCTCCTGGCCGGGCGTCAGTACGTCATCCCCGACGACGTCAAAGCGCTGGCGCCGCTGGTGCTGGGCCATCGCATGCATCTGCGCGCCGAAGCAAGAATGAACGGCCTGACGCCGCGGGCGGTGCTGGATGAACTGATGCGCCGCCTCCCGGTACCGGTCGGATCGGAGCGCTGACATGAACCGGCGGCGGTCCGGACCGCGCCGGCTGTGGCTGGGCGCTGGCCTTTATGCGGCTTCGCTTTTGTATCTCCTGATGCAGGGCGGCAAGACGTCGCTGATGCTGTTCGCCATGCTGAACGGTCTGGCCGTCTATTTGCTGCTGGGACGGTGGAGCGGCGTATCGCGCGTGCAGGCGGAGCGGACGCTGGAAGGGGAATACGCGGCACATCCGAGGCTTGTGGCCGGCGCCCGCCTGAACGTCAAGCTGAAAATCCAAGTGCCCGGGTTCTGGCCGCTGCCGTATCTGGTCGTGCGGGAAAGGATTGCCCGCGAATCGGGAAGCGAAGTACGGGAGTATGAACTTTCCTGCGTGCCGGATTACCGCCGGCGGGGAGTGGTGGAATACGTGACGGCGCCCCTGCGGCGCGGAACCTACCGGTTCCTGCCGACGGTGGTCTCCACCCGCGACGTGTTCGGCCTGTTCGAACACCGGGGCTCCTGGGACAGCCCGATGACCATCAAGGTGCTGCCCCGCACCATCGACCTGCGGGAATGGTCGCCGGTGCGCATGGCCCGTGTCGGCGTCTACCAGCGCACGACGTCGGCCCTTTGGGCGCGGGAGACAACGCAGATCGACGGCGTGCGCGAATATATCCACGGAGACCGCCTGTCCCGCATCCACTGGAACGCCACCGCACGGACAGGCGAATGGAAGTCGAAAGAATTCGAACGGGAATCGCTGCCGCGCCTGGTCGTGTTGCTCGACCGCCAGTCGTCCGCCTACCGGACGGCGGAAGGATTCGAACTGGCCGTCTCGGCGGCGGCGTCGGTGCTGGAGCTGGGCCTGAAGCGCGGCATGCCGGTGGGGTTCGTGTCCATCGGCCGCAGCGGCCCTGTCCTGTTCGGCGGGCAGCGGACGCCGGTGTCGCGGGAAGACCTGTTGAATCACCTGATCGACGTGGAAGCCGACGGCCGGGAGCCGCTGGCGGCCCTGGCGACGGCGGCGGCGGAGCGCTACGAGCCGGGCGTGTTTTGCGTCATCGTCAGCCCCTCGGCTTCCCCCGAGGCGATCGGACCGCTGGACGCCCTGGCGGCCCGTCGGATGATTCCTTGCCACATCCACATACGGGAAACGCAGCCGCGCGGGGAGGAAGCCATGGCCCTGGCGGCGTGGGAACGGGCGTTTGAAGCGCGGGGATGGCCCTTTTTCTCCATTGCGCGGCTTGAGGATTTGACGCGGATGCCGGGGGTGGAATCCGCATGAAACGCACCGTCGATACCGCCCGGAGCCCGCACCGAAAGGCGGAGACCGCGATGTTTTACCGGCCCGACCGGGCCATGCGGATCTGGAACGCCGCCCTTGACCGCTTGCCGCGGTTGTTGGCGTTGCTCATCGCGATGCAGGTGACGGCGATTTTCAAGGATTTCTGGTGGCGGGAAACCTTTGAGATCGTATACGCCGGAATTTGGGCTGCCGCCGTGACGGAGCTCGCGATCGGACGGCATGCCGTGCTTCGCTTCGTACTCCAGACGTTCGTCGTGGTCTGGGCCACGGTCGTTCACACGCCGTTTGAGTGGCACGGCTGGCCCGACACCTGGCCCAGCTGGGAAGAAATCGCCGCATTCGCGCAGGTGCACGGCATTCAGTTCATGCCGTATGTTCCCATCGCCCTTTCGGTGCTTCTTTCCGCCCGGCTGGTCGCCTGCTGGGCGACGGGGAGGCGCCATGTGCTGGCCGTCATCCTGCTGTCCGTGGTGCTGATGGCCGCCCTGGATTCATTTTTCCCTCTCCTGCTGTGGCCCAACATCGCCGCCACGGTGGGGATCGGCCTCGTCTGGCTGGTGCTGCTGCATTTCCGCCAGCTGCGCGACCGCCATTTCGACAGTTGGAAAGCGCTTGCCGAGCGGCCCGTGGAACTGATGCTTCAAGCAGGATCGGTGATCGGCCTCGTGCTGCTTGTTGGCGCCTCCATGCCGCGGGCGCCTGCGCTGCTGGAAGACCCATACACCCTGTTTCTCATCTCCCAAGAGCGTGAGGTGCCCACCTTCCACGGAGAAGCCGGCGTGCTGACGAATCCGCTGTTTCTGCCGGCCGCCAGTTCCCAGTCGGGTTACAGCCGCAACGACGCGGAAATCGGCGGAAAGTTTGAATACGATTTCACCCCGGTCATGGAGATCACCACGACCCATCGCAGCTACTGGCGCGGGGAAACCAAGGCGGTCTACACCGGACGGGGATGGGTGGATGCTCCCGACCCCGAGCTGATGCACGTGGGCCTGCCGGGAGAATCGGGAGGCATTCCCCTCCCCTTGCCGCAGTCCCGGGAAAACGCCAGTGTGGAGATCGTGGAGCAGACGGTGACCATTCTCCGGGATGAACCGATCCCCGTGCTGTTCGGCGCGGGTCCCGTTGTGTCGCTGCAGACGCTGGAAAGCGGCACGCAGCGCGGACCGGCCTGGAACGCGGAAGAGTGGGAACTCGTTTTTTCCCGCCCGACGCGGGTGCAGAAATATTCCATCGTTTCGGAAACGCTGTTGCTCGACGAAGAGGGACTGCGGCAGACGACGGCGCGTCCCGCCGGCGATCCGGGGAATCTGGCCGCCTATCTGCAGCTTCCGGACGATCTGCCGGACCGGGTACGGCAGCTGGCGCAGGAAGTGACCGCCGGAGCGGTGAGCGACTACGACCGGGCGAAACTCCTGGAAACCTACCTGAAGGAAAACTATCCGTACACCAACACCCCGGATCTTTCCCGGCAGCGCAGCCGGGATGTGGCGGACGCGTTTCTGTTCGAAATCCGGGAAGGCTACTGCGACTACTATTCCACCGCGTTCATCGTCATGGCCCGCTCCATCGGCCTGCCCGCCCGTTGGGTCAAGGGCTATGCCACGGGATTCGATCCGGCGGCGGCGGAGCTCTTTCAGCTGAGCCAAGGCGAATATATCCCCGACCTGTCGGGCGCCGGCACCTACATCGTGCGCAACGCGGACGCCCATTCCTGGGCGGAGGTGTATTTCGAGGGGTTCGGCTGGGTGCCCTTCGAGCCGACCGCCGGCTTCTCCATGCCGCTGCGGATGCTTCCGACGGAAGAATCCGGGGAAACCGAGCCCGTGTCCGTCGACGTGTCCGGATCTTTCGAAACGCCCGGCGAAAATTCCGCGACCGGCGGCAACTTCGCTCCCGCCGCGATTGCCATCGCAGCGGGGACCGTCCTGCTGGCCCTGGCGGCTTGGTTCGGATGGCGCCACCGGGAACGCCTGGCGGCGCTCTGGAACCGCCTGCGGCACCGCGGCGCGGCGCCCAACGATCGCATCGTAATGGAGATGCACCGGTTCATTCGGTTCATGCGGCGCAAAGGCCTGCGCCGCGAGCGGCATGAGACGATGCGGGAGACGATCGGCAGATGGGGCGCCGCCTTCGGGGATCTTCGCGGCGAGCTGGATCAGGTGCTGCTGCAGTTCGAGGCGGCTCTTTACGGTCCCGCCGCCGGCAGCGAGGAGAACTACCGGGAATTCGCCGAGCGGATCCGCAACCTTCGGAAATTGATGAAATAGACGGTCCTGCCGGTTGCCGGAGGACCGTTTTTTGCACCGCACCGCGGGTTTGTGCTATTGTTTATTTCGTTCCGATATATTTTGCCATTCCCTCTCCGGGAGAAACGGGAGCCGTTTGCGGATGTTGAAGTATTTGCTGCCGGAAGGCGTCTTTCGTAACGTGTACGAAATCGACCTGGACATGCTGGGCGAACTCGGTGTCCTCGGCATCATCGCCGATTTGGACAACACGCTGGTCAGCGCCCGCACCGCCGCGGCCACGCCGGAGCTGGCGCGATGGATGGAAAGGGTGCGCGAACGGGGATTCCGCGTCGTCATCGTCTCCAACAACCGCCGCGCCCGCGTGTCCGCCATCGCCGAGCCATTGGGCGTTCCGTACATTTCGTCGGCGCGCAAGCCGCTGGCCCGGGCGTTCCGCCAGGCGCTTCGCCTGCTCGAACTGCCCCCCGAACGGGTGGCGGTGATCGGCGACCAGCTGGTCACCGACGTGCTGGGCGCACGCCGGACCGGACTGCGTCCGTTTCTGGTTTCTCCCATCGCTCCCGGCGAGGAAGGGCTGGCAACGCAGGTAAACCGGCTCATCGAACGGATCGCCCGGTCCCGGCTGCGCCGGAAAGGTCTGTGGCCGGACGGGGAAGGAGGTTGGCGCGGGTGAAGGACGACAAGCGGGAGCCGCGGGAAGCGGCTCCCCGCCGTTGTTTTGGCTGCGGTGCGACGTTGCAGTGCGAAAACGAGGAACTTCCGGGGTTCGTGCCCCGCGCCGTCCTTGAACGGGAAGAAGACGCGCTGTGCCGCCGCTGCTTCCGCATCCGGCATTACAATGAAATTTCGGCGGTGACGGCCGATCGGGACGCCTTTCTCCGCCTGCTGGGCGGCATCGCGGAGACAGATTGCCTGGTGGTCCACATCGCCGATCTCTTCGATATGGAAGGCAGCCTCATCACCGGACTCCACCGCTTCGTCGGACGGAATCCCGTGCTGCTGGTGGCCAACAAACTGGACTTGCTGCCGAAGATTACCAACCGGTCCCGACTGCTCGCCTGGGTGCTCAGGCAGGCCCGGCGAAACGGCCTCGAACCGGCCGAGGCGGTGCTTTGCAGCGCCCGCAGAAACGAAGGCGTTGATCGGCTGGCGGAGGCGATCCGCCGTCTGGCCGGCGGGCGCGACGTTTATGTGGTGGGGGCGACCAACGTCGGCAAGAGCGCCTTGATCAACCGCCTTATCGCGGAATACGGCGACTTCGCGCGGGAGCTCACCGTCTCCCGTTATCCGGGCACAACCCTGGATGCCGTCCGCATTCCTTTGCGCGGCGGCATGCAGCTGGTGGACACGCCGGGCATCGTGTATTCCCACCGGCTGACCGAAATCGTTCCCCGGCACGCCCTGGGGGCGGTTCTGCCGGAGAGGCCGTTCCGACCCTTGACCTATCAGCTGAATGCAAGGCAGACGCTGTTTTTCGGGGGGCTCGTCCGGTTCGATTTTCTGGAGGGAGAGCGGCAATCTTTCACGGCTTATGTGTCTCCGGCGCTGAGGGTGCACCGGACGAAACTGGAACGGGCGGACGGGCTGTTTGCCGCGCAGCGGGGGAAGCTCCTCGTTCCGCCGTCGGAAGAGGATCTGGAGCGGATGCCGCCTCTGGAGCGGCATGAGTTGCGCATCGGTTCGGACCAGCATCGCGACGTGTTCGTTTCCGGGCTTGGCTGGATCAAGGCCAACAGCACGACGGGCGCGCTGGTCGCCCTGCATGTGCCGAAGGGCGTTCGGGCTGGATTGCGCGAAGTCATGCTGTAGGGCTGCCGGGGCGCCGTTTTTTTGGTATCATTTTGGTAACCTTGCTTGCGGTTCGCAGATTGGACGCGCAAAGAGGCCGGTTCCGCGGGTTGGAGCATCAAGGAAATCCTTGGGAAGGAGGCCGGCTGCGAAATGGACAGCTATACGAAGCTTTTCGGGGTGATCGGCGATCCGGTGCGGCATTCGCGTTCTCCCGTCATGTTCACCCGGGCCTTTGCCGAGTGCGGTTACAACGGGGCCTACGGCGCGTTTCACGTGACCGCCGACCGGCTGGGGGAGGCGATCGCCGGGATGCGGGCGCTCGGTTTCGGCGGGCTCAATGTGACCATCCCCCACAAGGTGGCGGTCATGCGGCACCTGGACGAAATCGACGAAAGCGCCCGGGAGGCCGGAGCGGTCAACATGATCGCCAACAGGGACGGCTACCTGGTGGGCTATAATACGGATGGACTGGGCTATGTCCGGTCGCTCAAGGAGGAAGCCGAGCCGGAACTGGCCGGCAAAACCATCGTTCTGGCCGGCAGCGGAGGCGCCGCCCGCGGCATCCTGTGGGCGCTGGCGAGGGAGAAGCCGGGGTGCGTCACGGTGGTGAACCGCACCTACGAGAAAGCGGCGGAGCTGGCCGGACGGTTCGCTTCCGAAGCCGACGTTCGCGCCTTGCCGTGGGACAGGCTGCCAAGCGCCTGCGCGGAAGCCGATATTGTCATCAATACCACTTCCGTCGGCATGGCGCCGAACACGGAGGCGGTGTCCATCGATCCGTCCTGGCTGCGCCCCGGCGCGGTGGCCAGCGACATCATTTACAATCCGCTCAAGACGGCGTTCCTGCGGGGCGCGGAAGCCCGCGGCTGCCGCATTCACGGCGGCGTGGGGATGTTCTTGTACCAAGCCGTTTACAGTTTCGAGATCTGGACGGGAATGCCCGCCCCCGTCGCGGCGATGCGCGAAGCCGTGCTGGAGTCGCTGGCGCGGGAGGGCGAATGACGTGCGGACCGGGCTGTTCGGCGGCACGTTCGACCCGGTGCATTTCGGCCATCTGATGGCGGCGGAAGCCGCCCGGGAAGCGGCGGATCTGGCGGAAGTCTGGTTCGTGCCGGTCCGCGTGCCGCCCCACAAGCCGCCCCCGGAAGCTTCCGTCCGGCAAAGGCTGGACATGCTGGAGCTGGCGATCCGGGGCGTTCCCCATTTCCGGGTGGAACCCATCGAGCTGAACCGGCCGGGGCCGTCCTATACCATCGACACCATCGAGGCCCTCGCGCGGCGTTATCCCGACCGGTCGTTTTGGCTGATCGTCGGGTCGGACATGGCCAATGACTTGCCGGGCTGGCACCGCGCGGAGGAACTGGCGCGCCGGGTGCGGTTCATCGCGCTGGAACGCCCGGGGGAACCGGTGCGGGAAAAGGCGCTTCCGGAGACGTTCCGGGATCGCCTGATGCGGGCGCCGATGCCGCCGGTGGGCATCGCGTCGGCGGAGATCCGCCGCAGGGTGCGGGAAGGGCGTTCGATCCGGTTTTACGTGCCGGAGCCGGTTCGGGAGTATATAACGGGGAATGGTCTTTATGCTAAAAAGTGAACTTGCTCCTTTGGCGGAAGCGGTCCGCCGGCAGATGTCGGAGCGTCGCTGGAATCACACCCTCGGGGTGGTCGAAGCCGCGCGGGAACTGGCGGAGCGGTTTGGCGGCGACGCGGACAAGGCCGAACTGGCCGCGCTGCTCCATGATTACGCGAAGGACTGGCCGGCGGACCGGCTGGAGCGGATCCTGCGAGAGCAGGGTCTGGCGCCGGATCTCCAGAATTACGACAAGGAGCTGTGGCACGCGCCCGTCGGCGCCTGGGCCGTCCGCGAAGAGCTCGGCGTCGCCGACGAAGAGGTGCTGGACGCGATCCGTTGGCACACGTCCGGGCGGGAAGGGATGACGCTGCTCGACAAGATCGTCTGTCTGGCCGACTACATCGAACCCGGCAGGAAATATCCCGGCGTGGAGGACATCCGGGCGCTGTCCCGGCTGGATCTGGACGGAGCGCTGGCGGCGGCTTTCGACAACACGATCCGGTTTTTGCTCGAACGGGGAAGGCTGATTTATCCGCTGACCGTGCTGGCGCGCAACGAATTGCTGCGCGGCGCGATGCGGCGGACGGAACATTCCTGAAGGAGGCCGATACATGGCAGTGACGGCGGATGCTCTGCTGCGCACGGTCGTCCGCGCCGCGGAGGACAAGAAGGCTCACGACGTGACGGTGCTGGACCTCAAGGGAATCTCGCTGGTGGCGGATTATTTCGTGATCTGCCACGGCAACTCGGACACGCAGGTGCAGGCGATCGCTGCGGAAATTCGCGACAAGGCCGAGGAACTGGGCGCCCGGGTGCGCGTTGAGGGCCTGGACAGCGCCCGCTGGGTGCTCCTGGACATGGGCGATGTGGTGGCGCACGTGTTCCACCGCGAGGAACGGGAATATTACCACCTCGAAGGCCTGTGGTCCGACGCGAAATCCGTGGAATTCGTGTGAGTTCCCGGAGGACGGCGGAGCGCCGGTGGGGAGAATTGCGTCCAAAATGCCATGGTTTTCGCGTTTTCATGGCTGATGGAGGCGAATCGCTTGTCCAATTCAGGGTCGCGCAATCCGGGATCGCCGGGAGACACCGAAACCTTGACAGCATTCGCCTCCGATGGCTATAATCATTTCCAAAATCATACGGAACGGGCGAAGAAGAGGAGCAGTAGTCCCGCCCGCGTCACCCAGAGAACCGGCGGATGGTGCGAGCCGGCTGGCGCGAAGGACGAACTCGCCTCGGAGCCTCCGCGCGCAGGACGGAAGTTTTCCGGAGCAAGCGCGGCGCCGCCCCCGCGATATGGGGCAAGAGTGGGCGGACCCGGGCAGGGACCCCGCCAACTAGGGTGGTACCACGGGAAGAAAGCGGATCCTCTCGTCCCTAGCATGAAGGCTAGCGGCGGGGGGATTTTTTGTGAACCGGGAGCATTGCTTAAGCCGGTTCGAAACTTTTCACGAACCTCACGGAGGAAGGGTCAGGAAAGGAAGGGGAATGCCGCCCATGGCAAGCGAAACGCAGAAACACGGTTACAATCCGCGGGAAATCGAACCGAAGTGGCAGGCGTACTGGGACCGGAACAAAACGTTTAAAACTCCGGACGACGACGACAGGCCGAAGTTTTACGCCCTGGACATGTTTCCGTATCCGTCCGGCGCGGGGTTGCACGTCGGCCACCCGGAAGGTTACACCGCCACGGACATCGTCGCCCGCTACAAGCGGATGCGCGGTTACAACGTGCTCCATCCGATGGGTTGGGACGCCTTCGGCCTGCCGGCGGAACAGCACGCTCTCGACACGGGGGAGCATCCCAGGGACATCACGGCGAAAAACATCGACAATTTCCGCCGCCAGATCAAGTCCCTCGGCTTCTCCTACGACTGGGACCGGGAATTCAGCACCACCGATCCCGACTACTACAAATGGACGCAGTGGATTTTCCTCCAACTGTACAAAAAGGGTCTTGCCTACATCGCCGAAGTGCCGGTGAACTGGTGTCCGGCCCTGGGCACCGTGCTGGCCAACGAGGAGGTCATCGACGGCAAAAGCGAGCGCGGCGGGCATCCGGTCATCCGCGTGCCGATGCGCCAATGGATGCTGCGGATCACCGCTTACGCGGACCGGCTCCTCGAGGACCTCGAAGAGCTGGACTGGCCGGAAAACATCAAGGAAATGCAGCGGAACTGGATCGGCCGGTCGGAAGGGGCGGAAGTGGATTTCAAGATTGACGGCCACGACGCGTCCTTCACGGTGTTCACCACACGCCCGGACACGCTGTTTGGCTGTACGTATTGCGTGTTGGCGCCCGAGCATGAGCTGGTGAAGAAAATCACCTCCCCCGAGCAGCGGGAGGCCGTGGAAGCCTACGTCGACCAGGCCGCGCGCAAGAGCGACCTGGAGCGGACCGATCTGGCGAAGGACAAAACCGGCGTCTTCACCGGCGCTTACGCGATCAACCCGGTCAACGGGCAGAAAGTGCCGGTCTGGATCGCCGACTACGTGCTGGGGCATTACGGCACCGGCGCCATCATGGCCGTGCCCGGCCACGACCAGCGCGACTGGGAATTCGCGCAGAAATTCGGCCTGCCCGTCGTGGAAGTGGTGCAGGGCGGCGATCTCTCGAAAGGCGCGTACACGGATGACGGTCCGCACGTCAATTCCGGTTTCCTGAACGGGCTGAACGTCAAGGACGCCTGCGAGCGGATGATTGCCTGGCTGGAAGAGAACGGCATGGGCCGGCGCAAGGTGACCTACAGGCTGCGCGACTGGCTGTTCAGCCGGCAGCGGTACTGGGGCGAGCCGATCCCGATTCTCCATTACGAGGACGGGACGATGGAACCGGTGCCGGAAGACGAGCTGCCGCTGCTGCTGCCGGAAATGGACGAAATCCGGCCGACGGGCACCGGCGAATCGCCGCTTGCCAATGCCGTGGACTGGGTGAACGTGGTCGATCCGAAGACCGGGCGCAAGGCGCGCCGCGAAACGAACACGATGCCGCAGTGGGCGGGCAGCTGCTGGTATTACCTGCGGTTCATCGACCCGCACAACGACAAGGAGCTGTGCTCCAAGGAAAAAGCGCGCAAATGGCTGCCGGTGGACCTCTACATCGGCGGAGCCGAGCACGCCGTGCTGCACCTTCTGTACGCACGTTTCTGGCACAAAGTGCTCTACGACCTGGGTGTCGTCGAGACGAAGGAGCCGTTCCAGAAGCTGGTCAACCAGGGGATGATCCTCGGGACCAACGGCGAAAAGATGTCCAAATCCCGGGGCAACGTCATCAACCCGGACGACATCGTGAACCAGTACGGGGCGGACACGCTCCGCATGTACGAAATGTTCATGGGCCCGCTGGAAGCGACGAAACCCTGGAACACCCAGGGCGTGGAAGGCATCTATCGCTTCCTGAACCGCATCTGGCGGCTGTACATCACGGAGGACGGCCGTCTGAACCCGAAGATCCGGGACGCGGAAGGCGACGAGGCCTTCAAGCGCGTGTGGCACAAAACGGTGAAAAAGGTCACCGAGGACATCGAAGCCTTGCGGTTCAACACGGCCATCAGCCAGCTCATGATTTTCGTGAACGAAGCGTACAAGGCCGAAACGCTTCCGCGCAAGGCGATGGAAAACTTCGCGCAGATGCTGTCGCCGTTCGTGCCGCACATCGCGGAGGAACTGTGGGAGCGCCTCGGGCACACCGACACCATCACCTACGTGCCGTGGCCCGAATACGATCCGGCCCTCACGGTGGACGAGGAAGTGGAAATCGTCCTCCAGGTGAACGGCAAAATCGTCGACCGCGTTCGGATCGCCCGCGACACGGACGAAGAAGGGATGCGGGAACTGGCGCTGGAAAATGAAAAAGTAAAGGCGCAAACCGCCGGAAAGACGGTGCGCCGGATCATCGCCGTGCCGGGCAAGCTGGTCAACGTGGTGGCAAACTGAAGGCGCGTTCCACCTTCTCCACGTCCTCCGCGAATTTGCGGTGGGTCGTGCGGAGCACCCGTCCGAACGTATCGCCGAGACCGCGGTGAAGCTCCTCCAAGGCGGCGGCGGTGATGCCGCCGGGCACGGAGACGCGTTCCCGCAGCTCCCGCAGGCTGAACAGGCCGCTTTCCAGCAGGGCGGCGGTGCCGGACAGGGTCTCGAGGACGATCCGTTCGGCGAGATCCCGGTCCAGGTCCGCCTCGGCGACGGCGGCGTCGATCATCCGCTCGAGGAGAAAGGCGAAAAACGCCGGACTGCAGCTGCTCAGGTCGGAGGCGGCCCGGACGTGGCGTTCGTCGATTTCCACGGGGCGGCTGACAGCCGCACACAACCCGGTCAGCCGGGCCCGGTCTTCCTCCGTCAGACGGGAACCGAACATGAGCAGCGTGACGCCGCGCCGGCCGGCGTTGACCACGCTGGGAATGATCTTGGCGATTTTGGACGGAAACTCCCTTTCCATCAGACCGATGGAAATCGGACTGGCGATGGAAACGACGATTTGATCCGGCCCCAGGACGGGAGCGATTTCGCCGGCCACCTCGCGGAAATCGGATGGCCGGACGCACAGAAACACGATGTCGGATTCGCGGGCGGTTTGGGCGTTGTGCCGGGCGACCGTCAGCCCGGGGAAGCGCTCGGCGAGCCGCTGCGCCCTGGGGGGCGTGCGGGTGCTGACGATGGCGTCCGACGCCGCAAAGGCGCCCGCCTCCAGCAACGACATGAGCAGCAGTCCGCCCATGTTTCCGGCTCCGATAAAGCCGACCTTCATCCCGCTCCCTCCCGAAATCGCGATGCCTGCATCCCATTTTATGACGAAAGGGTTGGACGACATGACCGTGAACGGTTCGCCAACACCTTCTCGTTCGGGACGCATGGAAGGCGCCCCGACTCCCCTGCGGGGAGACCGGGCTCTCACGCGAAGTCCGGACGAAGACGACACCGTGCCGCTGTCGCCGATTCCCGAACGGCACGGCCATCAGCCGGTGCGGCTGCTGGCCGCGGGCGTTCCCGCCCTGGCCGGGCTGATCCTGATCGGGTATGTCCTGGTCCAGCCGGCCTTGACCGAAGACCGCTTCGGCTGGGAACCGGTGACGGAGGAAGTGCGTCTGTCCCTGGAGACGCCGGCGGCCTCCCCGTCTGATCCGCCTTTTGCCGCTTCCCGGGAGGAGACGGGGGACGCGGCGACTCCGGGGATCGCGGAATCTTCCGTCGGGTCATCCGCCGATTCGGGAGACGGGCCGTCCCCGGGGGCGGAACCCGCTTCAGGCGGCCTGCTGGACCTGAACCGGGCGTCCGCGGCGGATCTTGAGCAGCTGCCCGGAATCGGGCCGGCCAAGGCGAAAGCCATCGTCGAACACCGCGAGCGATACGGCCCGTTCCGATCCGTGGACGATTTGCTGAACGTCAAGGGCATCGGTCCGAAACTGATGGAGCGGCTGCGGCCGCTGGTCACGGCCGGAGAACCGGCGTCTTGACGGGCATTCTTGCCGGTCTGCGGGCGGATGGGCCGGCCGTGAGACCGGAGGGACAATTGCCGGCGGATCCTCGACCGGACCCGGTTCCGCAGGCGAATCGGGAAGGAAGTCCGTAGTCCGGAGGTGAACGCGATGGCGCAAGGCGCACGCAAAGACTGGGACACGTATTTCATGGACATCGCCTTCATGGCCTCGACGCGTTCGCGCTGTCCGCGGCGCCATGTGGGTGCCGTGCTGGTGCAGGGCAAAAAGCTTCTCGGCACGGCCTACAACGGCGCGCCGATGGGCGTGCCCGACTGCTCGGAGGCGGGATGCATGATCGCCGAGGAGTACGAAACGGATGCGGAAGGCAGGCTGGTCAAGAAAAGCCGCTGCATCCGCACCATCCACGCCGAACAAAACCTGCTGCTGTTCACCGACCGGGTCGACCGGGAAGGGTCCACCGTTTACGTTACCGACGAACCATGCTGGACTTGTTCCAACATGCTGGCCAACAGCGGCGTGGCCGAAATCGTCTACCACCGTCCGTATCCGAAGGATCACGACAAGGTGGCTGCCCTGATGCGGCTCAAAGGCATCCGGTTCCGGCGCCTGGAGGGGTATACGCCGCCTCCGGACACGGAAGTGCAGGACGGCAGCTGAAACGACGGCGTCGGCGGGAACCGGCGCCGCCATCATCAAAAGGATCGCGTGGGGAAGCACCTCCGCAGAACGACAAGCGGAGGTGCTTTTTCTATTCAAAAGGAGGGACAACACCGTGGCCCGCAGACCGCTGATCGCGTTCGCCGTCTGCTGGCTGGCCGGCGTCGCCTCCGGATCGGTCGGAGGGCCGAAGGAAGCCGCGCTGTTTGCCGCAGGGGCCTTGCTTCTGGTCGTTTCCGCGGCCATTTGCCGCGCCCTTCCGGGGAAAACGGCGGCCGCCTGCGCCTTCGCGCTGCTGGCCGGAGCGTTCCTCCGCCAATGGCATGAAGCCGGCCAGCTTTCCGCCATCGGGAAGGAATGGGAGAATTTGCTTCCGAGGGAGGTCACGCTGGCCGGGACGGTCCATTCCGGCGTGGAGGTGGACGGCGACGCCGTCCGCTTCGTGCTGCTCGTCCGCGAAGCGCGGATCGGCGGTGCCGCCGGCGGGACCGGCCCATCGCCGGACGTGCTGTCCGTCCGCGAAAAGGTGCAGGTGCGCATCCGGCTGGCCGAGGAATCGGAAGTGCCCAAGGCGCGGCTTCTGGAACGCGGCGACGCCGTGGCCGTGCGGGGAACGCTGGACCGCCCGAACGACGCGGGCAATTTCGGCGCCTTCGACTATCGGGCGTATCTGGCGCGGCGCGGGATCTGGTGGCAGCTGTCGGCAAGAGGGTGGGAAACGGTCACCCGGCTTCCGGGGAGCCCGCCCTGGACCGCCGCGCTGCTGCGCTGGACCGACCGGCTCCGCGTCCGGACCGGGCAGCTCATGGACCGGCTGTATCCCGGCGGCGATGCCGGGTACATGAAAGGGCTGGTCGCGGGGATCCGGGACGACGTCGATCCGGAGCTGTATGACGTGTTTTCCAGGCTCGGGCTGACTCACGTGCTGGCCATTTCCGGCATGCACGTGGGCATTGTGGCGCTGCTGGCGCTTAAAATCGGCCAGGCCTTCCGCCTGACCCGGGAGCGTTCGTACGGCCTGGCCATCGCCCTGATGCCGGCGTATGTCCTGTTCACCGGGGCTTCGCCGTCGGCGGTGCGGGCCGGCATCATGGCCATGCTGGGTCTTTGGCTGGCGCGGCGCAGGCGCCTGGGCGACGGTCTGCATCTGCTCGCCGCGGCCGCGGTGGCCATGACCGCCTGGCAGCCGGATCTGGTGGAGAACCTTTCCTTTTTGCTTTCCGTTGTCGTAACCTGCGGCCTGCTCCTTTTGGTTCCCTTCCTGCAAGAAAGGTTGCCGGGACCGAATGGGTTGCGCGGCGTGCTGGCGGTGACGCTGGCGGCACAAATCGCGTCTTTTCCTCTTACGGCGCATCTGTTTCACCAGTTCCATCTGCTATCGCCGCTCGCCAACCTGCTGCTAGCGACCTTCATCGGTGCCGTCGTTATGCCCCTGGGGCTCGCTTCCCTGGTCCTGGGGGCCTTCTGGACGCCGCTGGGCGGGATTCCGGCCGCCCTGGCGTCGTGGTGCAACCGCGCCGTGTTCATCCTGGCGGAGGCCCTGGAACGGGTGGACGGGCTCCGCACCATCTGGCCGAAGACGCCTGCCGTCTGGGTCGTGTGCGGTTACGCGCTGATCGGCGTCACGTTTCGGACGGCCAAAGCATGGACCGATCTGAAACGCGAGTGGAACTCTTCCTTCCGGCTGTCCTCCGCTCCCGTCGGAGCGGCCGCCATCGGGGTCGGGCGGCATGTCCGGCAGCGGAAGCTCGCCATCGCGTCGGCGGCCGCGATGGTGCTGCTGTGGGGCGGATGGCTGTTTTGGGGAGGATGGCGGACCTCCTGGGACCGCGCTGCGGCGGCGATGTTCCTGGATGTGGGCCAGGGGGACGCGCTGCTCGTCCGCACGGGGTCGGGAAAGCACCTGATGATCGACGCGGGCGGAACGGTTTATTACCGCAAACCGGAAGACCAATGGCGCGAGAGGACCGACCCGTTCGGGATCGGGGAAGACCTTCTCGTTCCCCTCCTGCGGCTGCGCGGGGTGCGCACCCTGGAAGCCTTGGTGCTTACCCATATGGACGCCGACCACATCGTCGGCGCGGAAGCGGTGCTGGACGAAGTGCGGGTGAAGCGGCTAATCATCAACGGCACGTTTCGCCGGGACGAAAGGGTGGAACGCCTGCTTCGCGCCGCGCTGGACAAAGGGATTCCCGTGTATGCTGCCCGGGCGGGACTCGAATGGAAGATTGACGATTCTGCAAGGCTTCTCGTGCTGCATCCCCCGGACGGGCCCGAAGCCGGCCGTCCGCTGCCGGCGGTCTCGGACCAAAACAACGCCAGCGTGGTGCTGCTCCTGGAACTGTACGGCCGCCGGTTTTTGCTGCCCGGCGACCTGGGAGAGCGGGGCGAGGGCCGAATTTTGGGCTCGCTGGACGCCCTTCCGGAGCGGGCGGACGTCCTGAAGGCCGGCCACCACGGCAGCCGCTCGGCCAGCGGCGCTCTGTGGCTGAACGTCTGGCGGCCGCGGGAAACCGTCATTTCCGTCGGCCGGGGCAACCTGTACGGCCATCCCCATCCGGACACGCTGGAGCGGCTTGCACGGGCCGGGTCCGTCGTTTTTCGCACGGACCGGCACGGGGAAATCCAGTACAGGGTGTCGCCGGACGGGCTGCTGGAGCGCCGCGTCAAACGGCCCTGACGCAACCCGGGACGAAAAAAGGCGTATCAGGAAAAGACGGCATATTTGCACGGCGGACAAAACGCCCGAAATCTGCTAGACTGGGGTTTGCAACATTTCGGCGGTTTGTCGCGTCAGGGAGAGTGCACGGGAGGAGGGGCCTTGCGTGGTTGAGCCTGATCTCGTGAAAGCGGCCCAGTCGGGCGACCGGGAGGCGCTCGTCAGGCTGCTGCGGGAAATCGAACATCAGGTCTACAGAACGGCTTATTATCTGCTCAACGACGAACAGGATGCGCTGGACGCTTCGCAGGAAGCGCTGATTCGCATTTATACCAATATCGGATCTTATGAGGAAAAAGCAAAATTTGGCACCTGGGTGCAACGGATTGTGACCAACATCTGCATCGATCGCTTCCGCCGTCGGCGGCCGTCGGTCTCCATCGAGGAGCACGAGCTCGTCTTCCGCGCAAGGGACGATGTGGAGTCGGAAGTGATGGGCTCCTTCACGATGCGGGAAATCCGGGAGGCGATCGGGAAGCTTCCGGACCATCACCGGACGGTGGTGGTGCTGAGGTATTTGCAGGATTTTTCCTACGGCGAGATCGCCGAATCCTTGAACCTTCCGCTTAATACCGTCAAGTCCTATCTGTTTCGCGCCCGGCAGCAGCTGCAGGTTTTGCTTCAGGATTGCCAGAAAGGTGGTGTCCGGGGATGAAATGCGAAGAGGTGATGGAACTGATGCAGCGCGAGCTGGACCGGGATCTTAACGATCTGGAAAAAGCCCGCATGCGGCAGCATCTGGCGGAATGTCCGGAATGCGCCGAACTTTTCGCCAGGCTGAAAAGGCTGTCCGACGAGCTGGAACAGCTGCCGAGGGTCGTTCCGCCCTACAGCCTGGTGGACGCCATTTTGCCGCAACTGGACCGGCTCGCGGCGGACGCCGCCGGTTCCCAAAGTACCGTGACGAACGGCGATCAGGCCGATTCCCCGGCCGCCGCACCCAGGCCGCTCCGGCGCCCCGGAACCGCCATGTACATCCGGATCGCCGCCGCGGCGGTGTTCGGCCTTGTGATCGGGCTTTGGGCGGTGAACGGCGAGTTCGGGCAATGGTTCCAGCGGTCGCCGTCCGCCGGCGAAGCCGGATCGACGCCGTCCGCGCAGCAGGAATTCACGCCGATGTTGGCGACTTCCGGCGCATCCTCGGGCTCCGCTCCGAACGCCTCCGATGCGGGCGATCCCGTCGCCGTGCAAAAAATCATGAAATCTCAGGCTCCCTCGGCCGGCAGGAGCTGGTCCGGGACGTCCGGCGGCGGGGCACACCGTTCGATGCAGGACGGCGCGGCAAACGGCGCCCCGGAAGCCGCCGAAGATCCCGTTGCAAAGGCGGCGGGAGAGGAAGGAGCGGAAGGCGGATTCGCGATGGGTTTCGGAAGCGAAACGCCCGTCCATGAAGGCTTTGCGCCGGACGCGGCGGAAGGCGGATCCCGGCTGGGCATCCCGATGTATCAGAGCGAAACGGGTGCGGCCGATTTCACGATCACCGCACAGCCGCAGGAATGGCCGTCGCCGGACGGCAGATGGATCGCCTACGTGGAGGACGGAGAGTTGAAAGTGGCCGATGCGGCCGGCCAAAAGGTGGTGTTCCGGGTTTCCCTCCGGGAAGGGAACATTACCGGCGTCGAATGGGAAGAGAGCGGCGAACGGCTGCGGTATATGTGGTCCGGACCCGACGGAAACCGCGCCGAATATACGGTCGATCTGACCCTCGCCGGGGAATCCGGCGGGGAGACGGCGCCATGAATTCCCGCCAACTGTTCCGCGAGCTGCGCGACGGGCGCATCCGGCCCGTATACGTCTGCCACGGCGAGGAAACCTATCTGCTGAACGAATTCGCGGAGCGGCTGATTCAGTCGGCGGTGGAGGCGGAGAACCGGGAAATGGCCGTCATCCGTTTCGACACCGCCGAGACGCCCCTCGACGAGATCCTGGAAGAGGCGGAAACGCCGCCCTTTTTCACCGCGCGCAAAGTGGTCCTTGTCCGGGACGCGGCCGTGTTCGGCACCGGCAAGGCGGCGGGGGAGATCCGCCCCGAAAGGCTGTTGAAATACGCGGAGAGTCCCCTGGAGTCGACGGTGCTCGTGTTTCTCCTGGCCGGGGTGAAACCGGACGAGCGGAAAAAAATCGTCAAAGCGTTCCGGAACAAAGGATTGATCTTCGCGTTCCCGCCGCTGTCGGAAATGGAGCTGAAGTCTTGGCTGGAGAGGCGGGCGGAACGGCAAGGTCGGACGGCGGATCCGGAGGCGGCCGCGGAGCTCTTGCGCCGTGTGGGCCCCGCCATGGGCGATCTCGCGGCGGAAATGGACAAACTGTGCCTGCACGCCGGGCCGGGGGGCAGGGTGGACGCGGAAGCGGTGCGCCGGCTCGTGCCGGTGAGCGTGGAGCAGAGCGTGTTCGGGCTGGCCGAAGAAATCGCCGCCATGCGTACGGACCGCGCCGTGGCTTTGCTCCGCGAGCTTCTCAGGCGCCGGGAGGAGCCGGTCCGGCTGGTCGCCTTGCTGGTCAGCCAGTTCCGCAACATGTTGCACGTGAAGGAGCTGACCCGCAAGGGCTTGTCGCAGCAGCGGATCGCGGAGGAACTGGGGCTGCACCCTTACGCCGTGCGAAGGATCGGCGAGCAGGCCGCCCGATTTACCGCGGAACGTCTCATCCGCATTCTGGAGCGTCTGGCGGAATTGGATCACGGCATGAAGACCGGCCGCGTGGACAAGGCGCTCGGCCTCGAGCTGTTCCTGCTCCGCACGGGATGGGAAGGCGCCGCGGAACGCTCCGCAGCCGGAACATAAGCAATGCAAAAGGGGTTGGTCCCATTTCGGGATCAACCCCTTTGTCACGCGCCGGCTTGCTCCTGCGCGCCTGCGATCTTCACATTCAGCTTCTGGGCCAGACGGGACTTCTTGCGGGCAGCCGCGTTCTTGTGGATGATTCCTTTGGTGACCGCTTTGTCCAGCTTTCTCTGGGCGAATTTGACCGCTTCTTTTGCCGCTTCCAGATCCGCTCCGGCGAGAGCTTGTTCGGCTTTTTTCACGGCCGTGCGCAGGGCGGATTTGAGAGAAGCGTTGCGCAAGCGGCGTTTTTCGCTTGTTTTGACCCGTTTGATGGCGGACTTGATGTTGGGCATCCGGTTCACCTCCCGCGAGAACAAGGGCAAGTCTTTCCTTTACGCAACTTTTGTTATTTTATCATGGGCGGAGCCGGCGCGCAAGCGCGAATTGCGAAGAAGAACCCGCCCTGGAATTTGTTATAATAAAGAGAAAACGGACGGAAGGAGGGTCCAGCGGAATGGCAAACGATACCGGATCCGCCGGCGGCGAACGATTGGCGCTGGCGACGTTTGCAGGGGGATGCTTCTGGTGCATGGTGTCTCCGTTTGACAAAATGCCGGGCGTCATCAGGGTCGTCTCCGGCTATACCGGAGGTCACAAGGAAAATCCGACCTACGAAGAAGTGTGCGCAGGCACGACGGGACACGCCGAGGCGGTGCAGATCACGTTCGACCCGTCCCGCATCTCTTACCGGAGCCTGCTTGACATCTTCTGGCGGCAGATCGATCCGACGGATCCCGGGGGCCAGTTCGCCGACCGGGGCGATTCATACCGCACCGCGATTTTTTACCACGACGAGGAACAGCGGCGCCTGGCGGAGGAGTCGAAACGGGAGCTTGAGCAAAGCGGCAAGTTCGACAAGCCCATCGTGACGGAAATCCTGCCGGCCGGTCCTTTTTGGCCCGCGGAAGAGTACCACCAGGATTATTACCGGAAAAATCCGCTGCGCTACTGGCTGTACCGGACAGGCTCCGGCAGGGAGGATTTCCTTGCCCGGCACTGGCCGAAGGAAAAAAACGTGGAAGAACTGAAGAAGCGCCTTACGCCGATGCAGTTTGCGGTCACGCAGCACAACGCGACGGAGCCGCCTTTCCGGAACGAATACTGGAACCATTTTGAAGAGGGCATTTATGTGGATGTCGTGTCCGGAGAGCCGTTGTTCAGCTCCAGGGACAAGTTTGACTCCGGCTGCGGCTGGCCCAGCTTCACCCGGCCGCTGCCCGGCGCGCAGATCGTGGAGAAGCCGGACTTCAGCCACAACATGATTCGCACCGAGGTGCGCAGCGGCATCGCCGATTCCCACCTGGGCCACGTGTTCCCGGACGGCCCGCCGCCCACGGGGCTGCGCTATTGCATCAACTCCGCCGCGCTGCGCTTCATTCCGAAGGAGCGGCTGGCGGAAGAAGGATACGGGGAGTACCTGAAACTGTTCGAGGACGGGGAAAACTAACAAGCCGCGGCTTCAAGCCGCGGCTTGTGGGTTCAAACCGTGTCATCAGATGACGCCGTTGGCCAGCATGATGCGGGCGACCTTCAGGAATCCGGCGATGTTGGCGCCGACCACCAGGTTCCCCGGATGGCCGTATGCCTCGGCCGCCTCCAGGCTGTTACGGTGAATGTTCGTCATGATTTGCTTCAGCTTGGTGTCCACTTCTTCGAAGGTCCAGGAGAACCGCATGCTGTTTTGCGACATCTCCAGGGCGGACACGGCGACTCCGCCCGCGTTGGCCGCCTTGGCAGGCCCGAACAGCACGCCCTTGCTGAGGAAGACGTCGATCGCTTCCAGGGTGGAGGGCATGTTGGCGCCTTCACCCACGGCAATGACGCCGTTCGCCGCAAGAGCTTCCGCCGCCTTCTTGTCGATTTCGTTCTGGGTGGCGCAGGGCAGCGCGATGTGGCACGGAATATTCCAGATGTCCCGGCAGTCCGGATGGTACGTCGCTCCCGGATGATGATTCACGTATTCGCTGATCCGCTTGCGCTCCACTTCCTTGAGCCGTTTGACCGTGTCCAGCTTGATGCCTTCCGGGTCGTACACGTAGCCGCCGGAATCGCTGCAGGCCACCACATGGGCGCCGAGCTGCTGGGCTTTCTCGATGGCGTAGATGGCCACGTTGCCCGAGCCGGACACGACGACGGTCTTGCCGGCGAAGCTTTCGCCGCGGGTCTTCAGCATTTCCTCCACGAAGTAAACCAGACCGTAACCCGTCGCTTCCTTGCGCCCCAGGCTGCCGCCGTAATCGATCCCTTTGCCGGTGAAAACGCCGGCTTCATTGCCGCCGCGGATGCGGCGGTACTGGCCGAACATGTAGCCGATTTCCCGCGCGCCCACGCCAATGTCGCCGGCCGGCACGTCGATGTCGGGGCCGATGTGCCGGTAGAGCTCCGTCATGAAGCTCTGGCAGAAGCGCATCACTTCGCCGTCGGATTTGCCCTTCGGGTCGAAGTCGGAACCGCCCTTGCCGCCCCCGATGGGAAGGCCGGTGAGGGAGTTTTTGAAAATTTGCTCGAATCCGAGGAATTTGATGATGCTCAGGTTCACGGAAGGATGGAACCGCAGCCCGCCCTTGTAGGGGCCGATGGCGCTGTTGAACTGGACGCGGAACCCGCGGTTGACCCGGACATTGCCCTGATCGTCCACCCACGGGACGCGGAACACGATGGTCCGCTCCGGCTCCACAAGCCGCTCAAGCAGTCCCGCCTGGGCAAATTCCGGGTGCTGGTCGAGAACCGGCGTCAGGGAATGCAAAATTTCGTAGACGGCCTGGTGGAACTCGGATTCGCCCGGGTCCCGCCGCACGACGGCGTCGTAAACTTCATTCACGTATTTCTGACCTGCGGTAAGCGTAAGACTCATCCTGCATTGCTCCCAATATAAAAGATCTCGCCGGGAGGCCGCACCGGAACTGGGACGACCGGGTCCGGACCATCCCGGCGGTTGCTTTTGCGACACCATGATTATAAAAGCCGGAAAACGCATTTGTAAAACAGAAGATATTTATAATGCTGGTATAAAAAATTTATCGTTTGTAAGAAAATCTGTCAAAAGTTTGTCACAAATCATCCTGTATATGTTACAATAAATCCCTTCGCAATTCCTCGGGCGAGCGAGGCGACAAGTAGGCGGGGGCGATGTCGAACACCGTTTTCGCGCCGGTCACGCCTTCCTTGTGCAGGCGGTGGGCGGCGCGGGCGTAAGCGGTCAGGACGCTGGCCGTAAACTCCGGATTGCTGCCCAGTTTCAGGGAAAATTCGACGATTTGCCTCGTGCCCCGGCCGGTCACGCCGCTGCGGATGACGAACCCGCCGTGCGGCATTGCCGAATGCCTGGTCCGGAGTTCTTCTTCGTCGATGAAGTGGACGATTGTTTGGTAATCGGCGAAATAATGGGGCATGCTCACAATGTCCCGTTCGATCTTGGCCAGGTCGGCTCCCTCGTGAGGAACGACGAAGCATTCCCGGATATGCTTCTCCCGGGTGGACAGTTCCGGCGTTTCCCCCGCGCGGATGCGTTCGATGGCCTCCTCGACCGGAATCGTGTACTGCACGGCGTTTTTCACGCCTTCCAGCCGGCGGATGGCGTCCGAATGCCCCTGGCTTACCCCTTTGCCCCAGAACGTGTACTCCTTGCCGTCCGGCAAAACGGCTTCCATGATCAGGCGGTTCAGGGAAAACAGGCCGGGATCCCAGCCTGTGGAGATGACGGCCACGCGCCCCGCCGCTTTCGCGGCTGCGTCCACCTTTGCGTAGTATTCCGGAATTTTGGCATGGGTATCGAAGCTGTCGACGGTGTTGAACAGGGACGCGAACCGCGGTCCCTGCTCCGGCAGATCCGTGGCTGATCCGCCGCACAGGATCATGACGTCGATTCGGTCCCGATACGCGTCCGCTTCCGAAACGTGGCGGACGGCGACGCCTTCTGGCGCGGAAAGTTCCGCCGGGTTCCGCCGGGTGAACACCGCCGCGAGCTCCATGTCCGGCGCCCGCTCGATGGCCGACGCGACGCCCCGTCCCAGGTTGCCGTATCCCACGATGCCGATTTGCAACTTTTCAGGCATGGTACAGCGCTCCCTTTGACAGAAAATGTACATGCCTAAAAACGTAACCCCACATTCCCCCGCTTGTCAAGCCCGCCCGTTCGCAATCCCCTATCGGGCGTTCCTCCCGGCCGGCGGACATGGAAAGGAGAAATATTTGTCCCAGTTCGAGGAAAATTATGGCGGGTATCACTTCATGGAAATCGCCAAGAGAACGTCGATTTACAAACAAGCGGGAACTTACAGATACCCGGCCAAGGCCGAAGACATCGACACGGGCCAACGTGTCTTTTTTTGGATTTCCGTTCATCCAAAAAACGAATACTACATTGAAGCGAAGGAAATTACGATTTGGGAAGGTGGACCGGTCGACGATTGGCTTGAACTTTTGGGACAAGAGCTTGAAAACTGGCGTTCGTCCGATCCTTGAAGGAAAAAGGCCCGGCAAGCGAGAATCCTTTGAAGTGGAACGACACATTTCGCACGAGATGCGATGCGGAAAGGATGTGCAAGGCGTGCTCAAAGGCATTCCTCCTCTGTTGTCTCCCGAATTGCTCAAGGTGCTGGCGGAGATGGGCCACGGCGACGAAATCGTGATCGCGGACGCCAACTTTCCGGCGGCCAGCCACGCGCAACGCCTGATCCGCTGCGACGGCCATTCGGCCACGGACGTGCTCGACGCCATCCTGACGCTGTTGCCGTTGGACGCGTTTGCGGAAAAGCCGGCGGCGCTCATGCAAAAAGTGCCGGGCCATAACGTGGAGACGCCCATCTGGGACCGGTTTCGGGAGATCATCGCCGCACGGGAGGGGTATGAGGATCCGTTCGAGATGGTGGAGCGGTTCGCGTTTTACGAGCGGGCAAAGAAAGCCTACGCCATCGTGGCGACCGGGGAAACCGCGCTGTATGGCTGCATTATCCTGAAAAAAGGCGTGCTCTGAGCCACATTGCGAGCGTGGAACCGACTCCAACCTATCCATACCTGAAAGTTTTCCGGTGGCAATGGCAGAGGTAAAAAAGGCAGGGTGGGCGCGGCATTCGGACCGCGGCGCCCTGCCGTTTTTTCGTCGGGAAATGCACGGGGACGGATGCCCGGCCGACCGCCGGCACGGCAAAAAAACGCGCCGCAGTCCGCATGTTTTTAAATCTGTTCAAACCGATTCCCGCCATGATAAACTGGCTTTAACCGATGAGTTCATCCTGCTGGCTGACGCCTGCAAGTTCGGCGTGCAGGCGTTTGCGTTTTGCCGCGATGAACCGTGCGGGCCCGGCCATCACCGACGGCCGTCCGCCGGAAGAAGCGCGAGCGACCGTTGCCGGGCCGGGGATCAGGATCATCGCCGTCTGAGAGAGAGGAGGCGCATCATATGAAGGTCTCGCTGTTCATCACCTGTCTCTGTGACGCTTTTTATCCGAGGGTCGGAGAGGCGATGGTCCGCCTGCTGGCGCGCCACGGCATCCGGACGGAATTCCCGTCCGAACAGACGTGCTGCGGCCAGCCCGCCTTCAACAGCGGCTACTGGGAAGAAGCCCGCGCCGCAGCGAGGACGCTGCTGGACGCCTTTGCGGACAGCGACTTCGTCGTGTCCCCGTCCGGCTCCTGCGTGCACATGCTGCACCGCTACCGGGAGTTGTTCCGCGACGACCCGCCCGCCCTGGCCAGGGCCGAAGAGCTTTGCGGCAAAACCTTCGAGTTCGCGCGGTTTTTCGTGGACGTGCTGGGGATTGACGATCTGGGCGCGAAGTTCCCGTACAAGGTGACCTACCACCCGTCCTGCCACGGCAGCCGCCTTCTTGGCGTCCGCGACGAGCCGGAGCGGCTGCTTCGCAACGTCGCCGGCCTTGAACTGGTGCCGCTGCCGTACGCGGAAGACTGTTGCGGTTTCGGCGGAACCTTTTCCGTCAAAATGTCCGACATCTCCGGCGCCATGGTCGCCGAAAAAGCGGACCACGTGCTGGAAACGGAGGCCGAGGTGCTGACCGGTTCGGACATGGGGTGCCTCATGAACATCGGCGGGCATCTCAGGCATCGCGGCCGGCCGCTCAGGGTCCTGCACCTGGCGGAACTTCTGTACGAAGGGGTGAGCGGGGCATGAGCGGGCCGGAAACGGCGGCAAAAACGGTAAAAGAACGCGCGGAGGAAGCCCTTCGGGACGATTACCTGCGCCAGGCGGTCCGCTTTACGACTGACCGGCTCCGCAGCGCCAGGCTGCAGGCGGCGCAGGATCAGGGCAACTGGGAAGCGTGGCGGGAGCGGGGCAGGCAAATCCGGTCCCACACCATCGCCCATCTCGATTACTACCTGCACAGGTTTGCCGAAAACGCCAGGGCCAACGGGGCGCACGTTCATTTCGCGGAATCGGCGGAAGAGGCGGTGCGCATCGTGCTGGCCATCGCGGAACGCAAAGGCGCCCGGATGGTGGCCAAATCGAAGTCGATGGTCACGGAAGAGCTGCATCTGAACCGCGCGCTGGAGGACATCGGCGTGAAGCCCGTTGAAACCGACCTGGGCGAATACATCGTCCAGCTGGCCGGTGAAACGCCGTCCCACATCATCATTCCGTCCATCCACAAAAACCGCCGGCAGACCGCCGATCTCTTGTCGAAGGAAGCGGGGGAGGAGCTGCCGACGGACACGCCTTCGCTGACCGCTTTCGTCCGCCGACGGATGCGGGAAGTGTTCCTCGCCGCGGACATCGGCATGACCGGATGCAATTTCGCCATCGCCGAAACCGGTTCCATCGTGGTGTTCGAAAACGAGGGCAACGCGCGGATGGTCAGCACCCTGCCGAAAACGCAGATCACGCTGATGGGCATGGAGCGGATTATCCCGACATGGGCCGATTTGGAAGTCATGGCCACGCTGCTGCCGCGCTCCGCCACCGGCCAGCGGCTTACCGTGTACATGTCCGGCATCTCGGGCCCGAGGCGGCGGGGCGACGGGGACGGGCCGGAAGAGCTGCACATTGTCATCGTGGACAACGGCCGTTCCCTGCAGCTCGGGGACCCGGAGTTCCAGGAACTCCTGAACTGCATCCGCTGCGGCGCCTGTCTGAACGTCTGCCCGGTGTACCGCCATATCGGCGGCCACGCTTACGGCAGCACCTACAGCGGGCCCATCGGCGCGGTGCTCAAACCGGCGTTCAAAAAGAACGTCGCCGAGTGGGACGACGTCGCCGACGCGTCCAGCCTGTGCGGCGCCTGCGCCGAAGCGTGCCCGGTGAAAATTCCGCTGCACGACATGCTGGTCTCCCTGCGCCGCCGCAAGGTGGAAGCCGGCCGCGCGAAACGGCCGGAAGCGCTTGCCATGAAGGTGTACGCGGCCGTCATGGGCGGTTCCGGGCGGCTGAGAGGGGCGCTGCGGCTGGGCCGGCTGGCCTTGAAGCCCCTTGCGCGGGACGGCGTCATCCGGGCGCGGATCGGGCCGCTGGCGGGATGGACCCGCCATCGGGTGTTTCCCGCTCCGGCCGGGGAACCGTTCCGCGAGCGATGGGCGAACTTGCGGCGGGAACTGGAACGGGAACCGGCCTCCATGGACCCCGCCGTGCGCCGGCGGCTGGAAGAAGCGCTGCGGAAGCGGAAGCGAAACGCGGAAACGGAAGAAGGCGGTGAGCGGCATGACGGATGAGGCATACCGCAAGTGGCTGACCGAATTGGACGCCGAATCCCGCCGCAAACAGGAGGCGTTCCTGGACGGTCTCGCCGCCAGGCTCGGACGGCCGCGGGTGACGGAGCCCCCGCCCCATCCCTTTCGCGGCGCGCCGGACTTTTGGAAGGAATACGAGCTGTCCACGGAAGAACGGATCAAACGTTTCATCGCCAACTTCCAGGCCGCCGGCGGGCACGCCTTCCGACTGGCCGGCCTGGAGGAAGCGGCGCGCTTCATCGCGAACAAGGCGAAGGAGCTGGGTGTCTCCGCCTTGATTCGCCAGGATGATGCGCTGCTGGCCGGCCTCGGCCTCGAAACGCTGCTTCCCGGCGTCGAAGTGCGGGTCTGGAACGACGATCCGGCGGAGGATTGGATCGCACGCGCGGCCGGCGCCGGCATGGGCGTCGTTCTGGCGGATTTCGCCGTTGCCCATACCGCTTCCATCGTGACGCTGTCCGCGCGGGGCAAAGGCCGTTCCGTAAGCCTTCTGCCTCCTGCGCTGGCGGCGGTTATCCCAACCGGCCGACTGTTTACGAGGCTGGGCGAGGTGCTGACCCTTTTCGACGAAACGGGCAGGGAAGGTTTGCCGGCGGGCATCCACTTCATTTCCGGACCGAGCCGCTCCGCGGACATCGAGAACGATCTTACCATCGGCGTGCACGGACCGGGAATCGCCTATGCGCTGATCGTCGACGCGTAAGCCGCCCACCGGGCCCGGATCGGAAGGCAACAATCCCTTGCGGCTTCCCCGCTTCAGGGAGCGCTTTCCGCTCACGGAAGCGGGGATTTGTGTTATGATAATAGTCATAAATACGGCATCGGTTGCAGCAGAAGAAAAAAAGAATCAGGGGGAACGGATTTGGCAAAGACGAGCATCATCGCCCGGGTGGAGCTGGATCACGAAAAAGTGACTTTTGGGGACGTGGCCTCCGCCATCAGCAACGCGGGAGGAGACATCGTCTCCATCGACGTCATTCGGTCGGGCCCGAAGGAATCCGTGCGGGACATCACCGTGGAAGTGAGCGAATCGGCTTCTTCCCGGGTGGTGGAATCGCTGCGCAACCTGGACGGCATCAAGCTTATCAACGTTTCCGACCGGACGTTTCTGGTGCATCTGGGCGGCAAGATTTCCATTCAGCCGAATGTGCCCATCAAGAACCGGGAAGACCTGTCGCGGGTGTATACGCCCGGCGTGGCCAAGGTGGCCATGGCCATCCATGAAGACCGCAACAAGGCGTACTCCCTGACCATCAAGCGCAACACCGTCGCGGTGGTCACCGACGGCACGGCGGTGCTCGGCCTCGGCAATGTCGGCCCGCACGCCGCCGCGCCCGTCATGGAAGGGAAGGCGATGCTGTTCAAACAGCTCGCCGGCGTGGACGCTTTTCCGATTTGTCTGGACACCACCGATACGGAGGAAATCATCCGCATCGTCAAAGCCATCAGCCCGATCTTCGGCGGCATCAACCTGGAAGACATCGCCGCGCCGCGCTGCTTCGAAATTGAGCAGCGGCTGTCGGAGGAGCTGGACATTCCCGTCTTCCACGACGACCAGCACGGCACCGCCATCGTGGTGACCGCGGGGCTTATCAACGCCCTGAAGGTCGTCGGCAAGCGCATGGACCGGATCCGCGTGGTCGTCAACGGCGTCGGCGCCGCGGGCGTGTCCATCTGCAAGATGCTGCTGGGCGCGGGGGTTAGGCATCTCGTGCCGGTGGACAGGGACGGCGCCATCGTCCGCGGCGGCAAGTACGACAACCCGATGTGGCAGTGGCTGGCCAATCAGTCCCAGGTGGAGGAACAGGCGGGGCCCCTGCGGGAAGTGATCAAGGGCGCCGACGTCTTCATCGGCGTTTCGCGTCCCGGCGTGCTGACCCTGGAGGACATCCGCAACATGGCGCCGGACCCCATCGTGTTCGCCATGGCCAATCCCGATCCCGAGATCGATCCCGACATCGCGCTGCCGCACGTGCGGGTGTTCGCCACCGGCCGCAGCGACTATCCCAACCAAATCAATAACGTGCTGGCTTTCCCCGGCATTTTCCGGGGAGTCCTGGATTGCCGGGCGCGCTGCGTGAACGAGCCCATCAAACTGGCCGCGGCGCGGGCCATCGCGTCGGTGGTGACGGAACACGAGCTCAACGAGCACTACATCATTCCCAGCATTTTCAATGAACACGTGGTGGCCAAGGTGCGCCGGGCCGTGATCGAAGCGGCCATTTTGACGGGCGTGGCGCGCCGGACGCCGCCCGATTTCCGGTAATCCTTCCCCGGAGCCGCTCGAGCGCCCGTGAAACTTCGCGGGCGCTTGAAGCGTCTCCGGGGACTCGCGTCAAAACCCGCCGGAGTCCGTCATCATCCCGGAATCTGAAACCGCTTGCTCCCGGGTTGCTTGACAGTTTCTGATGGTCTGGAATATCATGATTATGAAACGTTTCATTTTTTATGGGCTGGGGTGAGATCGATCAATCATCCGAGACCCACCATCAAGGACGTAGCGAAACTGGCCGGCGTTTCCGTAGGCACGGTTTCCAAGGTGATCAACCGGGAGGGCAATGTCAAACCCGAACTTCAGGAGAGGGTTTGGAAGGCGATCGAGCAGCTGAACTACCGCCCCAACGCGGTGGCCAGAAGCCTGAAATCTTCCACCACCAATACGCTGGCCGTTCTGCTCGGCGACATCACCAATCCGTTCCAGATGACGATGGCCAAGGCCATTGAAGACGTGATGACCGAGCACGGCTATCAGCTGCTGATCAGTTCGACCAAGGAAAACCCGGAAATCGAACGAAAGAAACTGAAAATGCTCTACGAGAAACGCGTTGACGGCGTCATCGTCTGCACCACGGGCAAAGTGAACGACGAACTGCGATCCCTGATCGACCGCGGCATTCCCTTGGTCATCGTCGACCGGCCGGTCATGTCCGTTCCCGCCGACATTGTGGCTGACAACAACATCCTGGGCATGGAACTGCTGGCCGCCCATCTCAAGGAATTGGGACACACGCGGATTGGCATCGTTCACGGAGATCCGGATACGGTGCACGGAAAGATACGCCACGACAGCGTTGTAAGCGCTTTTCCCGCTTTGGGGCTCCAAATTCCCGCCCCCTATCATTACTTTGGGAATTTCCAGTTCAAGGGCGGTTATGCCGCGATTGATTATTTTTTTACCATGAACGAACCGCCCACCGCGGTTCTGTCGGCCAACAACTCCATGACCGCAGGAATCTTGAAGGCATGCCGGGACAAGGGCATCCGGATTCCGCGGGACTTGACGCTGGTGACGTTCGGCCAGCTGGAGTACCAATGGAACCTCATTTCTCCTTCCGTCACCTACGTCAGCCAGGCACCGGCGCAGATCGGCGCCAAGGCGGCGGAACTCATCATCCGGCGTTTGAAGAACCCGGGCCATTCCGAAGTATCCCACGTCTTCATTACGCCGGAACTGGTGGTCGGGGAGTCTTCCGGCCCGATATCCGCAAGGGGGTGATCCCGAGGGGGGGGATGCCGTTGATTTTTCAGGAATAAAATGAAACGTTTCATTATTTGGATCGAACCGCGCATCAAGACAAAACAAGAGGGGTTACCGAATGGATCAAAAACTCCCAAGAATCGCCGTTTTCCCGAAAGGGTACATGGAGGAACTGGCGGACGGCCGGATGTCCCTGTTTGATTGGATCGAAATGGCCGGCACGCTGGGAGCGGACGGGCTGGAGCTGTATCCTCTTTTTCTTAAGGAACAGGGGACCGGTTATCTGCTCCGGGTCAAAGAAGCGGCGAAGCGGCAGGGTCTCGAGATTCCCATGATGTGCTCCTCTCCCGATTTCACGCATCCGGATCCCGGTTTCAGACGCAACGAGATCGAAAAAATGAAACGTATCATTGAAGCCATGGCGATTCTGGGCCCCGAAGACTTCCGCAGCTGCCGGGTGTTGTCCGGCCAGAGGCGTCCGGACGTTTCCAGAGAGGACGGCGTCCGCTGGACCGTGGAATGCATCGAGGCGCTGTTGCCATGCGCGGAGGAAAACCGGGTCTGTCTGGTCATGGAGAATCATTACAAGGACGGTTTTTGGACCTATCCCGAGTTTGCCCAGCGTTCCGACGTCTTTCTGGAAATCATCGGCCAGATTTCGTCGCCCTGGTTCGGCGTCAATTATGATCCGTCCAACGCCCTCATTTCCGGCGAGGATCCGCTGGAACTCCTGGAGAAAGTCAAGCACCGCCTGTTGACCATGCACGCCAGCGACCGGCACCTGAAAGAAGGGTACACGCTGGACGATCTGAAAATCGATTCATTCCAGGGTTATCCGGAGGCGCTTGCCCACGGTGTCATCGGCAAAGGATTGAACGACTACGACCGCATTTTCCGGATCTTGAAGTCGGTGGATTTCCGCAACTGGATCTCGATCGAGGACGGAGTCAACGGCCTGGACGAATTGCGGGAATCCGTCCGTTTTCTGAAAGAAAAGGTCCGCCAGTATTATTCCTGACATTTGGACGGGAGGTGCCGAACGGGATGGAAATCAACCTTGCGGGCAAAGTCGCGCTGGTTACCGGTTCCGGCCGGGGCCTGGGCCGCCATTACGCTTTGCATCTGGCGCGGGCCGGGGCGGACGTCGTCATTCACGACAAAACCGCGGAGGCGGCCGCGCAGTTCGGCGAAGCCGCATCCGGCGAAGCGGTGGCGGAGGAAATCCGCGCCCTTGGCAGGCGCTCCGAATTTTTCGCCGCCGACCTGACCGACCCCGGACAGGCCGAGAATCTCGTGCGCCAAGTCATAGAAAAGTTCGGACACATCGATATTCTGGTCAACAATGCGGGGGGCGACATCGGCGCCCGGACGCCCCGGCCCGACCCGAACAACGCCATCGACATCCGCGTGGAGGACATTCAGGCCGTGGTGAATTTGAACCTTCTCAGCGTAATGTATATGTGCAAGTTTGTCGGAGCTCATATGCGGCAGCGGCGTTCGGGAAAGATCATCAACGTCGGTTCCGCCGCCGCCCACTTTCCGGCGAAGGTCGGCATCATCTACGCGGCGGCGAAGGCCGGAATCGCACATTATACGCGTTGTCTGGCCGAAGAGCTGCGCCCCTATGAAGTCAATGTGAACGGCATTGCCCCCGCGGCCACTTACACCGGCCGGTTCAAAGCCACGCGCGTGCCGGGAGACGCGCTTAAAACGGAAGGGTCAAGGCTGGAACGGGTGGCGCAGCCCGAGGACATGGCGAAGATTGTGCTGTTTTTGGCCGGCTCCGGTTCGGATTATCTGACCGGGGAAACCATCGTCTGCCACCAGCCTTTCTGAAATCGATCAGCGTCGGCACAAGACCGGGGGTGATGCGGATGTTGGTTGACGTGCGGGACAAAGTCGCGATCGTGACCGGCGCCGGAAAAGGGATTGGCCGCGAAATTCTGAAAACGTTTGCCGAGGAAGGGGCCATCACGGTCGCCCTGGACGTCAGTCAATCGGATCTGGACGATCTGGCCGCCGATCTCAAGGCCGGGGGATATGCCGGAAGCCAGTACGTCTGCGATGTCCGTGATTTCGGGCGCATTCGGGAGATTGTCGGAGAAGTCGTGGACAGGTACGGCCGGATCGACATTTTGATCAACAACGCCGGCGTCGCGGGTGACGGTTGGGTGGATGAGATTTCCGAGGAAGCCTGGGATTTCTGCGTGGACGTGAACCTCAAGGGCACGTTCCTGATGTGCAAGGCCGTCGTTCCGGTGATGAAAAAGCAAAGATACGGCCGGATTCTGAATGCGGCTTCCTTCGCCGCCATTATCCCGTCCATCGGTTCTTCGGCCTACGCGGCGGCCAAGGCCGGTGTGGAGCAATTTACGCGCGTGCTGGCGGGAGAAGTGGGGCCGTGGAACATTACGGTGAACGCCTACGCTCCGGGAATGATCCCGACCACGCTGAACCATTTCGACAAGTTGCCCGCGGAGAAGCAGGAACGCCTCCTGGATTCGCTCACCCTCCGCAAATGGGGAGACAGACGGGATGTGGCCCGTTTGCTCGTTTTTCTCGCCTCCGATTACGCCTCTTACATTACCGGAACGATGATCGACGTGAGCGGAGGGAAGTTCGCGACGCAATTCCCGCGGGTCGCCTATGAGAAAGCGGGGATGCTCTAAACTTCATTCAATACGTTTTTGATAGCGTTATCAATCCCAAAGGGGGGCATGGACCATCAAACCGATCGTGCAGATTTCTTTGGATCTGACGAACATCGAGGAAGCGCTGGAGATGGCCAAAGTGGCCGTCGAGGTGGGCGTGGACTGGCTCGAGGCGGGCACACCCCTGTTGCTCGCGGAAGGATTGCATGCGGTCCGAAGGCTGCGGGAAGCGTTCCCGGAACATCCCATCGTGGCGGATTTGAAAACGATGGACGGCGGCTTCCTGGAGGCCGAAATGATGGCCAAGGCGGGAGCGACCCACGTCGTCGTGATGGGCGTTGCCCATCCGGCCACGATCCGGGCGGTGGTCAGAGCGGGCCGGACCTACGGCCTCAAAGTCATGGGCGATATCCTGGCTGCTCCGGATCCTGTAGCCTGCGCGAAAATGCTTGAAGAGAACGGCGTCGATTACATCATTGTCCACACCGGGTATGACGAAAGAGGGGAAGATCCCGCACGGACGCCGTTCGACCATCTTGCGGCGGTTGTGAACGCCGTTCGGATTCCGGTTCAGGCCGTGGGCGGACTTTCCATCGACCAGGCGGCGGAAATGCCGAAACATGGCGCTCCGCTGGTCGTCGTGGGCGCACCGCTTGTCATCGACAAGAAGGAATTCAGCCCAAGCACCAATCCGGATGAACTGAGACAAATACTCCGGGAATTGGTGACCAAGGTGAAGCAATCGGTCTGAACGGCGTTTCATGGCAATACAAAAAGGAAAGAAAGGGGAAAACGGTATGACGAAGGCAAGAAAGGCGTTCATGCTGGCATTGGCGTTGATCATGGCGGTCGTCCTCGCCGCCTGCGGCGGCGGATCTTCCGGCGGCTCCGGCTCCTCGGGTTCGGGCGCTTCACCGTCTTCGTCCCCGTCCACGTCCGACGGTTCCGGCGGCGGTTCGGCTTCATCCAATTCGCCGGATACGAAACGCTTCGCAGGCACCACCATCCGTTTCGTGGCGGCCAACCACGCCTGGACGGATACCATCAAGCCTCTGATTCCCAAGTTCGAAGAAGAAACGGGAATCAAGGTGAACTTCGAGCAATTCTTCGAAGACCAGTTGACGCAAAAGCTGACGATCGAACTGACGGCAAAGAGCGATTCCCTGGACGTGTTCATGGTTCGTCCTCTGCAGGACGGCAAGCTGTACATCAAAAACGGATGGCTTGCCGACATTACCGATTTCGCCCAGGATCCGGAATGGGACTTCAGCGATTTCGCCCAGGGCGCCGTTGCCCCGTTCATGCAGGACAACCGGCTGTACGGCGTTCCGCTCATCACCGAACGCGAGATCCTTTACTATCGCAAGGATATCTTTGAGAAACACAACATCCAGGTTCCCCAGACGCTGGAGGAACTGAAAGAAGTGGCCGCGCGGCTGAACGATCCGAAAAACGATTTCTACGGCTTCGTGGCCCGCGGGCAACGTTCCCCGGCCGTCACCCAGTTCTCCAGCTTTCTGTACAGCTCCGGCGGCGATTGGTTCGTGGACGGCAAGGCCACGCTGGACACGCCGGAGGCGATCTCGGCGTTCAAGCTTTACGGCGAACTGCTCCGGGAGTACGGCCCGCCGGGGGTCCTCAACATGAGCTGGCCCCAAGCGCTGGGCGTCTTCGCGCAGGGCAAGGCGGCCATGTACACCGACGCGGACAGCCTGTTCCCGAACATGCTGGATCCGGAAAAGTCGATCGTGCCGGAAGAAAACATCGGATTCGCCGTGTTCCCGGCGGGCAGCGCCGGCCGGAAATCCTACAACGTTACCTCCTGGGGCCTTGGCATCAACTCGAATTCCAAGAAGCAGGAAGCGGCCTGGGAATTCGTCAAATGGATCACCAACAAGGAAAATTCCGTCTTCGTCCAGGGCGCCGGCAACCCGGGGCCGCGCAATTCGGCTTGGCAAGATCCCGAAGGCGTCAAGGCGTTCTCGAAGGATCTGGCTGATGTGATGAACGAAGCGAGCCGCATCGGAGTCGGCTACGACCGCCCGCTCGTGGTCAACGTCGGTGAAGCCCGCGACATTATCGGCGAGGTCATCGTCACCTCCATCGAGGGCGGCAACGTGGAAAACGCGGCCAAGGCGGCGAACGCGAAGTTCCAGGAACTCCTGGACAAGGAAGCTTCGAACTGACCGCGCTGACCGCAGGCGGCATGACAAACGGTGTGCCCGTCCTCATCCGCAGGACCAGGCCGGTCACCGGCCCGGTCCTGCGGATTCCGATTGTTTGGAAAGAGGGTGTCTTCCATCAACCGGTTAGAATATGCGTTCGGGAAATTCAACCTCTTCGTAGAACGCCACGTCAGGACGATCTTTATTTTGCCGGCTGTTCTGTTCGTTCTCGTGATGATCGTTTTTCCGATCGGGTACACGTTCTACCTGAGTTTTTTCGAATGGAGCATGTCCGGCGTCGCCAAACCGAAATGGGTCTTCTTCGAGAATTACAAAACCCTCCTGTTTGAAGACGCGCGGTTCTGGAGCGCCGTCTGGCGGACGTTCTATTTCACGATTTTCGCGCTTGTCCTTGAAGTCGTGCTGGGGGTTGCCATTGCGGTCCTGCTGGATCGGAACCACCGGGCCAAAAACCTGGTCAAAACCCTGTTCATGCTCCCGATGGTGGCGACACCCGTGGCCATCGGCCTCGTCTGGCTCCTGATTTATGAGCCGACCATCGGTCTTGCCAACCAGATTCTGAAATGGGTGGGACTGGAGCCTCAGTTGTGGATCGGTTCGAAATCCCAGGCCATCCCTTCGCTCGTGCTTGTGGACGTGTGGCAATGGACGCCGATGATCGCGCTCATCGTGATGGCGGGTCTGACCACGCTGCCGCAGGAAAATTACGAAGCGGCGGAAATCGACGGAGCCAGCTCCTGGCAAACGTTCTGGTCGATCACGCTGCCGCTGCTGAGACCGACCATCTTCGCGGCTGCGCTGCTCCGGTCAATTGACGCCCTGAAAACCTTTGACATCATCTACACGATGACGCAGGGAGGACCAGGCTTCGCGTCGGAAACGCTGAACATTTACGGATACCATCTCGGATTCCAATATTTCCAACTGGGCAAAACCTCGGCGCTTCTGATGCTGTTCTTCCTGCTGATTCTCGTCATCAGTTTTGTGATCATCAAGATCCGCCAGCGTCTGGAGGTGTACAATTGAAGGCCAAGAAACTCTGGTTCGGGAGGCTCAATCTTTTTCTTGTCATTGTCGTCATCGCCGCCTTCCTGTTTCCGTTTTTCTGGATGATTCTCGCGTCCTTCAAAACCCAGGCCCAGATCATGTCAAACGAACATTTTCTGTTTTTCAAGCCGACGCTCAAAAACTTCTATTCGGTGTTCGAGGAGCACAATTTCCTGCGGTATATCTGGAACAGTTTCGTGGTCGCCTTTTTCTCGACGCTGTTCGGCCTGATTCTGGGACTTCCCGCCGCCTACGCGATCGCCAAATTCAAGCAGCACGGGCTTGGCTTGATCATTTTGATCGCGAGAATCATACCGGGCATCTCGTTCATGATTCCCTGGTTCATCATTTTCAGCAATTTGGGCCTTATCAACACTTACACCGCGCTGATCCTGAGCCACATGCTCGTCGGGCTTCCGTTCATCATCTGGGTCATGATCTCGTTCTATGAGACGTTGCCGATGGAACTGGAAGAGGCGGCCCGGGTGGACGGATGCACGATCCAGGGCGCTTTCGTACGGATCATGATGCCGCTGTCCACGCCTGGCATCATCACCGCTTCCATCCTTTCCTTCATTTTCTCGTGGAACAACTTCATGTTTTCTCTGGTGCTGGCCGGGGACAGGACCAAGACGCTGCCGATCGCGGTGTTTAATTTCATGTCCTATTCGGAAATCAACTGGGGCGGCCTCATGGCCGCGGCGGTGGTCATCACCCTGCCGATCCTGATCATTTCGCTGGCGCTGCAAAAATATATCATCAGCGGGATGACGGTCGGGGCCGTCAAAGGCTGAAAAGCCTGTCATTGACGGCCTTTTGCTTTAGCCCAAAATAGGAATGCGCGACTGTTGAACCACCCCCTTCTGACCGCCAAGGATTCGAAGGCGTCGCGCGGGGCGCGGCCATGCTGGCCGCGAAGGCCGCTCGCTGTCCGGATAAAATTCCGTTCCTCCGGCCGCGGATGTCCAACCGGATTCGGAAAACAACCGGGAGCTGGAGGCGTATTATGCGCGCGATCTGAAGAACGTGGATCTGTTGCGGCGGTTTTCCGCCACCTGAAACCGGGCCGCTCACACCGGGCGTGTTGTGCCGGATGCCGGAAAACCATTGAATCGCGAAGGAGGGAAAGCGGGACGGATCATGAAAGCGTTGGTCAAGGTGAAGGAAGGCCCCGGGAACCTGGAGCTCCTGGATTGGAAGGAGCCGGAGGCCGGGCCGGACATGCTCGTCGTGGAAATGAAGTACGCCGGTATCTGCGGTACGGATCTGCATATCTATCACGGCACGTACCAATACAACCCGCCGGTGGTGCTCGGTCACGAATTTTCCGGCGTTGTGGCGGAGGTAAAGCGGAAAATCGGAGGCAAGGTGCTCTTGTATTGCGACGAATAAGACGTCACTCAATCCGTTTTGACCCGGATTACGTTCCAAGACGCCTTGCCCAGCACGGCATCCAGCGCCGCCGTTCAACGACGCGCGGAATCAAGTCAAATAACACAGTGTGTTCCAAGACGAATCGCATCAACATGATGGACGGTCAGCGTTGCTCCACGGCATCCCCATACCGCGCTTTCCATGCTTCCAGCCACTCGCCGTAGCTCATGCCTGTGATCTCTTCCAACGTTTTGCCGTCCAGGGAGTAAGGCCCGCCCGCAAGCAGAATACCGCTTTTCAAAAACGGAGCGGAAGTTCCGCCGATAACCTGTCCTTCCGAGAGCATGACGATGACTTCAATGTCAAAATCGTCTTTATCATATACGGTGGAATACAGCTTTTCCAGCGGATGATTTGTCACGATAAACCCGTAGGAGACGATGGTTTTGCCGACGTAAGGTTCAGGAGATGTTCGCTGTACTCCCCAAATGCCTGAATAAGGAAGCTTGGACAGCATATCCCGATCCAGCACATACCGGCTTCGTTCCCCAAGTCTCTCTATGATCTTGTACTTTTTTTTCGACAAATAGGAAATGGCTGTACGTTCGTCAGGGGATAGATCGGGATCCGCATGCGGTTCACACCCGAACAGGACGGCCATGCCGAAGAGCAGCGCAAGCAGCACGCGGACCTTTTGCAACCTGGTTCCACCTCACAGCAAAATTTATGATCTGAACCACTAATATTAAAATATAGTCGATCATGTGTACAATAGGAAATTAGAGAAATATTAGCCAATGATCCAATGCCTCGATGAGCCCACCAGCAAACCCGGATTTTGGATGGTTGAATCGGGCAAAAAAACGGGAGCTCTTAGTGGATCTCGCCGCTTGCCCGGTGTCCAAAAAAAAAACGACCCGGACCGCAGCTTCATCGTTCGCATCCATAGCGCCGAGAAGCTGACCGGCCGGGTCGGATTTTATCTGGCGGGTGTGTTCGCCCCCTGTTTTACGCCTCGATTTTCACCCGGATCACGTTCCAGGACGCCTTGCCCAGCACGGCTTCCAGACGGGAACCGTCGGCTTTGGCGCCGCCGCGGGCGTGGGGCTTGACCCGATCCGGATTCTGCGCGTCGTTGACCGCTTTAAGGTCGTCGTGCTCCAGCACCAGGTGTTCGATCACCCGGCAGGAGCCGAAGCCGCGCAGGTCCACGGAGAACGGCAGCGGCTTCTCCAGGTCGCGGTTGACCGCAAACACGGTCACTTCGCCCGCTTCCTCGTTGTGCACGGCCACCGCCTCCAGGTAGGGGACGTCCGTCACTTCCTTCGTATCGTATTTCGGCGACCGGGCGAGCGGCACGAGCACGTTGCCCCGGCCGTGCAGCGAAGCGTGAAGGAACGGATAATAGATCGTCTGCGCCCAGGCTTTGCCGCCGTTTTCCGTCATGATCGGGGCGATGACATTGACCAGCTGAGCGAGACAGGCGATTTTGACCCGGTCGGCATGCTTCAGCAGGGTGATCAGCATGCAGCCGACGACCAGGGCGTCTTCCATCGTGTAGATGTCCTCCAGTTGCGGCGGCGCGATCTGCCAGGGTTCGAGTTTCTTGTCCTGCTCGTGGGAATGGAACCAGACGTTCCATTCATCAAAGGACAAATAGATCGTCTTCTTGCTGCGCTTTTTGGCCTTGATGTAGTCGCAGATGGCGGCAACGGTGCGAATGAACTCGTCCATCTGCAGGGAACGGGCCAGAAACAGCGGCGTGTCGTTGTCGGGATTGCCGTAATAGGTGTGGAGCGACAAATAGTCCACATGCTCATAGGTGTGGTCCAGCACCGTCGCTTCCCATTCGCCGAAGGTCGGCATTCCCGCGCCGGAACTTCCGCACGCGACCAGCTCGATGGAGGGATCGACCCACTTCATCGCCTTGGCCGTCTCGCAGGCCAGTCTGCCGTATTCTTCGGCCGTCTTGTGCCCGATTTGCCAGGGGCCGTCCATTTCGTTGCCGAGGCACCACACTTTGATGTTGTGCGGCTTGGAATACCCGTGTTTGGCCCGCAGATCGCTCCAGTATGTACCGGACGGATGGTTGGCGTATTCAACCGCGGCGCGCGCCTCGTCGATGCCCTGCGTGCCGAGATTGACCGCCCACATGACCTGGGAGCCCGCTTCCCGGCACCATTCCACGAACTCGTTCATGCCGAACTGGTTCGTCTCGATCGTCCGCCAGGCCAGCTCCAGGCGGCGTTTGCGTTCCTCCTTCGGACCAATGCCGTCCCGCCAGTCGTAGCCGGAGACGAAGTTGCCTCCGGGATAGCGGATAATCGGTACGTTAAGCGCTTTCACCAATTCCAGCACGTCCCGGCGGAAGCCGCGTTCATCGGACGTGGGATGCCCCGGCTCGTAGATGCCCCCGTACACCGCTCGGCCGAGATGTTCGATGAACGAGCCGAACAGCCGGTCGTCCACCCGGCCGATGACAAAATCCTTGTCCACGATCATGGCGGCTTGATGCGACATCGGAACCCGCTCCTTTGACCCAATTTGATAATGACATTAATTTATCATATCTCGCTAGGATCGGAAACGAATGCCATAAGCCGGATGCAAATGGATAATGGCATCAGAGCGTGCAGGAGCGGGATTTCTTCGGAAAATTGTTTCAAAATCGAAAAATTTGACCGAACAACTTGGCCGAAACAGGAAAAAAATGTTCAAAATGTACGTACAACATGCACCGGGGGTTCCTATATAAGCAAACCGGTTCAAAATTTTAGAATACTCGGCGATCATAGCAACCATTTGCGGTTTTCGGCGTCTGTAAGGACAGACGTTTTTTTTTGACAGGACGGATTGCCCGATTCGGGAACGGGGGGACGGGAAGATTGAGAAATCGGATGCGAGCCATAGGGAATGCGGTGTTGATATGGTTGGGCGTGTTCGTTTGGCTTTTCTTCGGTTTGGCCGGGTTCGGACCGCAAACGTCGGCGGCCGCGCAACATTCGGATATTCGCATCTTTCTGGACCGCCGGCCGCTCGTCTCCGACGTTGCGCCGTACCTGGTTCCCGAGCATAACGTCACCCTGGTCCCGCTTCGTCTCATCGGCGAAGGCATCGGCGCGAACGTCCATTGGGATCCGGCGGCGAAAACCGTCACCGTCGTCCAGAAGGGCCGCACCATCGTCATGATGGTCGGGGAGAAGACGGCGCTGGTGAACGGCAATCCCGTCGAGCTGCGCTATCCGCCGCAGCTCATAAAGAACCGGACGATGGTGCCCATCCGTTTCGTGTCGGAACAGCTTGGCCTTGGCGTGGAATGGCGCCAGTCGTCCAGGACGATCCTGATTTCCACGCCGGGCGGCACGGAACTCCGCGGCGTATGGGTGACGACGGTTTACAACCTCGACTGGCCGAGCGCCGAATCGCGGGGCGATCCCGAAAAGCAAAAGCGGGAGTTCGTGCAGCTTTTGGACGAGCTGCAGGCGATCGGCATGAACGCGGTGTTCGTCCAGGTCCGGCCGGCCGCCGACGCGCTGTATCCATCGGAGCGGGCGCCCTGGTCCGCCGTGCTCACGGGCGAGCAGGGGAAAGATCCCGGCTACGATCCCCTGGCGTTCATGATCGCGGAGACGCATCGGCGGGGAATGGAGTTTCACGCTTGGTTCAATCCGTTCCGCGCGCACACCTCCACCTCCACGGAAGGCCTGGATCCCCGCCATGTGGCGGTCCGCCATCCGGAGTGGGTAGTCCGGTCGGGAAGCACGCTGTACATCAATCCCGGCATCCCGGAGGCGAGAAAGCACGTCATCGACGACATCCTGGAAGTGGTGCGGCGCTACGACATCGATGGGGTGCATCTGGACGACTATTTCTATCCGTCGGGCGGCTTTCCGGATGACGACACGTTCCGGCGGCACAACGCGAAAAACATCCGGGACAAAGGCGACTGGCGCCGCGACAACATGAACGAATTCATCCGCATGCTCGGCGAGGCGATCCGCAAGGAAAAGCCGGGGGTGTCCTTCGGCGTGAGCCCGTTCGGCGTGTGGCGGAACAAGGCGGATGACCCTTCCGGCTCCGACACTCGTGCCGGCATAACCGCTTACGACGACAATTATGCCGACGTGCGCACCTGGATCCGTTCACAGTGGATCGATTACGTTGCCCCCCAAATCTATTGGAGCCGCTCGTTTTCCGCCGCCAACTACGACAAACTGGTGGACTGGTGGGTGAACGAGGTGCGGGGCACGGGAGTCATGCTTTACATCGGGCACGCGCCCTACAAGATCGGAACGAACGAGACCGGCTGGAAACGGGCGGAGGAGATCGTGGAGCAGCTTGTCTACAACCGGCAATATCCGGAGGTGGCCGGCGACCTGTTTTTCAGGGCCGAACATGTGCGCGGAAATCCGCTGGGGCTGACCGAGCTCCTTAAACAATACTACGGGGTGTAACAGAAAAATCCGGTCCGTCAAGTCCGGTCCGTCAAGGACCGGATTTTTTTTACCGGGATGCCTTGACGGATTGGTTCGAGATTGGGACGACAAAAACCAACATAATCATTCTAATAAATACGGCATATATAAAAAAACAATTAAATTATTGCGTAATTAATGATGATATGATATGTATTAAATATGCTGGATTTAACGGAAATTTCCGGTTTCATGATGCGACATACAAGGAACGGAAGGGGTTGACGGCATGGAAAGGGAACTGGCGCTGGAACTGGTGCGGGTGACCGAGGTTGCCGCCCTCGCGTCGGCGCCGTGGATGGGCCGAGGCAACAAATACCGCGCGGACGAGGCGGCTACGACGGCGATGCGGGCCATGTTCGACTCCGTGTCGATCCGCGGCACGGTGGTCATCGGAGAAGGCGAAATGGACGAGGCGCCCATGCTCTACATCGGCGAGCAGGTGGGCAACTTGAACGGGCCGGAAGTAGACGTGGCAGTCGATCCGCTGGAGGGTACGGAGCTGGTGGCCAAGGGGCTGAACAACGCCATGTCGGTCATCGCCGTGGCCAACCGGGGCAATCTTCTGCACGCGCCGGACATGTACATGGAGAAGCTGGCCGTCGGTCCCGCCCTGGCCGGCAAGCTGTCGCTGAACGATCCGATCGAGATCACGGTGCGCAAGGCGGCGGAAATTCTGAACAAAAACGTCTCCGACCTTACCGTCATGATTCTCGACCGGCCGCGGCACCAGAAGTTGATCGAAGCGCTGCGCAAGGTCGGCGTGCGCATCAAATTCTTGTCCGCCGGCGACGTGGCGGGGGCGCTGTCACCGGCATTTCCCGAAGCGGGCATCGACTTGTACGTCGGTTCGGGCGGCGCGCCGGAGGGCGTGCTGGCCGCCGCAGGGCTGAAATGCCTGGGAGGCGAGTTGCAGGGACGGCTTATGCCGGGGGACAGCCGGGAGTACGACCGTTGCCTGCAAATGGGCATCGACGATCCGCTCAGAGTGCTGACGATGGACGACATGGTTGGCTCGGACGACGTTATTTTCGCCGCCACCGGGGTGACGCCCGGCGAATTTCTCGGCGGCGTCCGGTACTTTGCCGACCACAGGGCGGAGACCCACTCCATCGTGATGCGCGCCAGGACGCGTACGATCCGTTATGTCCGTTCGCTTCACTATTTGCCGAACAAAACGGTGCTTCGCGAGGTCGAAGCCCGTCTGATGCAGGCAAATTCTTGATTGTGCCCAGTCGGGCGATGTGGTATACAGGAAATGACGGATTTGGCACATGCGGCAGCGTAAAGAACGGACGTCGCGCGGCGGGGGCGGGATCGTGCCGGGAAGGAGGGAACGGCCATCGAACTGACCGGCAGACAGCGGGAAATCATCGCCATCGTCAAGCAGCACGCTCCCATCACCGGCGAGCAGATCGCGGAAAGTCTGGGGCTTAGCCGTCCGACCATCCGGTCGGATTTGTCCGTTTTGATGATGCTCGGCCTGATCGACGCCAAGCCGAAGGTGGGCTATTTCCTGGGCAAGGCGTTTTCTCCTGAAGGGAAGCTGAATCTGCGGCTCAAGGAAGTCAAGGTGAAGGAAGCGATGAGCCGTCCGGCGGCGATCCGCGAAAACGCCACGGTTCACGACGCGGTCTTCACCATGTTCCTTGAACAGTCAAGCATGCTGACGGTTACCGATGACGCGGGCGGGCTTACCGGCGTCGTGACCGTGAAAGATTTGCTCAAGGTGGCGTTCGGCAATCCCAACGCCTCGTCCATTCCGGTGCAGATGGTCATGACCCGCCTGCCCAGAGTGGTGACCGTCTCACCCGAAGATACGGTTTTGGAAGCGGCGGCCAAGATGATCGAACACCAGGTGAGCGCGCTTCCGGTGATCCGGCGCCGGGAAGGAGAGGACGATCACAAGCCTCCGGAACTGATCGGCAAGATTTCCAAGACCAACGTCGTGCAACTCTTGGTGGAAGTCGCTTCCGAACTGTGAGGGCAGGAGGAAAACGGATGTCGGAGGAAGAAAAAATCAAAACGATATACGCCTGTTCGGACGCCGTCGGCGAAACCGCCGAAGCGGTGGCCCGGGCGACCATGCGGCAGTTCGCTTCCGAGCGGGTAAGAGTGAAGCGCTACGGGCAGATCAAGCGGGAAGAGGAAGTCGCGGCGATCATCCGCGAGGCGAAGGAAAATGGCGGCTTCATCGCGTATACCCTGGTCCAGCCGGAACTCCGGGAGGTAATGCGGGAGGAGTCGATCCGGCAGGGCGTCCGCGCCGTGGACGTGATGGGCCCGATGATGCAGGCGTTCATCGACACGTTCGGCAGTTCGCCCCGGTATGAGCCGGGCTTGTTGCACGCCATGGACGACCATTATTTCCGCAAGATCGACGCCATCGAGTTTGCGGTCAAATACGACGACGGCAAGGACGTGCGGGGGCTGATGCTCGCCCGGGTGGTGCTCGTCGGCGTATCCCGGACGTCCAAGACGCCGCTCAGCATCTATTTGGCGCACAAGGGGATCAAGACCGCCAACTACCCGCTCATCCCCGAAGTGAAGCCGCCCGACGAACTGTTCCGCAAGAAAAGAGGCCGTCTCGTGGTCGGTCTGATGATGGAACCCGACCGGCTGCTGCGCATCCGGAAAGAACGTCTTCGCTCCCTTGGGCTGCCCGGAAGGGCCAATTACGCTTCCCCGGAAAGGATCCAGCAGGAACTCGCGTTTGCGCGGGAAGTGATGGACCGCCTCCAATGTCCCGTCATCGACGTTACGGAACGGGCCATTGAAGAAACGGCCGCAATCATTCTCGAAAGGTTGCAGGACGATCCTTACGGGGAAGGAGCGTGAAGCTTCCTTATGGCTCCCAAATTGCGTTGGGGAGTTCTCGGCTGCGCGAATATCGCGGTGAGCAAGGTCATTCCCGCCATTTTGCGTTCCGAACGCGGCGAACTTGCCGCGGTGGCGAGCCGGGGGGAGGAGAAGGCGCGGGAGACGGCACGGCGTTTCGGCATCCCGAAGGCGTACGGCAGCTATGAAGCCTTGCTGGAAGATCCGGACATCGACGCCGTCTATATCCCGCTGCCCAACCATCTGCACCGTGAATGGACGATCCGCGCGGCGCAGGCGGGCAAGCACGTCCTGTGCGAGAAGCCGCTGGCGCTGACCGCGGCGGAAGCGGAGGAAATGGTGCGGGCTTGCGCCAATGCGGGGGTGCATCTGGCGGAAGCGTTCATGTACCGCCACCATCCCCGGGTCGCGCGGATACGCCGGATCCTGGCCTCCGGTGAAATCGGAGATCTGCGCGCCATTCGCGGCGTGTTCACCTTCAACCGTCCGGAAGCCAAGGGCGACGTGAGATTCGTCGCCGACTGGGGCGGCGGGTCGATCTATGACGTCGGATGCTACCCCATCAGCGCGTCCCGCTGGATCACCGGGAAGGAGCCGGTGGCGGTCACGGCCCACGCGTTTTTCTCGCCGGACCACGACAACGTGGACATGGCGGCATCCGGGCTGTTGGAATTCGAAGGCGGTGTCGCGCTCACCTTTGTCTGCGGCATGTGGGCGGAGCCCCAGCAGACGCTGGAAATTATCGGTTCCCGGGGCGCGATCCGGGTGCCGGTCGCTTTTGTTTCGGGCGAGGACGACGCCGGTTTTTACGTGGTGGCGGACGGAAAAGAGCGGTTCGAACCGGCGGAAGGCGTCAACATCTACACCGTTCAAGCGGACAACTTTGCCCGCGCCGTGTTCGGGGAAGCGCCGCCCCCGTTCCCGCCGGAAGACGCGGTGAAGAACATGCGGGTGCTGGAAGCGGCCCTGCGCTCCGCCCGGGAGCGGAGGCGGATCGAACTGTGAAATGCCGGTTGGAAGTGGTCTCAAAAGTCCGTCACCCCCGGCGGGGACGGACTTTTGCATTTGGAAAAGGGAACCGGGGTGAAACCTGTTCATTTTTCGAAGCACAAACTAAACTTTCACGGGTTTCGCGCGCTCGAACCGGAAGGGAAAATGGAAGAAAGGAGGCGAAAGGGGAAGGGTGGTTCGCATGTCCGAACGGCAAGGCGCTTTTTACACCGGCCAATACCGCAACGTGCTCCGGGAATGCGGCATCGGGGAAGCGGAAATTGAAGCGCGTATTGAAGACACGTGGAAAAAGCTCTTTGAGGGGGATGAGGACACGCGCATTTATTACCCTGTCGGCGACGATATGGGGTATATCCTGGATACCGGCAATCTTGACGTCCGTACGGAGGGCATGTCCTACGGGATGATGATGGCCGTGCAGCTGGACCGGAAGGACGTGTTCGACCGGCTGTGGAAATGGACGATGACGCATATGTACATGGCCGAAGGGTTGCATGCCGGTTACTTCGCGTGGTCGTGCAAACCCGACGGATCGCGGCTGTCCAACGGACCCGCGCCGGACGGCGAGGAATATTTCGCGATGGCCTTGTTTTTCGCGTCGCATCGCTGGGGGGACGGCGAGCCGCCGTTCGATTACGGCCGGCAGGCGCGCAAGCTGCTCAGGACCTGCCTGCACAAGGGCGAAGACGGCAAAGGATATCCGATGTGGAATCCGCACAACAAGCTGATCAAATTCGTGCCGGAAGCGGAGTTTACCGACCCATCCTACCATCTGCCGCATTTTTACGAGCTGTTTGCCCTGTGGGCCGATCCGGAGGATCGTCCGTTCTGGAAAGAGGCGGCCGCGGCAAGCCGGGCTTACCTGCGCAAGGCGTGCCATCCCGTGACGGGACTGGCGCCCGAATACGCTTTTTACGACGGTACGCCGAACCATATGTGGGGGCACGGCCATTTCTTCAGCGATGCGTACCGGGTGGCGGCCAACGTCGGCCTGGACTGGGAATGGTTCCGCGCCGATCCGTGGCAGCGCGACCTCGCCGACCGCATCCAGACGTTTTTCGCGGACAAACATCCGGACGATTACCGCAAGTACACCATTGCGGGAGAACCGCTGGAAGAGAAGGCGCTTCATCCGGTGGGCCTGCTGGCCACCAACGCGATGGCTTCGCTGGCGGCGAAAGGCCCGCAGGCGCGGGCGTTCGTCGAGCTGTTCTGGAACACTCCGGTCCGCACCGGCGTCCGGCGATACTATGACAATTGCCTGTACATGTTCGCGTTATTGGCCTTGAGCGGACGCTATCGCATCTGGATGCCGTCTTCCCCTGACGCTCATTAGCTGCCATGATCCGCATACGCAACTTTGTCCCGTATATGGAGACTCCCTGGATCGACTTCCGGAGTCGATCCAGGGAGTCCGTCTCAAGCTGTCATGCCGCCTTTTTGTTGAGCAGCTCCTCGGGCACTTCGGGTTGGTAAGCCCAAAGATAGCAAGCCGTCAAGACAAACATGGAGGCCAACCCTGCCGCGAGCGAACAGATGACATGCACCGTCCGCTTCTTCATCGCGATTCACCTCCCCTTCGAATGAGCAATACGGACTGAATGAAGTGGGATATGGCGATGATCGGATTGAGAAAAATAAAATTGGACGCAATGAGCAACACCGACAGAACGCGCAGGAGCGGAAAATATCGCTTCGGGATTCTCGTTTGGCGCTCAATCTTCCGGGTGGCGAACACGGCCGCCAGCGCCATGCTGGATACGGTCATCAAGATAATCGAAGATTTTGAAAACGGAATGGATGTGGCGGCCATTGGAATCAGATTGGCGCCTGCGGATGTCACCAGCATGCAGGAAACGCTCGTTTTCAAATGCCGCCCGCCGGATATGGCTCTCAGCGAGGCAAATGCCAGCATGGCTAGGGCCGTTTCTTTCAATTGGCCCAAAACGGCGGCCAATGCGAGGGAAACAACGATGGTTCCAAAAATGTTGATGATGGAGCCGAGGGCAAAGGCAAGCACTTCGGTGCTGATCGGATGATTCGGATGAATTTCCTTCATGCGGACGGCCATGCGCCTGGAAAGGGCTTCAATCATATTTCCGACCTCTCTTTGCGAATGGCAAAGTACAGCAGGAGGAACAACATCACGGTGGCAATGACCAAGCCATAAGTCAGGTTCTGCCGTACAAACAGGATGGACAACGCTGCAAACCAGGCCAGGATGATCCCGATCATCCATCGATTTTCGCCTTTCCAGCGAAACACGTGAAACGGAAATGAAAATCCGTATCCTCTTGCATACATACGGTTTCCGGTTATCGTCAAAATGACGCCGGTCAGCAGTTGCAAGGCAAACGCGTCGCTTTGATAGCTGGTGACTCTCTCAAATGAAATGACATCGGCCGCGACAAGAAACACGATTAAGAAGGATTGGGCGACAAAAAGCACGATGTTGGCCAGGCTGGAGATGATCAGCGACCATACTGCGGGAGCTCTCAGGATGGAGTAGGTGAAAAAGGTGAAATAAAAGACCGACACAAACGGATACACGATGGGATGAAGTTCCATTTCGACCCGAATGATGTAGGTCAGAAAGGGAAACAGAATGCTTGCGACGGCAATCTCCTTGTAATAAAGTTTGGCGTCGAATCTGAATCCGTAAAACATGATCGCGAAGATTCCCGCCGCCTCGATGGCCCCGAAAACGATATAGCCCAGAACATCCACGTTCATACCGGTCTCTCTCCCGACCGAATTCTATCTGTCGCGCCGTTTATGGTAATATTATTACATTTTACTGGCTTATTCCATCGTAGAAAGTGTCGAAATATGTTAATTAAAGGGATATACTGGAATTTGTCAAAATCATGTTATGATGATGGAATAGGGACCAAGAAAAAAGAAAAGGAATTGAAAAATCTTAATATTTTCTGATTCTGATATGCGTCGACATCAAGCTGATGGCGGCGCTGTTGGCGCCTGAGATGGCTGCTCGGATTCGAGTGGGTGTGCCCGATGGTCGTTTTGCTTCGCTACTCGGTCTTGCGGTCGACAGAAGCCTGCTCGCAACGAGGAACAAATGCAAAAATACCTTCATCACGTTATTTAACCTTCCCAGAATTAGGATTTAATCGGATTGTTTTTGAAGAATAGCCATCATCAGAACGCAGGTTTACAATAAATTCCTCATCGTGAATCCATCCGCGAATTTTAAGCAAAAGAAATGCAGGCACATTCACATTCGTGAATTTGAAATAGGTTTTCCGAATCAGAGCAAGCCGGTATAATGAATGCTTGAGAGGAGGAGATGATGTGTCGAACCTGTCCCGGGTGCGGCTGTTCCCCGCTCCCGCGAGCAAACGGAACAAAACGCTGAAACGACTGCTGATCTGCGTCATTGCGCTTGTCGTCCTGCTTTTTTTGCTCACGGTGAGCGTGTCGTTTTTTGTCGGATGGTCGTTGTCCCATCCCGACCGCGAGGCCGTCTCGGAGACGCCCGAAAAATACGGGCTCGCCTATACGGACGTTTCGTTCGTCAGCCGGGACGGGGAAACGAACCTGGTGGGTTGGCTGATCTCCGCGAGCGGGGAGAAAAAGGGCAAAACCATCGTGTTCGCGCACGGTTATTCCCGGAACCGGCTGCAATCCGACGTGCCGGGCCTGGCCGTCGCCAAGGAGTTGTCGGAGGCGGGATATGATCTGCTCATGTTCGACTTCCGAAGCAGCGGGGAATCCGGGGGATCGTTCACCAGCGTGGGCCAATATGAAACCGGCGACCTGCTGGGCGCCATCGATTGGGTGAGGAGCACGGGGACTCCGGGACAGCCGGTCGGGCTGCTCGGCTTTTCGATGGGGGCCGCGACCGCCCTCATGGCGGCAGCCGCCGATCCTGACGTTTTCGCCGTCGTGGCGGACAGCCCCTTCAGCAACCTGAAAGAATATCTGGAAGCCAATTTGCCCTATTGGTCCAATCTGCCCAATTTTCCGTTCACACCGATGATTATGACGCTGCTTCCGCTGGCGCTGGACATCGATCCGGCCAGTGTCGATCCGTATAACGCCGTGAGCGCCATTTATCCGCGGCCGATTCTGTTCATCCACAACGAGGAAGACAAGGCGATTCCCTATACGGAAAGCTTAAAGATGCAGCAGCGGCATCCGGACCGCTTCGAGCTCTGGAATGCGGGAGCCGGAGGCCACGTGGGCACCTACAAGGCGTTTCCGGACGAATATATCCGCAGGGTGGTGACTTTCTTCGACTCGGCCGGGTCCTGATTCGCGAGCCGGTGCTTGCGGCGGTACGCCGCGGGCGTGCAGCGCAGTTCGGCGCTGAACCGGCGGATGAAGTAGCTCGGATGTTCGAAGCCCACTTCCCGGGCGATGTCCGACAGCTTGCGGTCGCTCTGCGTAAGCAGTTCGGCCGCTTTTTTAATCCGGTAGCCGTTGATATATTCGGTCGGCGTCTTGAGAAGCCATCGCTTGAAAAACCGGCAAAACTGCGCGTCCGCCATATGGCCCATTTTCGCCAGTTCCCGGATGTAGATCCGTCTGGCGTAATGCTGCTCGATGTGGGAGAGCACCCGCTTCAGCAGCTGCGTCTCGAACTCGCCGCCGTTCGTTTCCGGTCTTCGGGGCGTCCAGCGGTTTTCCGCGGCGATTTCGGCCAGGATGCGGAAGAGTCTCGCTTTGACGCCAAGTTCATACCCCCGGCGCCGCTCTTCCAGTTCCCGGCGAAGCCCGTCGAGTTCCGCCAACACGTTGCGGCTCCAGGTTTCGTCGCGCGTATACCGGGCGGGCAGCGACCGCCGGCCTTCCAAAAGCGGTTGTACGTATTCTTCCCGCGATCGGTCGGAAAAAGCGCTGTCCAGCAGAATCATGTCGAACGAAACGGAGAAAAACCGGCATCCATCCCCGCCGAGGGGATACCCGGCATGGATGTCTCCGCCGTGGATGAACACGGCTTCCCCTTCCCGAACCGAAAAGCGTTCCTTGCCGATCTGGAACAGCGTCTGGCCCTCCAGCACCAGCAAAAATTCCGCTTCTTCGTGCCAATGGCAATCGACGACCGCCGCACCCGGTTCCGCGCGGTGCCATAGGGCCGTCAGGGGGAAAGGGGCGCCGCCGCTGCCGGTCGCTTCACGGGAGACCGATCCGTTGCCGCCTCGCATGGCCGATCACCGCCTTTCCTGCCAATATTGCGGACAAACCATTCTTTTCCCAGTGTATCGAATCCCCTTTGATGACGAAAAGAGACTATTTTCCGCATTTCTTCCTTTCAATCCTTTTTGCGTATTCCTTTCGCACTATATCCTTTTTCCAACCTTTCGCCTGCCGGTCCGCCGGTAATATCCTCACTTTCGGCATCCCTTTTGCTATCTGCTCCCCTTCGCTCAGGAAGCGCCAATCGGAGGCGCCGATCGGAGACGCCAAACATCAGACGCGAAGCGGTCAGGGAAACGGAGGACTGGGCACCAAAAAGGCCGCAAGAGAACCAAGAGGGCTGAAAAGTCGGAGAAAAGTTGCATCAATAGGCTCCGGACAGCGGTGGAAAAAAGATTGGGAGATTTAGAGCTGCAGCGGGAGATTGTCGAACGATCATGACGCGGCCCGGCATGACAGCCACGGGATGATCCTTGGGGGCACCATCAGCGCCTCCGTCGGCTTTGCCCGCATGCCCATGCACCATCCCGCAAGCAGCGACAAGACGGGCGGCACGCACCGCCCCTCGCCGAAAGCGTGTTTACGGTCCGCGGCCAGTTTCCCGTTGAGACGGAAAACATACTTGTCCAGGTAATTGTGCCAATGGCGGCGACTTATCCCGCAAAAAACGCGGTTGGCCCATTTGCACGCGTCTTCGTACCAATCGGCCAGCGCGGCAACCCGCAACCGGTCCAAAAGGTGCAGCATTTCCAGGTCCGGCGTTCTTGCATGCCGTTTCTTCCATTCTTCCAGCCCCCGCAGATAGTTCCCCTTTTCAAGCAGATGGCAGCCGTCGGTTGCCTTCATTTTCACCCGGAGCGGTTTTCCGTCCTCGGCCAGTTCCCATGCCGCCACCGCGGGCATGTCCCGCTCGGGCCGATTTTTCCCGATCGGAAGTCTCCAGAACTTGACCCCGATCGCTTGAACGCGCCCCGTGAGGGGCCGTCCGTTGTCTGCCTGGGTAATGGCGGAGCGGATTTTCCGCAGCATGGAAAAAGCCATTGGGCATCCTGGATCGGGGAAAAGTCGTCTTTCGCGCCGGAAGCCAAAGCGGGGACCTCCTTGAAAGAGAACAAATGTTCGCATATCGTTTACCAGAAAAAGGCTGGCGATGCAAGGTCAGATGATGGAAAGACAAAATCCCCGCGGACAGATTTCCGTCTTGCCTTTTTCCTTTTTCATCCCCCTTTCCTGAGCAAAGGGGAGCGGATTGCAAGGGGATTTCGGAAGGACAGACGGTAGGATGGGGAAGGGGGAAAACGCAAAAAAGCATAAAAAAGGAGCGCTGCGGAAGTCCGCAGGCCCGGTCCGGTTCAAAGCGGGATGCCGGCGGGGGCGAGGATGTCGCGTTTGAACGCTGCGATGGCTTCGTCGGGATCCGTGGTGAATCCGCATTCGAGGCCGACAAACCCGTTGAAGCCCGTTTCCTTGATGGCTCTCAGGATATTGACGTAATTCAGTTCCCCGGTGCCGGGCTGCTTGCGGCCGGGGTTGTCCGCGATGTGATAATGATGGATGCGGTCGCGGTAGCGGGTCGCGTTGCGGATGACGTTGCCCTCGGTGATCTGCTGGTGGTAGACGTCGAAAAGCAGCTTCACGTGAGGGCTGCCCACCTGGTCGATCACATCCGCGGATTCGTCCGATCGCTGGAGAAAATGGCCCGGGTGATCGACGAGCCCGTTCAGCGGCTCGATCTCCAGCACGACGCCGGCCTGCTCCAGAAGGGGAGCGCAGCGTTTCAGGGTTTCCACCATGTTCCGCCGCTGCCTTTCCCGCGGCACATCCGGCAGGACGTTGCCCGTCTGGGAAATGATCGAGCCGACGTTCAGGAATTTGCACGCCTCGATCGTTTCGCGCAGGCCTGTGATGTACGCCTCGCGGAACGTCTCATCGACCAGGCTGATAAACCTGGTGCAGACGGCGCAGATGCCGACGCCGATGCGCTCCTGCTCGCGGGCCGTCCTGCGGAGATCGGGAAGTTCCCACCAGGCGTAGTATTCCAATCCGTGGAAGCCGAGCTCTTTGACTTTCTCGAGGTGCCAAATTTCGTCCTTGCCGGGATAGGCGCCGATGCACAGGGAAAATTTCATGGCGGATGCTCACTCCTTCAAACAAGGGATACAGGGCGGCCGGAAGCCGCGGACTGCCGGGCGGCGATGGTGACCGCGAGGGTTTTCAGGGCGTCTTCGTAATCGGACAGGATACCCGAACGGTCTCCCGTGCGAAGGGCGTGAATGAACGCCTCATCTTCGCTCAAATACGGGTTGGTCCGGGCATTGCGGATCCGCGTGCCTTCCTTGGTGATTTCCCGAAATTCCCGATCGCGCACTTCCAGGACCCCAAAGTCACAATAAAGGTCCAGCCCGACATGATGGTAGACCGGCAGCATGCAGGTGTTGGAGATGGACGCCACCGCGCCGTTTGCCAGTTTCAGCGTCACCGACCCGACGTCCGGCACGTCGGTGCCGGGCACCCGGCGGTCCATGGTCCGCAGCGAAAAGGCCGCATAGACTTCCGCCACCTCTCCGCACAGATAACGAAGCAGATCCACGATATGGGTCGTCTGTTCCACAAACTGTCCGCCCGATTGGGACTCCTCCCTCCACCAGGGAGGCATGGGCATGTCGCCCATCCAGTAACCCACCGCCATGCCGACCGTCCCTTCCTTCAACCGTTCGCGGGCCGACCGGGCGGGATCTCCGTATCGCCAATGGTAGCCCACCGACGTAAGCAGCCGGCGTTCCCGGATGGCGGTTGCCAGTTCCGTCGGCAATTCCAGGCGGTTTCCGAGCGGTTTTTCCACGAAAAAGGGGATCCCCCTGGCGATGGCCTGGCGCTCCGCTTCCCCGTGGGCCATTGGCGGCACGCAGATGTAGACGCCGTCCGGCCGGGCGCCGTCGAACAGATCTTCAAGCCGCTCATACGCCCGGGCGCCTTGGAAGGCCGCCGCCGCTTGCCGCGCTTTATTTCCGTCCACGTCATAGAAACCGACGATTTCGACGTCCGGCATGCCCGCCAGATTGTTCAAATGCTGGGCGGCAATGCCGCCGGCGCCGATGAATCCGATTTTTACGGCCATCAAACGTTCGACCTCCGGCGATGGGAATTTCAAAAAGTTCTACTTTTTTTATTTTATTGTAGTGAATTCATCACACGATCACTATATAATATTTATCTGATTTGCTATGAAAAACTCTCGCCATTCCCGTCGTCGCCGGCAATGACCGGAATCAGCCGCTGGATTGTCATTGGCTGAAAATACGGTGCATGGGTGCGGGCAACTCATTCAATCATTCCGATCAGCAAGAAGGTATGCGTATGATCCGCATCCGACTGCCGTTTCAATCCTTCAAGCTGCAGACGGGACCGGATGTCTGGCACAATTTTCGCTGCGATTTGGCGGCTGCGCTGATTTTCAGTCTGTTCAACGTGGTGTTCAACCAGTTTTACATCCCGATGGCGATCCGGCAGGGAGCGACCGAACTTCAGGTCGGGATACTGTCGGCGGCACCCGCCATCGGCCTTTTGTTTTCGCCGCTCTGGGCTCCGTTCATTCAAAGGTCGGACCCGAAACCATTCGTCGTGCTGCCGAATTTCATCGGGCGGATGCTGATTTTGCTTCCCGCGTTCCTCGGCGCGCCCATCGTGTACGTCGTTACCGCGCTGATTTTTCATCTGCTGATGTCCATCCAGGCGCCGGCGTACGCTTCGCTGGTGACCCGCATCTATCCGCCGCCGCAGCGCGGACGACTGATGGCCAATGTGCGCGTGGCCATGGTGCTGCTGATGATTCCGATGGCCTATTTGGTCGGCGTCTGGCTGGACGCCGCAGGTCCGGGAGGGCCGCTGGCGGCCGCGGCCGTCACGGGCGCTCTTGCCATCCTCGTTCTCTTGCGCTTGCGGGAAAGCGTCCCGGAACATCCCGCGCCCGCCGGTCGTCTCACCTTCAAGGGGCAGTGGGGTCTCGTTAGCGAGAACAGAAAACTGCGGATTTTTTTGTTCGCCACCACCCTGACCGGGTTCGGCAACTTGCTGGCGACGCCGCTGTATCAGATCGTGCAGGTCAACCGGCTGGAACTGAGCGACGTGCAGATCGGCACGGCCCGGGTCGTTTATTTTGTTTTCCTTTTGGCTTCCTATTTCATCAGCGGGCGGATGATCGACAGATATTCCGCGGAGCAGACGCTTGTTTACGGAATCGGGATGTGCGGGTTTATTCCGATGCTGTACGCGGCGGCGCCCGGTTATGCCACGGTCCTGATCGGCAGCGGTTTGCAAGGAACCGTGGACGCCATTTGGGACATCGGCATTCTCGTTTTCATCAACCGGATCGCGCCCGGCCGGGAGGCGGTGGTGTTCGGGCTGCACCTGATGCTGTTCGGATTTCGCGGCACCGTCGGGCCGCTGCTGAGCACCGCTCTGGCGGCAACCGTTCCCCTCGCCTGGCTGCTCATGGCCGCCGCCGTGTTCGGCTGGCTTGGCGCCGCGCTCCTTCCGAGAATGTTCAGATCATGAGGCTTGTTTTCGGTTCCGGCGGTTTTTTATAATTAATTGCCGAATCTTTCTCGCTGTCGGGAGCGTCGCGCCATGATCACGAGACGAATCACCGGGACGGAGCAGGGCAAGCGGCTTCACCGGTATTTGCGGACCCTGATGCCGAATCTGCCCCTCGGGCAGCTTTACGGCATGATCGACAAGGGCCGGGTTCGCATCAACGGCAAACGAAAGAAAAATCCCAATTATGAACTGGCCGCCGGGGACGAGCTCACCCTGCTGATGGATGAGGCGGATTTCGAGCGGGCGAGCCGGGGAAACGGCCGGAAAAAGACCAAATTCGCCGGCGTGCACGGTCAGCTGGACATCGTGCACGAAGACGGCGAGCTGCTTGTCGTCAACAAGCCCGCCGGGCTGCTGACGCATCCCGACCGGACCGAATGGAAAAACACGCTGATTTCCCGCGTCCACGCCTACCTTTACCGCAAAGGGGAACTGGACAGCGCGCTCTTTATGCCGGCAACCGCCAACCGGCTGGACCGGAACACCAGCGGCCTTGTCCTTGTCGGCAAAACGGCGGGCATGCTGCACCGGCTGAACCGCTGGATCCAAAACCGCGAACTTCGCAAATATTACCTGACCATCGTGGAAGGGAGCCTTGCGGGTGAAGGAGCCATCGAGCGGCTTCTTCTGCGGGACGAGCGCGGAAATGTGACGCGTTCCCTCGGAGACGGCCGATCCAATTTCGGGGAAGGGGAGGCAGGAGCGGAAAAGGCGAAGGAGGCCACCACCCGGTATCGCGTCCTGGACCACGCGGGAGGATGCACCCTGGTGGAGGCGGAGCTTGTCAGCGGACGAACCCACCAGATCCGGTCCCATTTTCAGAGCATCGGCCATCCGCTGCTTGGAGATATCAAATACGGCGGCGGACGTTTCGGCGATCTGAACCACCAGCTGCTGCACGCGTGGAGGGTCGTCCTGCCGGACGGACGGGAGTTTCGCGCCGCCCCGCCGCCGCGCATGCGCCGGATCATGGATGAGCTCGGTTTCAGGTGGAACCCCGACGGCTCCTGACCGGCTTGCCTTTGCAATCTTATCCGACAGGGATGAAGCGGATGGCGGATGCCTCCGCTTTTCTGTTAAAATGGACGGGGCATATTCGCCCCGAATTATCGGGAAGAGGAGCGCAAAGCGGTTTGAAAAGTTCCCATGCGGCCTCGCGGATCCGAGTCGTCACCCCCGTCTGGCCGGTCCTCGCCGGCGCTTCCTTTCTGTGCGTGGCGCTTCTGGAAATTCGCTCGCAGCTGTGGACCGTGCAGTCTTACCGTTTCATGATCTGGAATCTTTTTTTGGCCTGGCTGCCGCTCTTGGCGGCGGGAGGGGCGGCCCGGCTGGCGAACAGGCCGGCCGCCGTGCGGAAAACGCTGCTGATCGCCTGCTGGCTGCTTTTGTTCCCCAACGCGCCCTACTTGGTGACCGACTGGATTCATCCGATTATGAACGGAGCCTACCGCTGGGTGGATCAGACGTCTATGAGGCTGTGGACGGAAATCGTCCTGTTCGCCCTTTTTGCGTGGGTCGGCCTGATGCTCGGCTATCTTTCCATGCGGCTTGTCCACGAGATGATTGTTCGCTCCCCTTTTCACCGGGCCGGTTGGCCGTTTGTGGCGGGAGCATCCTTTCTGGGCGGTTTCGGCGTCTACCTGGGGAGGTTTGCGCGGCTCAACAGCTGGGACGTGGTGCTTGATCCGAGCGGACTGAGGGAGTCCGTCATTGAAGGATTAAGCGGCAAAGGGATCGCGTTTTCCCTTATGTTCGGCGCGCTGATCCTTTTGGTCTACCTTTGCCTGTACGGGCTGGAAAGACAAAGGGGAGAGGGAGCGTAAGCCGATCGGACGAACCGAAAACCGGAGGCGGTCCCCACGCGAACGGCCTCCGGTTCGGACGAGATGGGTGCGCGCTCGGATTTACCACGCGCGAAGAATGATGACCAAGAGAATGAACAGCACGAGGACGAAAGCCGCCGTACGGGCGACGCCAGCGACAGAGTAGCTCATTCCCGTCTCCCTCCCGGCATATGGAATGCGTGACGCCTGCAGGGGCGGTCACACCATTCATCCTATGCATACTTGCCCCGTTGTCTTGTGCGTTTGTCCAAAAGGCGCCGGAAATTGTCCCGTCAATCGGCGAAAAAGGGATGGAGGAACCATTTCATTTCCTCCAGATCGTTGACGTGGAACACCTTGTTTTCGGGGTAGGGAGTATGGACCAGCCCCGCTTTCCAGAACGCCGTGCGGGAACCGCAGCGGGCGCAGAAGGCCGCCGTCTTTTCGTTGACATGGTTGCACGCGTCGTTCAGCAGATCCCCTTGATACAAACAGCGGTTGACAAGCGGGGCGCCGCACCCGGTGCAATACAGATCGTTTTTTTTTCCCCGTTTTCCGCAGCGCACGCATTGGGGAATTTCTTCCTTTCCGTCCGCCATATTACAAGTCCCCCTGTGGAAAATTTGGCCCCCCGTCTTCGGCGCCGGCGCCCGCGTGTCCTTCGATTTCCCCGGGGTTCGGCTGTTTTTTCAGCCATTCTTCCAGCTGCCGTGGATCGGTCATGGCGGTGAGCCCGACGTTCAGCGTGCCCGACAGGTCGCGCAGGTGCAGCTCCTGGATTTTGTAGTGGATGTTGTCGATGTGCACCGGTTTGAGCTGCCGGAGCAGGCGTTCAAGGGTTTGCACCAACCCCTCCAGACGCGCCGTTCTTTCTTCCAGCAGACGGATGCGGCTTTCAACACAGCGCAAATAGGGAAAAGGATCGACATACACGGACGTCTCCTCCTTCGGCTTCATCCCCGGGGAGTGCCGGCGCCGTCACCGGGTTGGGAACCGGTCTTCCCGGACGCGGCGTCTCCGGGGGCGGTGTTCCCGGATGTGACGTCCTCCGGTGTTGCGACTCCCGGTGCGGCAGCTTCCGGTGTGGCGACTACAGGAGAGGCGTCTCCGGGAGAGGCGTTTCCGGAAAAGGCGTCCCCGGTGGCGGCGGACGCGGAACTTTCCGTCTGGCCCGTCCAGGCGGTTTGGGCCGTGTTGCGGCACAGGATGGTTTTGCCGACATTGAGGGACCCGAGGTTGCAAATGGCATGGATCCGGATGGATGAAATATAAATGTTCACCGCCGCCGTCACCTCGTTTCCGATGGCAGGATCCAATCTCATCAGAAAGATTGATCGGCAAAATCGGGGTCGTTCACCTTGTTCAGCGTCCGTTGCGAGGACAGGGACGCGTCGCCGATGGACAGGCTGCCGCCCACGCTTTTTTCGTTGACAATGTGGTTTTTGTGCAGCGTGTTGCCGAAATTGACGGAGCCGTTGTTGAACACGCTCGAAATTTTGACGTTGAAAATGTTGTTGACCGTGGGCATGTTCCCAGCCTCCATCCCTTTCATCATATGGTCTGGGCGAATGAACCGTCACAGCCGCCCGGAGCATATACTGGTCTGGACGAAGAGCGGGCGAAGGCGGGGGACGCCGCATGGAAGAATCCCGGAACGGGGGATTTGGGCCTCCCTGGGCGGATTGGGAAAAGTACCGGGAATGGCTGGCGAAGCAATTCCCCTGGGACATCGGAGCGCCATGGGAAAGGCTGAAGGATCCGAAATGGCTGGACAAGTACGTGGAGCAGCTGCTCCGGGACGAGGGGGTTTCGGAGCAGGAACTCAAAACGGCGGCGCCGGCCGCCAATCCTTCGGTCACCGTATCGCGACAGGGGGATTACGTCACGGTGTCGATTCGCCTGCCCGCGCGAATCAACCTTCGCCGTCTGCGGGTGTATGCCGCGGCGAATTATCTGAAACTGACGGGTCTTCCGGATGTCCGATCCCGCATCGTCCGCCTTCCGTGCTCCGTGTTTCCCCGCTCGGGCCGCGCGTCGCTTCGCGGCGGACGGCTGGTCGTCCGTCTTCGCCGCCGCCCCGTTGATCCGGAAGAGGTGGAATTGTTTATCTCTGGCTGAACCGGTATAATGAGAACCAAACGCGGACTCATCCCCGGGACCGGCAAAGGCGGGGTTAAGGAGGAAACCTGGTGATCATCACGGACATATCGCACGTATCGCCCGCGTTTTTCATCACCGGGGCGATTTTTATTTTGCTGATCGGATCGCTGCTCAGCTGGGGCGTGCTGAGCTTTTTCCAGCGGAAGGTCAGGAAGGGGCTGTGGCTGCTGGGGGGAGCGGTGGTTTCCTTCGCGGTCATGGTGCTTGTGTTCAGCACGTGGTTTTCCGAAGCCTGACCGGAGGAAAGGGGGCGTTGATATGGTAAGCTGGGTGCTCATCGGCGCGCTTCGCTGTTACAAAAAGTTCATTTCGCCGCTTTTGCCGCCAAGGTGCCGTTTCGCGCCCACCTGCTCCGAATATGCCATGGAAGCGATCGAAACCCACGGCGCCCTGCTGGGCTCGTATTACGCGGTGCGCCGGCTCCTCAAATGCCATCCGTTCCACCCGGGAGGATACGATCCGGTTCCGCCTCCCCGTCCGCGGCGCGGCAGAATCAGGGGCGAACGGGCTGAACAAGCAGGAAGGTGAAAAGAGGATATGAGCGAAGGGAAGAAAACCTTTTACATCACCACTCCCATTTACTATCCAAGCGACAAGCTCCATATCGGACATGCCTATTGCACGGTGGCGGCCGACGTGATGGCCCGCTACAAGCGCCTTCGCGGGTACGAAGTCCGGTTTCTGACCGGAACGGACGAGCACGGACAAAAAATCGAGCGCAAGGCGAAGGAGGCCGGCAAGGAGCCGCAGGCGTTCGTGGACGAGATCGTTGCCGGCATCAGGGAGCTGTGGCGCAAGCTGGACGTTTCCTACGACGATTTCATCCGCACCACCGAAGACCGGCACAAGCGGGCGGTGCAGCGAATTTTTCAGCGCCTGCTGGACCAGGGGGACATTTACAAGGGCACCTATGAAGGCTGGTATTGCACCCCCTGCGAATCGTTCTTCCTGGAGCGGCAGCTTGCGGAAGGCAAATGCCCCGATTGCGGCCGGGACGTGGAGTGGGTACGGGAAGAGTCGTACTTTTTCCGCCTCGGCAAATACGCCGACCGGCTCATCGAATATTTTGAACGGCATCCGGAATTCATCGAGCCCGAGTCGCGCCGCAACGAGATGATCAACAACTTCCTGAAGCCGGGCCTGGAAGATCTGGCGGTGTCGCGGACGACGTTCGACTGGGGCATTCCCGTGCCCGGAGATCCGCAGCACGTCATTTATGTCTGGATCGACGCGCTGAGCAACTACATTACGGCGCTCGGCTACGAATCGGAAGACGACGCGCTGTACCGCAAGTTCTGGCCCGCGGACGTGCACCTGGTGGGCAAGGAGATCGTCCGCTTCCACACCATCATCTGGCCGGCCATTCTGATGGCGCTGGGGGTGCCGCTCCCGAAGAAGGTGTTTGGCCACGGCTGGTTCGTGACCAAGGAAGGGAAAATGTCCAAGTCCAAGGGGAACGTCATCGACCCGGCCAAGCTGATCGACCGCTACGGGCTCGACCCGTTGCGCTATTTCTTGATGCGGGAAGTTCCCTTCGGCATGGACGGCACGTTTACGCCGGAAGGATTCGTGGAACGGATCAACTACGACCTCGCCAACGACCTGGGGAACCTTTTGCACCGGACGGCGGCGATGATGGACAAATATTACGGCGGGATCATTCCCGATTTCACGCCGGGGTCGGACGCCACCCCGTTCGACGGAGATCTGGAACGGACGGCGCTGGAGACGGTGGACAAGGTGGAACAGGCGATGGAGAACATGGAGTTCTCCGTGGCGCTCACCGCCATCTGGACGCTGGTCAACCGGGCCAACAAATACATCGACGAAACACAGCCCTGGGCCCTCGCGAAGGACGAGGCGAATCGGCCGAAGCTGGCGTCGGTGATGGGGCATCTGGCCGAAAGCATTCGCATTGTCTCCATTCTTGTGCAGCCGTTCCTTGTGGAAACCTGCAAAAAAATCTGGCACCAGCTCGGCCTGGAGGAAGGCCCGGCCACGGCGTGGGATGCCGCGCGCTCGCTGCGGGCCATTCCGTCGGGGACCCGGATGCGCAAGGCCCCGCCGTTGTTCCCGCGGCTGGACATGGAGAAGGAAATCGCCTGGATCATCGGCGCGATGAGCGGCGGAGCCGTCAAGGCGGATTCCGGCGCGGAGAAAGCCGCAGAGTCTCCGGCGGGAGCAGCGGCTTCCGCGGACGCCGCGGCGGCGAGCAAAAATGAAATCGGCATCGATGATTTCAACCGGGTGGAGCTGCGCGTCGCGCAGGTGGCCGCGTGCGAGCCGGTGCCGGGCGCCGACCGGCTGCTCAAGCTGGAACTGGACCTCGGCTCCGAACGGCGGCAGGTGGTATCCGGCATCGCGCAGCATTACAAACCGGAGGAATTGATCGGCCGCAAAGTGGTCTGCGTCACCAACCTGAAGCCCGTGAAATTGCGCGGCGTCTGGTCCCACGGGATGATCCTCGCCGCTTCGGAAGGCGACCGCCTGACGCTGGTCACGGTGCCGGACGAGACGCCCAACGGCGCGATCGTCAAATAGTCTTTGCTTGACAAGGCGGTGCCGCCTTCTTATAATCCAGATCGTAATCATTACGATTAAGGAGATCCCATGAACGTCTGGAGGAAGGCTGCGCCGCTTTTGTTGCTGGCGGCGGTGTTCGTCTCGCTGTCCGGCTGCGGAACGGGCGGCGGGCGGGAGGTTGAAGCGGGAGACAGGGTGCTGGCGGTCACGGCGCTGTACCCGCTGGCGTTTTTGGCGGAAGAAATCGGCGGCGAGCGTGCGCAGGTGGTCAATCTCGTGCCGACGGGTGTGGAACCCCACGATTGGAGCCCGGGGAGCCGGGATCTGGTGACGATTTCCCGCGCGCGTTTGTTCATCTATAACGGGGCCGGGTTCGAAGGCTGGGTCGGGGACGTGCTGGACGCCGTCGCCGGGGACGACGGTCCGCTTCCGGTGAAGGCGAGCGAAGGCATCCCCCTGATCCGCGCGTCCGGGGAAGAAACGGAGCACGGGGGAGACGACGGGCACGAGCATGGCGGGGACCGTCCGGATGTCGATCCCCATGTGTGGGTGAGCCCGAAATCCGCCCGAATCATGGCGGACAACATCCTGGCGGCGTTCCTTACGGTCGATCCCGAAGGGCGCGCCCATTACGAAGCCCGTCACGCCGCTTTGGCGGAGCGGCTGCGCGAATTGGACGAGCGGTACGCCCGCGAGTTGGCCGCCCTGCCGCGCAGGGACATCGTCGTCTCCCACGCGGCGTTCGGCTACCTGTGCCGGGATTATGGGTTGAACCAGGTGGCCGTCATGGGGCTGGCTCCGGACGCGGAGCCGCGGGCGCAGGATTTGCTTGCCGTCAAACGCCTGGTGGAAGAACGCGGCGTGAAGGCGATCTTTTTCGAAGAGCTGGTTTCGGATCGGCTGGCGCGGGTTCTGGCGAGAGAAACGGGAGCGGAGGTGTTGCCGCTGAACCCGCTCGAAGGCCTGACCCCCCAGCAGCAGAAAGACGGCGAAAACTATCTCACGCTGATGGAACGGAATCTGGAGCAACTGAAACGGGCCCTGGGCTGAACGATGGGAAAGGAGGGAGGCGTCCCATGACGCTGGCGGCGGAAGCGGCGGAAGATTGCCACCGGCCCGTCGTGGAGCTGGAGGGCGTGTCGTTTTCTTTCGGCGACCGGAAGGTGATCGACGGGCTCAGTCTTACGGTGCGCGAGCGCGATTTCGTCGGGATCATCGGTCCCAACGGCTCCGGCAAAACGACGCTCCTGCGCCTCATCGTCGGGCTCCTCAAGCCCGACAAAGGCGGGGTCCGGCTGTTCGGCGTTCCCGCGGAACGGTTCAGGGACCGGCACCTGATCGGCTATGTGCCGCAGCGCAAGGCGTTCAACCCCCTGTTTCCCGCCACCGTAAGGGAAGTGGTGCTGTCAGGGTTGTTCGGGCGGCGCAAGTTGTTTCGCCGCCTTACCCGGGCGGACCAGGAGCGGTGCCGGGACGCCCTGGAGGTGCTGGGCATCGCCGACCTGGAATCGCGGCGGATTGGCGCCCTGTCCGGCGGACAGCAGCAGCGCGTGTTCCTCGCCAGGGCTCTGATCGCGAGTCCCCGGCTGCTCATTCTGGACGAGCCGACGGCCGGCGTGGACGAGGAGACGCAGGACAATTTTTTCGGGCTGCTCAGGCATATGCATCAGAAGCACAACATGACGTTCCTGATGGTGACCCACGACACCGAAAGGGTTCGCTCGTATTTAGGAATGCAGCCCGAGACCGCCAGCGGCCGCCTTTCCTTCTACGTCCGCCATTCCCACGGTCTGGAAGACTGCGCGGAGACCGATCTGCTGCACACCCTGCGCATGAAGGAAGGGTAACGCCTTGCTGGAACTGTTTGCGGCCGGTTTTTTCCTGCGCGCCCTCTTGGGGGGAGCGCTCATCGCCCTCACGGCGGCCCTGGTCGGGGTGTTCATCGTGCTGAGGCGACAGGCGATGATCGGGGACGGCATCGCCCATGTGAGCATCGCCGGGGTTGCCCTCGGCTTTCTGATCCATCTGTACCCGATCGGCGTCGGCATCGCTTTCGCCGTCGCCGCGTCGCTGGCCATCGAGGCGCTGCGCCGCGCCTACCGGACCTACGCCGAGCTGTCCATCGCCGTCATCATGGCGGGCGGCATCGCGCTGGCGTCGCTGTTTTTCACCATGGGCATGGGCTTCAATGTCAATGTCACATCCTATCTGTTCGGCAGCATCTACACGCTGGACGATACGGATCTCGCCGTCATCGCGGCCATCGCCGCGGCGGTGCTCGCTTTCGCCATCGTGTTTCATAAAGAACTGTTCCTGCTCGCCTTCGACGAGGACGCCGCCGCGGTGAACGGCCTTCCGGTTCGCGCCTTCAACGTGCTGGCGAGCGTGCTGACGGCGCTGGTCATCAGCGCCGCCATCAAGATCGTCGGCGCGCTGCTCGTCTCGGCGCTTCTCACCATACCGGCGGCCTGTGCCCTGGCCCTGGCGCGCAGCTTTCGCCAGGCGCTGGGACTCGCGGCGGCGGCGGGCGAAATCGCGGTGATCCTCGGGCTGCTGGCCGCCGGTTGGTGGAACCTCGCACCGGGCGGCACCGTGGTGCTGCTGCTCATTGCCATGCTGGCCGCGGCCCTGGCGGCGCGCAGGCTGAGAATATGAGGGGGAATGGATCGTGGCGGGGGAGAGCGTGACCATCGGCCTCGCCTTTGCGGGCGGGTTGGCTTCGTTTATTTCGCCTTGTTTTTTGCCCCTGTATCCCACCTATCTGTCGTACATCACCGGCATTTCCGTAGGTCGCCTGCAGACGGACAACGCGCGGGAAGTCCGGGCCAGGACCCTGACCCATACGTTCTTTTTCCTGCTGGGCTTTTCGCTTCTTTTTTTCACCCTAGCCTACGCGGCCAATTCCTTCGCTTACGTCTTCCGCAACCACGATGATCTGATCCGAATGCTGGCGGCCATTTTCATCGTGCTCATGGGGCTCTTCCTGATGGGGGTGTTCCAGCCGCAGGCCCTCATGAAAGAGCGGAAGCTTCCCATCCGTTGGCGGCCGGCAGGGTACCTCGGGTCCTTCATCGCCGGCGTCGGTTTTTCGGCGGGCTGGTCTCCATGCATCGGTCCGATCCTCAGTTCCATCATCGCCCTGTCGGCCACCCAGCCCGGCGCGTGGCTGCAGATGACTGCCGCGTACTCCCTCGGATTTGCCGTGCCGTTTTTCGTGCTGGCGTTCTTCCTCGGGTCCGCCCGCTGGATCCTGAAATATTCGGCCCGCCTCATGAAAATCAGCGGCGCGTTCATGATCCTGTTCGGCATCCTGCTGTTCACCGACCGGATGTACATGCTTACTCTCTGGCTCACCAAAATCACCCCCGAATGGCTGATGTTTTAACGTTTCCAGAACCGGGACGGTTGCGGAAAGGCCCCCGCGATGATATGATACAAGAGCAAACCGTGCGGGAAATTTGTGCGGGGAAAGGGGGTACACCGTTGCCGACCCCGAGCATGGAGGATTATCTGGAACGCATCTATCGTCTGATCAACGAAAAGGGATACGCCCGGGTGGCGGATATCGCCGAAGGCTTGGATGTGCACCCCTCCTCGGTCACCAAAATGATCCAGAAGCTCGACAAGGACGAGTATCTGGTCTACGAAAAATACCGCGGGCTCGTGCTGACGAACAAGGGCAAAAAGATGGGCAAACGCCTCATGGACCGCCATCGCCTGCTGGAGGATTTCCTCAAGCTGATCGGCGTGCGGGAAGAGAACATCTACAAGGACGTGGAAGGCATCGAGCACCATTTGAGCTGGGATTCCATCACTTGCATCGAAGCCCTGGTGGATTACTTCAACCGCGATCCTTCCCGGGTGGAGGAGCTCAGACGGGTCAAGGAAGCCCTGGAAACCGAATGAACGGATGAAGTCCGCGACTTCGCGGACTTTTTTCATGCTCCGCCGCATATCTATCCAGGGACGGGGACGCGCTTGACGCTTCAAAGGCCCAAATCCGGCGTGTCTCCGCGAGAAGCGGGAATGCGGAGGGGGAGGGCCCATGCGGGTTCACGCGGTGTTCGAAGGAGGCGGCGTCAGGGGGATCGCCCTGGCCGGAGCGGTGCGGGCCGCCGAGATGTTCGGCGTGACCTTCGACCGCGTCGCCGGCACGTCATCCGGCAGCATCGTGGCGGCGCTCATCGCCGCCGGTTATTCCGCCGAGGAGATGAAGGCGATCATCGAAGCGATGCCGTTTGCGTCCTTCCTGCACCGGGCGCCGCTGTTCAACGTCAGGGTCGTCGGTCCGGCGTTCCGCCTGTTTCTGTTCAAGGGGCTGTATTCCGGGGACGAGCTGGAGCGATGGGTCCGGGAACTGCTTGCGGCCAAGGGGGTGCGGACGTTCGGCGATCTGCCCCGGGGCAAGCTGCGCATCATCGCTTCCGACATCACCAACGAAAGGATCCTGGTGCTGCCGGACGATATCGAAAAATACGGCGCCGATCCGGCGAAATTTCCGGTGGCGCGGGCAATCCGCATGAGCGCGAGCATTCCGTACTTTTTCGATCCCGTGCCGCTGCGCGTGAAAGGGGAAGAAGGCGCTCCGGGGAAAACGGCCTGGATCGTGGACGGCGGTCTGCTCAGCAATTTTCCCCTTTGGCTTTTTGACAAGGATCTGGAAAACGAAAGGGAACGGGCGCCGGTCATCGGCTTCCAGATGGTGGGACGGGCGGAAGCGAAAACGCACGACATCCGCGGGCCGGTGACGATGCTCCAGGCGCTGGTGGAAACGATGCTGCACGCCCATGACGAGCGGTACATCGAAAAGCACAACCAGCTTCGCACCATCCAGATTCCGACCCTGGGCGTGGGCACGACGGAATTTCACATCACGCCGGAAAAAAGCCTGGAATTGTACGTTTCCGGTCTCAAGGCGGGAATCGCGTTTTTCCGGAAGTGGCCGGATACGGCGGCAAAGGCGTTGCAAGTTCAGACGGCAAAGGAAAGGGAAGAAGGCCGGTACCGGACGATCGCACAAGACCGGACGGCAAAGACCGCGGCGGAGAGCGCTTCCGGGCTAAGGTCCGCGCCGTCGGTCCGCTTCGCGAGCCGCGGCGAGAGACGGCTTCAATGAACGTTCGGGGGGGTGTCTTGGCGGCCTTTCTTGCCTTCGATCACGCGGAAGGGAATCACTTTGCCCTTCGTTTTCGACATGCGTGCCGCCTTGGAGGAAGACGGGGTGCGGCGCGGGGCGCTGCCCGAAGATCCCTTTCGGCGGAACGCCCGGGGCCAGCGGCCTGGCGGATATTTGATCATCAGAAGCAGCACGCCGATGACCGCGAGCGGCAGGATCAGGGCCGCCGGGTTCGTCGTCGCCTGCCGGATGACGCCGATCAGGATCAGCGCCAGGACAACCGCCATGAAGATGGTAAAGGCGGGAACTTTGCGGCGTCTCATAGCGGGTTCACCTGCCGATCCAATTCCCGCATCCGGTTGAAGGAGGCGATGGACACCGCCACCTGGTCGTCCGTCGGTTCCTTGGTGGTGAGCAGTTGCAGCCAGAGGCCGGGGTAGCCGAGCCAGCGCAGTACGGGGATGTCGCGCAGCGCGTTGGTGAACCGAAGCACCTCGTAGGAGACGCCGATCACTACGGGGATCAGCAGGATGCGGATCCAGATGCGCTCCCAGATGGATTGCCATTCAAAGATCGGAAGCGAATAGAGCAGGACCCCGACGATGACGGAAAACACGATAAAACTGCTGCCGCACCGGTAGTGGAGGCGGCTGAATTTTTGCACGTTTTCCACCGTCAGCTCGGCACCCGCCTCGTATGCGCTGATCACTTTGTGCTCCGCGCCGTGGTACTGGAACAGCCGCTTGATCATGGGCGTCTTGGAAATGGCCCAAAGATACGTAAGCAAAAAGACGATCTTGATGAAGCCTTCCAGCAGGTTGTGCCAGACGATTCCGAACCGGCGCCCGAACAGCAGCGATTCCAGGGCGGCCGGGACGACGTTAAAAATCAGTTTGCCAAAGGCGAAGGACAGCACCCCCACCACGGCCACGCCGAGGATGAGCGTCAGATCCCAGCCCTTTTTGCCGGATTTGCGCTTTTCCTCCATCGCCTGGCGCTCTTCCGGGGTTGCTTCGTCCTCCACATAGGCCTCGAAGGAAAACTGCAGGTGCTGCGAGCCTTTGGCCGCCGCTTCCACAATGGCGACGATGCCGCGGACGAACGGAATTTTTTTCAGCGCTTCCACCCAGGGTATGATGGTGCGCGGCGACTCGAAAAAGGAAATATCGTTGTTTTTGCGCCGCACGGCCGTCACATGATAGTGTTTGCCGGCGAACATCACGCCTTCGACAACGGCTTGTCCTCCGTACACCGCATGCTGCCGAAGCATGGAACTCACCCGCCTCACATTGCCTTCACTATATTTTACAGGATGGGGACCTGTGTTACAATTGGGGGTGTATTTTTCCTCGGAGGGAGAGGCGCATGGCCGGCATTTTGGTGCTGAACGGTCCCAATCTGAACATGCTGGGCGTGAGGGAACCCGAAGTGTACGGTTCCGCCACGCTGGCGGACATCGAGGCGATGCTCCGGACGGAGGCCGTGCGGTGGGGCGTAACGCTGCGATTTTTCCAGTCGAACCATGAAGGGGCGCTGATCGACGAAATTCACGCCGCCTGCGGCCGGGACGACGGCATCCTGTTCAATCCGGGGGCCTACACCCACACCAGCGTCGCGCTGCGGGACGCGATCGCGTCCGTCGGGCTGCCGTGCGTGGAAGTGCACCTGTCCAACATCCACAGGCGGGAATCGTTTCGGCACATGTCGTACATCGCGCCGGTGGCACTGGGGCAGATTTCCGGCTTCGGCCCGTACGGCTACGTGCTGGGACTCAAGGCGCTGTGCCGACATCTCGGGCTGGAAGAGCGGCAATAAGAAAGGAATGACCCCATAAGAGGAGGACGGCGGATGGATCGGGTGCGGGCCATGCGTATTGAAAAGGTCCGCCGGCTGCTCAAGGAGCGGCAGGCGGACGCGCTGCTGGTGACCCGGGCGGTCAACCGGCGGTATCTGACGGGATTCACGGGCACCGCCGGGATGGCGCTGATTTCCGCGGACCGCGCGGCGCTGATCACCGATTTTCGCTACCGCGAGCAAGCGTCCGTACAGGCGCAGGGCTTCGAAGTGGTCGAGCACGGCCTCGACCCGAAGGCGGACACGGCCGCCCTGGCCCATGGCTGGGGCGTCAGGCGGGTGCTGTTTGAGGATCACGACATGAGCGTCGCGGAGTACAGGGGCTGGACGGAAAAGTTCCGGCCCGCGGAACTGGTGGCGGCCGGCAGACTGGTGGAAGGGCTGCGGGCGGTGAAGGACGAATCGGAATTGGCCGTCATGCGGGAAGCGGCGCAGCTTGCGGACCGGGCGTTCCAGCATGTGCTGCCGAAGATCCGGCCCGGCGTCACCGAGCGCGAAATCGCGCTGGAGCTGGAATGGTTTCTGCGCGGCCAGGGCGCCGACGCCATGGCCTTCGACACCATTGTCGCGTCCGGCCCGCGGTCGGCCATGCCCCACGGCGTCGCGTCGGAACGGGCCATCGGCCCCGGCGAATTCGTCACCCTGGATTTCGGCGCGTACTACAAAGGCTATTGTTCGGACCTGACGCGGACGGTGGTCGTCGGCAAACCGACGGACAGGCACCGGGAAATTTACGGCATCGTCCTGGAAGCGCAGGGGACGGCCCTGGAGGGCATCCGCCCGGGGATGACGGGCCGCGAGGCGGACGCCTTGACGAGAGACGTCATCAAACGGTATGGTTATGGTGAATATTTTGGCCACGGCACGGGCCACGGTCTCGGCATGGAGATTCACGAAGCGCCGCGCCTTTCCCGCACGGACGAAACGGTGCTGGTTCCCGGCATGACCGTGACCGTCGAACCGGGCATCTACCTTCCCGGATTCGGCGGCGTGCGGATCGAGGACGACGTCGTGATCACGGAGACCGGCATCGAAATTCTCACCCGTGCGCCCAAGGAACTGATCGTCCTCGACTGACGAAAGTTTCGTCATGGGCGTCCGGTCATGTCGATCAGGAGGGAACTTTAGCCAGTGATCAACGTCAACGATTTTCGGACCGGCCTCACCATCGAAGTGGACGGCGAAATCTACACCGTGCTGGACTTCCAGCATGTCAAGCCGGGCAAGGGCGCGGCGTTCGTCCGCTCCAAACTGAGAAATATCCGCAACGGCAACATCGTCGACAAGACGTTCCGCGCCGGCGAAACCGTGGGGCGCGCCCACGTGGAGACCCGTCCCGCGCAATATCTGTACAGCTCCGGCGACGAGTACGTGTTCATGGACACCGAGACCTTCGACCAGTTCACGCTGACCCGGCAACAGCTCGAGTGGGAACTCAATTTCCTCAAGGAAAACATGACGGTCAACATCACCAGCTACCAAGGCGAAATCATCGGCATCAACCTGCCGAACAGCGTGGAGCTGAAAGTGGCGGAGACGGAGCCGGGGGTGCGCGGGAACACCGCCACCAACGCGACGAAGAGCGCCAAGCTGGAGACGGGATATGTCGTCCAAGTCCCGCTGTTCATCGAGGAAGGGGACGTGCTGCTGATCGACACCCGCGAAGGCCGTTACATCTCCCGCGCCTGAACGGGCTGTTTACGCGAGCGACCCGGTTCGCGGGGCGCCCGGCCGCGGCGGCTGCCGGCGCTTCGCGTACTTTTTTTTGGATTTTTTCCCGTTTTCGGTTTTTGTTTTCCCTCGATTAGGCTGCAACATATGCTATAATAAACGGCATGCATGCGTTGACTTGGGATTGGAGCGTGGAAGGCGTTGTCATTGATTGTCATGAAGTTTGGCGGCAGTTCCGTGGGCACCATCGAGCGGATGCGCCTGGTGGCGGAGCGCATCGCGCAGGTGAAGCGGCAGGGCCATCGCGTCGTGGTGGTCGTTTCGGCGATGGGGGACACGACGGACGATCTGATCGACAAGGCGAAGGAACTGCATGACGACCCGCCGGCGCGGGAAATGGACATGCTGCTGACGACCGGCGAGCAGGTGTCGGTGGCTTTGCTGTCGATGGCGCTGCACAGGATCGGGGAAGACGCGGTGTCGCTGACCGGCTGGCAGGCCGGCATCCGTACCGACGGGACGCACGGCAAGGCGAGGATTTGCGACATCGAGCCGCGGCGCATTTTCGACGAATTGGACAAAGGCCGCGTCGTGGTGGTGGCCGGCTTCCAGGGCTGGACGGAAAACGGGGAAATCACCACCCTCGGACGCGGGGGTTCGGACACCACCGCGGTGGCGCTGGCCGCGGCGATCAAGGCCGATTTGTGCGAAATTTACACGGACGTGGACGGCGTCTATTCCACCGACCCCCGCGTCGTCCGCAACGCGCGGAAGCTTCCCGTCATCACCTATGATGAAATGCTGGAGCTCGCCCACCTCGGCGCGGCCGTGCTGCACCCGCGGGCGGTGGAATACGCGAAGCAGTACAACGTGAAGCTGGTGGTCCGGTCCAGCTTTACGTGGAACGAAGGAACGCTGGTTCAGGAGGCTGCGGAAATGGAACAGGGAATCGTGGTCCGGGGCATCGCCTACGACAAAAACGTCGCCCGCATCAGCATCGCCGGCGTGGACGACGTGCCGGGCGTGCTGGCCAAAGTGTTCGGGGCGCTGGCCGCGGAAAACATCGACGTGGACATGATCGTGCAAAGCGGCGTGACGGACGGCAAGGCCGACTTCTCCTTCACCGTGGCCGCGACGGACCGGCCGCTCGCCATGAAGGTGATCGAAGGCATCCGGGATCTCGTGCCTTACCGGGAGGCTTCTTATGAGGAGGGTCTTGTGAAGGTGTCCATCGTGGGCGCCGGCATGGTGTCCAATCCCGGAGTGGCGGCCAAGATGTTCAAAGCCATCGCTTCCCAGGGCGTCAACATCAAAATGGTGAGCACATCCGAAATCAAAGTGTCCTGCGTGATCGACAACGAAAAGTACCAGGACGTGGTGCGCGCGCTGCACACGGCCTTCGGGCTGGACACCGCGGAAACCGCCTATGTCGGCGGACCGGCGGAACGCAGGTAAAAGTGGAGAGGCCTTGCCGATGAGGCGAGGCCTTTTGTTTTTCGGGGTTTCCGCTTCCCGACAACGTGATCGTGGAGACCGCGCGCACACCCGAAGCGCGTCTATTTGGGCAAGAACAGCTGGATCAGTTTCAGAAGCAGCGCGGTAAGGCCGGCCGCCATCAGCGGTCCGGTGGGAATGCCGCGGAGCAGCACGATGCCGGCGATGGAACCGATGACGATGCCGACCATGAGCTGGGGATCGATTTTAAGCAGTCCCAGTCCTTTTTGGTTCAGGAAACTGGCGGCCGCCCCGCCGAGAAGCGCCGCCCAGCCTGTCCAGCCGGCAAACGATTGGAGGATGTCCCGGACCTGGATTTTGCCGGACGCGAAGGGGACGAGGACCGCGACCGTCAGAAACAGCAGGCCGAGTTCCAGGCCACGGCGCTCGATGGCCGGCAGGAACCGCTCAAGGTGGATCAGCTTGACAATGAACAGCAGACAGGCCGCCGTGGTGATGATGGGAGACCGGCCGATCCAGCCGATGATAATCAAGGCGATCAGGATCCATTCTCCGCTCATGGCGCGGCCTCCCCGGCGCTTCAGTGTCCAGGCATCACCATACATATGTGGGCCCGTCCCGCGCTAGAACGGGGTCAAGGAATCATGCCAACAGACCGGACAAGGCACATCGCCGGCAGGTCCAATCCCAAAATCCCCGTGTCGCCAGACACGGGGATTTTTTATGCAATGATCGCCTCAAATCACATACTCCGGCACGCACTGTTGCAGCCCGAAGGTGTCCGAACGCAGGCCGCGCCGCATCGCCTCCAGCGCCAGCACATCCTGGGCCGGAATGTTCCCGAGGTTCACCTGCGGCCCGAAGGCATGCAGCAGGGCGACCTGCTGCTCTTTGCGCGGCGCTTCCCACAAAAACCGCCGGTGATCGCCCACGGCCCGGCGGATCCTTTCCAGATCGCCTTCCCGCAGTGCGCCGCCTTCATCGAACAGGCCGACGGTCCCTGATTCCCTGGCCTCCACGATCACCAGCTCCGCTCCCGCTTCCCGGTCCCTTTCCGCCACGCGCAGCAGTTCTTCCGCGTCGAGGCGCGACCCTGCCTTCTTTTTGCCGAATTCGGTGAACACGCGGAACCCCAGGCTGCGGGCCATGGCAATGAGTTCGGTTCTCAGCGGCCGCGGAAGCTCGATGATCCCGTCGGACACTTCCACGGCGTCAAAACCGAGCTCGAGCGCTGAGCGGAAAAAGGACGGCACCATGTCCTGCCGGACGGCGGTTTCCAGCAGCGTGCCTCCCGGCATGACGGAGACGCCGCGGCGCCGGGCCAGGGCGATTTTCCGGCGAAGCACGCCGTCCGGGTAAAGCGGGGATGTGCCAAAGGCGAGCTTGACGATGTCCACGTGGTCGCCGGCCGTTGCGAGCAGGTCTTCGAACGCGTGCATCCCGAGGCCCTTGTCGATGACCATGGTCAAACCGAAACGGCGCGGCTTGGCGTCCCTTGCGCCGCTCGGATCCGAAAGCTGCGGATGCCACAGGGGACGGACAGAACTCGCGGTCGCTTCCATTTCCCAGTCTCCTTTTCACCCGTCGATGGAATTTTTCCTATGCAATATATGTGTCCGCCCATGGGCGGGTGCCGGAAAGCCGGGACGCAGCGGGAAAGATTCGGGGGTTGTCCGCATAAACATCCGTTAAAACGGCTGCCGGAGGTCAATAACGTGGACAAAACGGTCATCGGCATGGCGGTGCTGCGGATCATGTCGGGCTGCCTCGAGCTTTCGGCGGCGCTGGTCATGCTGCGTTTGGGCGAAGTGCAGAAGGCGCTGGTGGTCAATTCGCTCCTGGCGGTGGTGGGGCCGTTTGTGCTGTTTTCCACGACGGCCATCGGGCTGGTGGGACTGGCCGAACGGCTGTCTCCGGAAAAATTCGTATGGGTGGGCCTGGGCGTCGTCTGCCTGCTGGTCGGCGTGCTCAAAAAATGATCCGTGCCGGCGCCGGCGCCGGGCACGCGGTCAAGCTGGCATAAACGGCGGGGGCAGGCATACATATGGAACCATCAAGGGACAACTTCCCGGGGCGGCCGTCCGGACGATCCATGTCCCGGTCTCTCCGGCGGAAGGGGGCGCGGCGATGCGTCTTGCCCAGCTGTACGAATGGCTTCCCGAAGCCCTCTGCGGCGTGCTGGACCGGCTCCCCGGGCCGGTCAAAGAACAGATGGAGGAAATTCGCGTTCGGCAGGACCGGCCGCTGGAAGTCGTTTACGGCGCCGAATCGTCTTTCGTGACGCCGGAAGGGGCGGTGACGGACGACCCCACCTCGGCGTGGAGGCCGGACCGGGGACTGTGCCGGGCCCTTCTGGAACGCATCACCCGTCATTCGCTGTACGCGGTGGAGGAAGAGTTGCGAAGCGGCTTCATCACCGTGTCCGGGGGCCACCGGATCGGGATGGCGGGACGTGTGGTGCTGGAAAACGGATCGGTGCGCCGCCTGCGGGACATCGCCGGGTTCAACGTGCGCATCGCCCGGGAGCGCATCGGCTGCTCCGCCCCGGTCATGCCCGCCATTGTGGACCCGGCGGCGCGGACGATTCGCCACACGCTGATCGTCTCCCCGCCGCAGCAGGGAAAAACGACGCTGCTGAGGGATATCGTGCGCGCGGTAAGCGCAGGCGACTGGCGGCATCCGGCCGCCGCGGGCTGGCGGGGCCGCAAGGTGGGGGTCGTGGACGAACGCTCGGAAATCGCCGCCTGTGAAAACGGGGTTCCCACCTTTGACCTCGGCCCGCGCTGCGACGTGCTGGACGCCTGCCCCAAGGCCGAAGGCATGATGATGCTCATTCGTTCGATGTCGCCCGAAGTGATCGCGGTGGACGAAATCGGCCGGCCGGAGGATGCCGCCGCGCTGCGCGAGGCGCTGCACGCCGGCGTCCGGGTGGTGGCGACGGCCCACGCCTCCGGCATCGATGACGTGCTGTCCCGTCCCGTGCTTCGCGAGCTGGTCGCCGAAGGCCTCTTTCGCGTCTATGTGATCCTTTCGCGCACGGGAGGCCGCGTCACGCACCGCGTCGTCACGGCCGAGGAGGCGCTATGCGGACGGCCGGGCAGACAAGCCGTCCGGTCCGGGGCGGCGCCGCGGGACGCTCCTTTGGTTCCGGCGGCGCGCCCGGCCGCCGGTTCCGGCGTCCGCGTCCCCCTCGCGGAAGCGGACGCCGTCCGCCAAATCCCGGCAAGGGGAGGAAAACATGGTTAAACTCGCAGGAGCATTGCTCGTCATGGCTGCCGGAACGCTGATCGGGTTTGCCCAGGCCGCGCGATACGCCGCCCGTCCCAGGCAGATCCGGGAGCTGATCCACGCCCTCAAGCGGCTGGAAACGGAAATTTCCTACGGACAGACGCCGCTGCCGGAGGCTCTGGCAAGGGTGGGCGGGGCTTTGGCCGAACCCCTGCGGCGCATGTTCCTCCGGGCCGCCGCCCGGATGGCGGAGCGGCGGGAGACGACGGCCGAAGCCTGCTGGACGGAAGCGGTGGAGACCGTCTGGCCGGACACGGCGATGCGCGCGGGAGATAAGGAAGCGCTGCTCAGGCTCGGCGCTTCCCTGGGGCTGAGCGACCGCGCGGACCAGTTGAAACACGTCCGCCTCGCCATGGTCCATCTCGAGGCGGAAGAAACCGCGGCGCGGGAGGAACAGCGAAAATACGAAAAAATGTGCCGGAGCCTGGGGGTGCTCGGTGCCGCCCTCGTCGTCATCCTGATGGTGTGAGGGAGGCCGAGCCATGAACATCGAGGTGAGCGCCATCTTTCAGATCGCCGGAATCGGCATCATCGTCGCCATGATCCACACCGTGCTGAAGCAGATGGGAAAGGAAGACATGGCGCATTGGGTGACCGTCATCGGGTTCGTGGTCGTCCTGTTCATGGTGGTGAGGCTGCTGAACGACCTGTTTCGGGAAATCCGGGCGATTTTCCTCTTCCAGTAGGTGATGCCGGTGGAGATCTTGCAGCTGGTCGGGATCGGCCTGCTGGCGACGGTGCTGATTCTGGTCGTCCGGGAACAGAAGCCGGTGTTCGCCTTTCTGCTGGCCGTCTTTGTGGGCGCCGCGATTTTCCTGGAGCTCATCGGCGTCATCGACCGGGTGGTGTCGATGCTGGAGGATCTGGCCGATCGCTCCGGCGTTCCGTCCGTCTACCTCCGGACTTTGCTGAAAGTGATCGGCGTCGCCTACATCGCCGAATTCGGCGCGCAAATCGTGCGGGACGCCGGGCTCGAAAGCGTGGCGGGCAAGATCGAATTCGCCGGCAAGATGATCATTCTGGTGATGGCCGTCCCGATCATCGGCGTCATGATCGAAACCGTGCTGAATCTGCTGCCGGCCTGATCCGTCGGCAACCGGGAGGAGGGCGCGCTTGATGGGCCGAGCGGTCGGAGTCCGCACCCTGCGGGCGGTCATGCCGGCGCTGGCGGCGCTGCTGCTGCCGGCGCTGTGGAACGGCGTTGCTCCCGCGGAAGCGGCGGGGACGGCCAAGGCGGCCGAAACGGCGGCGGTGACGGCGTCCGGCGCCGGGCGGGAATGGGCAGGAGGCATCCCGGTCGGTGTCGGCCCGGACGGCGCATCCGGCGGCGAACCGGCTGGACGGGAAATGGCGGAGGAACTGGCCCGGCGGCAGGCGCAGCGGATGGATCTGGACCCGATCGGGCGATTTTGGGACGAACTGCGACGCGAATACGGCGGCTATTTTCCGGAAGGCCGGATGCCGGGGGCGGAAGAGCTCTTGTTCTCCGGCGAGAAATCCTGGAACTGGACCGACGCCCTGGCGGGACTTGCGCGCTTTTTCCTGCACGAGGTGCTCGCGGGCGGCCAGTTGATCCTCACCATCGTGCTGCTGGCGGTGTTCGTCACCATCCTGGAGACGATGCAGAGCGCCTTCGAGCGGAACACGGTCACCCGCGTGGCTTACGCCATCGCCTACATGGTGCTGATCGTGCTCGCCGTCAACAGCTTCCGCATCGCCACCGGCTACGCGGGGGAAGCGATCGGCCGGATGATCCATTTCATGCTGGCGATGGTGCCGCTTCTGCTCACCCTGATGGTCAGCGTCGGCGGCGTCACCACGGCGGCGATGCTTCATCCGCTGATCGTTTTCATGGTGCACGCGGTGGGAACGGTGGTGCATCTGGCGGTGTTTCCGCTCCTGTTTTTCTCCGCCGTCCTGCATCTTGTCAGCGCCATTTCGGAGCGGTTCAAGCTGACGCAGCTCGGGAACCTCCTCCGCAGCGCCGGGGCGTACCTGCTGGGCGGCATGCTCACCCTCTTCCTGGGCGTCATCACCGTTCAGGGGGCGGCGGGGTCCGTGACCGACGGGGTGGCGCTGAGGACGGCCAAGTTCGTGTCCAGCAACTTCATCCCCGTGGTCGGACGGATGTTTTCGGACGCGGCGGATACCGTGCTTTCGGCGAGCCTCCTGGTGAAAAACGCCATCGGCCTGGCGGGCGTCGTCATTCTCCTGTTCCTGTGCGCTTTTCCCGCCTTGAAGGTCATGGCCATGGCGCTCATCTTCAACGTATCCGCCGCCGTCCTGCAGCCGCTGGGGGATTCCCCCCTTACGGCATGCCTGCAGACCATCGGCAGAACGCTGGTGTTCATTTTCGCGGCGATGGCTTCGGTGGCTCTCATGTTCTTCCTGGCCGTAACGATCATCCTGATGGCGGGCAACGCCCCGCTCCTGATGCGGTAACGGCGGCCGGCGGCGGGAGGGGGTGCGGCAGTGATGGAGTGGCTGGCGGCCTGGCTGAAACAGCTGATCGCCGTCGTGCTTCTGGCTTCCCTGGCGGACCTGCTTCTGCCGGGCCGGTCGATGCAGCGGTATGTCCGCCTGGTGGCCGGGCTGTTCGTCTTGCTGGCCGTCCTGACGCCGATTCTGGAGTGGGTGCGCGGCGATTTCGCCGGGCGCATCGTGGACGGTCTGGAACGGATCGTCCGCCAGCCGGACGGGGCCAAGATCGAGCTGCAGCGCATCCGGAGCGAAGGGGAAAAACTTCGCCGCGAACGGGAAGACCAGGCCCGCCAGCTCGCCGCCGGACAACTTCGCGAGGCCGTCCGCGAAGCCGTCGGACGGACGGAAGGGCGCAGGGTGGAGGAAGTGGAGATTGATTTCATGGAAGGCTTCACGGGCGCTGTGGAGGTCGCCGTTCGCATCGTCCTCGCGCCCGCAACCGGGGGAAGCGACTCCTCCGGCGGGTCAGTCCGGCCGATCGCCGCCGTCGACCCGGTGGCGCCGGTGGAGGTGCGCATCGAACCGATCCGTCCGGTTTTGCCGCCCGGGGAGGATGGGGCGACCGGCGATGCGGCGCGGGAAGCGGACGAGGGGCGGGCGGCGGACGAGGCCGCCGTCATGGCGCCGGAACGGGCCGGCGCCGCCGCGAAAGCCGCCGCCGCGGCATCCGCTTCCGGCCGCGCCGTACGCGCGGACCCGGGCACGGAGGCCCGCGTGGCGTCGCTCCTGGCCGCCCGCTTCGGCATTCCGCCGGAAACGGTGCGGGTGTGGGAGTCGCGCCCCCGGCAGCCGGAAGCGTAAACGACGGTAACGAAGGAGGTGCCCCATGTCCAGGTGGCTCAAGCGGCTGGAAGAGTGGGCGGGACTTGCGTCGACCGGGCAAAGCCGCCTCCGGGCGTTCCGCCTGCTCGTGCTGCTCGGAGCGATCGGCGCGGCGCTTCTCATCGCCTCCTCGCTCATGGATGTCAAAAAGGTCGATCCGTCTGAAATGGAACGCACTCCGCCGCCGCAGGACCGGGACGCACCCGGGGGGACGGACACGGAAACGTTCCTGCGCGGAAGCTTCGACGAAAGCCAGGATTCCTTCGCCCGGCTGGAACGGGAACTGGAGCTCAAGATCAAGGACATTCTGGAAAAAATCGTCGGCGTGGGCGCGGTGGACGTGTTTGTCACCCTGGATTCCACAGAGGAGATCGTCGTCGAGAAAAACGAGAGCTACTCCCAGCGGCTGACGGACGAGTCCGACAAAAACGGCGCGTCCCGGCATGTCACCGAGACGACCCGGGACGGGCAGGTGGCGCTCTACGAGTCGTCGGGCTCCCAGACGCCGATCATCATAAAGCGCATCAAGCCGCGGGTGCGCGGCGTACTCATCGCGGCCAAGGGCGCGGAGAACGCCACCGTGAAACGGCTCATCGCCGAAGCGGTGTCGCGCGGACTGGACTTGCCGCTGCACCGGATCTCCGTCGTGCCGCGCAAACAATAACCAAACGGGAGGGTTTTCACGATGCAAAACAGAAGGCAAACCATTTGGCTGGTGTCGATGCTGAGTCTGATGGTGATCCTGTCGGCCTATTATCTGCTGACGGAAGAAGTCAATCCGGCGGGCAAAAAGTCCGAGATTTCCGCCTCGACCGAACAGGACGGCATTCGGGTGACGGAAATCGATCCGCCGCAGGGGGAAATGAGCGACGAAGAAGCGCTGGAAAGCATGAACCGGGCCGCGGGGCAGGCTTTCTTCGACCAGGTGGAGCTCAACCGGAGGACCTGGTTTGACCGGGAGCATGAACGCCTCAGCATGATCATTTCCGACACCGCGAACCACACCCAGGAGGAAGCGGCCGCCGCGGTGGAGGAACTCAGCCGGCTGGAGGAGATGGACGAGCGCATCACCAGCCTGCAGACGAAGCTTCTTTCCAGCTATGAAAACGCGGCCGTGGAACTGGAGGAAAACCGCTACAAAGTGATCGTGCAAGCGGACGCACTCGACCGGCGGCAGGCGGTGGACATCGTCGATCTGGCCGTCAAGGAACTTGGGATTACCCCGGACCAGGTCGCGGTTCAGTACGTGCCCTGACGGCATCCCGGCGCGCAGGCCGCCGAACCGGCCGCAAATTTGCCTGCGGAGCGGTCTCTCCCGCCCGGGCGGGAGGAGATTCCGCTCTTTGCATTTGGACGGGATATGTTATAATAATTCCGTTAATTGGCTGTACCGAGTAACGGGCTTCGCGCGAGGGCAATACCGCCAAGGAGTGACCGCTTTGTTCAAGTTGAGCGAAATTAAGGAACTGATCAAACTGGTGGACCAAACGTCCATTCATGAACTGGAAATTGAAAACGAAGGGTCGCGGCTTTGCATCCGGAAACCCGGCCGGACCGAAGCGGTGAACGTGCAGCCCGCTCAAGCGGCTCCGGTGCAAATTGCGCCCGCGCCGGCTCCGGCACCCGCTCCCGCGAAGGATACGCCCGCCGAACCGGCCGGGACGGACAGGGACGCTTCCCGCGAGGGCCTGCACGCCATCGTGTCGCCCATGGTCGGTACCTTCTACCGGGCGCCGGCGCCCGACGCGCCGCCGTTCGTCAACGTCGGCGACAAGGTCACGGAAAAAACGGTCGTCTGCATCCTGGAAGCGATGAAACTGATGAACCCCCTGGAGGCGGAGGTTCGGGGCGAAATCGTCGAGATTCTGGTGGAGAACGGCCAGCTCGTCGAGTTCGGCCAGCCGCTCTTTTTGGTCCGACCGGAATGACGGCAAAGGAGGATCTTCCCTTGAAGTTCCAGAAAATCCTGGTGGCCAACCGCGGCGAGATCGCGGTGCGCGTCATCCGGGCCTGCCGCGAGCTGGGCATCGCCACCGTCGCCGTTTACTCCGAGGCCGACCGGGACGCGCTCCATGTCCGGCTTGCCGATGAAGCCTATTGCATCGGCCCGACGCCCGCCAGGGAGAGCTATTTGAATCTGCATAACATCATGAGCGCGGCGACGCTCACGGAGTGCGACGCGATTCATCCGGGATACGGGTTTCTGGCGGAAAACGCGGACTTCGCCGAGCTCTGCGAGACGTGCGACATCGCCTTCATCGGACCGTCCGCGGCGGCCATCGCCCGTATGGGGGACAAGTCCGCCGCGCGGAAAACCATGAAAGAAGCGGGCGTTCCCGTCATCCCCGGGTCGGACGGGCTGGTGAAAGACACGCACGAAGCCCTTGATATCGCCCGGGAGATCGGATATCCCGTCGTCATCAAGGCGACGGCGGGGGGAGGAGGCCGGGGCATCCGGGTTGTCCACAACGAAGAAGAGCTTGTCCGCGAAATCGAGACCGCCCGGCGCGAGGCCGGCGCATCCTTCGGCAACGACGGCGTCTACCTGGAGAAATATTTGACCGGCATGAAGCATGTCGAGATCCAGATCATGGCCGACCGGCACGGCAACGTTTGCCATCTGGGAGAGCGCGACTGTTCCATCCAGCGCCGCCGCCAGAAGCTGGTCGAGGAGGCGCCCTGCCCCGTCATGACGCCGGAGTTGCGCCAGAGGATGGGCGAGGCCGCGGTCCGCGCGGCCAAGGCTGTTGGCTACACGGGCGCGGGAACGGTGGAATTCCTGCTTGGCCCGGACGGACAGTTTTATTTTTTGGAAATGAACACCCGCATCCAGGTTGAACACCCTGTCACGGAGACGGTCACGGGCATCGACCTGATCAAGGAAATGATCCTGGTCGCCGAAGGAGACCCGCTTTCCTTCACCCAGGATCAGGTGAAATTCGACGGCTGGGCCATCGAATTCCGCATCAACGCGGAAGACCCGGACCGGAATTTCATGCCCTCGCCGGGCCGCATCAGCTTCTGGCTGCCTCCCGGCGGACCGGGTGTGCGGGTGGACAGCGCGGCGTACACGGATTACGTCATCCCGCCCCATTACGATTCGCTGATCGCCAAGCTCGTCGTGTGGGGGGCCGACCGCGAAGAAGCGATCGCCCGGGCGAGGCGCGCGCTGGGCGAATTCCTGATCGAAGGCGTCAAAACGACGATCCCGTTCCATTTGCGGTTGCTCGAAAACTCGGAGTTCCAACGGGGGACGTTCGACATCCGGTTTCTGGAAGAACACGGGCTTGCCTGAAGTTTGTCATATTTATCCTGCAATGCTATAGTTATAGTACTGGCCTGCGGGATACCGGCGCCGGTCCGGGCTTTGCGGAAGCCGACGGCGCATGGAAGGAGGAAGCGGACCATGGAAACGGTCTTCCCCGACTACGAACGAACGGAAATGGGGACGATCCAGATCGCCCCGGAAGTAATCGCCGTCATCGCCGGGCTCGCCGCCATCGAAACGGAGGGCGTCGCGGGCATGAGCGGCGGCATTTCTTCGGGGATCGCCGAGTTTTTGGGACGCAGGAATCCCTCCAAGGGGGTCAAGGTGGAGGTCGGCCAGCGGGAAGCCGCCGTCGACGTGTCCCTGGTGGTGGAGTACGGTTACAAGATTCCGGAAGTATGCGCCGCCGTCCAGCGCAACGTCAAACAATCCATCGAGACGATGACCGGCCTCGGCGTGGTGGAAGTCAACGTTCACGTTCACGACGTGCATTTCAAGACGACGGGCGAAAAGCGCGAGGAAGAGGAGCAGCCGTCCCGCGTCCGGTGAACGGCAGGCCCTGGCGGTCCGAAAGGCGGCCCGCCCGACGGATGCCGGGTTGTGAGCGGCCGTCGGCGGTTCGCCAGTCGGTTCGGCCGCCGAAACCGGGCTGCCGCCGGCAAGCGGCGGTTCATGCGGTGATCGTTGCATTTGCGGCCGTCGCGCCCGGGCCGGAACGCCGGCGGAACAAGCACCTTCCGCGCTGCAGCCAACGGGAGGACGATATTTGTTGATCCGCGCAGTGGACAAGCTGCTGTTGTTCCTGTTCAGCCTCGCGGTGGGCGTGCTGGCCGTGGCGGCCATCGTGGCCGCCGGCGGCGGGATTCCGGCCGCGTGGCTGGAGTATGCCGCCGGACTTGCGGCGGGCGGGTCGGGCGCCGTCCAGACGACGGTGATCGTCATCGCCGTGCTGCTCCTGCTTTTGAGCGTCCGCTTTTTCATCCTGTCCGTCAGGGGCGGCGGTACCGTGCCGCCATCCATCAACCAGCGGACCGAACACGGCGATATCCGCATCTCCCTGGAAACGGTGGAAAACTTGTCGCTGAAGGCGGCGTCCCGCGTGCGCGGCGCCAGGGACCTGAAGGCCCGGGTGCGGGTGGCCGAAAGCGGCCTGGTCATCATGATCCGCGCCTTCGCCGACGGGGAAGGTTCCATTCCCGCCCTGTCGGAAGAAATCCAGCGCACGGTGGCGGCCCACGTCGAGGAAACGACCGGCATCCCCGTGGCGGAAGTGTCCGTTTTCATCGCCAATGTCGCCCATTCGCCGGCCACGTTCAAGAGCCGCGTTGAGTAGGGGGTGTGCCTCCCGATGCGGAAGGAATGGTGGCAGACCTACGGAGGGCGCTTGATCGGGGCCTTGGCGGGCGGGGCGTTGTTCATCGTGTATGAAATCAGCGGATTTTGGGACATGCTGTTTTGCGCGCTGCTTGTCGGAACCGGCTTCTGGATCGGCAAATTGCGGGACGAGAAGCGGGAACCGCCCATCTCCTGGGAGCGGTTCGTGGACTGGTTGGAGAGCCGCTGGCCCCGGTCGCGCTGACCGGTTTTTTCTTTTCCGCGGGGCAAGCCGAAAGCCAAGCCGCCGAGCGGCAGCCGACGGGAGGAAGCATGAAACGCAGACAAGCCAGGGAAATTGCCGTGCAGAGCCTGTACCAGATGGAAATGAACCGTGTCAGCGCGCGCGCCGCGGTGGACGCGATTCTGCAAGAAGCCCGGGAGGACAACGAGCTGAACCTGGATGTCAGCGCGTTGGACGAAATCGAGGGTTTCGCGCGGGAATTGGTGGAAGGAGCGGCCCGCCATCGCGAGGAAATCGACAGGCTGCTACAGGCCTACCTGACCGGATGGCAGCTGGACCGGCTGTCGAGGGTGGACAAACAGATCCTCCGGCTGGCGGCCTACGAGCTCTTGTACCGTGACGATGTGCCGCCCAAAGCGGCCATCAACGAAGCCGTTGAGCTCGCCAAGCATTTCGGCACCGAGGAATCGGGCCGTTTCGTCAACGGCGTGCTGGGACGCCTGATCAGGGAAAAGGGAGGAGAACGCGGATGAGCGCGCGTCTGATCGACGGGAAAGCCATCTCCGGCGAAATCCGGGAGGAGATCCGCCGCGGGGCGCGGGAATTGGCGGAGCGGGGCGTAAAGCCCGGCCTGGCCGTCGTGCTGGTGGGGGACGACCCGGCTTCACAGATCTATGTGCGCAACAAGGCGAGGGTGTGCGAAGAACTCGGATTTTATTCGGAGGTCCATCGCCTTCCGAAGGAAACGCCGCAAGACGAGCTTCTGGAACTCATCGCGAGGCTGAACGCCAAGGGCGAAGTGCATGGCATCCTCGTGCAGAGCCCGCTGCCGGACCATATCCGGGAGAAGGCGGTCATTGACGCCATCGCGGTGCACAAGGACGTGGACGGATTCCACCCCGTCAACGTGGGCAATCTGGTCATCGGCGACGACGCCCTTCTGTCCTGCACACCGGCGGGCATCATCGAAATGCTGAAGCGTTCCGGCATCCCCATCGCCGGACGGCACGCCGTCGTCATCGGACGCAGCAACATCGTGGGCAAGCCGGCGGCTATGATGCTGCTTCGCGAACACGCGACGGTCACCGTATGCCATTCGAAGACCGCCGATCTGCCGGCCGTCGTGCGTCAGGCGGACATCGTGGTGGCCGCCGTCGGCAGGCCGAAGATGGTCAAGGCGGACTGGATCAAGCCCGACGCGGTGGTGATCGACGTGGGCATCAACCGGCTGCCGGACGGCAAGGTGTGCGGGGACGTGGATTTCGAGGCGGTGCGCGAGGTGGCCGGCTGGATCACGCCGGTGCCGGGCGGCGTCGGGCCGGTGACGATCACCATGCTCATGGCCAACACGCTGAAGGCCGCCCGGCGGGCCGCGGGACTCGCCTGAAGCCCGCGCAACGACAGCGGCCCGCTTGGTGTCAAGTCCGTTCAGAGAATCGGACAAACCGGAGCCTGTCGGCGCGAAATCGGAGGCCGGGAGGGGGAAGCGCATGGATGCGGCGCGAATCCTGTCCGTGCGGGAGCTGAACCGGTACATCAAGCTGCGCCTCGACCGGGACGAACTGCTCCAGGACGTGTGGGTGCGCGGCGAAATTTCCAACTTCAAGCACCACACCAGCGGCCACATGTACTTCACCCTGAAGGACGAAGGCGGACTGATTCGCTGCGTCATGTTCGCCTCCTACAACCAGCGCCTTCCGTTCCTGCCGAAGGACGGCATGAAGGTGCTGGCGCGGGGCGGCGTTTCCGTGTTCGAACGGGACGGCCAGTACCAGTTGTACGTGACGACAATGCAGCCGGACGGCATCGGCAGCCTCCATCTGGCCTTCGAACAGCTCAAGCGCAAGCTCCAGGCCGAGGGGCTGTTCGACCCGGCGCTCAAGCGGCCGATTCCGCCCTATCCGCGGACGGTCGGCGTCATCACGTCGCCCACCGGCGCGGCGGTGCGGGACATCATCACCACCCTGCAGCGGCGCAATCCGTCCGTGCGGATTCTGCTCTGTCCGGTGCAGGTCCAGGGAACCGGCGCGGCTCCGTCCATCGTTCGGGCCATCGCCGCCATGAACCGGCTCGGAGAAGCGGATGTCTTGATCGTCGGGCGCGGCGGCGGGTCCCTGGAGGAGCTGTGGGCGTTCAACGAGGAAGCGGTGGCGCGGGCCATCCGGGCGTCCCGGATTCCGGTCATTTCCGCGGTCGGCCATGAAACCGACTTCACCATCGCCGATTTCGCCGCCGACCTGCGTGCGCCGACGCCTACCGCGGCCGCCGAGCTGGCGGTGCCGCACGCCGGGGAGCTTCAGATGCGGCTCGTCCACCTGCGGCAGCGGATGACCAAGTCCGCGCGGCTGATCATCGGCCAGGCGCGGGAAAGATGGCGGCACGCGGCGCGTTCGCCCTATTTCACCCAGCCGCACCGGGTGCTCCTGTTCCGCGCGGAGCGGCTCGACCGCCTCGGCGACCGGCTTCGGCACCGGATGGAAGCGAGGCGGGAGCGCGCGAGGGAACGCCTGGCCCGCCTGGACATCCGGCTTAACGCCGCAAGTCCGGCGGAGCGGATCGCCGCGGCGCGGAGCCGGTCGGACGCGGCGGTGCGCGCCCTGAAGCTGGCCGTCCTGTCGCAGCTGCGATACAAACGGGACAGCTTCGCGGCTCGGATCAGGGAACTGGATGCGCTCAGCCCGCTGAAGGTTATGGCGCGCGGATACGGGCTCGTCTATGACGGGGAGGAACGGACCATCATCCGAAGCGTCAGCCAGGTCCGCCCCGGCGACCGGGTCAGGGTCCGTCTGGCGGACGGGCGGATGGATTGCCGGGTGCAAAGCCTGGAAAGGGAGGAGAAACCGGATGGCGGATGAAACGGCCAAAGGGATCGGCCCGGCGGCGGAATCGCAGGCGGGCACGGCCGGGCGGGAACTGGAGGAGTTGTCCTTCGAACAGGCGATGGAGCGCCTGGAAGCGATCGTAAGCCGGCTGGAGAGCGGCGACGTGCCGCTGGAGGCGGCCATCGAACTGTACCAGGAAGGCATGGCCTTGTCCCGCCTGTGCGGCAGGAAGCTGGAAGAAGCGGAGCGCCGCATCGAGATGCTGCTGGAAGACGATCAGGGACAGCTGCGGCGCAAGCCTTTCCTGCCCGAGCGGGATGCGGACGAAAGAACGAACGGATCAGCCGAAGGAGACGCGCCGTGATCGAAGACTACCTGAGACGGATGCGGAAGCGCGTGGAAGAGGCGCTTGACCGGGCCGTGCCCGCGGACTGGCGGGTGCCGGACAAGCTGCGCGAAGCGATGGAATATTCCCTGCGGGCGGGCGGCAAACGGCTCCGCCCGATTCTTTGCCTGGCGGCGGCGGAGAGCGTGCGCGGAGAAGCGTCCGCGGCGGAGCGGGCGCTTCCTTTTGCCGTGGCGGTGGAACTGGTGCATACCTATTCGCTCATCCATGACGATCTGCCGGCCATGGACAACGACGAATTCCGCCGCGGCAAGCCGACGAACCACCGGGTGTTCGGCGAAGCCATGGCCATTTTGGCCGGGGACGCGCTTTTGACCCACGCCTTTTACGTCGTGGCGCGGGCGGCGGAGGCCGGCGTTCCGGCCGAACGGGTCCTCCGCGTAAGCGGTGAGCTGGCGCGTCTGGCGGGCCTTGCGGGCATGGTTTCCGGGCAGGCGGAGGACATCCTGGAAGAACGGGGCGTCACCGGTCCGGAGGAGCTGGAGCGGATTCACGCCCGCAAGACCGGAGCCCTGATCGCCTTCGCCCTGCGGGCGGGGGGCCATGCCGCAGGAGCCGGCGAGGCGCAGCTCGACGCCCTGGAGCTGTACGGGCGCAAGCTGGGACTGGCCTATCAGATCCAGGACGACATCCTGGACGTGCTGGGCAGCGAGGAGAAACTCGGCAAGTCGACGGGCAGCGACGCCCGCGGGCAGAAGGTGACGTATCCGTATCTTTTCGGGCTGGAAGAGAGCCGCCGGCGGTTGCGCCTGCTCACGGAAGAAGCGAAGGACGCGGTGCGGGGAGCGGGGCTGGCCGCGCCGGACCGGCTGGCGGAAATCGCCGATTTGCTCGTCTCCCGGGACCATTGAAAGCGTCCGGCGCAGGCCCGGGGAGCGAGGTTCGCCCGGATACCGCCCCCCTGTCCATGAGGTTGTGACCGAAGAACGAATGCGTTCCCGTTTTTTGACGGCATTTCGATTATGCTATAATACCCGTAAGAGTCCATGCGTATGAGTTCATGCGCGGAAAGCGGGGAAGGCCCATTGTTGCTCGACGCCATCAACAGCCCGGCTGACCTGAAAAGGCTTGCACCCGAACGGCTGCCGGAGCTGGCGGGGGAAATCCGCACCTTTCTCGTCGAAAAGCTTTCCGTCACCGGAGGCCATCTCGCGTCCAACCTGGGCGTAGTCGAACTGACCCTGGCGCTCCACTATCTCTACGACAGTCCGAAGGACAAAATCATTTTCGACGTCGGCCATCAGGGCTACGTGCACAAAATTCTCACCGGCCGCAAGGACCGTTTCGATACGCTGCGGCAAAAGGGCGGCCTCAGCGGCTTCCTCAAGCGCGGCGAAAGCGAGCATGACGTGTGGGAGGCGGGCCACAGCAGCACCTCGCTGTCCGCGGCCATGGGCATGGCCATCGCCCGGGACCTCAAGGGCGAACGCCACAAGGTGATCGCCGTCATCGGCGACGGCTCGCTGACGGGCGGCATGGCGCTGGAAGCGCTGAACCATATCGGCCATGAGAAGCGCGACCTCACCGTCGTGCTCAACGACAACGAAATGTCCATCGCGCCCAACGTCGGCGCCCTTCACAACTACCTCGGCCGCATCCGCGCGGACCGCCATTACCGCCGGGCCAAGGACGAGATCGACCAGCTCCTGCGCAAAATTCCCGCCATCGGCGGCACGCTGGCGCGCACCGCGGAACGGCTGAAGGACAGCCTGAAGTACATGCTCGTGCCGGGCATGCTGTTCGAGGAATTCGGCCTCACCTATTTCGGCCCGGTGGACGGCCACGACATCTTCCAGCTGCTGGATACCTTCCGCCAGGCGGACAAGGTGTCCGGCCCCGTCCTCATCCACGTGGTGACCGTCAAGGGCAAGGGTTACACCCCCGCGGAACAGGATTCCCACAAATGGCATGGCATCACGCCTTACAAGGTGGAATCCGGCCAGGTGCTGAAACCGGTCGGGCCGCCCACCTATACCGAAGTGTTCGGGAAGACCCTGATCGAACTGGCCGAGCGGGACCCGCGGATCGTCGCCATCACGCCGGCGATGCCGGGGGGATCGGGCCTGCTCGAGTTTCGCGACCGCTTCCCGGACCGCATGTTCGACGTCGGGATCGCCGAACAGCACGCGGCCACGCTGGCGTCGGCCCTGGCCATGGAAGGGCTCAAGCCGGTGTTCGCCGTGTACTCCACGTTTTTGCAGCGGGCTTACGATCAGGTCGTGCACGACATTTGCCGGCAAAATTTGAACGTCGTCTTTGCCATCGACCGGGCGGGCTTCGTCGGCGCCGACGGGGAGACGCACCAGGGGCTTTTCGATATCGCGTTTCTCCGCCATATCCCGAACATGGTGCTGATGATGCCCAAGGACGAGAACGAACTGCGCCGCATGATGGTGACGGCGCTGCAGTACGACGACGGACCGATCGCTTTCCGGTATCCCCGCGCGCAGGGCACCGGCGCCCCGTGGGAACCCGATCCCCGGCCGATCCCCATCGGCACCTGGGAAACGGAGCTGGAAGGCCGGCACGCCGCGGTGCTGGCCGTCGGCCCGATGGTGCATACGGCCCTGCAGGCGGCGGATCAACTGAAAAGGGAAGGCATCTCCATCCGGGTGGTGAACGCCCGTTTTATCAAACCCCTCGACGAGCGCATGCTGGACCGGCTGGCCAGGGAACGGCTGCCGCTGCTGGTGCTGGAGGAAGGCGCCCTGCTGGGCGGCCTGGGAAGCGCAGTGCTGGAATATTTCGCGCAGACGGGCCAGCACCACGTGCGGGTGCAGCTCATGGGCGTTCCGGACCGCTTCATCGAACACGGCTCCATCGCGGAGCAGCGGGAAGAAACCGGCCTGACCGCGGACAATGTCGCCGCCCGGCTGCGGTCCGCGCTGGTGCTCGCGCGGCAGGCGGTGAAGTGAGGCGGCATGGCTACGGACAAGCCCGAAAAGGTTCGCCTCGACGCGCTGCTGGTGGAGAGGGGATTTTTTCCCACCCGGGAAAAAGCCAGGGCGGCCGTTATGGCCGGTCTTGTCTTGGTTGGCACGGAGCGGGCGGAAAAGGCGGGAATGAAGGTGCCCCGCGACACCCCCGTCGAGGTCAAGGGAGCCCCGCATCCGTATGTCAGCCGCGGCGGGCTGAAGCTGGAAAAGGCGATCCGCCAGTTCGGCATCGACATGGCGGGCCGCACGGTCATCGACGTCGGCGCTTCCACCGGCGGCTTCACCGATTGCGCGCTGAAACACGGCGCCGCCTTCGTGTACGCTGTCGACGTCGGTTACAATTTGTTGGACTGGTCGTTGCGCAACGACAGCCGGGTGCGGGTGATCGAGCGAACCAATTTCCGGTACATGAAGCCCGACCGCCTGGACGGTCCGAAGCCCGACATGGCGACGGTGGACGTGTCGTTCATTTCTCTGCGCCTGATCTTGCCGGTGCTGGCGGAGATGCTGCCTCCCGGCGGCGCGGTGGTGGCTCTGGTCAAGCCTCAGTTTGAGGCGGGCCGGGAGCAGGTGGGAAAATCCGGCGTCGTGCGCGATCCGGCGGTGCACCGCCAGGCGTTGCGAGCGGTGCTGGAGGCGGCCGGCGGGCACGGCTTCCGCCTTCGGGGGCTGACCTATTCGCCCATCACCGGCGGTGAAGGAAACATCGAATTTCTGGCCTACTGGGAGTTTGCGGGAAAGGGGAAAGACGGCCGGAACGGAGACGAACCGGACATCCGGGAAACACCCGCACAGCCGGTTCCGGCCGAACCGGACGCGGAAGAGCTGGTGCGGACCGTGGTGGCGGAAGCGCATATGCATTTCGCGAAAGCGTAGGCGCGCCGCCGCACCGTCGCCGTCTCGGCGACGGCGCATTCCGAAGGGCATCCCGCGCGTCGCTTGCCACGAAGACCGCACGGCCGGCGGCTTCCGCGGCGGCTTACACTTGCGGACCCTCACGGGAGGGATGTCCGGTGGAAAGGTTCGGAGACTGGATCCTCATTTTCCTTGCGGTCCTGTTATTCTCCTGGTTGCTTATGCGCCGTTTCCGCAATTGGCTGCGGGAACCGCCCGGCATACGCCTGCGTTCGCTGGTGCGGCAAAGCGATGTCGACGAGGACGAGGAGCCCGTCCGGCAATTGCGGGCGGCGGGGTACAACGTGCTCGGCGGCAAACACCGCATCCCCTTCGGCGTGTCGGTGGACGGCGCTCCCGCGCAGCCCACGCGTCTCTATTTCGATTACCTGGCCGAAAAAGACGACAAGTTTTACGTGGTCAAGCTTGAACGCCCGAAAAACCCGATGGACTGGACGCCAAGCGGGCTGAGGGAGCGGCTTTTGCCTTACGCGCTGCTGTTTCCCGACTGTGAAGCCATCCTCGTGGTCGATCCGCTCGGACGCCGCATCCGCACGGTTCGATTCACCGCAAGGGAGGAGGACGAATGAAAGGACTCAGGCAGCGGAAAATTCGCGAAATCATCAGCGAGCGCGACATCGGCACCCAGAAGGCGCTGGCGGAAGCGCTGCGCAACGAGGGCCTGCCGGTAACCCAGGCCACCATCTCCCGGGACATCAAGGAAATGCAACTGGTCAAGGTGCCGCTGGAAGACGGCACATACAAATACGCTTTGCCGCAGGATCAGCGGTTCAACCCGTCCCAGAAACTCCGGCGGGCGCTCATGGATCATTTCGTTTCCGCGGAAGCGGCGGAGAACCTGGTGGTCGTCAAATGCCTGCCGGGAACGGCCAACGCCGTCGCTTCCCTTATCGACGGCATGAACTGGCCGGAGGTCGTGGGCACCGTCAGCGGCGACGACACGTTGCTGATCGTCTGCCGTGCCCGCGACAAGGCGGAAGAGATGGCCCGGCGGATCCGGGGCATCGTTTCCTGACCTCCGCAAGTCCGGCGCAGAGGCCCAGAAAGGAGCGGCGCTGCCATGCTGCGGGAACTTTCGATCCGGAACCTCGCGGTGATCGAGAACGTCACGGTGCAATTCGGGCAAGGCTTTCACGCGTTTACCGGGGAGACCGGAGCCGGCAAATCGATGGTGGTGGACGCGCTGTCGCTGCTCGCGGGCGCCCGCGGGTCCACGGATATGATTCGGCACGGCTGCGAGAAGGCCGACGTGGAAGCTGTGTTCGACCTGCCGCCGGAACATCCGGTGTGGGCGGTGCTGGAACGGCTTGGCATTGAAGCCGATCCCTCCGAGTCCCTGCTGATCCGGCGCGAGCTGAGCCGCCAGGGCAAATCCGCGGCGCGGATCAACGGCCAAAACGTTACCCTTGCCATGCTGCGGGAGGCGGGGGATTGCCTCATCGCCATCCACGGCCAGCACGAGCACCAGGCGTTGCTGAAGGCCGAACGTCATCTCGACTGGCTGGACGCCTTCGCCGGCCGGGAACTGGCCGGACTGAAGAAAGAATACGGCCGGTTGTGGTCAGATTACCAGGAAACGATCCGGGAAAGGCGCCGGCTGGAATCGGACGTCCGGCAACAAATGCAAATGCTCGACCTGTACCGCTTCCAGCTGGAGGAGATCGAAAAGGCCCGCCTCAAGCCGGGCGAAGACGAATCCCTCGCGGACGAACGGCGCAAGCTCATGCACGCCGAAAAGCTGGCCGAAGCGGTGACGGAAGCCCATGATCTGCTGTACGGGAGCAAGGGTTTGGCGGCCCTGTCGAAGGCCGTTTCGCTTCTGGAGGAAGTCGCCGCCATTGATCCCGCCGTTTTTCGTCCGCTGGTGGAACAATTGCAATCGGCTTATTACGCCGTCGAAGACACCGCGTTCCAACTGCGCGACTACCGCGACCGGCTGGAGTTCGATCCGGACCGCCTGGCGCAAATCGAGCGCCGTCTGGACGTGTTGCACGCTCTCAAGCGCAAATACGGGGACACGGTGGAGGACATCCTGGCCTACCGCGACCGCATCCGCGAAGAAACGGACCGGCTGGAAAACCGGGACGAACGGCTGCGCGGGCTGGCGGAAGCGGAGGAGTCCCTCCGCGCGAGTCTCCTCGATCTGGCGGAACGCCTGTCCGCGGTGCGCAGGGACGCCGCCGCAAGGCTGTCGGAAGAGATCGTGCGGGAACTGGCCGAACTGAACATGCCCCGGTCCGTATTTGAAGTCCGGTTGGAACGGACGGAACTGACGCCCGCCGGGGCCGACGCGGCCGAGTTTTTGCTGTCCACCAACCCGGGGGAACCGCCGAAACCCCTCGCGAAGATCGCCTCCGGCGGGGAAATGTCCCGGGTCATGCTCGCCCTGAAAACCGTGTTCGCCCGTCTGGACCGGATTCCCGTGCTTGTCTTTGACGAAGTGGACGCCGGCATCAGCGGCCGCACCGCCCAGGCGGTGGCGGAGAAGCTGACCCGCCTGGGCGGCGCGTGCCAGGTGCTGGCGGTCACCCACCTGCCGCAAGTGGCGTGCATGGCCGACCGGCAGTACGCCATCCGCAAGGACGTGCGGGAAGACGGCCGCACCGTCACCTTCGTCCACGAGCTTTCGGAAAGCGAACGGGTGGAGGAACTGGCGCGGCTGCTGGGCGGCGTGGAAGTCACGGAAAAAACCCGTCACCACGCGCAAGAAATGCTGATGCTGGCACACCGCCAAAAATACGCGTAACCGCGCGGAAAACGGCTGTTCCAAGGAAGCTTTTCGGCAACATAAAAGGTGTTGCCCAAGGTTAACTTATAGGTACGTTGCCGGGGCGCGAAAAGCGACCCGGCGCCATCCTGTAAGGGAGCGTGAGCACCTTGAAACAGCCGACCGCCACGAGCCGCCGCCGACGCATCGGCTGCCTGCTCGTACTTATTTTGTGCCTGATCGCCGCATCTGCTCCGTTCCGCAACTTTGCCTCTTTTCCCCAGCAGCTCCGCCTGTTCGTGGGCCGGCCGGTTTCCCTGCACCTGGCCCTGCCGGTACACGCTTCGGGCACCCTCGATCCGCAGGTCGCCGTGGTCAACGGCCGGACCGGACGCGATTTTCCCGTCAACCTCAAGGAACCGCTGTCCATCGATCCCCTGCGCACCGGCACGGCGGAACTGAAGCTGCGCCTGTTCGGCAAGATTCCCTTCAAGACGGTCAAGCTGCAAGTGGTGCCGGATTTGAAAGTGATCCCCGGCGGACAGACCATCGGCGTACGCGTGAGGGCTGCCGGCATCATGGTCGTCGGTCACCACCGCGTCCGAACGGGGCCGGACACCCGGGTGTCGCCCGGCGAAGAAGCCAGGCTGAAACCCGGCGATCTCATCGTTTCCTTTGACGGCAGGCCGGTCAACGATGTGCACCTGGTCGGCGACATCGTCCGCGAGGCCGGGGAAGCGGGCAGGGCCATTGAACTTTTGGTGCAGCGCAACAAACTGCGGTTTACCACCCGTATCCGGCCCGCTTATGACGAGGAAGACAAGACGTGGCGCCTGGGGCTCTACATCCGCGATTCGGCCGCCGGCGTCGGAACCCTGACCTTCTACTCGCCGGAACACGGCGTATACGGAGCGCTGGGACATGTCATCACGGACATGGACACCCATGTGCCCATCGAGGTGGGAAGCGGCGAGATCGTGCAGACCAACGTCACCTCCATCGCCAAAAGCCAAAGCGGCGAACCGGGCGAGAAGCGGGCGCATTTCCTGGACGAAGGCCGGACGCTGGGGAGCGTCGAGCGCAACACCGCTTTCGGCATCTTCGGCAGGATGGACCGGCTTCCGTCCCACGCCCTGCACGTAAAACCCGTCCCTGTGGCCTTCGCCGAGGAGGTCAAAAAGGGCCCCGCGGAGCTGCTTACGGTGGTGGGCGGCCAAAAGGTGGAGCGGTTCGACATCGAAATCGTGCATGTGGCCAGACAGACAACCCCGGCCACGAAAGGGCTGGTCATCCGCGTGACCGATCCGGACCTGCTCAGGCGCACCGGCGGCATCGTGCAGGGAATGAGCGGCAGTCCGATCCTGCAGGACGGGAAGCTGGTCGGCGCCGTTACCCATGTGTTCGTCAACGATCCGACATCCGGATACGGGTGCTTCATCGAGTGGATGCTTCAGGACGCGGGCATCATGCTGAAAGCGGAGGACGCGGTTTCCGATCCGGTCTCCGTGGCGGCATGAAGCCCGCCTTTTTTTATGCGCTCCGGTTGTCGAATAGGCACGAAGCGGCTCATGTCCTGACGTAAAAAAAATATTATAAAAGAAAAGCAAAAAAAAATAAAGGATAAGTTTTCCTTTCAGGAGGAATTTTCCTGCGAATGTCGAACATCAAATAAGGCAGGAAGAACTGCCAAATATCACAAACCATTCCGGGACAAGGGAGGAAGTTCAGTTGCAGCGAATCGGCGTTTTTCTCGCGGATGACAACAGGGAATTCACCGGATTGCTTTCCGAGTACATCAAGGAACAGGAAGACATGGAGCTGGTCGGTACGGCGTACAACGGGGAAGAAGTGGTGCGCAAGCTGCAGGAGCCGGAGCGCGTACCGGACGTTATGATCCTGGACATCATCATGCCTCATCTGGACGGTCTCGGCGTGCTGGAGAAATTGCGCGAAATGGATCTTTCGCCGATGCCGAAGATCATCATGCTCACCGCGTTCGGCCAGGAGACCATCACCCAGCGGGCCGTGCAGCTTGGGGCATCTTACTATATCCTGAAACCCTTCGACCTCGAAGTGCTGGTAAGCCGGATCCGCCAGCTCGCGGGCACCGCTCCGGTCGCCCCGGCCATGTCGCCGGGCGCCGCGCGGGCCAACATCATCCCGATGCACAAAAACCGCAACCTCGACGCCAACATCACCAGCATCATCCACGAAATCGGAGTGCCGGCCCACATCAAGGGCTACCAATACCTGCGCGAAGCGATTACGATGGTGTACAACAACATTGAAATCCTGGGCGCCATCACCAAGACCTTGTACCCGGCCATCGCCGAGAAATTCAAGACGACGCCCTCCCGCGTCGAACGCGCCATCCGCCACGCCATCGAAGTCGCTTGGACCCGCGGCAACATCGAATCCATCAGCCACCTGTTCGGCTACACCATCAACGTCGCCAAGTCGAAGCCCACGAACAGCGAGTTCATCGCGATGGTGGCCGACAAATTGCGCATTGAGCACAAGGTGAGTTGAGGCGCGCGGGACAAGGGATTGCGGGTTAGAGGAAATGTTCAGACAAAACCGAGCAACTTCTTTCAGGCTAACCAACATCGAAAATCCATGTCCATAAATTTCCCCTGTTTATTGGTTTGCGGTGAAGCCGGTAACAGGGGGTTTTTTGTGTTGGCGGGATGAGCCGCCGCGGCTTTTTTGCTTGTTCATTCATGAAAATCCGCGCCAATTGCGAGCCTTTGGGATGCCAGGGCTTTTTTTGTTTTTCCGCCAAAGAAAAGGATTCCAAAACGAAATAAAACGAAATAAAAATATTTATTTTTTATTTCGATGTCGGTATGATAAAAGGGGCAAAATCGTTTTGAATAGAAGGGTGAAGGTTTCGTATGGCCGCCATAATCACCATTGGCGAACTGTTGGTGGAAATGATGGCAAAAAACGTCGGGCAGCGGTTCGATGTGCCCGGCGAGTATGACGGTCCTTATCCAAGCGGTGCACCGGCCATTTTCATTGACCAGGTTGCAAAAACGGGCGGGTCGTGCCGCATTGTCGGCATGGTGGGAGATGACCCGTTTGGAACGCTGATCAAACGGCGTCTCCGGAACGACGGCGTGGATGTTTCGTTTGTCGGGACGGCCAGGGACAAAACGACGGGAATCGCTTTTGTCACCTACAAACCGGACGGCGGGCGGGATTTCATTTATACCACCCGCGATTCGGCAGCCGCGGAACTTGCGGCAAGCGCCATCAGGGAGGAAATGTTTGAAGGCGGTCGCTGGCTGCACATCATGGGATGCTCCATTTTCAGCGAAGAAATGATTCGCGTGTTCGAGAAGGCGATCGCCGTCGCAAAAGCCAAAGGCATGCGGATCACGTTCGATCCGAACATCCGGAAAGAGATCTTGAATGATGCCGATGTGCGTCATTTCATTCTCCAAATCACGGCATTGTGCGATGTCTTTCTCCCGGGGGAGGACGAACTTCGCTGGATCACCGGACGGGAGGACGAACGCGAAGCCGTCAACTCCGTATTTGCCCATCGGGCCAGGTTCGTGGTGGTGAAGCGCGGACGCAAAGGGTGCACCCTCTACGAACGAACCGGGGAAGGAACGAGCATGTTCGATGTGGCCGCATATCCTGCCCGGGAGGTCGACCCGACCGGCGCGGGCGACTGTTTTGCCGGCACATTCATTTCTTTGCTCGACCAGGGATACGGCGCCCGGGAGGCCGTTGCCTATGCGGCCGCTTCCGGAGCCATGGCCGTCATGCGGAAAGGACCGATGGAGGGAACAGCCACTCTCGGACAGCTGAGGGATTTCATGCGGGATGCCGGCGACAAAGCGAAAAGAGAATATTGACAAGCAGGAATCGATCCATTATGATGGGTTACGTAATTAAACAAAATAAAACAAAATAAAACGAAATAATTAACGAAGGTAAAACGAAACTTTCGTGGCGGTCGCCGGTTCCGTCAATGAACGTATCTTGAAGGAGAAGCGGCGAGGCTGGCGACCGCGACCCAACCGGTCCGGACCATTGGTTCCCGGGAAGAGCCTGACAGCGTACGTCGGAGGGAACGCATGATCACGACGGTGACATTGAATGCGGCAGTGGACAAGGTGCTGGTCGTGGAACGGCTCGTCATCGGCGGGGTAAACAGAGTCCGGGAACTGACGGCCGAACCCGGCGGCAAAGGGAACAATGTCGCCAAGGTGGCGCGGATACTTGGCGCGGATGTAACCGCTTCCGGTTTTCTGGGTGGTGAAACCGGGCGGTTTGTCCATCGCCAGTTGACGGCCCGGGGGATCGTCAGCGACCCGGTTTGGATCGAAGGGATGACGCGGGAAGCGCTGGCGATTCTGGATCCCGCGGCCGCAACCCAGACCGAGATTTTGGAACCGGGGCCCTTTGTGGATCGGAAGGCCTGGGAAGAACTTTGCCGGAAGGTCGGGAAGCTTGCCGGCGAAAGCACCATCGTCTGTTTTTCGGGAAGCCTGCCGCCCGGTCTTGAACCGGATGCCTATGCCGAACTCGTCAAGATCGCCAGGGCGCGGGGGGCGCTCACCTTCCTGGACACCAGCGGGGAAGCGCTGGTTCGCGGCATGGAAAGTGTCCCTGATTTCGTCAAACCCAATCGCGATGAAATCGAACAGTTGGCCGGCACAAGGATCAGGGACCGTCAGGACATTATCGAAACGGCTCGCACGTACATTCGCCGCGGAACGCGGGCCTTCATCGTGACGCTGGATGAAGAGGGCGCGCTGGTCGTGACGGGAAACGGGGTATGGTCGGTGACACCGCCACGGGTGAAGGTGGTGAACACCGTCGGCTGCGGCGACGCCGTGGTAGGCGGGATCGCCTTCCATCTCGACCGGTTCGACCGGGGGCATGTGCCGGACGACGGACAAATCGCCGATGGGCTGCGAATGGGCGTTGCCGCTGCCGCATCCAACGCCGGACACTTGGCCGGCGGCTATGTGGACAAGGCGGAATACGAAAAATTTCTGCCCGAAGTGGCGCTCGTTTCGGTCTAAAGCCGCCGCCCCGGCGGTTTTCCGCCCGGAAATCCGAATGGAGTCGTTTGTTGAATCCTTTAAGGGGGTGGTTTGCTTTCAGGGGGTGAGTTCGTGCACATGGTCTCTTCCGACTTCAAAAAACTTCAAGAAAACCACAGGGAGGGTAGCATGAAATGTCGGAAAAGAGAAAGAAAAAGAGGATGCTGCTGCCGATCGGACTGATGGTCCTGTCGATGCTGGTCACCGCCTGCAGCGGGAGCAGCGGCGGCGCGGACAACAAGAACGCCGGCGAAAGCACCCCGGGAAGCGCCTCGGGCAAAGAAACGATTACCCTGACGGCAGCCATGCAACAACACACGGCCGTCGATGCGCTGAAGGAAATGCTTCCCGAATTCGAGAAGCAGACGGGAATCAAGGTGCAATTCGATATTCTTCCCCAGGAAGAGCTCCACTCCAAGACGGAATTGGCGCTGGCTTCCAATTCCGACCAATATGACATCATCATGATGGACATGATGTTCACGACGCAATACGCGCAAGCCGACTGGCTTCATCCGCTCGACGACCTGATCGCCGCCAACGAAGCCAGCCTGCAGCCGGATGATTTCATGGAAGGTTTCCTGAGCGCATTTCAAACAGGCGGGAAAACGTACGGCCTTCCTTTCTACGGCGAAAGCACGATGCTGATGTACAACAAGGAAATGTTCGCGGAAGCGGGCATCAGCGAACCGCCCAAAACGATGGAAGAGCTGATCGAAACCGCCAAAAAGCTGACGAAGGACGGCCAGTACGGCATCGCGTTGCGCGGAGCCCGCGGCGAAGGCATGAACATCTACATATGGGCCGGCTTTTTCAACGCCTACGGCGGCAAGTGGCTCGATGAAAACGGCAAACCGCAAATCAACAGCGAAGAGGCGATCCAAGCCACGCAGGTCTATGTGGATCTGATCCGGAACTATGGCCCGCCGGGCGGCGCGAACTTCACGTGGGACCAAGTGCAGTTGGCCATGCAGCAGGGAACGGTGGCCATGGCCATCGACGCGACCAACTTCGCGGCACGACTGGAAAACCCCGAACTGTCCACCGTTGTCGGAAAGGTCGGATACGCGCCGGTTCCGAGCGGTCCGTACGGAAGTTCGCCCAGTGTGTTCACCGCTGGCCTGGTCATCCCGAAGGGTTCCAAACACAAGGAAGCCGCTTTCGAGTTCATTGCCTGGGCCACCGGCAAGGAGAGCCAGCTCAGAACCGCTCTCGAGGGCATGCGGGCCGACGCCACGCGGAAATCGGTCTGGGACGATCCGAGCTACCGCGAAAAATACAACTATGAAGGCTGGATCGATGTGACGATCGAAGCCATGGACAGCGCCGACCCGGATTACCGTCCGCGCATCAAGGAATGGAAGCGGATGGGCGATCGCCTGGGCATCGCGGTCAGCGAAGCGTTGGCGACGGGTGACGTGAAGAAGGCATTGGATTCGGCGCAAAACGAAATCGAACCCTACTTCAAATAAAACCGAATAGGCAAAAGTGCGAGGGAGTGGCTTCGGCTTCAGAGCCACTCCTCCGCATGATGGAGGACCCATCCGGATGAGAAAACATCGCCTGAAGCAGATGCTGGTGCTGGAAACGGACAACGCTTACCGGCTCCTGATCGCTCCCATCACCATTTTTTTGTTGGCCGTGACCGTTTTTCCCACGTTGTTCGCGTTGTACACCAGCACGCAACATTATCTTTTATATGAACCATACAACAAACATTTCAATGGTTTGGGCAACTATCTGTTCATGTTGCAAGACGGCCGGTTCTGGGGAGCTTTGAAAAACACCCTGGTGTTCATGAGTGTTTCTCTCGTCGGTGAAATGGCGCTTGGCACGCTGCTTGCGCTTCTTCTTTCGCGCGGTTCTTTCGGCGTGGGACTGGCCAAGACGCTGTTTTTGTTGCCCACGATCACAACGCCCGTCGTTGTCGGTCTCATCTGGGTGATGCTGTATGATCCGCAATTCGGACTGATCAATTATGCGCTGGGCAAACTCGGCTTGGCTCCCCAGGCATGGCTGGCCAGCGATAAAACGGCCATCTGGGCAGTCATCCTGGTGGACATCTGGGAGTGGACGCCTTTTGTTGCGCTGGTTGTGCTGGCGGGCCTGCAGTCCCTGCCGGTGGAACCATACGAGGCGGCGACGGTGGATGGCGCCGGTTCCATGCAGAAATTCATCCATCTGACCCTGCCTCTGCTTACGCCATACTTGCTGATCGCTTTCGTATTCCGGTTCATGGACCTGTTCCGGTGGTTCGACACGATCTACGTGATGACCAAGGGCGGTCCCGGCACGGCGACGGAAACGTTGAATCTGTTCGGATATCTGACCGGTTTCACCTTCATGAACATGGGCTACGCGGCCGCCATCGGGATCACGATGCTGATGATCATGATCTTCCTGGCCCGGTATGTCCTTCGTCTGATCAAATGGGGAGGGTGATCGTCCGTGATCCGAAAACTGAAAAATGTTTCCCTGGCCCTTCTTCTGTGGGGGATGATCGCCGTCTTCGTTTTCCCCTTGTTCTGGCTGTTTCTCACATCCCTGAAGACGCGGGTGGATGCTTTCAGCATCCCGCCCAAATTCATCTTCACGCCCACTCTCGGCAATTATGCGAACGTGCTGGCGGACGGTACCTTCATCCATATCTATTTCAACAGCGTAAAAGTCGCTTTGCTCAGCACGCTGTTCAGCCTGCTGCTCGGCATTCCCGCCGCCTATGCGCTGGTGCGATTTCCGATGCGGAAAAAGGACGATTTCGCGTTCTGGGTACTTTCCACAAGGATGGCCCCGCCGATCATGGTCATCCTCCCGTTTTATCTGATGTTCAAAGAATTCAACCTGCTCGACACGACCTTTTCCCTCGTCGTGATCTACATGACGTTCGGTCTGTCCTTCGTCCTCTGGATGATGCGGAGCTATTTCAACAGCATCCCGGTGGATCTGGAAGATTCGGCCCGGATCGACGGCGCCACGAGGCTTGGAGCATTCGTGAAGGTAACGCTGCCCCTGTCCGCTCCGGGAATCGCGGCGGCGAGCATCTTCACGTTCATCATGTCCTGGAACGAATTCCTATACGCTCTCATCCTGACGGGAAACAAGACAAAAACGGCTCCCGTGGCCGTCACCAGTTACATCACGTTTGAAGGCATTCGCTGGGGCGAGATTGCGGCGGCGGGCACGATGATCGTGCTGCCGGTGCTCGTGTTCGGCATCGTGATTCAGAAATACCTCATTCAAGGCATGACGATGGGGGGAGTGAAATCATGACGGAGTCTCATTCCCTGCAAGTTTTGAAACCGGGGCAGATGGAAATCCGGCCGCTGGAACGTCCCGCGATCGGCGATCATGAAGTGCTTCTCCGGGTGGCCGCCTGCGGCATCTGCGGCACCGACCGCCATATCTACCACGGCACATTTCCGGCTACGCTCCCCGTGGTCCTCGGACACGAAATCGCCGGATGGGTGGTGGAAACCGGAGATAAGGTCACCAAAGTGAAAACCGGGGATCTCGTCTCCGTCAATCCGAATATCTGGTGCGGCCGCTGCCAGCCCTGCCTGGAGGGACAGGCCCACCTTTGCATGAACATGAAAGCCCTCGGCGTAGATCTCAACGGGGGAATGGCCCACTATTGCGCAGTGCCCGAACAGCTTTTGTACAAAATGAAGCCGGATACGGATCCGCTGAAGGCTTGTTTGGCGGAACCGGTTTCGTGCGTGCTGCACGGCATCGACCGGTTGCGGGCGAGAGCCGGCTGCCGGGCGGCCGTGTTCGGCGGCGGCTTCATCGGACAACTGATGCTGCAAGTCTTGCGTCTTCAAGGAATCAGCGAAATCACGCTGGTCGAACCGGTGGCGTACAAGCGGCAGATTGCTGAGCGGCTCGGTTTTCGAACCATTGATCCCGTACATGAACGGGAGGCTCTGGAACAGTTGTCGGAGCTGGATGTCGCGATCGACTGCGCGGGCGCGGGGGATGTGCTTGCCCAATGCATCCGCATGACGAAAAGAGGCGGCCGCGTGCTGGTCTTTGCGGCCTATCCCCAGGGAAAGGAAGTGCCGATCGAACCGTACGCCGTCTACCGCAAGGAAATCAGCCTGATCGGTTCGTTCACTTATCCGGATACCCAACTGAGGGCGGTACGGATGATCGAATCCGGGCAACTTCTGCTCGATCCCCTGATCACCGCGGTCGATTTGGAACAGGCGATGAGCCTGATCAAGGGTGAGGCGGACTCAACGGTGCTGAAGGGCGTCATCAAATTTGCTTGACAGTCATTTTGATCTACGGAGAGGCGGGGATCATCTTGGCACTGGTTTCATCAACGGCGATGCTCCAGCAGGCGCGGCAACAGGGCTATGCGGTGGGGGCGTTTAACATCCATTTGTTGGACATGATCCAGGCGGTGGTGGAGGCGGCGGAAGAAGCTCGTTCGCCGCTCATCCTTCAGACGACGGCCGGCACCGTGAAACAGTTGGGAGCGGAGACCATTGCAGCCGTTGTCCGCGCCGCGGCGGAACGGGCCGACGTGCCGATTGCGCTGCATCTGGATCACTGCCAGGATTACGGGATGATCCTGCGATGCATGCGCGCCGGATATACATCGGTCATGATCGACCAGTCCATGCACCCGTTTGAGAAAAATGCGGAAATGACGGGGAAGGTCGTTGAAGCGGCCCGTGCGATGGGCGTGAACGTGGAAGCGGAACTGGGGAAGATCGGCGGGGTGGAGGACGACATCGCGGTCGAGGACGAGCGGACGGCCCTGGCGGATCCCGACGAATGTGCCCGGTTCGTGGAGCTGACCGGCGTGGATACACTGGCCCCGGCCATCGGCACGGCTCATGGGATCTACAAGGGCGAGCCCCAAATCGATTTTCAACGTCTGGAAGCCATTGCCGGAAAGGTGCGGGTGCCGCTGGTTTTGCACGGGGGTTCCGGCATTCCGGAAGACCAGATCCGGAGGTGCGTTTCGCTCGGGATGGCGAAGGTCAACATCGCGACGGAATTGAAACAGGCCTTCACGGAGGCCTTGCGGCAATTCTTCCGGGATCATCCGGACGAGCTCGATCCCCGGGCCTACATGTCGGCGGCGAAACAGGCCGTGAAAGATCTGGCGATGGAGAAAATGCGCATGTGCGGTTGCGCGGGCAAGGCGTAACGGGAGGCGCACGGCATCATGACCATACCATATCTGCTGGGCATCGACATTGGAACTTCCGGATGCAAGGTCGGTCTGTTCACGGTGGACGGGGAGCTTCGGTGCCAGGCGTCCCAGGCCTACGAAACGCACTACCCGGAGCCGGGCGGCGTCGAGCAGAACCCGGATGACTGGTGGAACGCGGCAAGCACCCTGATCCGCCGCATCATTCGCGAGACCGGCATCGCGCCGCGGGAAATCAAGGCGGTTGGGGTGGACGGCCAGAGCGGGGCTCTGGTTCCGGTCGATCAACGGGGCCGCCCGCTGATCCGCGCCATGACCTGGCTGGATCGCCGTACGGTGCGTCAATGTGAAGCCTTAATCGGGCAAATCGGGTTCGAGACGCTTTTTTCCGTTTCGGGGAATCCCGTCACGCCGACTTATGTCACCGGCAAGATCCTGTGGCTCAAGGAGCGCAAGCCCGAGGTCTATAAGGAGACCCGGATGATCCTCCAAAGCAACGGCTATATGGTCTATCGGCTGACCGGTCGGCCTTCGCTGGATGTCTCCCAGGGCAACGGCATCCACGCCTTCGACATTGCGGCGTGCAGATGGGACGAGGCTCTCGCCGAACGGATCGGCATCGATCCCCGGGTCCTGCCGCCCATCCATGAGTGTCATGAAGTGGTGGGCGAAGTGACGGCCCGCGCCGCGGAGGAAACCGGTCTTGCGCCGGGAACGCCGGTCGTGGCAGGCGGATTGGATGCGGCCTGCGCCACGCTCGGGGCGGGAGCGCTCCATCCGGGCGAGGTTCAGGAACAGGGCGGGCAAGCTGGCGGCATGAGCATTGTCATGGATTGGCCCATAAAGAACGAACGCCTGATTTTGAGCCGTCATGTGGTGCCGGGCCGATGGATCCTCCAGGGAGGCACTGTCGGAGGAGGAAGCCTGAACTGGCTCAAACGGACATTCGCCGGGAACGAACCGGATTTCTTCAACGCGGTGGAGGAAGAAGCGTCCCGCGTCAAAGCGGGAAGCGACGGCCTGGTGTTTCTGCCGTACATGTCGGGAGAGCGTTCGCCCATCTGGGATCCCGATGCGCGGGGCGTCTTTGTCGGTTTGGACTATTCCAAGACGCGCGGCCACATCGTGCGGGCCATTATGGAAGGATGCGCCCTTGCCCTGCAGCACAATCTGAAAACCGCGGAGCAAAGCGGCGTGTCCATCCGGACGCTTCACTGCGTGGGGGGCGCGGCCAACAGCCGGTTGTGGACCCAGATCAAGGCGGATGTCACCGGCAAACTGATGAAGGTTCCTTCGTCGGATTCGGCCACTACACTCGGAGCGGCGATTCTGGCGGGACTCGGGATCGGGCTTTACCGCGATGCGGAGGAAGCCGTCAGACGAGCGGTCCGGATCCGGCGCGAACACCGCCCGGACGAAGCGAACCATGCATTGTACCGCAAAATCTACGGGATTTATATCGAAACCTATGAACGCCTGAAAGATATGTTTCCTAGGATGGGCTGGTGAGAACCATGAAAGCCGCTGTTTTGCACGGCAAGGATGATTTGCGGATCGAGGACAGGCCGACGCCGCGTCCGAAGGCGGGCGAAGTGCTCGTCAGGGTCAAGGCGACGGGAATCTGCGGTTCGGATTTGCCGCGGGTTTTTGGGGACGCGGCGCATCATTATCCGATTGTGCTTGGACATGAATTCGCCGGCATTGTGGAAGATGTCGGACCGGAAGTGACAAAGGTCAAGCCCGGAGACCGGGTCGCCGGCGTTCCCCTGAAGCCGTGTTTCCGATGCGCGGATTGCCGGAGCGGGCTGTACGCCCAGTGCAGGCATTATTCGTTCATCGGCTCGCGGGAGGACGGCAGCTGGGCGGAGTATGTCGTGATCCCGGAACAAAACGCCCTTCCCGTCGATGACGGCATCAGCTACGAGGAAGCGGCGCTCGTGGAACCGGCATCGGTGGCCCTGCATGCCCTGCAGCTGATCGGTTTTCAGGGCGGAGAGCAGGTCGCGATCCTGGGCGGCGGAAACATTGGCCTGCTTGCCCTGCAATGGGTCAAGATCCTGGGGGCCCGGGACGTGACGGTGTTTGACCTGGATGAAAAACGGTTGGAGACGGCACGGCTGCTTGGCGCCGATCATACGATCAATGCGAGCTGCGAAGACGCGGACGACCGCTGGAAGGAAATTACGGGCGGACGCGGGTACGGGATCGTTTTAGAAACGGCAGGCGCCGTGGAAACGATGCGACAAAGCTTTGACGTCGCGGCCAACAGGGCCCGGGTCTGTTTCATCGGAACGCCCGTTCAACCCCTGAGCTTTGAGCCGAAACTGTTCGAGCTCATCAATCGCAAGGAATTCATGCTGAGAGGATCCTGGATGTCATACAGCGCGCCGTTCCCGGGCAGGGAATGGGAAATGACCCTGCATGTTTTGCGGCAGGGACGCCTGAATGTCCGGGATATCGTTTTCCGCAAGTTTCCGCTGGAGCGTATCCGGGAAGCCTTCGATCTTTACCGGGTTCCCAACAGGGTGAAAGGGAAAGTCATCCTACTGAACGACTGACCGGGATGAAAGATGAACATTGCGGTTTCCCGGAAAAAAATCTATACTAGAGAAAACAAGTGAAACGAAACAAAACAAAACAATTTGAAAGATATTTTTTGACGGGTTGAAGGGAAGCCCCGCATATGGAACGACCAAACGGAAAACGGAAAATGAGAAGCCTGGAAAGGTCCCAATTCATTCTTGACTATCTGAGGCAGCATCGCCATGTCGATGTTTCCTTTCTAAGCGAGAAGCTTCAGGTTTCGGAAGTGACAATCCGCAAGGACCTGGAAAGGCTGGAAAACGAGAATCTGGTCATCCGCAGCCACGGAGGGGCCATGCTGAACGAGAATCTCTTCCTGGAGCCGTCTTTTTTTGAGAAGGAAGACCGGCTGCGGGAAGAAAAATCGGCCATCGCCAAAGTGGCCGCAAGCCTGGTCAAAGACGGGGATGTCATCGCCCTGTCCACCGGCACCACCGTTCATCACATGACCAAATGGATTCGGGATCGCACGAACCTGACCGTGGTGACGAATGCGATCAACATCGCGAAGGAACTGATGGGGCTCGAGGGAATGCAGCTTTTCCTTACGGGCGGCAGCATTCGCCCGAAAACGTTCGCGTTGATCGGCGAAACGGCGGAAAAATCCCTGGACGGCATCTATACCGACTATGTGTTCTTCGGCATCAACGGGTTTTCCATAGAGGAAGGCCTGACCACGCCGAGCATGGAGGAAGCCCGGGTCGTCCGGAAGTTGATCGAGAATGCCAAGCACACCGTCGTTTTGGCCGACCACAGCAAATTCGGTGTGGTCACCTTCTACCGCATCGTGCCCGTTGAAAAGGTGCACACCCTGATCACCGACCGCAAGGCGCCCGAAGAGATCGTCAGCAAGCTTCGCCAAAAGGGCATTGAGGTATTGATCGCCGAATAAAAATCGGGAAGGCGGCGTCGGCCGTCCCAGGCTGTCGACAAACCCCTGTCGGCAGCCTTTTTGATTGCCAACGTAATTCCCAAGGCCATCCTTTCGTTCCGAATTTTAAACTCCGCATGCTATTATGGAAGAATAAGGAGTTGGACTGAAAACCGAAACCGACCCTCCCGGGAGGATTTCCTTTCGCCACCGCGGAAGCGCCCGCACCCGAAGAAACTTAAAAAATAAAAGGACATTCTAAAGTTCGTTGGGTAATCCAATGCGGGAAAAAAAGGTAGTCTGAAAAAAGGGGCTGTTTGATCCGGCACAGAAAAGAAAGCGCTTTATTTATTCCGGCTATTTCTGCCCTGTACCCATCAAGCTTTTTCGGGAGGGGACGTGCAAAGATGTCACGCAAATGGCAGAGGTGGATGGTGTTGCTCTTGGCTGCATTTCTGATCGTTCCAGGATGGTCCGTGTCGGCGGAAACGAAAGCGTCCGTCGACATTCCGGTCATGCTCTACCACATTGTCAAGGAAACGCCGACGAACGAGTGGAACGACGTCAGCATCGACGATTTTCGCAAGCAGATGAAGTATCTGTACGACCACGGCTACACCACCCTGTCTTCGGAAGAGTACGTGGCCATCATGGAAGGCCGGATGGAAGCGCCGGAAAAACCGATTTTGCTCACCTTCGATGACGCGACGCCGGATTTCCTGACGGAAGTGATTCCGGTGCTGGACCAGTACGGCATGAAAGCCGTCCTGTTTGTCATCACGGACTGGATCGGCGGCGGCTACAGCATGACGGAAGAGCAGCTCCGCGAAGTGGCCAGGCATCCCAACGTGAGCATCGAAAACCATTCGGCCGAACACAACCAGGCGATGTGGCAGACGAACCAGGCGGAACTTCTGACCAAGGAGGCCGCCTCGGCCAGCATCGCGAAAGCGAACGCGTACATCAAGGCCCTTACCGGCAAAGATCCCGTGCTGTTTGCCTATCCGTACGGCGGATACAACGAAGCCGCCAAGGAAGCGTTGCGGGAAAACGGCATCAAGTACGCCTTCAAGGTCGGTTATCCGAACGGCAATGACAACTATGAACTGGGCCGTCACTACATCACCTTCCAGTTCGTGACCTCGCTGGCGCAATATGCCGAAATGATCGGCGGCGAACCGCCGGACGAAGCGGAGGATGCCGTTATTGTCTATCATGAAACGTTTGCCGGCGGACAGGGACAAACCGTGCAGGCCGGCGGTCCGTCCATCCGGCAGGTGACGGGCAAGGTGTTCGCCGGCAACAGAGACGGCGCGGCGCTGTATATCTCCAACCGGCAAAACAACTGGGACGGCATCGACATCCCCTTCGACGCAGCCGGTCTCGAAAACGGCAAAACGTACACCATCACGGTGCGCGGCTATGTGGACGAAGACGCGGACATCCCCGCCGGCGCGCAAGCCTGGCTGCAGAACGTGGACAGTTACGGCTGGATCGCGGGCGCGGATTTCGTCGCCGGCCAGCCCTTCACGTTGACGGGCCAATATACGGTCGATACCGGCCAAGACCGGGCGATTCGCGTGCAATCCAGCGAAGAGGGCAAGACGGTGCCGTTCTACATCGGGGACATCGTCATCACGGCGACGGGGGCTGTCGGCGGAGCAGCCGAAGAGCGGGTCCGGGATTCCGCGCCGCCCTTCGAAACCGTAACCTTTGAGGACGGGACGGCCGGCGGTTTCGAAGCCCGCGGCGGCGTTGAAAAATTGACGGTTACGGATGAGGCGAACCATACCGAAGGCGGCAGATACGCCCTCAAGGTGGAAGGCCGCCAGCAAAATTGGCAAGGCCCTTCGCTGCGCGTGGAGAAATACATCGACGTGGGCAAAGAGTACAACATCACCGCCTGGGTGAAACTGATCTCGCCCGCGACGGCGGAAATCCAACTGTCCACGCAAATCGGCAATTCCAGCCCGAGCTACCAGAACATCACCAGAAAAAGGGTTTCCACGGTCGACGGCTGGGTCAAGCTGGAAGGCGCCTACCGCTACACGAGCGTCGGCGACGAATTCGTCACGATCTATGTGGAAACGACCGACATTCCCGAAGCGTCCTTCTATATCGACGACATCAGCTTTGTCGCGACGGACTCCGGTTCCGTGGAAATCGAAAAGGACCTCACGCCGATCAAAGACGTGTACAAGGACGACTTCCTGATCGGCAACGCGGTGTCCGCGGCGGACTTTGATGGCGTCCGGCTGGAGCTGCTCAAAAAGCACTTCAACGTCGTCACCGCCGAGAACGCCATGAAGCCGGAATACGTTTACAACGCCGACCGGGAGTTCGATTTCACCGCCCAGGATGCCCTTGTCGAACGAGCGATCGCCGAAGGGTTTGTCATCGTCGGACATACGCTCGTCTGGCACCAGCAATCGCCGGAATGGCTGTGGCAACACGAGGACGGCACGCCGCTTTCCAAAGAAGAGGCGCTGCAAAACCTGCGCCGCCACATCAAGGAAACGGTGCGGCACTTCGGCGAGAAATTCGGCGACAAGATCATCTCCTGGGATGTGGTCAACGAAGCCATCAACGACGGTCCGGCGAACCCTGAGGATTGGCGGGGTTCCCTGCGGCAAACCGGCTGGTACAAAGCCATCGGTCCCGAGTACATCGAAGAGGCGTTCCGGGCCGCCAAGGAAGTCATCAAGGAGCTGGGCCTGAACACCAAGCTGTACTACAACGATTACAACGATGACAACCAGAGCAAGGCCACGGCCATCTATCACATGGTCAAGGAACTCAACGAAAAATATGCCGCCGCGCACAACGGCGAAAAGCTGATCGACGGCATTGGCATGCAGGGCCACTACAACCTGAGCACCAACCCGAAGAACGTGGAGCTGTCCATCGAACGCTTCGCGTCCCTGGGCGTCGAAATCAGCATTACGGAGCTGGACATTCCCGACAACCGGGACGGCCAGTTCACCGAAGAGGAAGCGATCGCCCAAGGGGTGCTGTACGCCGATTTGTTCAAGATTTTCAAAGCCCACAAAGACAGCATTGCGCGGGTCACGTTCTGGGGCCTGAACGACGCTTCCAGCTGGCGGGCCGACGGGTATCCGCTCCCGTTCGACCGCAACCTGAAGGCCAAGCCGGCTTACCATGCCATCATCGATCCGGAAAGCTTCCTCGCGGAGCATCAGCGGGTGAAACCGGAACCGCGGCGTTCCTACGCCAACTACGGCACTCCCGTCATCGACGGCGAGGAAGACGACGTGTGGTCCAAGTCGCCCGTGCTGCCCATCGACCAGTTCCAGACGGCCTGGCACGGCGCCAGCGGCACCGCCAAGGTGCTCTGGGATGAAAACAATTTGTATGTTTTGGTCCGCGTGACGGACGACGAACTGGATCGGACCTCCGCCAACCCCTGGGAGCAGGATTCCATCGAAGTGTTCCTGGACGAAGACAACGCGAAGGCGACGTACTATCAGCCGGACGACGGCCAGTACAGGGTGAGCTATGCGAATGAAGCCACCTTCAATCCCGCCGGCATCGAAGAAGGGTTCGCATCCGCCGTGCGGGTGGACGGCACGAGCTATGTGGTGGAAATGAAGATTCCGTTCAAGACGATCCGGCCGACCGCCGGCACCCGCATCGGCTTCGACGTGCAGATCAACGACGGCCGTTCCGGCAGCAGGGAGAGCATCGCCATCTGGAACGACCTGACCGGCTCCGGCTGGCAGGATCCGTCGGTATTCGGCGAACTCATGCTGATCGACGGCCCTGTCCCGACCGCCGATCTTGTGCCGCAAGCACACTGGGCGAAGACGGCGTTTGACCTGCTGTACGCCCTGGGCCTGATCGATGGAAAGAAGATCGAGCCGTCGGCGCCGGTCGGCAAGGAGGAATTCGCTTCCCTGATCGCCCGCGCCCTGGGAATCGAGGACGACGGCGCGCTGGCCGACGGCGTGCCGGAAACGGCGGACGGTTTCCTCAGCCGCGAAGGCATGATGGTCATGGTGGACCGGGCGCTGGAAGCGGCCGGAAAAAACGTGAATGCGCAGGCATCCCTCGCCGCCTTCTCCGACGCTGACGCCGTATCGGCCGAAGCGAAGGCCAGCGCGGCCAGACTCGTCGCCGCCGGCGTCATCCGCGGCACGAACGGCTATCTGGCGCCGCAGGAGCCGCTGACCAAGGCGCAGGCCGTCATGGTCGCGTTCCGGCTGCTGTGGAAATGAGCGCGAGACAATCGGATCAAAAAAAGAAGCAGGCCCTGCGTTCCCCGCGGGCCTGTTTCGGTTCGTTTTCCGGATGCCGCCGTTTTCCGGCGGCATCCGGGGTGTCCCGGGTTCATCGTCAGGCTTGCGTGATGCGAAAAATCAGAAGGAGGGAGAAAGATCATGCCGGTCATCAGGGTTGGCGAGACGCCGAGAACGGCCGACGGGGGCCGGCTCCGCCTGAATCTTGCGCTGACCAAAAACGAAGTCACGCTGGTGGAGATCGTTCCCGTCCGGGGCGAAACGGCGACGTACATCGGGCTGGATGACCGCAAGATTCCTTCCTACGGATGATCGGACCGCCAGCCTTCGGGGTTCTCCCGCTGTTCCGCCAGAAGGTTCTGGAACGCGACGGAACCGGCCAGTTGCTCCAGGCTCGTGCCGGTGGCGGCCAGCCGGCCTTCCTCGACCACCAGGATCAGATCCGCGTTTTCCACCGTCGACAACCGGTGGGCGATCAGGATGGTCGTTTTGCCTTGCCGGCGGGCGTCGAGCTGCTTCATCAGCTGCCGTTCCGTTTCCAGGTCGAGCGCCGACGTGGCTTCGTCCAGCACCAGGATTTCCGGATCCCCGATGATGGCCCGGGCGACGGCGATGCGCTGCCGCTGGCCGCCGGACAGCTTGATGCCCCGTTCGCCGATCACGGTGTCGTATCCGTCCGGCAGGCTCAGGATGAAATCGTGAATCTGCGCGATTTTGCAGGCCTCCGCCATATCTTCTTCCGTCAGCCCGGGGCGGCCGAGCAGGATGTTTGTCCGGATCGTGTCCGGCAGGAGATAGGGATCCTGGAACACCACCGCCGTCCGGCCGCTCCAGTCCTCCCGGGAAATGCCGCGGAGCGGCCCGCCGTTCACCAGAATTTCCCCTTCATCGGGATCGTAAAAACGGGCCAGCAGCTGGGCGATCGTCGATTTGCCGCCGCCGCTCTTGCCGATGATGGCGATCTTGCGTCCTCCCGGCAATTCCGCGGAAAATTCCCGCAGCACCGGCGGCAGGCCCGGCTCGTAGCGGAAGGCGACGCGTTCGAAACGGATCGACGACACCGGTCCGGTCAGCCGTTCGTCCGCTTCCGGCTCTTTCTCCATGTCCACGACGGATTGCATCCGGTCATGGTGGGCCAGGTTGCCGGCCACCATCGTCATCGCCTGGAAGAAGCGGAAGAACGAATCGGACAGGAGGGACGAAAACTGGAAGACGACGACAAACGTGCCGACCGACATCGTCCCCCGCATCATTTCATAACCGCCGTATACCAGCACGGCGGCGCCGACGCCCCATTTCAGGGGATCGGTCCAGCGCAGTTGCCGGTTTTCCAGCTTCCCGTGGCGGACGGCTTCCCGGAAAAACCGGTTGAAGGCCTCGTCAAACCGCTCCTCTTCCCATTTCAGGCGATGGTAGGCGATGATTTCCCGCGTCGCCGACACGCCTTCCTCGATCTGAACCAGCAGTTCGGAACGCCTTTTCGACACCTCGTGGTTGGAGGCCCGCAGCCTGGACATGAAATACCAGGTGACGGCCAGATACAGGAGGCAGAGGACGACCACCAGAACGAGCAGCACCGGACTGGCCCAGGCGAGCACGCCGATCAGCACGAGGGCGTTGAACAGCTCCTGAAAAGCCCGCGGGCTCTGCCAGCCGACGAAACTGGACCCGAAGAACAGGTCGCTCGTCATGATATGGACCAGTTGGCCGTAACGCTCACGGGCGAAGGCGGCGACTTTCGTCCGCTCCAGGGATCGCAGCATCCGGCCGAGCAGGACGCCGGCGACCGTGAATTCTCCGGTGACCTGGTAGGTTCTCGTCAACACGAACATGATCGCATGGACCGTCCCGGCGGCCGCGAAGACGGCGACGACGGAGGGAACCCGATCATAGTTGCCCGCATAAAACACATCGTCGATCACAATTTTCTGCACGAAAATGAGGGCGTTGCTGGAAAGGGACTCCAGCATCAAAAAGAGCAGGGCCGCAAAATACGTCCGCCGCGCTTCCCAGATCAGGCGGGCAAAGTACCGGATCCCAATCATGCGCTTTCCGCTCCCTGTTCAAGCTCATAAAGCAGCCCGCGGCGGGCGATCAGCTCGTCGTAGGAACCGATTTCGGCGATCTGCCCGTCCTTGACGAACACGATGCGGTCGAAATGCTTCACGGTCGACAGCCGGTGGGCGATGGCGATGACCGTCCGGCCCGCCAGCACGTTGTCCAGCGCGCGCTGGACTTCCCATTCGCTCTTGTTGTCGAGGGCGCTCGTCGCTTCGTCGAGCAGGACGACGGCCGGCTGCTTGATGATCATGCGGGCGATCGAAATGCGCTGGCGCTGCCCGCCGGAGAGCTTGATGCCCCGTTCGCCGACGATCGTGTCGTAACCGTCCGGCAATTCCATGATGAAATCATGGGCGTAGGCCGCCCTGGACGCTTCGATGATTTCTTCGTCGGTGGCGTCGGGTTTGCCGAACCGGATGTTTTCCCTGACGGACGAACCGAACAGATAGGTTTCCTGAAAGACGTACCCGATGGCGTCGCGCAGGTCGGCCAGCGCCAGGCTGCGGATCGGGACGCCGTCCAGGCGAATCTCGCCTTCGTCCGGATCGTAGAAACGCCCGATCAGCTTCATCAGGGTCGTTTTGCCGCTGCCGCTGAAGCCGACGAAAGCCACTTTCTCGCCCGGGCGGATGTCCAGGGAGAAGTTCCGGATGACGCCCGGCCGGTCCCGGTAGCCGAAACTGACGTTGTCGAACGTGATCCGCCCTTCCACTTTTTCCAGCCGGACGGGGTGTTCCGGTTCCCGGATGCGGATCTCCCGATGCATGAACCGGTAGAGCGGTTCCGTCTGGTGAAGGACGAGCCGCTGTTCCATGAACAGGGTCACGAGCAGGGTCAGGCGGAACATGGCGTTCAAATAGAGCAGCATGAAAGCCGCGAAGCCGCCGACCGTCATCATTTCGCGGCGGACGAGATAGACGCCGATCAGGATCATGGCGGCCGCGCCCGCATAATAGGTCAGCCTGCGGAAACTTCCCCTGGCGGAGCTGTAGGCGGCGCCGGCCCGGTACATGTCGGCCCAGTGCCTGTGCGCGTTCCGCACCAGCCGGTGAAACCAATCTTGCGCGCCGAACGCCCGGAATTCCCGGAATCCGGAGACGGCTTCGAACACCTTCTGGTTGAAGGCGACCCGTCCTTCTCCGGACAACCGGCCGAAATGGGCGGCTTTTCGCTCAAAATAGGGGCCAAACAAATAATAGGCCGCGAAAGAGGGGAGGATGACCAGACTCATCCATCCGCTGATGCCGGCCATGATCCCGACGGAAACGGCGACAAAAAAGAAATTTTCCAGAATTTCCGGCAGGTACTGGCGGTATATTTTGCTGACATTCGTCACTTCCGTGTTGAACATGGCCAGCGTCTCGCCGGCGGGCTGGCGTTCGTAATGTTCGAATCCGAGCCTGCGGAGGTGCAGGAAGAGGGTTTTGACGATATCCCTGGACGCCAGCTCGCCGACGGACAGTTGGAGCATGTTGCGGACGTTTTTGGCCGCGAGCATGACGACGTGGATCAGGACAAGGACGGCGAGGAGCGTCCAGAAAAGCCCGATGTCTTTTTGCGGAATGACGTGGTCGATGATGTGCTGGATCACCTTCGGCGTCAGCGTTTCGCCGGTGACCGACAGCAGGCTGAAGATCACCAGAAGGACAATTTTCCCTTTGTGCGGTTTCAGAAACGACAGCGCCCAAAAATAAGACTTTCTGGACATCCGCAAGGCTTCATCCTGGATTGCCCGATTCATGTTCATACTCCCCGGGAACGTATCATGTTTTTTAATCACGAAGTATAGCACAAGAAAAGATGGGTGTATATAGCAAAAATACCGTCATCCATTCGGATCAGGGACAAAATGGCTGCCGAGCGGTTGTGAATCATGCTGACATTTTCTTGGAACAGTTGCACCCTGAAATTATCAGCGCAACAAGATCAGGGACAAATTGGTTGTCCGCGGGGAATGGCGTGTGTTATTATATCTCTCAAACGCCGGCGCATATATCGCCAATGCGCCGGACGAATTGCCGCTTTGGGAGAAACGTTACGCGTATGTTCCGACCGGAGGGGTGTTCATGCGGGAAGACTTGGAAGAAAAAACACTTCAGTCGTGGCTGGAACAGTTGAAAAGCCAATGGCCGGACCGGATCCGCGATTTGCCCGAACGGCTCGTCTTGGCGGAAAGGGCTTTGCCGGAAGCGGCCCGATACACGGCGGACAAGGGATGGCGTCGGGTGTTGGTGGTGGCCGATACCAATACATACGAAGCCGCGGGAAAGACTCTGGTCCGGGAATTGGAAGGCGCCGGGGTATCGGCTCCCGTCACCCTTGTGGAACCGAACCCCGAGGGAGACGTGGTGGCGGACGAGGCGTCGATTGTACAGGTGCTGCTTGACGTTCAGCGGCACGCCGTGGAAGCGCTTGCGGCCGTCGGTGCGGGCACGCTGCACGACATTGTCCGGTACGCGGCGTTCACGGCGGGAAAACCTTTTCTGTCCGTGCCGACGGCGCCGTCGGTGGACGGCTTTACCTCCAAAGGCGCGCCCCTTCTTATCCGCGGCATGAAAATTACGGTGCCTGCCGTCGGTCCCGTTGCCATGTTTGCCGATACCGGCGTGCTTCTGAAGGCGCCGAAACGGCTTGTGTCGGCCGGATTCGGCGACATGCTGGGCAAGGCGACGGCGCTGTTCGACTGGCGAATCGGGCGGTTGGCCGCCGGGGAACCGTATGACGTCCAAGTGGCGGACATCACGCAACGGGCGCTGGACCAATGCGTTCGCCTGGCGGACGACGTCGGACGCGGCACGGAAAAAAGCCTTCTCGTCCTCATGCGGTCGCTCATCGAATCGGGCGTCGCCATGCTGCTGTTCGGCCAATCCCATCCCGCATCCGGCGCCGAACACCACTTGTCCCATTATTGGGAAATAGAATTTCATCGGCGCGGTCGCCGACAGCTTCTGCACGGTTCCAAGGTCGGCGTCGCCTGCGGACTGATCGCGGACCTTTATCACGACCTCGGGCGGGAACAGCCGGATTTGGCTTCACTGCTGGCAGGAGTGCCGACGGGGGAATCCATCCGCCGCATGCTCTCCGCGGCGGGCGCGCCCGTGACGCCGGAGGAACTCGGCATCGAGGAAGACCTGGTCCAACGCGGCCTCGCGGAAGCCCATAAGCTGCGTCCAAACCGAACGACGTTGCTTCGGCTCCGCAACGAGGGGCGGCTGGACCGCCTGCGGCTTGCGGACAACGACCCGGCATAGCCGAACCGTTCCGGCGCCTTTCCAATCCATAGAACAGCCAAGAGGGATCTTTCGGCGAGAAAACGGATACCAGTCGGCAATGACGATCCATGCGCCGATGGCAAAGACGCTTTTGACGAATTCCGTGACGCAGCGCTGCGTCACGGTTTTTTTGTGACCATTTTGGACACCGATTTCTGCCGGATTTTTGGTTATTTCAGCTTCCGCCACAGGGTGCTCCGGCTGATGCCGAGGCGTTTGGCGGCTTTGCTGTAGTTGTGGTTTTCCAGAGCCAGCACGTATTCGATGATGTCCCGGTTGATTTCCTCCAGGGTTTTGTTCAGATCGATGACGCCGGAGTCCGAAACCGCCGGGGCGGCCTGCTCGTTGATCAGCACGCTTTCCACTTCTTCGGCGCTGATGTAGTAATCGTGCGTAAGGATGATCAAAGCTTCCATCACTTTTTTGAACTGGTCGATGTTATGGGGCCAATGGAATTGCCGCAGCCGTTCCAGCGCATCGGGATGCAGGCCCAGCACCTGTTTGCCGTATTTCGGGTTCAGTTCGCTCAGGAAAAGGCTGGCCAGGCTCGGGATGTCTTCCTTCCGCTGGTTCAGATTCGGGACCGCGAGCGGCAGCGCGGCCAATTCCGTCCGGATGAATTGCAGCAGGCCGTTTCTGTCGGAAGCCTCCGGACCGCCGGCGCAGGTAAAGATGAACCGGTTCCGCTTGTGGACCTGTGTCTGGGACAGGTAGGTTTCCAGCAGGCGCCGGCTTTTTTCGTTCAGGAAATGGAGGTTCCGGACGTAGATCGTCAGCCGTTCCTCCAGGAGCGACGAATGGTCCGATTCGAACAGCGACGTCCATTTCGCTTCGGTCATGTACCTGCAGTCGATCAGGACCATCGGGTTGTTTCGCAGCGGGCTGTTCTGGTAGATGGCGTGGGCCAGCATGTTTTTGCCGGTGCCCTTGTCCCCGCAAATGAGAATCGGCGCCCGGGTCTCGGAATAGGCCTTGGCCAGGTCGATGACGCGCCGGAAGTCGGGGCTGGCGGTGGGGAACGCCTCGAATTTCACCTGCGGCGAATCCCCCGCGTTTTTGAAGACGACGGCCTTGTCGCCGGCGTGGAAAACCGGCGGCTTGACCCGCAAATAGAAAGTCGGGTGGACTTCCTCCCCGAAAACGAGCCGTTTCCCCTCAATGACGTATTGCGTATCCCCGATCGTTTTGACGACCCTGAGCTGTCCTTCGCTTTCCAGCGTACCCGCCAGTCCTTGCAGCGTCCTGATCACGCCGCGGCGCCTTTCCGGATCGTCCTCCAGGTTCGTATAGGCCACATCGCCGTCCGCGCCGAAGGACACCACCGTCACGTTCAGCGGGTCGTGGATCCGGCGAATGAAGGCCTGCTTGTTGCGGCTTTCCCTCACATAGCCGTGCACTTTCACCGCTTCCGCCAGCGCGTTGCGCACGCTTTCAACGCCGCTGGTCACCAGGATGGTGTTCAGGCCGAAACGCTTGGCGTGCTTGGTCGTGATGACGTCGCCGACGATCAGGCCGACGCCCGTTTCCTTGAGTTCGTTCAGGCAGTCGTTAATCTCGGAGATGTCGGTGATCGTTCGGATGCGCAAATGGTCGTTGTTCAGTTCGTTGATCAGAAGGGCCTGCTCGGTGATGCTCCGGAACCCGACAATGGCGAACTTCCCGGAATAGTTGAGCGCCAGCTTGATGGTCCGCATCATGTCCAGAATGGAGATCCCGATGTCGATGACGGGAAGATCCGTGACACTCCGGATCAAATCCGCGGTGCCGGCCCGGGAAATGATCACGTCGTAGCGGGACAGGTCTTCGTTTTTGACCAGATCCACGCCTTCCAGCATATCGCCGATCCGCGTCGTGACTTCCACGTCGTCCCGTTCCTTTGAATATGTCCGAAAGAGGTGCTCGAGGCCGTCGTAGGGGGCGACCACGAGAATCCGGACTTTCGTTTTCATCGGCGAACACCTTTCTATGTTAAATCGAGAATCATTATAGCATAGTTCTTTCAATTTCAGATAGAAACGTTTCAATATGAAACAATAAACATTTGAATTTTTATTGAAATCGAATGGTATCGTGTTAAAATGAAAACGCCTGCACGAGGATTAGGAGGGGAGATGTTCAAATTGAAAACAGCCGTTGTGGTTCAACCACACCAGGTGGAAATCCGGGAGGTGGAGATTCCGAAGATCAAGCCGAACGAAGTGCTGATCAAAGTCAAAACGGCAGGCGTCTGCGGCTCCGATTTGCACCTGTTTCACGGCACGCACGCGTTCCGGAAGCCTCCGGCGATTCTTGGGCATGAAATCGCGGGTGAAATCGTGGAGGTCGGCGCGGAAGTCACAAAATTCCGCACGGGCGACCGGGTCACGGTGGAACCGCACATCGGATGCGGAACGTGCGAGTATTGCGGGAAGGGCCTGATCAACCTGTGCACGGACAAAATCGTGCCCGGCACGCCAAAGTGGATCGGCACTTTCAGCGAATACTTCAACGCGCCCGAACACACGGTCTACAAGCTGGCGGACCATGTGCCCTATGAAATCGGCACGCTGATCGAGCCGCTGGCGGTGGGCATCCACACGATCAGCCGCATTTCCGTGCCGGAGAAGGAAACCATCGCGATTCTGGGTTCCGGAACCATCGGGCTTCTGACGCTGGTAGCCGCCAGGGAAGCCGGGTACAAATCCATCATCTGCACGGACACGCAGCCGTTCAATCTGGAAATGGCCCGGAAACTCGGCGCCGCGCTGACGTTGAATCCGCTTGTGGACGATGTCACCGCCGCCGTCCGCGATTTCACGAACGGCAAGGGTGTAGACGTGGCCATCGTTGCCGCAGGAGCCCCGAACATCGTGGACCAGGCGGCTTCGATCACGAAACGCCGGGGCGAAGTCGGCATCGTCGCCATGATCACGGAACGGATTCCCGTCAACACATATCAGTTCGTCTTCAACGAAATTAACCTGTTCGGCGCCATGACCTACGAAACCCGGGACTTCGCCAAGGCGGCCGAACTCGTGAACGGCGGCCTGGATCTTAGCGAGTTCATCACCCAGCGGCTGCCGCTGGAACGGGCGCAGGAAGCCCTGGACGTCCTGAGCCGGAAGACGGAAAACGTCGTGAAGGTGCTTGTGGATATCGGCTGACCCGAATATGCACAATAGAGAGACAGATGGGCCGGGAGAAAAAACGTCAACAAGAGAAATAACAGACAGCATGCAGGCATTGAAAAATTCCAAGGGGTGGACTAAAACATGCAAATGAAAAAGGTGCTGGGCATCATCCTTTCCATCGTGCTCGTCGCGGTGCTGACGGCTTGCGGCGGCGGTAGCGGCAGCGGTTCCGGATCCGGCGGCCAGTCCACGCCGGGAACGGGTTCGGGGAAGGGGTCCGGTTCCTCCGGCGGCGGAAGCGCTCCGAAGGTTACCCTGAAACTGGGCCATATCCAGTCCGAATCCGACCTGTGGCATCTGGGCGCCCTGAAGTTCAAGGAAGAAGTCGAACGGCTGTCCAACGGGACCATGACCGTGGATATCTTTCCGAATTCCACCCTGGGCGGCGACCGCGACATGGTGGAAGGCATGCAAATCGGAACCGTCGACTTCGCGCTTGTGGCGGGCGTGCTGGGGAACTTCGAACCGTCCATCCAGCTGCTCGAACTGCCGTACCTGTTCGACAATGAGGAACAGTACAAGAGCGTCATCTACAGCGAGGTCGGCGATGAAATCCGCGACCGCGTGCTGGAAGCGGCCGGCGTGCGGATCCTCAACTGGTGGGACCGGGGCCCGCGGCACGTGACGAGCAACAAGCCGATCAACACCCTTGAAGACCTCAAGGGCCTCAAGATCCGGCTGCCCGAAATCAAGGCGATGGAAGTCACCTGGCGGGCGATGGGCGCTTCCCCGGTCACGATGGCCTGGAGCGAAGTGTACACCAGCCTGGAGCAAAACGTCATTGAAGCGCAGGAAAACCCGATTCCGTTCATTTACGGCGGCCGCATCCACGAAGTGCAGAAGTATCTCGCGCTGACGGCCCACAAGTACGAATACGTGACGCTGTCCATGAGCGAACTGGCCTGGTCCAAGCTGAACGACGAACAGCGCGACATTATCGTGCAGGCGGCCCAGGCGGCGACGGAATACGAAAATCAGCTGGTCGTCGAGCAAACGGACGAAATCCTGGAAACCATGAAGAGCGAAGGACTCCAGGTGACGGAACCCAACATCGCGGAGTTCGCCGCGGCGGCCCGGACGGCGCACGAAGAATTCGCCAAGACGGTCGACATCGATCTGTACAACAAGATCATCGCCAAAATCCGTTGACCGGCAGACGGGGGGAGCGAAGCGGGAAGCGGCGGCCGCTTCTCTTCGCTTCCCTTCTTTTCATGGATGCCAGAAGGGAAGATTGAAATGGCGAAGCTGGAACACGTTATCGTGAAGTTGCTGTATTATGTTTGCGCGTTGCTGATGCTGGTCATGGTCTCGGTGGTGACCGCCCAGGTCGTCTCCCGCTATGTGTTTGGAAATCCGTTCACCTGGACGGAAGAGCTGGCCCGGTACGTGTTCGTCTGGATGTCGATGCTGGGCACGGCGGTCGGGGTGAAGTACGGGGCGCACATCGCCCTGGACCTGCTGGAGAAAAAACTCCGCGGCCTCGCCCGGCAAATCCTGATCGCGGTGAATCAGCTGCTCATCCTCGCGCTCGGAGGCTTCCTGGCGTACAGCGGATTCAAGCTCATGCAGATCGGCGCCCGGCAAACGAGCCCGACCCTGTCGCTGCCCATGGAATGGGTGTACGTCGTTATTCCGGTATCCGGCCTCTTGATCATTTTCTTCGTGATTACCGGCACGGCGGGCAAGCTGAAACGGCAGGGGGGTGAACATTGATGGCCGGTATCCTGTTTGCCGCGTTCGTCGTTTTTCTCGTTTTGGGGATTCCGATCGGCTTTGTCCTGGCCCTGTCGTCCGTCGCGGCCATCTTCTATGCGGATTATCCGCTGACCGTTCTCAGCCAGCGCTTTTTCGCATCCCTGGACTCGTTTCCCTATATGGCGATTCCACTCTTCATGCTGGCGGGCTCCATCATGGCCCATGGCGGCATTACGAGGCGGATCATCGACTTCGCCCTTTCGCTGGTCGGCAGCATCCGCGGGGCGTTGGCGCATGTGGTGGCCGTGAGCGGGGTCATGCTGGGCGGCATCTCCGGTTCCGGCGTGGCCGACGCGGCGGCCCTTGGTTCAATTATGGTGCCCGAAATGAAACGGCGAAATTACGATACCGGGTTTTCCGCCGCCCTGGTGGCCGCCTCCGGCAGCATCGGGCTGATCATTCCGCCGAGCATCGCGCTCATTATTTACGGGGTCACGACAAACACGTCCATCGGCGACCTGTTCCTGGCCGGCATCATTCCCGGCGTGGCGATCGGGCTGTTGTTTCTGGTGTACTCGTACTTTGTGGCGAAAAAACGCAACTACCCTGTGGAATCCGATTTCAGCTGGGCCAACGTGTGGATCACGTTCCGAAAAGCCGCTCTGGCCCTGCTCATGCCCGTCATCATCATCGTCGGCATCCGCGGCGGCATGTTCACGGCCACGGAAGGCGGGGCTATCATCGCCGTCTACGCCTTTATCATCAGCATGTTCGTCTACCGGGAAATCAAGATCAAGGATCTGCCGAAAATCTTTTTTGACGCGGCGCTCAGCACGGCGGTCATCTCCCTGATCATCGGGGCGACGTCGCTGTTCGGTTGGCTGCTCACCAGCGAGCAGATCCCGCAGAAGGCGGCGAATTTCCTGCTCGGCCTCACCGACGACAGGATTTTGCTGCTGCTGTTGATCAACGTTATCCTGCTCGTCACCGGCATGTTCATCGACAGCGGTCCCGCCATTCTGCTGCTGACGCCGATCCTGGCGCCCGTGGCCATCAGCCTCGACGTCAACATGGTCCAGTTCGGCCTGATCATGGTCATCAATCTGACCATCGGGCTGCTGACGCCGCCTGTCGGTACGGCCATGTACGTGGCGAGCAACATCTCCGGCGTGCCGATTCCGCAGCTGACCCGGAAACTGGTGCCGTTCTGGCTGATCATGCTCTTCGTGCTGCTCCTTGTCACCTATATTCCGGAAATCACCACCTTCGTGATCGGATGAACAAGGATCAAACGACGGGTGAAAGGGGATCGTGATGGGAAACATTCTGCTCGGCGTCGTCGCGGACGATTTCACCGGAGCGAGCGACGCCGCTTCTTTTCTGGTGAAGGAAGGCATCAAGACGATTCTGTACAACGGCGTGCCCGACAAGCCGCCCGGCGTCGAAGGGGAGGACCTGGCCGTCGTCATCGCGCTGAAGACGCGGACCGAGCGGAAGGATCTGGCCGTGTCCCTGTCGATGGAAGCGTTCCGGTGGCTGAAGGACAACGGCGCACGCCAGCTGTACAGCAAATACTGTTCCACCTTCGATTCGACGCCGGAAGGGAACATCGGGCCGATCATCGACGCGGTGCTGGAAACGTTCGGCTATCCATACACGATCGTGGCTCCGGCTCTTCCCGTGAACGGCCGCGTCGTCAAAGACGGGCACCTGCTGGTGAACGGCGTGCCGTTGCACCATACGCACATGAAGGACCATCCGCTCACGCCGATGTGGGATTCGGACCTGGCCGAACTTCTGCGGCCGCAGGGGAAGTATCCGAGCCTGAAAATTCCCCATGACAAACTCGCGCTCGACAAAGCGGAAATTTTGCGGATCGTGGAGGATTTCGGACGCGGCAAGGCGCATTTCTACGTCATTCCGGACTATTGCGACGATGCGCACGCCGGAAAAATTGTGGAAGTCTTCGGAGACATCCCGTTTCTCACCGGCGGTTCCGGCCTGATGACCGGGCTTGGCCGCAAATACCGCGCCGACGGGTCCGCTCCGGCCGACATCGTCGCCAGCGGCACCGACGGCAAAGCGCTCATTCTGGCCGGCAGCTGTTCGGTGGCCACGCTCCGGCAGATTGAAACGTTCCAGGCCGCCGGAGGGAAATCGATCAAGATGGACCCGATCCGGCTCGCGGACGGGACCCAAACGAAGGAAGAAATCTGGCGCCAGATCGATGCGTCGGACGGGGAAGCCGTACTGGTGTACAGTTCCGACCGGCCGGAACAGGTGCGCCAAGCCCAGCAGGCCGTCGAAAACGCCGCCCACATGCTGGAACAGGCGATGGCCTGGCTGGCCCGGATGGCGGAGCGGCATGGCCGCCACCGCATCATCGTGGCGGGCGGCGAGACGTCCGGCGCCGTCACGCAGGCGCTCGGCTACAACGCCTATCTTGTCGGACAGAGCATCGCGCCGGGCGTGCCGGTCATGGTGCCCATGGAAAACCGCCGGTTGCGCCTTGTGCTCAAGTCGGGCAATTTTGGGCAAGAAGACTTTTTCCTCAGGGCCATCGACATGACGAGGGGCGATACGCGATGAACGGCTCGGAGCGGTTGCAGGGGCAACAATCAGGGAAACCCGGGGTATCCGGGCAGCATGACGACCCGGTCCTGGAGCGGAAATTCCAGGATGCCATCTGGGTCGGCAAGGCGCTGTTCGACCGAAACAAGGTGAGCGGCTCGTCGGCCAACATGAGTTTTCTCCATGAAGGCAAAGTGTACATCACCGGCAGCGGTACCTGTTTCGGCCGGCTGACGAAAGAGGAATTTGCGGTGACGACTCCGGACGGGGAACATCTGGCGGGCATCAAGCCGAGCAAGGAGCTCCCGCTTCATCTGGCGCTGTACCGAAACAAGCCGGACGTCCGGGCCGTTATCCACACGCACAGTTTCTATTCAACGCTGTGGTCCTGTCTTCGGCACGAAAACGAACGGGATATCATGCCCGAGTTTACCCCGTATTTGCGGATGCGGATCGGCGCCATCGGGCTGATTCCGTACGGAAAACCGGGTTCGCAGACGCTGTTCCGGTACTTTGAGGAACGCGTCTTGGACAGCGACGGCTACATCCTGCAAAATCACGGTCCGGTAGTGGGGGGCCAGGATTTGTTGGATGCCTTTTATAACCTTGAGGAGCTGGAGGAAAGCGCCCGGATCGCCTGGGAATTGCGGAACGAGAAAAACGCGAACAGAATCCGGGATGTGGAGCAATCCCAATAGCGGAGCCCATCCCGGCGATGTTGATCGAAAGCCTGAGCCGCCGGCCTGCTGGCCGGCGGCTTTGCTGCCCGCAATTTGCGCTTCGTCGTTCAGGCTCCTTGTTTCCACTTAATGTTGCAGCCGAGGCTCGGCTTCTGGTCCGTCGGCACGGGCCGGCCTTCCAGGAGGCAATCGAGAGCCGCGCGCAGGTCGCTTCCGGTGACCGGAATTCCGCTTCCCGGCCGGGAACCGTCAAACTGGCCGCGGTAGACGAGGCGCAGGTTTCCGTCGAAGACGTAGAAATCCGGCGTGCACGCCGCGCCGTAAGCCCTGGCCACTTCCTGCGTGGCGTCAAACAGGTAGGGGAAGGGAAACCCCTTCTGTTCCGCCCATTTTTTCATCTCTTCCGGCGAATCTTCCGGATATTGTTCCGCATCGTTGGAGTTGATGGCGACAAACCGGATGCCTTTCGGTATGTAGTCGTTCGCGGTCTGCACCAGTTGATCGATGATGTGGCGGACGTACGGGCAGTGGTTGCACATGAACACGATGACGGTGGCGATGTCGGATTTCAGGTCGGACAGCGACATCGTTTTCCCGGACACCGCGTCCGTCAGCGCAAAGTCGCCGGCGACGGTCCCGAGCGGAATCATGTTTGAAGGAGTTGCTGCCATGACAATCCCCGCCTTTCAATGTAATGTTATCCAATATTATATTACATGTTGCGGCATTTCCGAAATCTTTATCCGCCACTCCTCAGTCCCGGACAATGTCATACGGCGCAATCACAATGAGTGACCGCGGGCAGTTGACACGTCTTAGCTTTGAAATTAAAATGGTAACAGGTTTCTTGGCGCAAAAACAGAATAGGCCGGTTTTTGTGTGGTAAGGAGTCATCGTCACCGCTCCTTATGAAATCATGAAAACCCAGCGTTTCGATCCCGCTTTGCGTTTGCGTGAAGCGGAAACCGAAACCCTGGGTTTTCATTTTTTCCGGTGGCTTGCAGCAGGGCAGAACCGACTCTGAAAAGTGCCAATATTGTAAGCGCTGTATCGGAGTTCAAGAACATCAACGGTTTCCAGTTCTCTCCCGTGCGATGCAAATGTCCCCAATAAATCAGAACACGGCACGAATGAAAGGGGGGATGGCATGCAAGCGCGATGGATCATGCGTCCGGAAAGCTGGGCTTGTGCGCATGACCGGTTCTGCCGGAACCAACGCAGAGGAGATGAGAAAGGATGGCTTTGCAGGAAAATCCCCAACCTGCTTCCATGGCGATAGGGGAGAGAACCCGCAAACTGGTGACCTATGACGACGTGCAATTGGAGGTGATAGCGGAAGGCAGCGGACCGCTCATGGTCATTCTTCCTTCGCGCGGGCGGGACTCGGATGACAACGATGAAATCGCCGCCGGCATCGCCGAACACGGTTTCAGGGTTCTGAGGCCACAGCCCCGGGGGATCGGAAAAAGCAAAGGGCCCATGGAGAACCTGACGCTTCGAGATTTCGCCACCGATGTCGCCCACGTGATCAGAAGCGAAGGAAACGGAGCGGCGTTCGTTCTCGGCCACGCTTTCGGGAATTTTGTCGCGCGCATGACCGCGTCAATGTATCCGGAACTGATCCGGGGCGTCATCATTGCGGCCGCTGCTTCCAGGAACTATCCGCAGGAACTGAGTGAAAACGTCAACAAAATTTCCAATCTGTCGCTGCCGGATGAAGAACGCCTGATTTATTTGCAAAAAACGTTTTTTGCTCCCGGAAACGATGCCTCGGTATGGCTGCACGGCTGGTATCCGGAGGTAAGCAAATGCCAGCGGCAGGCTACCCTTGCGACGAACAAGGATGAATGGTGGTCCTGCGGAACTGCGCCTATTTTGGATTTGCAGGCGGCGAATGATCCTTTCCGGCCGCCGCATACGAGGAACGAATTGAAAGAAGCGCTGGGAGAAAGGGTCACCGTCGAAGTCATCTCCAATGCCAGCCATGCTCTGGTTCCGGAACAGCCGCAAGCCGTTGTCCGTGCTGTCGTTTCCTGGGCCAAAAAGCTCCTGCAGGGATGATATCGAACCAGTATAGCAATCAAACCAGGGGGTAATGCAGCATGAAGAACAATTTGAAAAAAATAGGGTTCATGGCACTGGTCGTCCTGCTGATGATCCTCACCGCCTGCGGCAACAATTCGCAGCAATCGTCGGGAGGCAGTTCTTCCCCCAGCCCGACCCCGTCGGACACCGCCAGCAGCCAGCCTGAGCCGCCCAAGACCGATTTTCCCACCAAGGATATCGAATTGGTCGTTCCCTATTCCGCAGGCGGTACTTCGGACATTATCGCCAGAACGGTGGCCAAGACGGTGCAACAGGAGCTCGGAAAATCCGTCATCATTGTCAACAAGCCCGGAGCCGGTGCGGCCCTTGGCACGACGGATGTGTACAATGCCAAACCGGACGGCTACACGCTGCTCATGACGACCACGTCACCGATCACGATCAAGCCGCATGACGGCAGCACCGCCTACACATGGAACAGCCTGACGCCGATCATGCAGGTGGCGTATGTGCCGCAGGTGCTGATGGTGCGGGCCGATTCGCCGTGGCAGACCTTTGAGGATTGGTTGCAGTATGTCAAGGAAAACCCCGGAAAATTCACCTATGCGGTTTCAGGCATCGGTTCCACCGGACACCTGGTGATGGAGCAACTGAATAAGCTGGCCGGCATCGCAACGAAGGTCGTTCCTTACGACGGCAGCGGCGACGTGATGGCGGCGCTGCTGGGCGGCAATGTGGACGGCGCCATTGCCGGTACGGCCGACGTGGATATGGGCAAGGTGAGAGGACTGTTTACGTTCGGCGGCAAAAGCGAAGTGTTCAAAGATGCTCCCACGCTTCAGGAAAAAGGAATCGACGAATACATCAACCTGACGATCGGACTGTTCGGTCCGCCCGATCTGCCGCGGGACGTGTTCGACATCATTCATGACGCATTCAAGAAGGCGCTGGAAGACGAAGAAGTGCTGCAATCGCTCAAGGAAGCCGGCATCGTTCCCGCGTATGTCGGTCCCGATGAGTTTGCCAAATATTTGGAACAGGAATTCAACATTTTTGGCGAATTGTATACAAAGGTCAACGGCTGAAGTTCTCTTGTTATCCCGGCTTCTGCAGGTTAAGGTCCTTATTCGATGAGGGTAAGGACCTCTCCATTCTTTTTTCGCAAGGAATGAGATGGCCGTGAGTTACAAAAAAGCGACCTATGCCACGCTGCTGCTGTTCATCCTGCTGGGCCTTGGATATTTGAAAATGGCCGGCGATATTGTCGTCAACAGAACGGACACGATGGGCCCCCATTACTTTCCGACCCTTCTGGGAATTGCGCTCATTGTTTTGTGCCTCATCAGCTGGATACAGACCGCCAGAAAGCAGGAAGACGGAGAGGTCCGGCTTTCCAATCTGAAGTTCATTTTGTGGTCGATTGTCGTCAGCGTTTTGTATTTTGCCGCCTGGGAAGTTTTCGGATATTTTTACGTCATCACGTTTGTGTACCTCATGATTCTGTTCATGATGCTTTCGGATAAGAAGACAATCAGGGTCTGGCTGTTCAACGCAGTCGTATCCCTTGGCCTTCTTCTGTTCATCTACTTGATTTTCGATAAGTTGCTATCCATCAGGTTATAGGCAAGGGGGCACAGCCGTGGAAGTCTTGATGGAAATCTTCAGTCCGATCAACCTGCTGGCGATCTTTTTCGGGACGCTGGTCGGCATTTTCATTGGCGCCCTCCCCGGGCTCGGGGCGACGATCGCCGTCATTTTGTTGCTGCCAATTACGTTCAATATGCCTCCCCTTGCCGCCATCCTCATGTTGCTTGCCGCTTTCCAGGGGGCGGAATACGGTGGTTCCATATCGGCCATCGTACTGGGCATACCCGGGACGGCGGCCGCCGCGCCCACCGTGCTCGACGGGAATGCTCTGGCGAAAAAAGTGTCTCCCGGCAAGGCGTTCGGATACTCGCTGTCGGCTTCGGTCATCGGCGGCATTGCGGGTGGTTTGCTGCTCTTTACGGCGGAACCCATCGCGATGTTTGCCCTTCGATTTTCCGATCCGGAATTTTTCCTCATCGGGATTCTGGGCATTTTAACGATTACATCCCTGGGTTCCAAGGACAATATCAAAAGCATGATTTCGGCGGTGTTGGGGTTGATGGCGGGCACCGTCGGCATCGACATGTTTACGGGGGTCCAACGATTTACCTGGAACAGGTTGGAACTTGCGGACGGGTTCAGCCTGATCGCGCTGCTTGTCGGCATGTATGCGTTTACGGAAATTTTTGTCATGATCAGCGAGGACTTGAGAAAACGTTATCACTTTAACGCCAAAGGTTTGCGAAGCGCCATCACGTTCAAGGAATTCAGGGAAACCTTCAAATTCACCGGTGTGGGCTCGATCATCGGTGTCATTCTGGGCATCGTTCCGGGGGTGGGCGCATCCGCTTCCTCCTGGCTGTCCTATACGGCGGCAAGGAAAATGTCGAAAAAACAGGAGGAGTTCGGCAAGGGCAATCCCGAAGGGATTGTGGCCCCCGAAGCGGCGAACAACGCCACCGTGGGCGGTTCCCTGCTGCCCCTGATGTCCCTGGGGATTCCCGGTTCCCCGGCAATGGCTGTCATCATGGGGGCATTCATCATCCACGGTGTAAGACCCGGTCCCAATCTTTTTACCAACAACACGAATCTTGTTTACGGGATCTTTTACGGTTTCCTGTTTACGACGATCGCCATGTATCTCGTCGGAAAACTGGTCACGCCGTTGTTTTCAAGGGCGCTCTTGGTGAAGGTTCCCCTTTTGGCTCCGGCGGTGCTGCTTGTGTCCATTGTCGGCGTGTATGCCGACAGCAAGTTGACGTTTGAATTGTGGGTTGCGCTCATTGCCGGCATTGTCGGCCTTGTCATGAGACTTCTTGATTTTTCCATTCCCGCGTTTTTCCTTGCTTTCGTGTTAAGCCCGATTCTGGAAGAAAGCCTGCGCCGCACCCTGCTGATTTCCGACGGAAGTTACGCCATTTTCTTGCAAAGGCCATTTTCCGTCGCGCTGCTCGTCCTGATCGTGATTGTGCTTGCCGCTCCCTATGCCTTCAAGGCGATCAAGCTCAGAAGGCTCAGGAAACAACAGACGGCCACGTGAGATGGGAACGTCTCCGCCGGCACTAAAACGGATGCGATCCCCAAACGCAGACACCTGAAATCCCAAAAATCAGCCGCCTCTTTTACAGCGGTTTCTTTCCGCTCGATCCGGAGGGGCGGGAAAAAAGAAACGGCTGCATCCGCGCCGTTCGCGTCAGCCGTTTCGGGTCAAGGGTTTTGTGCTCCGGGAAGGGCCAGGGAGGCCGCCGCGGACCCACGGGAACGCAGCCGGCCGGATCCGCGCCGGAAAGCCTGTCACGGGGTCTCGCCGTCTTCGCCGGAGCGCGGCGGGGTCTGCCGGGGACGGATGCGGGAAGCGACGTAATTGCGCTTGCGGTCGCGATAGAAAATCCATCCGCCGATGAAACCGACGCCTGCCAGGAAAAGCACGGCTCCAATCAAGAATTTCCCCCAGGGGAAGTGCGGATTAGCCACGTTGAGGTCGTCCAGCGAGGCGAAATATTCGAGAAAGGCCAATCTCATTTCATTGAAACCGTAAGCCGCCGCCAGGCCGGGAATCGCCAAAAGCAGCAGGGCGGCCAGACGCGAAATCGCGTTTCTCACCATGCCACGCTCCCCTCGGTCTGTTATCATGATAACGTTTTCTGCGCTTGATGTCCATGAGCTTAAGTCCGTTTGGTTCCCCGCGAAAAAAAAGGTAAAATAGAATCCGTCGAGAGAGAAGGGGAAAACCCGGATCGAAGCAAAGCTTTTCCAATGGAATCGAAAATGCGGAGGGAACCGTTCATGCCGATGGAAGCCGATGTCGCCGTGCTCGGGGGCGGACCGGGAGGATATACGGCGGCGGTGCTGGCGGCCCGCGCCGGCAAAAACGTCGTCCTCATCGAGCGGGACAAGCTGGGGGGAACGTGCCTGCACCGCGGATGCGTGCCCAGCAAGACCCTGCTGCGCAGCGCGGAAATATTTGCCGCCATCCGGAATGCGGAGGCGTTCGGCATCCGCCCGGGCGGAGGGGAACCGGCGGTGGACTGGTCCGCGGTCATGGCGCGCAAAGCGGCGGTCGTGGAACGGCTGCACGGGTCGCTCCGCTCCCTTGTGGAGGGCAGCGGGGTGCGGATCGTGCACGGCGCGGGACGGATCATCGGACCGTCGATTTTCTCGCCGCGCAGCGGATCGGTGGCGGTGCAGCTGGCGGACGGCGAACAGGAAACCGTCGTGCCGCGCCATTTGATCATCGCCACCGGTTCCCGGCCGGCCCGGCTTGAAGGGCTGCCGTATGACGGCGACCGGATTGCGACCGGAGAGGAGGCGTTGAACTGGAAGACGCTGCCGTCCTCCGTGCTCATCGTGGGCGGCGGGGTCACCGGAACGGAATGGGCTTCCATGCTCACGGATTTCGGCGTCCGGGTAACCGTGGTGGAGACGGCGGCGCGAATGTTGCCCGGCGAAGACCGGGACATTTCCGCGGAGCTGAAAAAAGCCCTTGAACGGCGCGGCGCGGAGGTAATCACGGGCGCACGCCTGCTTCCGGATACCTGCCGGGTGAAGGACGGGGAAGTGTCCATGGAAGTGGAAGCGGACGGCCGGAAGCGGCGCCTCAAAGCAGAGCGGATGCTCGTTTCCGTCGGCCGGCAGGCCAACATCGAGGACCTTGGTCTGGAAAACACGGACATCCGCACGGAACGCGGCTTCATCGCCGTCAACCCGGCCACGCTGCAGACGGACGAGCCGCATATTTACGCCATAGGCGACGTCATCGGCGGCGTGCAGCTGGCCCACGCCGCCATGCACGAGGCGGCGGTGGCCGTCGACCACCTCTGCGGACGGCAGGCGAGGCGTTCGGTGGATCGCGATGTGCCCCGGTGCATCTACTCGAGGCCGGAAGCGGCCGCCATCGGCTGGAACGAAGACAGCGCGCGCGAGGCCGGCTTTGACGTTCTGACGGTCCGCATGCCCATGTCCGCGTTCGGCAAAGCGCAGATAGAAGGGGAGACGGACGGATTCATCAAGGTGGTGGCCGACCGGGCTACGGGAGACTGGCTGGGGGTTCATATGGTGGGTTCCCGCGTGACGGAACTCATCGCCGAAGTTTCCCTGGCCCGCGTCCTGGACGCGATCCCTTGGGAGCTGGCGTATACGATCCATCCCCATCCGACCCTGTCGGAAGCGCTGCAGGAAGCGATGCAGGCCGTGGAAACCCGGAGGAAGGCGAAATGACCGCGCGGACGTCGTTCCGCGCGGTCCCGTCTCCGCCGGGTTTTGTCCATTTTTTTTGGCGGTCACCGTTTTCTTTTGCCGGGGCGAAGAGTATAATGGATTTACACCAAGTATTAAGACCTGGTTATAAAATCTCCGTGCCAGGAGGGACCTTCATGAGGCAATCGGGCGTCGTCCGGCGGACACTCAGGCACCGTGAACTCGGTCTGAACGACGAACAGGTTCTCGCGATGTATGAAAACATGCTGCTTGCCCGCCGTTACGACGAACGGGCGCTTCTGCTCCAGCGGGCCGGCAAGATCAATTTTCACATTTCCGGGCTGCTGCAGGAACCGGCGCAGGTCGCGGCGGCGTTCGCGCTGGATCGTGAGCGCGACTGGTTTTTGCCCTATTACCGGGATTACGCCTTCGTGCTTTCCGTCGGCATGACGATGAGGGAACTGATGCTGTCCCTTTTCGCCAGGGAGGAAGATCCCAACAGCGCCGGCCGGCAAATGCCCGGACATTTCGGGTGCAAGCGGCTGCGCATCGTGACGCATTCCAGCCCGGTGGCGACGCAGATTCCCCATGCGGTCGGGTTCGCGCTCGCGGCCAAAATGCGCGGGGAACCCTCCGTGGCGTTCGTGTCTTTCGGCGACGGGTCGAGCAACCAGGGCGATTTTCACGAAGGGCTTAACTTTGCCGGGGTGCTCCGATTGCCCGTCATTTTTTTCTGCGAGAACAACCAGTTCGCCATTTCCGTGCCTTACCACAAACAGGCGGCCGCCCCGATCAGCGAACGGGCGCCCGGCTACGGATTCCCGGGTTTCCGGGTGGACGGCGACGATCCCCTGGAGGTGTACCGCCTTGTGCGGGAAGCGCGCGAGCGGGCCCTCGCGGGGGATGGGCCGACGCTCATCGAGGTGATGACGTACCGGGTGGCGGCGCATTCCACCTCCGACAACGATCTGGCCTACCGGACGAAGGAAGAGGTCGAACGGGGCTGGCAAAGGGACGGTATCCCGAAGTTCCGGAAGTACCTGATCGAATGCGGACTGTGGTCGGAAGAGCAGGATCGGGAGCTGGAAGCGCACATCCGGGCCGTCATCGACGAAGCCACGGCTTATGCCGAACGCGCGCCGTTCCAGTCGCCGGAGGATTCCCTTCGCTATGTCTACGCGGAAGACGGGGAGGAAGCGCAAAATGCCGGTCCTGGAGTATATTGAAGCGATTCGCCTGGCCATGAAAGAGGAAATGGAGCGCGACGAGCGCGTCTTCGTGCTCGGCGAGGACGTCGGCGTGAAAGGCGGCGTCTTCGGCACGACCAGGGAGCTGCAGCGCCTCTTCGGCGAGTGGCGGGTGCTGGATACGCCGCTGTCGGAGTCGGCCATCGCCGGGGTGGCGATCGGCGCCGCGATGGCGGGCCTCAGGCCGATCGCGGAAATGCAGTACTCCGATTTCATCTTCCCGGCGACGAACCAGATCATCAGCGAAGCGGCCAAAATCCGCTACCGCTCCAACAACGACTGGGACTGCCCCGTCGTCATCCGTGCGCCGATCGGCGGAGGCGTGTTCGGCGGCCCCTATCATTCGCAATGCGTGGAATCGGTGTTCTTCGGCACGCCGGGCCTGAAAATCGTCGCCCCCGCCACCTCCTATGACGCGAAAGGGCTGCTCAAGGCGGCGGTGCGCGATCCCGATCCGGTCCTGTATTTTGAACACAAAAAATGCTACCGGCTTATTTCCGGCGAAGTGCCGGATAAAGACTACATCGTTCCCATCGGCAAGGCCAATGTGCTGCGCGAAGGATCGGACATCACTGTCATCGGCTACAGCATGCCCCTGCATTTCGCCATGCAGGCGGCGGAGGAGCTTTCCCGCGAAGAGGGGATCGAGGCGCACATCCTGGATCTGAGGACGCTGCAGCCCCTCGACCGGGAAGCGATCCTTAAGGCCGCCGCCCGCACCGGAAAAGTGCTCATCATCCACGAGGACAACAAGACGGGCGGCGTCGGCGCGGAGGTAGCCGCGATCATCGCCGAAGAACTGCTTTACGACCTGGACGCGCCGATCCGCCGGCTGTGCGGGCCGGACGTGCCGGCGATGGCCATCAACCCGCCGGCCGAGAAACGCTTCCTGTTGAACAAGGAGAAAGTCAAGGCGGCGATGCTGGAGTTGGCGCGGTACTGAAACCGGGCCCCGAGGCAGCGCCTCCGGGAAGGAGCATGGACCGATGGCGAAGCGATTGACGGAAATCCGCATGCCGCAGCTGGCCGAATCCCTCGTGTCGGCCACGGTGGAGCGTTGGCTCAAGGACCCCGGCCAGCGGGTCGAAATGTACGAGCCGATCTGTGAAATCATCACCGACAAGGTGAACGCCGAAATTCCGTCCACCGTGGCCGGCGTGATGGCCCAAATTCTGGTGGGGCCCGGCGAGACGGTGGAAGTGGGAACACCGATTTGCCTCATCGAGACGGAAGGCGAAGGCAAAGCGGAAGCCTCGCCGGTTCCCGCCGGACAAGCGTCCGGTGAAGGTGTGGCGGCCGGCGTTGCCGGCGCCGGATCGGCGTTATCGGCCGTGTTCGATCCCGCCGCGCCCATGCGGCACCGCTATTCGCCCGCTGTGCGGAAACTGGCGGAGGAACACGGCGTCGATCTCGCCGCCGTCGCCGGGACCGGGCTGGGCGGCCGGATCACGCGCAAGGATGTGCTGAATTACATCGCGCGGGGCGGCGGGGCGGCGCGAACGGCGACGGTCCCGAACCCGGCCGCGCCCGCCTCGGGGACGGGGACCGCGAGGGCTTTGGCGTCGTCCGCGTCGGGCCCCGCCATATTGACGAGAACATCCGCACCCGCCGGGGCCGCGCCGGCCGATCCGTCCGCCGTGCCGACCGTCGAGGTGGAGGAACCGCGGGCTCCCGGACGGGAATACTACATCGACGTGACGCCCATTCGCAAGGCCATCGCCAGGAACATGCGGCAGAGCGTGAGCGAGATTCCCCACGCCTGGACGTCCATCGAGGTGGACGTCACCAACCTGGTGGCCCTGCGCAACCGCTGGAAGGACGAATTCCGCAAGCAGGAGGGCGTCAATCTCACCTATCTGCCGTTCCTCATCAAGGCGGTCGTCAGCGCGATCCGGGATTATCCCATCATGAATTCGGTGTGGGCCGATGACAGAATTATCGTCAAGCGCGACATCAACATATCCCTGGCGGTGGGGACGGAAGATTCCGTGCTGACGCCGGTCATCCGCAACGCCGACCAGAAAACGATCGTCGGCCTGGCTCACGAGATCCACGAACTGGCCCGCAAGACGCGGGAAGGCAAGCTGAAACTGGAAGACATGCAGGGCGGCACCTTCACCGTCAACAACACCGGCACGTTCGGCTCCATCCTGTCGGTGCCGATCATCAACTACCCGCAGGCGGCCATTCTGACCATGGAAGCCATCGTGAAACGGCCGGTGGTCGTCCATGACATGATCGCCATTCGCTCGATGGTCAACCTGTGTCTGTCCTTCGACCACCGCATTCTGGATGGCGTCATCTGCGGCCGGTTCCATCAGCGGGTAAAGGAAAATCTGGAAAGCTACACGATCGACACAAAACTGTACTGAGGAACCCCGTTTCCGAAAGGACTTGGTTGATACGGGGGCGGAGGGGGGAAGCGGATGCGGACGCTGGAAGTCCGCATGTTGCCCCGCATGGAGTACGGAGCGGCGTGGGAACTGCAGAAAGCCATGGTGAGGGAAATCGACCGCGGGGAACGGCCGGACACCCTGCTCTTGCTTGAGCATCCGCCGACCTACACGATCGGCTCCGACCGGCATCCCGAACACCTGTTGCTTCCGCGGGAAGAACTTGCGCGGAGGGGCATCGCCGTATTTGAAATCGACCGCGGCGGCGACATCACCTACCACGGCCCGGGCCAACTGGTGGGCTATCCGCTGTTGTACCTGGACGCGGCGGGGCTCGATCTGCACGGGTATTTGCGGAAGCTGGAGGAAGCGATCATCGGCCTGCTGGCTGAATTCGGCCTGACGGGAAGCCGCAAGCCCGGCTACACCGGCGTCTGGGTCGGCGACGCCAAAATCGCCGCCATCGGCGTGAAATTCAACAAGGCGCGCATGCGGCGCGGCTTCGTCACCAGCCACGGTTTCGCCTTCAACGTCCGGAGCCGCGTGCTGGAAGAAGGGTTTTCCGGCATCGTGCCTTGCGGCATCACCGAATACGGCGTCACCTCGCTCGAGAGCGAGACGGGCTTGGCGGCAGACACGGCGGAAATCGGACGGCGGCTGGTGCCGCATTTCTGCCGCGTATTCGGATGCGAACCGGTTTTCGTTACCACTGGATCGCCGTGCCCAGCGTCGCCAGAATCGTGGTGACCAGCATCGCCGCGAGCGCCACGATGGAAACCCAGCGGAGAACTTTCGGATTCATTGCGCACCATCCTCTCTTTCCCACTCAATATTTTAGCGGAAAGGGAAGAAGGCGGAAAGGCTGCATGGACCGGCGTCCGGGATTGGAACCGGCCGACGTGCGGCGGGAAAACGCAAGATCGCAAATCCGGCGGAGAAGATCCGTGAGAAGGAAAAGCCCGATGAAGGCGGGCGCAGAACGCGACGGGGAGGGAACGATTGTGATCGACCGTGAAAGACTGATTTCCCGTTTCTTCGAACTGGTCCGGGTGGACAGCGAAACGAAGCATGAACGGGAAATTTGCGACCTGCTCAAGGACAAGTTTGCGGCTTTCGGCCTCGAGGCGGAAGAAGACGACGCGGCGGAGCGGACCGGCCACGGCGCGGGAAACCTGTTTGTCTGGCTGCCGGCTTCTCCCGGCCTTGAATCGGCCCCCGCGGTGCTGTTCACCTGCCATATGGACACGGTGACGCCGGGACGGGGAATTCGTCCGCGTCTGGACGACGACGGTTACATCCGCGGCGACGGCACGACGATCCTCGGAAGCGACGACAAGGCCGGGCTCGCGGCGCTGCTGGAAGCGCTGCATGTGATCCTGGAAGAGAAGCGTCCGCACGGTCCGGTGCAAATCGTCATCACCGTCGGCGAGGAGGCGGGATTGATCGGCGCCCGCGCGATGGACCCGGCCCGGCTCAAGGCCAAATACGGCTTCGCTCTCGATTCCAACGGCCCGGTCGGCGACATCATCGTCGCCGCGCCGACGCAGGCCAAAATCGACATCGTCGTGCGCGGCAAAACCGCCCACGCCGGCGTCAATCCGGAGGACGGCATCAGCGCCATCCAGGTGGCGGCGAAGGCGGTCTCCCGCATGCCCCTCGGCCGGATCGACGCGGAGACGACGGCCAACATCGGCCGTTTCGAGGGCGGCGGGCCGACCAACATCGTGTGCGATTACGTGAAGCTGGAAGCGGAAGCCCGCAGCCGCGACCAGGCCAAGCTGGACCGGCAGGTGGCGGCTATGCGCGAGGCGGTGGAGACGGCGGCCCGCGAAGCCGGAGCGGAGGCGGAGTTTAGCAGCGAAATCATCTATCCCGCCTTCTCGTTCACGGACGACGACGAGGTGGTGCGTCTGGCCAAAGCCGCCATCGAGGCCATCGGTCTTGCGCCGCGCACGCTGCCGTCGGGCGGCGGAAGCGACGCCAACATCTTCAACGGCAAGGGCGTTCCCACCGTCAACCTGGCCATCGGCTACGAGCACATTCATACGACGCGGGAACAGATCCACGTGGACAACCTGGTCAAAACGGCCGAACTCGTGCTCGCCCTTGTGGCGGAGGCGGTCAAACGCTGAAAGCGTCCGGGTCCGGCCGTCACTTTGACATTTAAGGAGCGAGCATTACAAAAGTACGGCTTCGCCCTCGATTCCAACGGGCCGTCGCCAGCCGCTCAAGGGTCAAGCATGACAAAGTCGTAGACAATCAGCGAACCCGCATGCCTGTCGAGGCCTTCAATCGCCAGATTCCACGTGCGTTCGCCGTCCAGCGTATATTGCTCCAGCACGTGACGGTCCGAATTCGGACTTTGCCGGAAGAAGTACAGATGGTCGCCCGCGAAATGGACGATTTCATCCTTCAGACTCGTCGTACGCTGGTAGTCCAAAAATTGAAATTTCTTTTCCAGCCGGTTTTCCTCCGGATGGAACGCACACACCGAGCCGTATCCGTCCACGAAGTAGAGGATGTTGTCCCGGACATGAAGGGATTTTGCGTTGTAGAAATAAAAATCCGTCGTGTTTCCGTCGTAACGCCGGAGAAACCAGGTTCGGCGCGCGGCGGGATTGTTTTTGTCGATCAGCGTCAATTTGAGGTCCGCATAGGCGCCGTTCAGCTCCGCGTAAATGAACGCCAGCTCTTGCTCTCCATAGGGCACGAGCCTGGTGAAGAAAAGAATCCCGTCGTGTTCCGGCTGCCAAAGAAAGGATTTTTCCATGCCGATCTCATCGCCCAGGATCGCGATTTTGTGGAAATGCATGCGCCTTGGATCCTGGTGTTCGGAGGAAATAAAATATATGAATTCCCCGTCATCGCCGGTGGTCTGGACATATTCGTAAATCGGCCGGCAATACTGCCGGTTTTCGTCTCCCCAGCGAAGCTGCGAAATATACCCGTCCATCGATTCGGTAAAGCGGTAGTTGAACAGCGCATAATGCCATCGCTCATCGCGGAGCACGCCCGCGGATTGGCCGTAACCGCCGGGCGCCGTGCAATGGTCGTATGAAAATGTCCGGACGCCGTTGTTTCCGTCCATGACCAGAAGCCGGTTTTTCTGGTGAATGAGGAGATGATTCCGAAAGAGAATCAGCCCGTTGAGCTCCAGCCCCTGATAACGGTGGACCGAGTAGTTTCCCGCGCGATCCACGAGAAAGGTGACGCTTCTTCCATTTCCAAACTTTTCATGGGGAAGCTGGGTGGAAAAATACAACGCCGCCGCCGCGTCGTCCAGTTTCACTTGTTCCTCTTTTTTTTGACAGCCGCCGAGAATGCCGGCAATGACGATCACGGGAATCCAGACGGCAAGATACTTCCGTTTCAACTGAAATCCTCCCATGCCTGCAAGACCGGGCACTCGCAATCCCTGCAGGTTTTATTTGTTCCTTTGAACCGGCATAAACAAACACCCGACCCCGTTCCGTGGGCCGGGTGCTTGCTCGTTTTCGGCCGCGTTCGGACGCGCGGCGCCGAGGCGCTGCGAAGGGTTACGAACGCGAGCGGATTTCCTGCCGCATGAACAGGACGAAGGAAGCGGCGAAGATGATGATCGTCTCCGCGATGAGCGCCACAATGTGCGGCCAGATGAGCAGCAGGCTCTGACCGAAGGACAGCGGCGCGTCGATGGCGAGATACCCTTGTTCCAACGTGATGAAGGGGCTGAGCGTGCGCGTGCCCGGCAACATCAGCGTAGTCGCCGCCTCCTGGAACAGATAGGCGGGCGACAGGCGGGACAGGAACATCAGGAAGTTCTGATGGGCGATCACCGCCGCGGCGTCGTTGGGATTGGACGGGGCGGTCGCCTGGCCGATCAGGTTGACGATCAGTCCGTAAAACACCAGGAAGAAAATCCACAGCGCGATCCCCGCCAGCGCCGATGTCGCGGCCTGCCTGAACCGGATGGAGAAAAAGATGGCCAGATTCAGCCACAGGCCGACGTATACCACAGTGATGATGAGCGTCGCGATCACGCGCCAGAATTCCTCCGGCGTCGGCGGATAGCCGATCATGAACAGGCCGAGCCCCATCACCAGGAAACCGAGGGCGAAAACGACAACGGCGATCAGCTGCAGGCCGGCCACGAATTTGGCGTTGAGGAAATCGTCCCGGTATACCGGCTGCGAGATGACGCGGCTCAGCGTGCCCTTGGTGCGTTCCGAATTGACGGCGTCGAATCCGATGGCAATGCCGATCAGGGGCGCCAGGAACGATATGAAGGTCAGGAAGTTCGGCATTACGCCGTTCGAAACCGTGAACATGTGCAGGAACAGAAATTCGGGAACCGCCTCGAAACTGCCGGAGAAGCCTTTGCTCAGCGCGGTGAGCGCGGAATAGACCGAACCGATGCAGGCCACCGTCACGATGGCGAGCAGGATGACGAAGCGCCAGCTGCTCACGTGGTCGCCAAATTCCTTGTGCACGATGACCCAAAACGGGGGTGTCACCTTCCCGGCTTTGGTTTCCGCCGCTTCCGCCGGGGCGGAGTCCCGTTTCCCGAAAAGCCTCCGCATCTTGGCGATGCCTTGTTCGCTCATGACGCTTCGCTCCCTTCGAAGTAGCGGTGGTAAATGTCGTCCAGACCGTACTTCGTCGGACGCAGACCGTAAAGCTCAAGGCCGTGTTCCAGCGCCATCCGCGCCAGTTGCGGCGCCAGATCGTCGGAGCAGACGACGCGCGCGGTTACGTAGGATGTGCCTTCAAGGGCGTCGGCCTCGACGCATTCCACCGACACCACATGTTCCAGCGACCTCATGCGCTGCTCCAATTCGTCGCTCCACGCGCTGAGATCCAGTTCCACGGTGTGCGTCGCCCCGCCGAAGAGTTGCCTCGACAGTTCGTTCATGTCGCCGCAGGCGAGGAGCCGGCCTTTGACAAACAGGCCGACCCGGTCGCAAATCTGCTGGACCTGGTGCAAATGATGGGACGAAAGCAGCACCGTGATGCCTTCCTTGCGGCTCAGATCGCGAATCAGGGCGAGGAGCTCCCGTACCCCTTCCGGGTCGATGCCCAGCGTCGGCTCGTCCAGAATGATCACTTCAGGCCGTTTGATCAGCACGTCGGCGAGCCCGAGGCGCTGACGCATGCCGCGGGAGAATTCCCCGACATTTTTTTCCGCCGCCTCGGCGAGGCCGACCCGTTCCAGCAGGGACAGGGCCCGTTCCGTGGCTTCCCGGAGCGGAATCCGGTTGAGCCGCGCGGTGTAGATCAGGTTGTCCAGCGCGGTTCGGTCGTCGTAAAATCCGACGTCGTCCGGCAGGTAACCCACCCGGCTTTTGACCTGGATCGGGTTGCGCGTGGCGTCGATGCCGCAAACCAGGGCTTTGCCGGATGTCGGCTCCGTCAGGCCCAGCATCATGAGGATGGTGGTCGTTTTGCCGGCCCCGTTAGGGCCGAGCAGGCCGAAAATTTCTCCCTGGTAAATGTTCAGCGTCAGCTGGTTCACCGCGGTGAAGTCGCCGTATTTTTTTGTCAGTTCCCGAAGTTCAATGACCGGCTGGCCCGCCACCGGTTATCGCCTCCCGTATTTGCGGATCAGCCAGTACACGCCCCCGATCACCGCCAGCACGATCAGCACGCCGATCCAGCCCCACAGCACGGACGTTTTGACCGTGACGCGGAACACGGCGTCCGCCGATTTTTCGGCCGCCGACGCGGTCATGGCGAGCACATAGTCCCCGGCCAGCGCTTCCTTGGACGATTTGATCGTGGCCGTGACCGGCACGGATTGGCCCGGCTTGATGACGTTGATCGTCTTCGGTTCGAAGGTCACTTCCCAGTTGGCCGGCGCCGTGCTGGTCAGGTTGATGTCCGTCAGGTCGGCGGAACCGTTGTTTTTCACGAGCAGCTCCACGTTGCGCGTGCCGCCCGCCGTGATGCTGGTGCTCAGGCGTTCGTCCGGCGTGGTGAGCTGAATGCTGTATGTGCCGGTGATGACGGCTTCCAGGGTCAACTCCGCGGAAGTATTGTTATTGGACGCGCGGACCGGAATCCGGTACGTGTCGGCCGCGGCGTTTACCGAGGGAGTGACCCGCAGGGAAATCGTCTGCGTGGCGTTCGGTTCCACTTCGATGGAGGTGATGTTGTTGCCGCCGGATTGGAAACGCGCGTCCCAACCTTGCGGCACTTCCGCGCTCAGGGCGTAGGTTTGCTTTTCCGCCGTGCGGTTGTTCAGCTTGAGGCTGTACGTGAAATTGGAATCGGAATGCCCCTCCAGATTCGGCTGATCGCTGGTCAGCTCGGACCGGTAGGTGCCTTCTTCCACTACGGTCACCCGAATCGGCAGCGATCCGTACGATCCCGCGTTGACGCGGAAGACGTAATCGCCCCTGTTCACCTGAAGCGGCACTTTCAGGTTCAGCGTCACCGACCGCTCGGCCTCGGGCCGGACGGAAATTTGCCGGATCTGGTTGCCGCCGGAGGTCAGTTCCGCTTCCCATCCCTCGTGCCCGCCGTTGTCGAATTCGAGCGGGATGGTCTGGATCTGGCCGGTGTTGTTGATGATGTCGATGGTGTAGGTAAGGGACTGGCCCGGCGTGGCCGCCATGTGCGAATACGCGGTGTACAGGTCCACATCCGCGGCCGCGGCCGGCGCCGAAAAACCGATGAGGCCCGCCAGGACGGCCAAGAGAATGCGGAATGACAATTTGCGTCGAATGGAAGACGACATGTTCTTTGACCCTCCCGATACTGGTGAGACTTGTATTTTCCAATTTCATTACGCACGGGAAGCGGGTGCGGATTTGTCGGATCGGAAAAATCTTTTCCGGCGGGACGGGGCGTAAAGCCGATGGCGGCTTGGTTTTCACCGCTGCGAATTTTTATTAATATAGGATGGGGAATACGCGGACAGTCCGCGGGATTCGGCAAACGTCCGCGTGAACGATTCCGAACGGCAACCGAAGGGGGGGCGGCCATGCGGCATCCGCGGCGTGCGACGGGATCGGAACCCGGCCCGCTGGAAAAACTGCTCGCGGAAATCCGGGAAGGTTCCGCGCCCGCGTTTGACCGGCTGTACGGGTTGACGGCGCCGATGGTCCGGGCGATCGCCCTGCAGATTCTGGGAGATCCGATGGATGCGGAAGACGTCTGCCATGACGTGTTTTTGCAGGTGATTTGCCACCCCGAAAGGTACGATCCTTCCCGCGGTTCGGTGGAAGCCTGGCTGGCCGTGTTGGCCAAAAGCCGCGCCACGGACCGGCTGCGCCGGAAGAAGCGCCTGCTCCTGGCCGCCGAGAGGGAGCATCTGGAGGGGGATTCCTGGACGGCGTCCGCAAAGGACGCGGAACCGGAAACCCGGGTGCTTGCCAAGCTGCAAAGCGAAGCCGTCCGCCTGGCGCTGCTCGAGGTTCCGCGGGCGCAACGGCAGGCGCTGGCGGCGGCGTATTACCAGGGAAGGACCCAGCGGGAACTGGCCGAAGAGTGGAGGGTGCCGCTCGGCACGGTCAAATCCCGGGTCCGGTACGGCCTCGGCAACCTTCGCCGCGCGCTGGCCCACATGGGATGGGCGGAAGCGGAAGGGGGCGATGGCCGTGCCTGACATCGGCTGCGCGGTCCCGGAAGAATGGTGGGTGGATTATCTGACGGGCCGCCTGGCGCGCGATCAGGCCCTGCGCCTGGAGCGCCACCGCGCGGTTTGCCCCGTTTGCGCGGAGACGTGCCGGCGATGGGAGGAGCTGCTCCGGAACGCGTGGGTTGCCGGGACGCAGAATGCGGCCGCAGGATTGGCCGCGGAACGGAACGACCATGCCCGGGGAGAATGTCGCCTCTTCGCGTCGCTTCGCTCCCTGGCCGGCGTCTGGCGGCGGAATTGGCGGCGCGGCAGGTTGCGCCTGGCGGTCAGCGCCTACAGCTGGCGGCGCAGCTTGGAGCGGGCGCTCCGCGCGGCAGCCGGGCTCCGGTGGCTGGCGGCCGCGGGCGGAGTGCTGGCGCTGGCGCTGGTGGCGGGACTGTTCCGAACCGCCTATGTGACCTACACGAAGGAGCCGCCGGCGGACCCTGTCACCCTGAAGGCGGAACAATATGTTCTCGCGCATGAGCCGATGGCGGCGGACGTCATCTCCCGCCCCGATACCGTGCAATATCCGCTGGTGAGGGCGTACGTGAGGGAAGACGTGGAGCTTCCCCCGGTGGCGGGCGGCGCGATCTGGCTGAACGACCGGACCGGCGAATTGCTGGTCGTGCTGGAAGGGGTGGTTCCTTCCAACGATCGGGACGTGCAGGCCTGGCTGGTCATCCGGGAAGGTTGGCTCAATCTCGGCTTGCTGAAATTCCCGGAGCGATCCCAGGGTCACTTGTACGTGCGAAGCCTCTGGAGGGAAGACCGCGAAGCGGTGGCGCTTACCCTGGAACCCAAGGGCGGAAGCCTGCTTCCCACCACGCCCGAAAGCACCCTTGTCCGCCTGGATGCCCCGCAGCATCCCTAATCCGTCCCATTGCGCTGAAAGCAACGGAAGGAGACAAAATCATGACCGATAAAAAAGCCTTGAGCCACCCTTTCGCGGAGACGACGCTCAGCACGCAGCAGATATTTTCCGGAAAGATGATTTCGCTGGAAGTCAGCACGGTCCGTCTTCCCGACGGCAGGGCGGCGACAAGGGAGATCGTCCGGCATCCCGGCGCGGTGGGCGTGCTGGCGCTTTACGAAGGGCGCATGATCGCCGTCGAGCAATACCGCAAGCCTCTTGAACGCGTCCAACTGGAGATTCCCGCCGGCAAGCTCGACCCCGGCGAAGCGCCGGAAGCGGCCGCTTTGCGGGAACTGGAGGAAGAAACGGGGTTCCGCGCGGGAAGCGTCCGCCATTTGTTGACCTTCTCCACTTCTCCCGGATTTGCGGACGAAGTGTTGCATCTGTATTTCACGGACGATGTCACGCCCGGCGGGCAGCGTCCGGACGAGGACGAATTTCTGTCCGTCGAGCTCTTGACCCCGGAAGAGGCGGAACGCGCGCTCCTCGACGGGCGCATCTGCGACGCCAAGACGATGCTGGCGCTTTACGCCTGGAAATTGTACCGCCTGACGGGGGCATTGACGCCGTGAGCGGCCCGCCGCAGCCCGCGAGGTCCCCGCGTGACGGGCAACCTTCGGAAACGCCCGGTCTCAGACGCGTGTTTGCCGATCTGCACGTGCACGTCGGCCGTACCGACGGCGGCGAACCGGTGAAGATCAGCGCCGCCGCTTCGCTGACGTTCCGCGGCATCATCCGGGAGGCGGAAGAGCGGAAGGGCATCGGCATCGTCGGCGTTATCGACTGCCACTCGCCGGCCGTGCAGGAAGACATTGAAAGGCGGCTGGACAGCGGCGAAATGGAGGAACTCCCGGGAGGCGGCATCCGCTTCCGGAATACGGTGCTGCTTCTCGGCTGCGAGATGGAAGCGCTGGAGCCGGGCGGAGGACCTTTCCACCTGCTCGGCTATTTGCCGACTCTGGAAACCATGCGGGATTGGACGGAATGGCTGCGCCGGCGCGTGGCCAACGTGCGGCTCAGCACGCCGAGGGTCCGCGCCCGCGCCCGCGAGCTGCAGCGGGAACTTGCGGCACGTGGCGGAATTCTCGTTCCCGCGCATGTGTTCACGCCCCACCGGGGACTGCTCGGGTGCTCGGCCGATCGGCTTGAGGAACGCCTTGGTCCGGACGGGGTGGCCGCCGTGGAACTTGGCCTGAGCGCGGACGCGGACATGGCCGGACGCCTGTCCCAGCTGGACCGCTATCCTTACCTGACCAATTCCGACGCCCACTCCACCGGCACCATCGGGCGCGAGTGCAACGAACTCGTCGTGGCCGAACCGACCTTCGCGGAAACGCTCAAGGCCTTGCGCGGCGAAGACGGCCGGCGAATCGCCGCGAACTACGGGCTCCATCCGGCCCTGGGCAAATACCACACCACGTTTTGCCCCGATTGCCGGAAGCAACTGCCGGACTCGGCCCGCGAGGCTTCCGTCTGCCCGCTGTGCGGCGGTACCCGGCTGGTGCGGGGCGTGGCGGAGCGGGCGGAGATGCTTGCCGACCGGGACCGGCCGGGCCATCCGCCACACCGGCCCCCGTACCGCCGGCAGGTGCCGCTTGCGTTTATGCCGGGCGTGGGCCCGAAAACGCTGGAAAAACTCCTGGCCCGGGCGACGGAGATGGACATCCTGCACCGGCTTCCGCCGGAAACCTTGCGGGAAATCGCCGGCGAGACCCTGGCGGATCTCATCCTCCGGGCCCGGGAGGGACGGCTCGCCATAGCGCCGGGCGGCGGCGGGACGTACGGCCGGCCGGTCGCCCGCGGCGTGACGGGCATGGGGACCTGACAAGATCCCTGTGCCCGTCATCTTTTTTCCTTTCCCGCATATAAGCTGATATAGGCCGTCGGCTCGTCCGACAGCGGGAGGGAACCGGCATGTCCCATCGGCCGTGGTGTCGTCCGTGCAGGCGGCACGCGCCCCTGTACATGTTCGTGGGTGCGCTCATCCTGACGGGAGCGGGATTCGGCTTTTTCCTCGTTGACGCGCTATCCCCGGAACAGCGGCTGGATTTGGCCGTCCGGCTTGAAGCCTACCGCCTGGAGCTGGTCCGGCCGGATGGCGCGGACGCCGCGAAGACCTTTCTCGACAGTTTCCTTTTTTACGCCGGATGGCTTGGGCTGATCTGGCTGCTCGGCATTTCCGTAATCGGCTTGCCCGGCGTGCTGGCGCTGGATTTCATGAAAGGCGTCCTGATGGGTTTCGCCGCCAGGTTGCTGGCAATGGAAATGGACGGGGGCGGGATGTTGTTGGCGCTTGCCGCCCTGGTTCCCCACAACGCCCTGGTCGTGCCGGCGCTCATGGTCGCCAGCGTCTCGGCGATCCGGTTCGCCGGCTGGGTGGCGGGAGAGCGGCTGCTGCGCCGGCGGGGGCGGCTATCTCCTCCGTTAAAATCGCACGGAATCGCAACCCTGGCGATGCTGCTTCCGCTGTGCGGAGCGGCCCTGACGGAAAGCTATCTCAGCCCCCGGCTCCTCGGCCGGCTGCTCGCGTGGCTTGCGCATATCGCGTAATCGCACATCGCGCAGTATGAATGGAAACTGGCGGAAAATGGAATGCGGTTTGACTTCCGTCCGAACGTCCCCCTATAATGGAACCAGCCGATGTGCGGCCAGAGGGGGAAAAAAATGGAAGCCCGCGTTGAAAAAATCAAGCAGCTCCTGCAATCGCAGGGTTTCAAGCTGACCCCGCAGCGGGAAGCCACGGTGCGCGTGCTGCTGGAAAACGAGGAAGACCACCTCAGCGCCGAAGACGTCTTCATGCTCGTCAAGGAGAAATTTCCCGAAATCGGACTGGCGACCGTGTACCGGACGCTGGAGCTGCTCACGGAAATGCATGTGGTGGAAAAGCTCAATTTCGGCGACGGCGTGGCCCGGTACGACCTGCGTACGGAGAGCAACAAGCATCACCACCATCACCTCATCTGCGTCCGCTGCGGCTCCATGACGGAAATCATGGATGACTGGCTTCTCCCCCTTGAGGAACGGCTGGAAAAGGAATACCGCTTCCGGGTGCTGGACCATCGGCTGGACTTCCAGGGCGTGTGCGCAAGCTGCCGGGAGAAGGAGGAGGCGCAGGGCGAAAAACCGTCCGGCGCCGGCGCCGAAACAGGCGTGACGCAAAACGTTTGACATCCCGACCGATCAGCCAAACTCCCCTGTTTCTCCCTCGCAGCGGGGGAAACGCGGGAGTTTGATGCTTTCGGAAGGCATTTCGCGGCAAAGGAGGGGACGCGGATGCGATCCATCGACCCGCAGGATGTGCAGGCCCGCATCGACCGTCTGAGGGGACAGGACTTGTATGTTCATATCGAAATGACAACCGGCGCCTACGCGGCCCATTACGACCAGACAAAGCACCAGGCATCCGCCTTCGTCAAGAACGGGCGAATCCGGTTTTCCCACGGTTCGGTGGCCGGCCGGGGGCCCTACCGGGTGGGCCTGAAAACGGATGAAGGCTGGGTGTACGCGGAAGGGCTTACCCATTACGAGGACGAAGAAACGGACAGGCTCATTCTTCAGGGACACGACCGGGACGGCAAACTCGTGGTGGCCCTGCTGCTGAGCCCGCTTCCTTTTTGACGAAGGGGGGACGCGATGTGAAAAAGATCCTCGTGGTGCTGCCCCATCCCGACGACGAAGCGTTCGGCGCGGCGGGAACTCTGGCCATGCACGTCAGCCGGGGGGCCCGTGTGACTTACGCCTGCCTGACTCTGGGGGAGATGGGCCGGAACATGGGGTTTCCGCCCTTTGCCAACCGGGTTACGCTGCCGCAGATCCGCCAGGCGGAACTGGAAGCGTCCTGCCGGGCCGTCGGCATCCAGGATCTCCGGCTTCTCGGCTTCCACGACAAAACCCTCGAGTTCGAAGACCCGGACAAACTGGCCGGCCGCATCGGGGAACTGCTGGAGGAAATCCGGCCCGACCTGGTGATCACCTTCTATCCCGGATACAGCGTGCACCCCGATCACGACGCCTGCGGCGCCGCCGTCATCCGTGCCGTCGGCAGGCTGCCGGAGGCGGAACGCCCAGCGGTCCATTGCATGGCCTTTTCACACGATTGCGAACAGGCGCTGGGAAAGCCCGACGTGGTGAACGACGTGCGTCCCTTTCTGGAACAGAAACTGGGGGCGCTCAACGCGCACCGCTCCCAGTTCCGGTACGGCACGCTGCCGGCAAGAGGAAGACTGTCCGAAACCGAATTCGCCGAATGGTTGGGCAGGGAGCGCTTCTGGACCTACCGCTGGCCGAAATCCGATCTATAGAGCCGCGGCGTCACATAGTTTTCCCCGGGGAGGGCAAGTTACCTTAGCAAAGACTTGCAGGGGGGCTTGCCCATGATCGTCGGAGTGCCGAAGGAAATCATGAACCGGGAATTTCGCGTGGCGCTGACGCCGGCCGGCGCGGGAACGCTGACCGCGCGGGGGCATGAGGTGCTCGTGGAGGCGGGAGCCGGAGCGGGCAGCGGCTTTTCCGACGCGGAATACGAAGCCGCCGGCGCGCGGATCGTTCCCTCTGCGGAAGGGGTGTGGAACGGGGCCCGGCTCATTCTGAAGGTGAAGGAGCCGCAGCCGGAAGAATACCGCTTCTTCCGCCGGGGACAGATCCTGTTTGCGTACCTGCATTTGGCGGCCGTTCCCGATTTGGCCCGCGCCCTGGCGAAGGAAGGCGTTACCGCCGTCGCCTATGAAACGGTCCGCCTGCCGGACGGGCGGCTGCCTCTCCTTGCGCCGATGAGCGAGATTGCGGGCCGGGTGGCCGTGCAGGCCGGCGCCCGTTTCCTGGAGGCTCCGGGCGGCGGCCGCGGGGTGCTGCTCGGCGGCGTTCCGGGCGTGCCGCCGGCGGAAGTGGTCATCGTCGGCGGCGGCATGGCGGGCGCCAGCGCGGCCGACGTCGCGGTCGGCATGGGCGCAAGCGTCACGATCCTTGAAAAAAACATCGACCGGATGCGGGAGCTTGCGCTCCGGTTCCGGGGCCGGGCGCGCACCCTGGCCTCCAACCCGCACCATCTCGCGGAAGCCGTCCGCCTGGCCGATCTGCTCATCGGCGCCGTGCTGGTGCCGGGAGCCCGCGCGCCGAGGGTCGTGACGGAAGAAATGGTGCGCGCCATGAAGCCCGGATCGGTCATCGTGGACATCGCCGTCGACCAGGGCGGATGCGTGGAGACCGTCGACCGGGCGACCACCCATGAGAATCCTGTATACGTCAAACACGGCGTCATCCACTATGCCGTGGCCAACATTCCGGGAGCCGTTCCCCGCACCGCCACCCTGGCCCTAACCCAGGCGACCATCGAATACGCGCTGGAACTGGCGGACGGCGGGACGGAAGCGATCTTCGCCAACCCGGCGCTGGCGGCGGGCGTCAACGTGCACGACGGCGCCGTCACCCATCCCGAAGCGGCCGCGGCGGTGGGACTTCCGTATGTCCCGCTGGAACGCCCGGCTGCCGTCACGTGAAAAGGGAAAGCGCCGCTTTGCGCGGAAATTTGAAACGGAACGGAAACGGGAAGACGCGGAGGAAGACGCGGAACGCATGGAGAACGCTCGCGCGGAGGTGACGATCCGGCCATGATGGAGCTGGTGCGCGCATTTGCGGACGAGCTGGCCTCCGGGCGGGGCCGTGCGGAGACGACGGTCCGCAGCTACGCCGGGGATCTGGCCGATCTGGTCCGGTTCCTGTCCGGACAGGGCGTTGAGCGGCCGGAAGACGTGCGGCCGCATCATCTGTCTCTGTACGTGCACCGGATCCGGGGAGACGGCCTGTCGGAAGCCACCATCAGCCGCAGGCTCGCCTCGGCGCGGGCTTTTTTTGCTTTTTTGCAGCGGCGGGGCGCCGTCGCCGACAATCCCGCGGCCCGGGTGGAACGCCCCAGGGCCGCCAGGGGGAAGCCGCGGACCCTGGACGCCGCCGCCGTCGAACGGTTGCTGGCGGCGCCTTCGTCCCGTACGCCTCTCGGCCTGCGGGACCGCGCCATGCTCGACCTCATGTATGCCAGCGGCTTGAAAGCTTCCGAACTCATCGCCCTGAACGTGGACGACGTCCGGCTGGACTTGTCGTTCGTGCGCTGCGCCTCCGGGAAGAAAGAACGGCTTGTTCCCGTCGACGCGGTTTGCGCCCAAAAACTTCGCGACTACCTTTCGGAGAGCAGGCCGCGTCTGGCCGGGAAAGGCGGCCAGGCGTTGTTTGTGAACCGAGCGGGCGGCCGCATCACCCGCCAATCCCTCTGGAAGACGCTTAAGAAATACGCCGCCGAATGCGGCCTCGATCCGGCGGCAATCGCTCCGCAAACCCTGAGGCATTCCTTCGCCGTCCATCTCCTCGAACGGGGAGCGGACCTGCGCGCCGTGCAGGATCTGCTCGGCCACGCCCACCTGTCCACCACCCAGATGTACGCCTCCATCGCCCGCCCCCGGGCCCGGGACGTGTTCGACCGGCTCCATCCCCGCGCCGCGGCCACCGGGGAAAACGAATCCATGGAATAATTTGCATGCCCTCCGGGGAAAATGGTGGATAAAAGAAAGTCCGGCCTTTGTTGGCCTTTCTGGAGGGATGCGTACCTTGACTGCGCTGTTTCGCCGAATGTTGCCGCTGCTGATTGCCGTCGCCCTGGCCGGCGGATGGACGGCCTGGCCGGACGGAGCTGCCGCGGAAGAGCCGGCCGGCCGGAACGGTGCGAATGTCCGGCCAAAGACCGAGCTGGCGGCACAGGCCCGCTCCGCGATTCTGATGGACGCATCCAGCGGTACCGTCATCTACGAGAAAAACAGCCATGAACCGCTCCCGCCCGCCAGCATCACCAAGATCATGACCATGCTGCTCGTGGCGGAAGCCATCGACGACGGGCGGCTGAAGCTGACGGACAAGGTGCGGGCGTCCGAATACGCCGCGTCGATGGGCGGTTCGCAGATTTTCCTCGAGCCCGGGGAAGAGATGACGGTCGAGGAACTTCTGAAAAGCGTGGCCATGGCGTCGGCCAACGACGCGTCCGTCGCGTTGGCGGAAAAAATCGCGGGCAGCGAAGAGGAATTTGTCCGCATGATGAACGAGAAAGCCGCAGAGCTCGGCCTGAAGGACACGAAATTCGTCAATAGCAGCGGCCTGCCGGCGGAAGGCCATGTGACCAGCGCCCGGGACATCGCCGTCATGTCGCGGGAACTGCTCAAACACGAATTCATCACGAAGTACACGGGAGCCTACCAGGATTACCTCAGGCAGAACACGGACAAACCGTTTTGGCTGGTCAACACCAACAAGCTGGTGCGCTTCTACAACGGAGTCGACGGCTTGAAGACGGGGTATACGTCGGAAGCGAAATTTTGCCTCTCGGCCACCGCGCGGCGCGGGGATTTCCGCGTGATCGCCGTGGTCATGGGCGAACCGGACGCCAAGACCCGCAATGCGGAAATCGCGCGAATGCTCGATTACGCTTTCGCCCAGTTCGCCAGCCTGCCGATTTACAAAGCCGGCGACGTCATGGGCACGCTGGAGATTTCCAAGGGCGCGAAAGCCCGCGTCCCTCTGGTGGCCAGGCAGACCTACAGCGTCCTGATCCGCAAGAACGAAGCGGGGGACAAGATCCGCCACGAACTGAAGCTGAAACAGCCCCTCGTCGCTCCCGTGAAGGCGGGCGAAGAGGTGGGCCGTCTGATCGTATACCGGGGTGAAAACGTGATCGCCGACTTTCCCGTGGAAGCGCCGGAAACCGTGGGGAAGGCCGGGTGGTGGACGCTCCTTGGCCGCGTGGCGGGGAAGCTGTTCTTCGCGGACTGAGACGGGCGGACGAGGCTTTCGGCGACCCGAAGGTTCGGCGAAGACCGCTGCCGGACCGGAGATGCCGGTTTGGGAACCGGTGTCGAGCCGGGGAAAATTCCCCGGGATCCGATGTCGAGGGGGAACGTCTGGCTTCTAGTTTTGTCGGGGGGCAGGATTGGCCGGAAGCTTTGTAGAATGGGAGAGGTGTAAATTTATGGGGGAGGGGAAACGGCATGAGCCTCCAGGTGGAGCTCGAGCAGCGCCGCAACACGCTGATCGTGCGGCTGCGGGGGGAACTGGACCATCATACCGCGGACCAAGTCCGATTCAAAATCGAAGACGCGTTCCTGCGGGGCCGCTGCCATCACGTGGTGCTCAATTTGCAGGAACTTTCGTTCATGGACAGTTCAGGTCTGGGCGTCGTGCTGGGGCGTTACAAAACGGTGAGCAGCCGGGGCGGCAAGCTGGTCGTCTGCGGCGCGCAGCCGGCGGTGAAGCGGCTTTTTGAACTGTCGGGGCTGCTTAAAATGTTGCCGTTTCACGAAACGGAAACGGCGGCGCTTTCCGGGCTGGAGGTCGTGTCATGAGCGGGCGCGATTTCATGAAGCTGTCGTTCACCAGCCGTTCCGAAAACGAGGCGTTCGCGCGGGTGGCGGTGGCGGCGTTCGTCTCCCGCCTCGACCCGACGCTGGAGCAGATCCAGGACCTGAAAACCGTCGTGTCGGAGGCGGTCACCAACGCGATCATCCACGGCTACGAGGGCAGGGAGGACGGCATCATCGAAGTGGAAGTGGAGATCGAGGGCGACACCGTCTCGCTCACCGTGACGGACCGGGGCAAGGGCATCGAGGACGTCGAACTGGCGCGCCAGCCGCTGTACACGTCCAGGCCGGAACTGGAGCGATCCGGCATGGGCTTTACCATCATGGAAAACTTCATGGACGAATTTGAGATCGACAGCGCACCCGGGGCGGGGACCCGTTTGCGGATGAAAAAACGCATCGAGTCCAAAAAGGCGCTGTACAACTGACGGCGCCGCACAGGGGTTGGGGGCATGGATTGGGAATGGAATAACAAGGATTCGCCGCCCGCTTTCCTGGACGACGCGGAAGTCAAGCGGCTCATCGCGCTCAGCCACGCCGGTGACACGGCAGCCCGCGACGCGCTGGTGAGGGGCAACGTCCGCCTCGTGTGGTCGGTGGTGCAACGGTTCGCGGGACGGGGCTACGACCTCGAGGATCTGTTCCAAATCGGTTGCATCGGGTTGATCAAATCCATCGACAAGTTCGATCTTTCCTACGACGTCAAATTTTCCACCTACGCGGTACCGATGATCATCGGGGAAATCCAGCGGCATCTGCGGGACGACGGGACCCTCAAGGTCAGCCGGTCCCTCAAGGAAATGGCGAACCGCATCCGCAAGGTGAAGGACGAATTGTCCAAAAAGTTGGGAAGGCAGCCCACTGTCAGCGAAATTGCGGAGGAACTGGGGGTGCCCCCGGAAGAAGTCGTGTTTGCGCAGGAAGCAGGCAAACCCCCCTACTCCATCCACGAAACGGTGTTCGAAAACGACGGCGATCCGATCACGCTGATGGACCAGATCGCGGACGACTCGCAGGAGAAATGGTTTGACAAGATGGCCCTGCTGCAGGCCATCGAAAACCTGACGGAACGGGAGCGGCTCATCGTGTTCCTGCGGTATTTCCGCGACCAGACGCAGTCGGAGGTGGCCAGCCGCCTCGGCATCTCCCAGGTGCAGGTCAGCAGGCTGGAAAAGAAAATTTTGTCCAACATCAAGTCGCAGATCGCGCAATGAAGGGCATTCCAGGCCTGCGGCGAAGCGCCGCCCGCCACGGCAACCGGTCCGTGGCGGGCGGTTTTTTTGTGCGCCCGGCATGGGTGTTTACCTGTACAGTGAAAGTCTGGAATGGGCTGGCGGGCGTCAACCATTAGCCAAAGACAAGGGTGCGGAGCTGGTTGGGGGCTTGTAACGGTAGGAATCGTATCTGTCGTTGCGGTTGTCACCGTGTATGCCGCCGCTGTTGGCATTACCAAAGGTGCGGCAGCAGCTCCGTTGGCCAGACCCGCAGGCGTAGCAATGGCAGGCGCGGTAGGTTGGATCGTGGTTGGTTTGGCGGCATAGAAGAAAATCATGCATGGGCGAGATAGTATATTCTCGCCCATATTTGATGGGATAATATAAAATGGAAAGAGATGAATAACTTTTGCAAATATCCTATTTGCTTCTTTTAGTGGCATGATTGATATCAAATTTTTCTTCATACGGTTGACGATGATCGGCGCGGACGCAATCGTTAGTCCGGACGGTATGAACCGTTACTGGACGGCCAGAGCATCGATAGAGAACCGGCCGCTCTACAGCCGCAAAGGAGAAGAAGCGAAAATTAAGGTTGACATGTTGTGTAAAGGTTATGTTATTATCGACAGCAAAAAGATTTTGTACTATTTGCTTGAGAAACTGGATTTCAAGGAATGAATGTCGACATGATCCGATTGACATGATCCCTGAAGGGAACGCCCATAACCAATAAAACCGGTTCTACACATAACTGGATTCAATTAAATTGAATTCATTTTCATGCTCAACTCATCAAATTTGGAATGGAGTGGATGCTGCGCATGAAGAAATGGAAGCTGATGCTGGGCGGGGTGTTGGCCGGGATGTTGCTCATGGCCGGAGCTGTACATGCAGAAGGGGACAAGATCACGGTCATCATCGAAGGTCGTGAGGTAGACTTCGGAAAATCCCCGGTTATCGAAAAAGGGACGGCCCTTGTTCCGTTCCGCGGCTTGTTCGAGAGCCTCGGGCTTGAAGTGAAATGGATTGGAGAGACAAAGACCGTAATCGGCAAGGGGAATGGCGTCGAGATCGAACTCCAAATCGACCGGAATACGGCGGTCGTCAACGGTGAGGAAATTGAGCTGGCCGTGGCGACGCGCCTGTTAGACAATTCCGCATATGTGCCGCTGCGGATTGTCGGCGAGGCGACGGGCCGCGAGGTGAATTGGGACCAGGCGACGCGTACGATCACGATCGGTTCTGCGCCGGTGAAGGCATCCGAGGTTGAAGCGCTGTACCGGGCGTATGTGAACGCCGGCAACGCGGAGGACCTGGAAGCGTATCTGGCGCTCTTCCATCCGGAATCGCCGCTTCTGGAGAACGGCTTGCTGGAAGATGAAGCGCGCCGGGTTTACGAACAATACGATGTCGTCACCGAGATTGAGAGGTTCGAAGTCGTCGAAACGGGCGAGTCGGAAGCGGTTCTCCATGCGGTTGTGACGAACGTCAACACGAACGACCGCTTCTTCCTGAGCAACCGGACGGAATATCGGCTCATTCTGCAAAAGGATGAAGGCGGGGAATGGAAAATCTACAATCTCGAAACGATCGGCATTGAGTATCTGGTTCCGGAGGAGAAGCTCACGGCCGATGCGGACATTGACGCGGAGCTCGAGAAGGCGCTTAAGGACGTCATCGTGGCGCATGTCGAAGCTAGCGAGAAAGAAGATTTACAGGCGGTGATGGCAACGGTCGATCCCTCATCGCCGGGTTATACCCAGACGAAGGAAGACGTGAGTTTAAATTTTCTGTTGTTTGACCTGGATTACGAGCTGGAGCTGGTCAATGTCATCGAGGCGACGGACACGATAGCCTATGTGTACTCGGTAATGTTGACGAAAAAAGTCAAAGGTCCCGACATCCCGGATACCCGCACTCGGCAGGTCGACTTGCTCAAAAAACAGGAGGACGGCAGCTGGAAGATTTACATGACCTATCTGATGGGCGTCGAATTCCTGAAATAAGGATCGTGATTGCGGACGAGGGAGGCGCGGCTCGGCATCATATGGGCTGCGCCTGTTCTGTCGGTCCAGATATGTTTTTGTTATTCACGGAACAACACTTCGTGCAATTCTTACGTTTTCTTCAGAAACATTTTTCGCTATACTCGAAAATATATGGACCATTTAAGGGGAATTGATCATGTTTTTACACGGTACCGCCCGAATTAATGACAAGGGACATCTGGAAATCGGCGGGTGCGACACGGTCGATCTGGCCAGGGAATTCGGGACGCCGCTTTACATTGTGGACGAAGCGCTGGTGCGCCAGCGGGCGAGGGAGTTCCGGGAAGCGTTCGAACGGACGGGGCTGCGCCATCAGGTGGCGTATGCGTCGAAGGCGTTTTGCGTGATGGCCATGTGCCGCCTGGCCGATGAAGAAGGCCTCAGCCTTGACGTCGTATCCGGCGGCGAGCTGCACACGGCGCTGAAAGCCGGGTTTCCGCCGGAACGGATCCATTTCCACGGCAACAACAAGACGCCGGACGAGATCGCCTTGGCGCTGGATGCGGGCATCGGCTGCTTTGTCGTGGACAATTTTGTGGAACTTTCGCTGCTGGAAGCGATGGCCGCGGAGCGCGACAGGCGCGTGAACATTCTGTTGCGCGTCACGCCGGGCGTGGAAGCCCACACCCATGATTTCATCTCCACGGGCAAGCAGGATTCCAAATTCGGCTTCGACCTGGGAAGCGGCGCCGCGCATGAGGCGGTACAGAAGGCGCTGGAGCAAAAGCATCTCGAGCTCATCGGAATCCATTCCCATATCGGCTCGCAGATCTTCGAAGTGGAAGGCTTCCGCATGGCGGCTGAAAAAATCTTGAACTTTGCCGTCGACGTGTGTGAAAAATGGGGCAAGACGTTCTCCGTCCTGAACTTCGGCGGGGGCTTCGGCATCCGCTACGTGGAAGGCGACAGGCCGTTGCCGCCGGGAACATATGTCCAGGCCATCGCGGACGCGGTCATCACCGCCTGCCGGGCTTCCGGATATCCGCTGCCGGAAGTCTGGATCGAACCCGGCCGCAGCATCGTCGGCGACGCGGGGACGACGCTGTACACGGTGGGCACGTATAAAGACATCCCCGGCGTCCGCAAATACGTCGCCGTCGACGGCGGCATGACGGACAACCCGCGGCCGGCGCTGTACGGCGCCAAATACGAGGCGGTCCTCGCAAACCGGGCGAACGAGCCCGCCGCGGAAACGGTGTCGGTGGCCGGCAAATGCTGCGAAAGCGGCGACATGCTGATCTGGGACCTGCCGCTTCCGCCCGTGAAGCCGGGCGATCTCCTGGCCGTTTTTTGCACCGGCGCCTACAACTACGCCATGGCGAGCAACTACAACCGCATCCCGCGCCCGGCGGTGGTGTTCGTGCGGGACGGCGAGGCCGACCTGGTCGTCGCCCGTGAGACCTACGAAAACATCGTCAGCCTGGACCGGATCCCCGAACGGATGCGGAAACAGGCGGTCGGCCGCTGAAGGACGCGGACGGCCAGGAGCAATCCGCCTCTGGCCCGGCTGGGCCGGGCTGGCTCCGATCGGCGCCAACGGACATGCGGTCCGTTACGGACGTCGGAAACGGCCTCCCCAAAATCTAACGGACAATGGTCCGTTACAGCGCCGCGGTTTTCCCTGGCCTTCCGGAGCTTTTTACGGACTATATGTCCGTAATCATTTCCAAATGGCCGTCTCTTCCTCGTCTAACGGACCATATGTCCGTCAAATATCCTGCGGGCCGTCTTTTCACGTCTGACGGACCGCAAAGTCGGCAGCAATATCCGACGGACCGTCTGTCCGCGTCTGCCGGTCGATTGATCTGTCGTGATGAAGATCGGATTTGGTTCCGGCATTTGATCGTGAAGTGTCAAGCGTCTGTGAAAATGTCAGGTTAACTGTTCTATGAAAATGTCAGGGAGATGATAGCTGATTAAACAGCCGCCGTCCTCTTGCAGACTAGCCGGATGCTGTGCTACGCTGTAACTGCTTGCTGGAGAATGGTTTTCTCCAGGGATGGTTTGCAGCGGGCTTGCGCGGGGACGCAGGCGCCGCTT
>Ga0207793_100061_pt1 | contig 76479 bp, 70 predicted proteins | sample CeladaPassaB1F09_FD_187486 | JGI IMG/M metagenome (GOLD analysis project Ga0207793, IMG submission 187486) | Cellulose-adapted microbial communities from the Joint BioEnergy Institute, USA - Passage B1F09 (SPAdes) (version 2) | ecosystem: Engineered > Bioreactor > Continuous culture >...
CAGCGTTCGTCCTGAGCCAGGATCAAACTCTCCAAGAAAATGGTCAAGCCCATCTTGGCTCTGTTCGCGTTGCAAAGGAATTTATCGAGGTCCTTGCGCTCGGTGTTCAGTTTTCAAAGAGCGAGTCGGCCGCCTCGCGGCGGCAGCTTTTATAATATAGCATGTCCGTTGGCGGGTTGCAACCGGGTTTTTTTCGGTCCGTTTTCCTTTCCGTTCCTGGTTTTGCGCATCCTTTCCGCCCGCGCGTTCCCGGTCCCGTCCGCCCGGACGCGGCCGCCGTCAGGACGCCAGCAGCCATTGCAGCCCGTACACCAGGGCAATACCGGGGATGCCGAGCAGCGCCACGAAGCCGATGGTCAGCGGATTGAGCGGAATGTGCCAGCCGCTGATCAAGCCGGTGTAATTCAGCAGATAGATGGCCGCAGCCGCCGCGATCAAATGGGTCGCAAACCGGAGCAGCCCGTCCCGCGCCGCCCGCCGGCGGATGAGCAGGAGGAGCAGCGCTCCCGCGGAAAGGGCCAGCATGGCCGTCCACAGCGCCTTCATGGTTTTCCGCCGCCTTTGCCGGCGGCGGACGCTTCCGGAAAGCCGCCGGACGCTCCGGTCCGGTCGCCGTCACGGCTCCACAGGGTTTTCGCTTTCCGGAGCAGCATGCCGTATTTTTTCTCCGCCGCCTCGAGAGAATAAATGGCGTAATCCACCTGGTCATATCCGATCGCATCATGGAAACGCCATTGCGCCAGCGTCCATTCCAGTTGGGCGCGCCGGACTTCCTCCAGAAGCCGCCTCCGCTCCGCCGCGGTTTCGCCGGACTCCGCTTCGGGCGCTGGCCGGGCGGGGCGTTTTTCCCAAAGCGTTCTCACCTTCTGCGTGCCCCCGTTTCCCGTGGTTTTGGAAGGGACAACCCCGATTCATACTTATGAACGGGTCCTCCGGTTTAGAACGGGGCGGGGCGAGGCGAAACGAAAAATGACGCCCGGCAGGGCGTCGCGTCGCTTCCGTCATAAAACGCCGATCCCCGATTTCACACCAGTTCCCGGCGTCCTTCCAGGGCTTTCGACAGCGTCACCTCGTCGGCGTACTCCAGATCGCCCCCCACCGGCAATCCGTGGGCGATGCGCGTCACCCGGATGCCGATGGGCTTCACGAGGCGGGAAATGTACATGGCCGTCGCTTCGCCCTCGATGTTCGGGTTGGTGGCCAGAATCAGTTCCTGCACCCGCTCGTCGGCCAGGCGGCGCATGAGTTCGGCGATGCGGATGTCGTCCGGCCCGACGCCGTCCATCGGGGAAATGGCCCCGTGCAGCACGTGGTACTGGCCGAAATACTCCTTCGTCCGTTCCATGGCGACCACATCCCGCGGCTCCTGGACAACACAAATGACCGAGGCGTCCCGTGACTTGTCGGAGCAGATGCGACAGGGGTCCACGTCGGTGACGTTGCAGCAGGTCGAACAATACGTAAGGTTCCGCTTCACGCCGACCAGCGCCTTGGCAAAGTCCAGGGCGTCCTCTTCCTTCATGCGCAGGACGTGGAATGCGAGGCGGGTGGCCGTCTTGGGCCCGATGCCCGGCAAACGGGAAAAAGCTTCGATGAGCTTGGCAATGGGTTCCGGATAGTGCAAGGTCTGAAGTTCTCCTTCGCCGTCAGAACAGGCCGGGGATCTTCATGTTGCCCATGAAGCGGCCCATGTCCCGGTTCACCAATTCGTCGACCTTGTCAAGGGCATCGTTGACCGCCGCCAGCACGAGGTCCTGCAGCATTTCCACGTCGTCCGGATCCACGGCTTCGGGCTTGATGGCGACGCTGAGCAGCCGCCTGCGGCCGTTTGCCGTGACGGTCACCGCCCCGCCGCCGGCGGAGCCTTCGACGGTTTTGTTTTCCAGCTCTTCCTGCGCTTTCAGCATCTGCTCCTGCATTTTTTTGACCTGTTTCATCATTTGGTTCATATTCATGTTGTACATGCCCGCGTACCTCCCTATTCGTCCTCGACAACCACGAGCGAACTGCCGAACAGCCTGACCGCTTCCTCCACCCAGGGAGGATCGTCCGATTCATCCTCCGGCACCAGCTTCAGTTCTTCGCGTCCGTCGGGCAAAGGCGCTGCGCTCGCCTCTGCCAGGGCTTCCTGCCATTCCTTCCGCATCACGGTGGCCATCCGCACTTCGCGGCCGAGCACCGCGGCGATCGCGTCTTCAATCGTCTGTCGGTTGGCCGGTTTCTCCGTCGTCTCCCGGTGAATGGGGGTCAGAAACGCCACCAGAACCGTTCCATCGGCAAAGGCGACGGGTTCGCCGTTTTTCAGCCAGGCTTGCAGCGAGATGCTCGCTTTTTTCACTTCTTGCAACACGTCGGGCCACTGCGCGATGATCTGCTTCGTCTCCGGCGAATCCGCGGCCGCCAGAAACGGCTGCAGCCGCACCTTCACGGCGGGCGGGCGCGGCGGACCGGACGGCGCCTTGCCGCCGGCGTCCTGTCCGGGCGTCCGGAGCGGCGTCCTTGCGCCGGCATCCGGCCCGGACGCGCGGGACGGCGTCCCGTCTGCGGCGCCCGCTCCCTGGCCCGGAAGCCGGCTCGGTCTCCCCGGGACGGCCTCCCGGCCGGCGGCTCTGCCGACTGCCGGCGACCGGCCTGAAAGCGTGACTTCCGCGGCTGTACCTTCGTCAGCCCGATCGCCGGATTCCGCTCTTGCCGCGTCGCCCGCCTTTCCGCCCGTGAATTCCAAGGCAGCGGAACCGGCCCGCGCGGCGCCGCGCATCAGCGCTTCCACCCTGCGCTCCAGCTCGGCGACCCGCCGGCGCAGCTCCGCAAGTTCCGCGGCGGAACCCGCGCCCCCGGCTCCCGCCTCGGCGTCCGCGCCGGAACCCGCCGGCTCCCTTTCGGCCGGACTTCCCGTTTCCGCGCACAGCTTGAGCAGCGCCAGTTCGAACATCGTCTGGGGATGGGCGGCGTATTTCATGTCCACCAGGTAGCGGTTGAGCGTTTCCATGATGGAGAACAGCCGCTCCACCGAAAACGCCCCGGCCAATTCGCCCAGTCGGCCCGCACCGGAGCCGCCTTCCGGAGAAACCGCACCCGGCGCCAACCGCACCAGAAGCAGATCGCGGAAGTCGCGCATGATGAGTTCCAGGCAGCGCTCCGGATTCTTGCCGGCGCGCATGAGCGCCTCCGCTTCCCGAAGCGCGGCCCCCGCGTCGCCGTCCCGCACGGCGGCCGCCAGCCGCGCGAACTGCTCGTCCTGCAGTCCGCCGGTGATCTCCACCGCGTCGCGGAGCGTCACGTTCCCTCCCGTGAACGAAGCGATCTGGTCGAGGAGGCTGAGGGCGTCGCGCATCCCCCCGTCGGACAGGCGGGCGATGTATTCCAGCGCTTCATCTTCGGCTTCGATGCCCTCGTGGCGGCAAATTTCCCGCATGCGCGCCGCCTGCTCCGCCGCGCTCACCCGCCGGAATTCGAACCGTTGGCAGCGGGACACGATCGTGGCCGGCACCCGGTGCGGCTCGGTGGTGGCCAGCACGAACAGCGCGTGCCGGGGCGGTTCCTCCAATGTCTTGAGCAACGCGTTGAAGGCTTCCGCCGTCAGCATATGCACTTCGTCGATGATGTACACCTTGCGCCGCACTTCCGTCGGCGCATATCTCACCTTGTCGCGGATCTCGCGGATCTCGTCGATCCCGCGGTTGGACGCGGCGTCGATCTCCACCACGTCCATCACCGTGCCCGCCGTGATGCCCCGGCACGCCGGACACTCGTTGCACGGTTCCGGGGCCGGTCCGCGTTCGCAGTTGATCGCCTTGGCCAGGATTTTCGCCGCGCTGGTCTTCCCCGTGCCGCGGGGACCGCTGAACAGGTAGGCGTGCGAAAGGCGTTCCTCGCGGATGGCGTTTTGCAGCGTCTGCACGATATGCTGTTGGCCGACCATGTCCCTGAACGCCTGCGGGCGCCAGGTCCGGTAGAGGGCGATGTGGCCCATGGAGAGTCGCTCCCGTCCGTTGAAAGCGTTGTTCCCATTATACCATCTAGCCGGTCGGGCGCTCCATAGCATACGGCGAACCGTTCGGACAAAAACAGGGGCACCCGGACCTTGCCGGGTGCCGACCGCAATTTCACCTCAAAAGAAGCACGGCCGGACCGCCCGCTAAAACGGGGAGTCCTTCCTGCACAAGAACGGGGCCGCTTACGGCTGCTTCCTTCCGGACCTGACCGGGTTCACGGTCGTTCCTCGCAGGCGGACTCCTCCGCCGGCACGGGCTTAAAACCGGCCGTGTTCTACAGTATATCGGATTCCTCCGTCCGGCGCAACGGCCATTATCTGCCCATCCGCTGCTCTTCATCCGCCGAGTTGGACCGGCGGATCGGAGGCTGCATGTGAAAGGTGTACCTCGGAAAATTGAAGCGCAACACCGTCGCCGCCTGGCTTTCCACCGTCGGGATTTCCTGCGCCTGCAGGTCGTCCCGGACGATGAGGGTCACGTAGGCGTCGGCGCCGTCGAACCGGAAGTGTGCGCCGGTCACCCCCGGGACGCGCATCACCGCTTCCCTCATGGACTTCACGTCGTGCCGGTGGGTAAAGGGACTGTAATCCAGCAGACCGCCTCTTCCGCTCAAATTCGACATCGACTGCGCCTTGTTCGACGTCCGGAGATCTTCCCGCGCGCATCCCATAATTGCGGCGCCTGCGCCGGCAAAAAGGACGCAGGCCAGCGCGGCCGCCGCGGCCCGCCTGCAATGACGCATGAAAAAACCCCCTTCCATCCGTTAGGATGGGCCGGGGGTTGTGCCGTTATGCAGCGGTCCGGAAGCGTCCGCGCCCGCCGCTCACATGCCGTATTTCTTTCTGAACCGGTCCACGCGGCCGCCGGTGTCGACGAACTTCTGCTTGCCCGTAAACAGCGGATGGCAGACCGAGCAGATTTCCACGCGCAAATTTTGCTTGATCGATCCGGTCTCAAAGCTGTTTCCGCAGGCGCAGGTTACCGTCGTGATGTGATATTCCGGATGAATTCCCGGTTTCATGGCCGTTCACCTCTTTCCGCCCTGGACTCCACGCGAATCCAGAGTTTATGGACACTGAACGATTATAGCACGAAGGAAGCCCCGTGCCAACCCGTCGCGGTTACCTGACCAGAGCAGCGGATCGATTGGCCGTCCCGGCAAGATGGAGGGATCAGGACGATACTTCCGCCGCCTTCACCGGCCCTTCGTGGATCTTCCAATCCTTTCCCGCCGTCGTTCCCAGATATTCTTCCGAATAACCGGATTCCACTTCCGCCTGCTTGTGGCGCTTCAGATACCAGAATTTCATGAGCACGTAGTAGGCGATGAACCCGGCCGGGAATCCGACGACGTACATGTAATCGAAGAAGTACAGCGCGAGCCCGCCGCCGATGATCCAAGCCAGCATTCCGGCGAGATTCACACCCTTGTCGTAACGGAACTGGCCTGCGGGATTGTACAAATCCTTGACGTTCAGCCTTCTGCGGCGGATGGCGTAATAATCGCAGAGGATGATGCCCGCAACCGCCGACAGAATGGCGCCGAAATAGCCGAGGAACGTGAACAGGTTGTCCAGGATCGCCCACGGCTGCACCACCGTGCCGATGATGCCGGCGATGATCAGACCGCCGACGAAATTCAGTTTGACCCTCACGCCCGCGTTCACGAAGGTCAAGGAAGCGGGGATCAGGTTGGCCGCCGTGTTTGTCGACCATTGCGCCAGTACGACGAGCAGCAGCAGCATGACATATTGCCAGCCGCTGGCCGTCATCTGGATGACGTTGATCGGATTGGCATCGGCCGTCCCCAGGAAGCTGACCGCGCCGATCAGGCCCATCAAGCTCTGGACGGTCGGCAGGGCCAAACTGTGCGGGATGAAGTTGTTGATGTTCCGCTTGAACCAGTTGCGTTCCTTTGCGGGCGCTTTCAGGTAGCGGGTGATGTTCGGGATGTCAACCGCCAGCGTCGCCCAGAACCCCATGTTCACAATCATGATGAGCAGCCAGGTCGTCGAACCGCTCGTGCCCGAGTACGTCATGATGTCGATGCCCTTTTCCATCGCCATGCCGTTCATCTTGAAGAATATCCAGACGGAGATCAGCACGATCGACGGAGCGGCGATGACGGCAAAGCGGTCGATCGCCTTGATGCCGAGTGCCGTGTTGACGATTTGTACGATCGCAAAGATGACATACCAGAACAGCCAGGAATCGAAGCCGGTCAGGCTGTGGACGAGATAGTTGATCGCGATGGCGCCCAAATACGTCTGGATCCCGAACCAGATCGAAGCGACGATCCCGCGGCTGACGGCCGGAATGTGGACGCCCCATGTTCCAAAGGGCGCGCGCAGATAAGCGGCGAAGGACAGGCCGTGCTCCACCCCGATGTCGCCGCTCAGACTGGCGATGATCGCAATGATCAGGTTGGCGACGTAAATGGCCGAAACGACACCCCATAAGGACATCGAATCAATTCCGTTCGCCCCGATCAGAAACGACGCGATGATGACCGCCATCCCGATCCAGATGTTGAAAAATCCGAAGCCGGTAATCACCCGGTGCTTCGACTGGACTGGCAAAATGTCCTTGGAGATCAAATGGTTGACTTTCCGGATCTCCTCCACTCGGATACCTCTCTCCCGATAATATTTTGCAATCAGATAAGCGCTTCTAAGCGCTTCCAAACATACATTCTATGGACGGATGTTTGCATGTCCAATACATGCACGCGCAATTGGCCATGTTTCAGCGCATAGTCAGAGAGAGGCGGTTCTCGGACGGTCGCGGGACGTCGCCGCCGAAACAAAAAGGGTTACGCGGACTGCATAACGGATGAATGCAAATCCGCATAACCACTCCCGTCCTGTGCCGTCCATCCTTAATGGAAATGCCATGCTCTGCAATTTTCTGCCGACGGTGGAACGGTTGACGCCGAGCGCCTTCGCGATCCCGGCCGCGGAACGATACCGAATCGGTCGCCAACGGTTGCCTGCGTTTCCCGGACCGTAGCTTCCCGCATGTTTGCGCCGTCAGCCGCCCCGCAACGTCCGCCGGGCCGTGCCGTTGGATGGCGGCTCTCCGGTGCCGATGCTCATCAGAAACTCCGTGTTGTTCTTGGTGGCGGCAAGCCGCTTCAGGAATTGCTCCACGAATTCGGGGGTGTCCACCATCGATTTGCGAATCGCCCACACTTTGTCCAGTTCCTCTTTGGTCATCAGCAGCTCTTCCCGGCGCGTGCCCGAGCGGCGGATATCGATGGCCGGGAAAATCCGGCGCTCCGCCAGCTTCCGGTCCAGATGCAGCTCCATGTTGCCGGTCCCCTTGAACTCTTCATAAATGATGTCGTCCATCCGGGACCCGGTGTCGATCAGCGCGGTGGCCAGGATGGTGAGGCTCCCGCCTTCTTCCACGTTGCGTGCGGCGCCGAAAAACCGCTTCGGGCGGTGAAACGACGCGGGATCGATGCCGCCGGAAAGGGTGCGGCCCGATGGGGGAACCACCAGGTTGTACGCCCGCGCCAGACGGGTGATGCTGTCCAAAAGGATGACCACGTGGCGCTTGTGCTCCACCAGGCGTTGCGCCCGCTCCAGCACCATTTCGGCGACCTTGATGTGGTGCTCGGGCAGCTCGTCGAAGGTCGACGCCACCACTTCCGCCTTGACCGAGCGCTGCATGTCGGTCACTTCTTCCGGCCGCTCGTCGATGAGCAGGATGAACAGGTCGATGTCCGGACGGTTGGTGGAGATGCTGTTGGCGATTTCCTTGAGCAGAAGCGTCTTCCCGGCTTTGGGCGGCGACACGATCAGGCCGCGCTGGCCGAGTCCGACGGGAGCGAGCAGGTCGATGATCCGGGTGGACAGGCGTTCGGGGGACGTCTCAAGCACGAGCTTTTCCTGAGGGTGCAGCGGCGTCAGCGCCGCGAAGTGCAGGCGTTCCGCGGCGGTTTCCGGTTTTTCGCCGTTGACCGCGTTCACCTGCAGCAGGCCGAAATATTTCTCGTTCTCCTTCGGCGCGCGGCATTTGCCGGAGACCAGATCCCCCGTCCGCAGGTCGAATTTCCGAATCTGCGACTGCGAAATGTAGATGTCCTCCGGACTGGGCAGATAGTTGATGGGCCGAAGAAACCCGTACCCTTCCGGCATGATCTCCAGCACGCCTTCCATGAACATGAAGCCGCTTCTCTCCGCCTGGGCGCGGAGAATGGCCAAAATCAGTTCTTTTTTCTTCATCTGGCCGTATGAAGGAATCTCGTACTCCCGCGCCAGTTTGTACAACTCGGTGAGTTTCATCTCTTCCAGATCGGCCATCATCAGATCGGTCAAGGAACATCCCTTCCATTCTGTCATTCTCGCCAGACTTCTGCGCCCAGACCCCGCAAATTTTCTTCCAGTCTCTCATAGCCCCGATCCACGTATTGCATGCCCGAAATTTCCGTCACGCCGTCCACCGTCAGGGCGGCAATGACCAGCGCGGCGCCGGCGCGCAGATCCGTGGCCTTGACCCTGGCCGCGTTGAGGGGGCCGCCCTCGATGATGGCCGAGCGGCCTTCCACGCGGATCTTCGCACCCATGCGAAGCAGCTCGGGGACATGTTTGAAGCGATTGCTGTAAACGTAATCGGTCAGCAAGCTGACACCCCGTGCCTGCGTCAGAAGGCTGGTCATCGGCGCCTGCAGGTCCGTGGCAAAACCGGGATAGACCAGGGCCTTCACGTCGACAGCCTCGTATTCGGGCTGGCCGACGACACGGATCGCTTCGTCCATTTCATAGACGTGCACGCCCATTTCCTGCAGCTTGGCCGTCACGGCTTCCACGTGCTTCGGAATGATGTTGTCGATGACGACGTCCCCCCGCGTGGCCGCAGCGGCAATCATGTATGTACCGGCTTGGATGCGGTCGGGGATGATGGAATGGCGGCAGCCGCCCAGGCTGTCAACCCCTTCGATCCGGATGGTTTCCGTCCCCGCTCCCTTGATCTTGGCGCCCATGGAATTGAGCAAGGTGGCCACGTCCACAATTTCCGGTTCCTTGGCGGCGTTCTCGATGATGGTGGTGCCTTTGGCGCGCGAGGCGGCCAGCATGATGTTGATGGTGGCGCCCACGCTGACCACGTCCAGGTAGATCCGGGCGCCCTTCAGTTTCGAGGCTTTCAGATGGATGGCGCCGCGCTCGTTGCGCACTTCCGCGCCGAGCGCCTCAAAGCCCTTGATGTGCTGGTCGATCGGCCGGGGCTCGAAATTGCAGCCGCCGGGAAGTCCGATCACCGCTTCGCCGAAACGGCCGAGCAAGGCTCCCATCAAATAATAGGAAGCCCTTAGCATTTTCACTTTGCCGTTGTACATTGGAACGGATTTCATGCGGGTGGGGTCGATGGTCATGCTGTCGCCTTGCCAGTCGACGTCGGCGCCCAGCTCTTCCAGCAGTTCGCGATAGACGTACACGTCGCTCAGGTGGGGCAGATTGTCGAGCCGTACCGTGGATTCCGCCAAAATGGCGGCGGGAATCAGGGCGATGGCGCTGTTTTTGGCTCCGCTGATGCTTACGGTGCCGCGAAGCGGCCGGCCTCCGCGAATGATCAGTTTGTCCATGAAAACGCGAATCCTCCGGAAGATTGATGTGCGAGAACCGGACGCGGGACCTCCGCCGGCGGGCCGGACGGACGGCGCCCGGACCGCCTCCGGAACCTGTTATGCCTGGTTGTTGCTGCCAAAAAGGCGGATTTTCTCCCTGACCACCTGTTTCATGGCTTCGCGGGCGGGTCCAAGGTACTTGCGGGGATCGTAAAGTTTGGGATCGTTGCCGAGGATTTCGCGAATCTTGTTGGTGCAGGCAATCTGATTTTCCGTGTTCACGTTGATTTTGCCGACCCCGAGGCGGATCGACTCGCGGATCATGTCGTCGGGAACGCCGGAACCTCCGTGCAGGACGATGGGCACCGGGATCTTGGACGCGACGGCCTCAATGATGTCAAAACGGATTTTGACCTCGCCCTTGTACATGCCGTGCGCCGTGCCCACGGCGATGGCCAAGGCGTCGACGCCGGTTTCCTCCCAGAAGCGGATGGCTTCCTCCGGCTTGGCGAGAGCCGCATCCGCATCGTCCACGCTGATGTCGTCCTCAACGCCGCCGATGGTGCCGAGTTCGCCTTCCACGGACACCCCCATGGCGTGCGCCGCCTTCACGATTTCTTTGGTCAAACGGACATTTTCCTCGAACGGATAATGGGAACCGTCGAACATCACCGAAGAAAAACCGGCCCGTATGCATTTCATCGCGATTTCGAAGCTGCTGCCGTGATCCAGGTGGAGCGCCACGGGAACACCGCTCGCCTTCGCCGCCGTTTCGGCGATGGCCACGGTGTACTCCAGGCCCATGTATTTCAGCGCGCCTTCGCTCACCCCGAAGATGACCGGCGAACGTTCCTCCGCGGCAGCCTCCGCGATGGCTTGCGCGAATTCCAAATTGTTCACGTTGAACTGTCCGACCGCAAATTTGCCTGCCTTCGCCTTCGGCAAAAATTCGGTCATCGGCACAAGCGGCATACGATACCTCTCCTCCGGTACAATTTCTGAAGTATTATAACATACAACCAATTCCCGCGAAAATACGGCAGGATGCGGCGGAATGCGGAAGGACGGTTCGGAACGCGGCGGGCGGCCGGCGCGAAGGATCCCCCTGGAAACGGCAAACCCCGCGGGCGCGTGAACGGGCGAAAGAAGGGGGCCAGTCGGCGGGCTCAGCTGCCGGCGGCGTACACGGAAGAAGACGCCCCCCCGTCCAGCTGGGCGCTGACCGCGAGCCGGAGTTCATCGATGTCGAAAGGTTTCGTGAAATTCATGAGGGCGCCGAGCTCGGTCGCCTGCCGGATGATGTCCAGTTCGCCGTAGGCGGTCATCATGATGACCTTGATGTCCCGGTTGATTTCCTTGATCTGCTTCAGAATCTCCAGGCCGTCCATTCCGGGAATCTTCATGTCCAGGAGTACAAGATCGGGCGAATGCTCGCGAACAATGGCCAGGGCGTCCTTTCCGTTGGCCGCCTGAAACGTCTCGTAACCCTCCGCTCCGAATACTTCCGCCAGCAAAATCCGGATTCCCGCCTGATCGTCCACGATCAGCAGTTTTTTCCTTTCCAAACCCATCCCTCCAGAAGGGTGTATTTGCAGGCATTTCCGATTCCTGGTTCCCAATTTTTAGTTTTCGAGACTGGAGGGCGGATTCCTTCCGGGATTTGAAAAAAGTCACGGACAATCCGGGTGGGCGGGACCGGGACCGCCGGCGGGCGGCCCCGAGCCTTTATTGCGGCGAACCTTCGCGGCGACGCAGCGCGGCTTTGACAAATTCGCGGAACAAAGGTTGCGGCCGGTTGGGACGCGAGGTGAATTCCGGATGGAACTGAACGGCGAGGAACCACGGATGATCCGTTAGTTCGATCATCTCCACCAGCCGGCCGTCCGGCGAGGTGCCGGAAACGCGCAGCCCGGTTTTTTCCAGACGCTCACGGTATTCATTATTGAACTCGTAGCGGTGGCGGTGCCGTTCCGTCACCAGCTCGGAGCCGTAGCATTTCGCGCCCAGGCTGCCCGGAGCCAGCTTGCAGGGATAGGAGCCCAGACGCATGGTGCCGCCCAGGTCTTCGATTTCCTTTTGCTCCGGCATGAGATCGATGACCGGGTGCGGCGTCTCGGGGTTGAATTCCGAGCTGTGGGCGCCTTCCAGGCCCGCCATGTTGCGGGCGAATTCGACGACGGCCAGCTGCATGCCGAGGCAAATGCCGAAAAACGGAAGCCGGTTTTCGCGGGCATAGCGGATGGCGGTGATCTTGCCCTCAATGCCGCGGTCGCCGAAACCTCCGGGCACGAGCAGGCCATCCACGCCTTCCAGCAGCTTCGCCACGTTGTCCGGCTTCACGTCCTCGGCGCTGATCCAGCGGATTTTCACTTCCGCCCCGGCGTCGATGCCGGCGTGCCCCAACGCTTCCACGATGCTGAGATAGGCGTCGTGCAAAGAGACGTATTTGCCCACAATGGCGATTTCCGTCGTCTTGCTCAGGGATCTGACGCGCTGCACGAGGGATTCCCATTCCGTCATGTCCGGCGGACCGGCTTCCAGCCCAAGCTGGTCGACGACGTAATCGTCCAGACCCTGCTCGCGGAGCATCAGCGGAACTTCGTACAGCGTCGAAGCGTCTCGCGCTTCGATGACCGCGTGAGGTTCGATGTCGCAAAAAAGGGCGATTTTGCGCTTGATGTCGTCCGCCAGGGGATGTTCCGTCCGGCACACGATGACATTGGGCTGGATGCCGATGCTGCGCAGCTCCTTCACGCTGTGCTGGGTCGGCTTCGTCTTGACCTCGCCGGCAGCCTTGATATAGGGAACGAGGGTCACGTGCACGTAAAGGACGTTGTCGCGGCCGACATCCGTGCGGATCTGCCGGATCGCCTCGAGAAAGGGAAGACTCTCGATGTCGCCCACCGTGCCGCCGATTTCGGTAATCACCACGTCGGCGTCCCGGCCGGCCCGGAACACCCGCTCCTTGATCTCGTTGGTAATGTGGGGAATGACCTGGACGGTGCCGCCCAAATATTCGCCGCGCCGTTCCTTGCTGATGACCGCGGAATAGATCTGGCCTGTCGTCACGTTGCTGTTCTGGGTCAGGTTGATGTCGATGAACCGTTCATAATGCCCCAGGTCCAGATCCGTCTCGGCCCCGTCTTCGGTCACGAACACCTCTCCGTGCTGGTACGGGCTCATCGTTCCCGGATCGATGTTGATGTACGGGTCGAATTTCTGGATGTTGACTTTGAGTCCGCGGTTTTTGAGGAGCCTTCCCAGCGAAGCCGCGGTGATCCCTTTGCCAAGGGAAGAAACGACCCCGCCGGTTACGAAAATGTATTTGGTCACGCTGTCGAACCTCCCACCGTCAGTCTTGGACGCGTTTGCGGTCCGTCTCTTCCGCGGGAGCCTCCAAACCGGATGGCCGTGCCAACAAAAAAAGCGCCGCCCTGCCGGAAAGCTCCGTCTCGGGAACTCCCCGCCGGGGGCACTCATTCGTCGTTCCATCGCACCGCGCTCCAACGCGGCTGTAGCCCAAGCATTAGTTTATCCTTTCGAAGGAGGCGGTGTCAAGGGACCGTTGCCTGGAGGACCGGGCACGAATCCCGCGCCGCTTACCGATCCTCGTCCTCTTCTTCCGCTTCGTCCTCGGCGAAATCGGCTTCGTCCGCTTCGTCGAACTCTTCCGCCAGGCCTTCGTCCTCCAGTTCGTCCGGAAGGACGGGCGGCTCGTCGTCCAGCACCACGTCATCGTCCAAGTCGGCGGTTTCCTCGCCTTCGTCGAACAATTCGTCGCGCTCTTCGTCGAACAGGCCGTACCCTTCCTCTTCGTCTTCCGGCAGATAGGCGTCTTCTTCCACGTACAGATCTTCGTCTTCCATGTCGTCCTCTTCGTTGATGACCAGCGGATACCGGCCGCCCACCACCTGGTCGTCGGCCTTCTCCACCGGATACCAGCGCTTAAGGCCCCAGACGTTGCCGCCGACGCAGGCGAACCGCCCGTCGATGTTGATTTCGGTATAGAGCTGGGCGATCACCCGGTTGACTTCCTCATCCGTGAGCCCCCTGATTTTGGCGATTTCCTCCATCAGGTCGCGGTAATACAGCGGCTGGTTTTTGGCTTTCAGCACCTCGAAAGCCAGATCCACCATCGGCATTTCCATGATTTTATCCTTGTCAAGCTTCAGGTTGTAATCCGCCACCTGTGTCCCATCCTCTCGTTTCCGGGAGGCAAACGCGCCGGTGCGGGCGAAAAAACCCGGCCATCGCCGTTTGCTTCGCATTTGCGTCATACATTAAACCTTATTTCCAGAAAAATTGCAAGGGTGCGAAAACGCTCCCCCGCCCGGCGCCCACCCTCCCCGCGCGCCCAAAAAGGCCGGCACGGGGGCAAATTCCTCAATCTCCCGGGGGACAACGCACGTAAGATGGGGAAGCACGCTTTCGGGGGTGGCGCCTTTGGACGCAAGCCGTTTTGGCCGATGGCTTCAGCAGGCTTTATGTTGCGAGCAGTCCGCCCCCCGGCGGATCCTGCGCTTTCGCAGCGCCGCCGACTACGAGAATTGCCTGAGCGAACTGCGGTCGGCGCAGAGGCGGCACCCCTTCCTCGCCCGGCTCGTTCTTCCGCTGGGCATCATCCGGGGACTGGCCTGTCCGCTGCCCGACGCCGCACTTCCCGCGGCCTTCCGCCACGCGGTGACTTGCGAAGAGGACGCGCCGGTCCGGCACTGCGCCGCCGGCGGACGTCCGTCCGCCGTGTCGCGGAAACCGCGGAAGCTGCGAAACCGTCGGGCCTCCCCGGTCCGCCGGCTGCGGCGTCTGCACACCACGCCCCGGAAGGTGCGGCTCGCTCCCAACCATGCGCGGACGGTGCCGCGGCGAGGCGCCACCGGAGACGAAACGGCGGATCTCGTGAAAGACGGAATCCCGTGGGGCGTCCGACGCATCCGCGCGCCGGAAGTGTGGAACCGCACAACGGGCTACGGCGTAAAAGTGGGAGTCATCGATACCGGCGTCGATTTCTTCCATCCCGATCTCAGCCATTCCCTCAGGCCGGGCGTCAACCTGTTGAACCGCTCCACGCCGCCCCTTGACGACAACGGGCACGGCACCCACATCACCGGGACGATCGCCGCCGCGAATCGGCTGCGCGGCATGATCGGCGTGGCCCCGCGGGCTTCCGTCTATCCCGTGAAGGCCTTTGATGACAGCGGCACTGCCTACGTGTCCGACATCATCCGAGCCATTGATTGGTGCGTCCGCAACCGGATGGACATTATCAACATGAGCTTCGGCATGGATTACCGCAGCCCGTCCCTGGAAAGCGCGGTGGCGGGCGCCTGGCGGGCGGGCCTCATGATCGTCGCCTCCGCCGGCAACGACAGCAAGCGGGGCGTGGTGGATTTTCCCGCGCTCAGCGGGCACTCCATCGCCGTGGGCGCCCTGGACCGGCGGGGCCGCGTCGCCTCGTTCACCAACCGGAGCCGGGACATCGACGTCTACGCGCCGGGCGAGCGGATCTATTCCTGCTGGCCCAGGGGCAGACACCGCGAGATGAGCGGCACTTCCATGGCCACTTCCCACGTCACCGGGGCCATCGCGCTGCTTCTCGCCTACCGGCCCGGCCTGACCCCCGCCCAGATCCTGAAACTCGTGCGCACCTCTGCCCGCCCGCTGGGCGGCCGGCACGCGCCGCACACGGCGGGCATGCTGGACGTGGTGCGCATGCTGGAAGCGGCGGACGCCATGTTTTGATCGGATGCCTTGCGGCTCCTCCACATCTCCGTTACATCCGCTCGGGGGCGGACACCCCGACGAGCCGCAGGGCGTTGGCGATGACGGTGCGGACCGCGGCCACCAAGAGCAGGCGGGCCCGCGTCTGCGCCGCGTCGTCCGTCAGCACGCGTTCCGCCTTGTAGTAGCTGTGGAACAGGGACGCCAGCTCGTACACGTACCGAATCAGATGGTGCGGCTCGAAGACGGCGGCGGCGGCCGCCACCGCCTGCGGGAATTCGCCCATCTTGCGCAGCAGATCATATTCCGCTTCGGCCGAGAGCGGCGCAAGGTCCGTCCCCTCGTACGGCGGAAGCTCGATGCCCATCTCCTGCGCCTGCCGGAAGATGCTGCAAATCCGCGCGTGGGCATACTGCACGTAATAAACGGGGTTTTCGTTGGAAGCGGACACCGCCAGGTCCATGTCGAAATCGAGGTGCGTGTCGATGTCGCGCATGGTGAAGAAGTAGCGGATCGCGTCCACGCCCACCTCGTCCATCAGTTCTTCCATCGTGACCGCCTTGCCGGTCCGCTTGGACATCCGCACCTTTTCCCCGCCCTGATACAGGCTGACCATCTGGGCGATGAGCACTTCCAGCTTGCCCGGGTCGTAGCCCAGGGCTGCCAGGGCCGCCTTCAGCCGGGGAATGTACCCGTGGTGATCGGCGCCCCAGATGTTGATCATGAGGTCGTAGCCACGGGCATACTTGTCCATGTGATAGGCGATATCCGGCGTCAAATACGTGTAGCTTCCGTCGTTCTTGACGAGCACGCGGTCCTTCTCGTCGCCGAACGCCGTCGAGGCCAGCCAGACCGCCCCGTCCTTTTCGTAAACATGGCCCTTCTCCCGGAGCGCGTTCAGCGCCGCTTCCACGCGACCGGACTCGTACAGCGACGTCTCGCTGAACCAGTTGTCGAACCGCACGCGGAACCGTTCCAGGTCGCGCCGGATCTTGTCCAGTTCCCGCTTGAGTCCGTACTCGCGCAAGAATGCCAGCCGCTCCTCCTCGGGCAGCGCCAGCAGACGGTCGCCTTCCCGCTCGGCCAGCTCGCGGGCGAACCCGACGATGTCCTCGCCGTAATAGCCGTCTTCCGGCATCTCCGCTTCCAGGCCCAGGGCCTGTTTGTATCTCGCCTCAAGGGATTTGGCCAGGTTGAGGATCTGGTTGCCGGCGTCGTTGATGTAATATTCGCGCGTCACCCGATATCCGGCAAACTCCAGCAAATTGCAAAGGGCGTCGCCGACGGCGGCCCCTCTTGCGTGGCCCAGGTGCAGGCTGCCGGTGGGGTTGGCGCTGACGAATTCCACCTGGACGGAGCGGCCTTGCCCGACGTTGACGCTGCCGTATCGGTCACCCTGCGCAAGAACCTCGCCGATCACCTGATGAAGGAAGCTTTTGTCCAGCCGGAAATTGATGAAACCGGGACCGGCGATTTCCGCCGACTGGATGAACGTCCCGGAAAGATCCAAAGCCTTGAGCACTTCCTCCGCGATCTGGCGGGGATTGCGCCTGGCCACCCGGACAAGCTGCATCGCCAGATTCGTCGCGAGATCGCCATGGGCCTTCTCCTTCGGCGCCTCCACGACAAACGGCGGCAGTTCTTCCCGCGAGGCGACGATGCCCGCCTTTACGGCCGCGTCCGCCAGCGCTTCCCGCACCTTTTCGTTCAAACGTTCCAAAACGCTCATCGCATCCCTTTCCTCCACACAAAAAGTCGATCCGGATGACATCTTTTCCTTACTATAAACAGGTTTCCGGGCAATTTCAACGAGGCGGGGCAACCATGCCCGCGTTCCCGCAAGCCCGCGGCCCCGGCAGCGGGTCTTTCGTTGTTTTTCGACAAATTTCAAGTAATACACAAAAATTCGTATACAATTACATAACGAATGATTATAATAGGGGCGATATTTCCATTTTTGGGACTTGGCGCATGGGTTTATAGACCGACATCATCGGCAGAAAGGCGGTTTTCCGGGAGCGGCGATGAAAAAGGCGTTGCAGCTTGCAAGCGCTTTTATGGGCGTGATCATCGGGGCCGGATTCGCTTCGGGAAGGGAAATCGTCCAATATTTCACCAGCTTCGGGATCTGGCGGGGAACGACGGGAGCCGTTTTGGCCGCCGCGCTCTTCGCCTTTCTGGGCATGAGCCTGATGCGAATCGGCAGCCGTTTGCGGGTCCGCTCCCACAAAGAAGCCGTCCATGCCGTGAGCGGACGGTATCTGGGAGCCCTGATCGACTGGATCATCGTCCTGACCCTGTTTGGCGTCGGCGTGGTGATGATCGCCGGGGCGGGATCGAATCTGGCGCAGCAGTTCGGCGTTCCTTTTTATGCCGGGGCGGTCCTGATGACGGTGCTGGTGTTTGCGACGGCTTTGCTCCGCCTTGACCGAATCGTCCGGGTCATTGGAAGCGTCACGCCGTTTCTGATTCTGTTCATCGTGATCATCTCGCTCTATTGCTTCCTGACATGGGACACGCCCGTTTCCGAACTGCACGAAACGGCCCGGCGGCTCCCCACTACCCTGCCAAACTGGTGGGTGTCGGCCGTCAATTACGTTTCCTTTAATATTGCGGTGGCGGCTTCGATGGCCCTGGTGATGGGCGGCTCGGAACCCGACGCCAGGACGGCCGCTCTCGGCGGACTCTTGGGCGGCCTCGGCGTCGGGGTTCTCATCCTGCTCAGCCATTTGTCGATCTTTTCAAGGGCCGGCCAGGCCGCCGTGCTGGACATGCCGCTTCTGAAGATCGTGGACGATCTGTCCCCCGTTCTCGGCGCCCTTTATGCCGTTGTGCTTTTCGGGATGATCTTCAACACCGCCGCCGGCATGTTCTTCCCCTTCGTGATCCGTTTCGCCGCAAGGGATACGCCGGCGTTCCGGATCGTCCTGGCCTTGACGATGGCCGTCGCCATCGGTTTGAGTCTCTTCGGCTTCAGCAACCTGGTCGGTTATTTGTATCCGCTCATCGGTTATTTGGGCCTGATACTGATCTCCGCATTGATCTTTGATTTCGTCCGTTTTGCGGTCAGAAGGAACCCATAGGCGTCCGGAGTCAAAATCTTCTGTTCATTGGGGTGTTGTGTTTGAGTCTGGAAATCCTGACGATCCTTGTGCTGCTGTTGATGTTTGTCGTCGGCGCGGTGGTGTCCGTCAACATCGGGCTGCTCGGCATCGTCGCCGCGTTCGTGATCGGGACGATGCTGGCCGGACTGGGCGTGGGCGACGTCTATGAATCTTTTCCCGTGAACATGCTGATTCTGCTCGCCGGCGTGTCCTATCTGTTTTCCATCGCCCAGAAAAACGGAACGCTGGACATGATCCTCTCATGGGGCTTGCGGCTGGTGGGCGGGAGGGTCACGTTCCTGCCTTGGGTCCTGTTCGCGCTCTCCGCGGCGCTGACCACCATCGGCGAATCGACGGTCGCCCTCGCCCCCATCCTGTTTCCGTTCGGCCTGCAGCTGGCCTACAAGTACAAGATCAACCCGCTCCTGGTCAGCCTGCTGATCATGACCGGCATCTACGCGGGATCCTTCTCCCCCATCAGTCCCTACGGCCTGATCGTCCGGGGGATCATGGATCGGCACGGGTTCTCCTATTCTCCCGCCGAGCTATTCTTCAACTGCCTTGTCTACTATTTCGTCATCTCGATCCTGTGTTTCGTCCTGTTCGGCGGCCTGCGCCTCCTGAAAAGCAACGCGGTGGTGGAAATCGCCGCGGCGGACGGCCGGGCAGGCGACGAAACCAGGCTGAATTTCCACAAGGCCATGACGATTCTGGGCATCCTGCTGCTCGTGGTGCTGGCGCTGGGATTCGAGATCGACATCGGCTTCGGCGCCCTCATGATCGGCCTCGCCCTGTCGCTGATGGCGCCGAAGGAGACCGCGGACGTGCTGAAGAAAGTTCCCTGGACCGTCATCGTGATGGTCACCGGCATCATCACTTATATCGGCATGATGCAGAAAATCGGAGCCATGGACCTGATGAACCGGTTCATCGAAAACATCGGCAATCCCTATCTCGCCTCCCTGATCGCCACCTATATCGGCGGCTTCATTTCCGCCTTTGCTTCCACGTCGGGTCTCATTGCGGCGATCATCCCGCTCACCGTGCCCATCCTGCAGGACCCGGCCATGTCCGTCGTGGGCGTAATCACCTCCCTGGTGGTCGGCGCCAGCGTCGTGGACATCAGCCCCTTCTCCACCATCGGCGCGCTCGTCGTGGCAAATGTCCGGGGCGTCGACGAGCGGGTGTTTTTCCGAAACCTGGTTTATATCGCCGCGGGATTTCTGGCGATTGGACCCGGCCTCGCCTGGCTCCTGTTCGTCGTCGGCGGAAGCCTCGTTTAGTTCCGCCGGCTGGCGACGGCAGCGGAGAGAACGTCGGCATCGTCATGAAAAATGCGGACGCGTCCTTATGGAGCGTCCGCTTTTTTTGGGCTTTTTTCCGTTACTTCACGAAACCAAGCAGCATCTCCCGGATCAGCTTGGCCGCCGCGATGGGCGTCTGTTCCGTGGGGTCGTACGCCGGCGCCACTTCCACCAGGTCGCATCCGATGACCCGGGCATCGGAACGGGCGATGGCATGAATCGCCGCCAGGAGCTCGGCGGAAGTGATACCGCCGGCTTCCGCGGTGCCGGTGCCCGGAGCGCACGACGGGTCGAGCACGTCGATGTCGACGGTCACGTACACGGGCCGCCCGGCCAGTTCGGGCAGCACCTTTGTCAGCGGCTCCAGCACTTCGAACGGGTAAAAGCGGGTGTTCGCCTTCCCGTACGCCCACTCTTCCCGCGAACCGGAACGGATGCCGAACTGGTAGACGTTTCCGCCGCCGATGAGCTCGGCGACTTTGCGCAGCGGCGTGGCGTGGGACAGCGGTTCTCCTTCGTACTGCTCCCGCAGATCGGCGTGGGCGTCGATGTGCAGCACGGCCAGATCCGGCCAGGCTGCGTACGCTTCGCGGATGATCGGCCACGACACGAGATGCTCGCCCCCGAGGCCCACGGGGAGCTTGCCGTCGGCAAACAGCCGGCGCGCGTAATCTCCGATGATGTCCAGGCTGCGCGCCGCGTTTCCGAAGGGAAGGAGAAGATCGCCCGCGTCGAAGTAGCGGATGTCTTCCAGCGAGCGGTCCAGATACGGACTGTATTCCTCCAGCCCGACGGACATTTCGCGGATGCGGGCCGGACCGAAGCGGGATCCGGGGCGGAACGACACGGTGAAATCCATCGGCATGCCGAAGATGACGGCCCGCGCCCCGTCATAATCGTCGGAACTCAGCAAAAACACGTTGCCCGAATACTTTTGGTCCAGCCGCATTCCGCGTTCCCCCTTTGTCCCCCGCGCCGGCTCGGGCCGGAGCGTCAATCCTTCACGATATCGGCGACGAATTTCGGCAGCACGAACGCCGCGTGATGGATTTGCGGGGTGTAGTATTTGGTGTCCAGGTCCGGAATGGCGGAGATGTCCACTTCCAGCGGATCGTGCTTTTTGCTGCCCATGGTGAACGTCCACATGCCGGTCGGATAGGTCGGCACGTTGGCCCAGAAATGGCGCACGATCGGGAAGGCGTCCTTCACGTCCCGATGGATTCGGGCGATGAGCTCGGCGTTGAACCACGGGTCCTCCGTCTGCGCCACGAACAGGCCGTCTTCCCGGAGCGCTTCATAAATGCCGTGGTAAAATCCGCGGGTGAACAGCCGGGCCGCCTGCCCGATCGGGTCCGTGGTATCCGCCAGGATGACGTCGTAAAGGTTTTTGCTTTCATGGATGTGCAGGAAGCCGTCCTTCACGAGGACCTCGACCCGCGGGTCGTCCAGCTTGCAGGCGATCGTCGGCAAATATTTTTTCGAGTATTCGATCACCTTGCCGTCGATGTCGACCAGGGTCGCCTTCTTCACCTTGGGGTGCTTCAAGATCTCGCGGATGACGCCTCCGTCTCCGCCGCCGACCACCAGCACCCGCTCCGGATTCGGATGGGTGACCAGCGCGGGATGGGCCATCATTTCATGGTAGACGAATTCGTCCCGCTCCGTGGTCATGATGATGCCGTCCAGAATCAGCATATTGCCGAACGCTTCGGTCTCGACCATGGCCAGTTCCTGGATCTCGGTTTTTTCCTGGACATAGATGCGCTTGATTTTGGTCGAGAGGGCCAGATTCGGCGTCTGCTTCTCGGTAAACCACAGTTCCGCGATGCCCACGGACCGACACCTCTTTTCTTTCCTCGCGTTGGATTCAACAAATTGTATTATATTGTAACCCTGTCAAAAAGCAAACGAACGTCCCGCCGCCCGCATACGAACCGGTTCTTTCTTCCATACTAGGGGATGATCTCCAGTGATCTCAAAACCCAAGCGGTACGGAAAGAAGGGGAGCTGCGGTGAGCCATCGTTGGGCCAATTCCGGGAAAAAGGAAAGACGTGCCGGGCCCGTGCGTCCAGCGGGTTCCCGTAGCCCGCGCCGGGCCCTGCGCCGTCTGGCCGCGGCGGGACGCATGCTGGGCTGGCTGGGTCTGGCCGCGGCGACCGCGCTGATGGCAGCCGCGGCGGGCATTGCGTTTTCGCTGCGGGACGACACCCTTCCCGCCGTCTCCATGCCCCAGTCGACCCTCGTGCTGGACGCCGCCGGAAACACCGTCGCTTCCCTGCAGGGCGGCGTCAACCGGCAAACGGTGGCGCTCAGGGACATCTCGCCGTGGCTGGTGAAAGCGACCCTCGCCGTGGAAGACCGGCGCTTCTACCGCCACGGCGCCATCGATCCCCGGGGACTGGCGCGGGCGGCGGTGGTCAACGTGCGCCATATGGCGAAGGAGCAGGGCGCCAGCACCCTTACCCAGCAGCTTGCGCGCAATCTGTTCCTGTCCCACGAGCGGACCTGGTCGCGCAAATTGCGGGAAATGTGGTACGCCGTCCAGCTGGAGCGGCGTTATTCCAAGGACGAAATTCTCGAAATGTACCTGAATCAGATCTATTACGGGCACGGCGCGTACGGCGCGGAAGCGGCGGCGCGCCTGTATTTCGGCAAATCCGCCCGCGAGCTTACCCTGGCGGAAAGCGCCCTGCTGGCGGGCATTCCGAAGGGACCGGGGTACTATTCGCCCCATCTGCACCCCGAACGGGCAAAGGCCAGGCAGCGGCTCGTGTTGGAAGCCATGGCGGATAACGGAGACATCACACGGGAAGAAGCCCGGCAGGCGATGCAGGAACCGGTGGAGGTGCGGCCGCTGCCGGAAGGCCGCGGCACGGCGGCGCCCTATTTTGTCGACTACGTCAGGCGGGAGGCGGCGGAAAAGCTCGGCATTGACGAAAGCCGGCTGTCCGAGGGGGGGTATGTCATCCGGACCACGCTGGACATGCGGATGCAGCGGGCCGCGGAGGAAGCCGTCGCCTCCCGCATCCCGGAAGATTCGCCGCTGCAGGCGGCCCTGGTGGCCATCGAACCGCACAGCGGGCACATCAAGGCCATGGTCGGCGGACGCGATTATGTGCGCAACCCGTTCAACCGGGTGGTCGCCGCCGCCCGGCAGCCGGGTTCGTCCTTCAAGCCGGTGGTGTACGCGGCCGCCCTGGAACAGGGAGCGGTGACCGCCGCCACCCGTTTCCGGAGCGAACCCACCCTCTTCTATTACGACAACGGCCGGAAAGTTTACCGGCCCGGCAACCACAACAACCGCTATTTTCGCGAGGAGATTACGCTGCGGCAGGCCATCCGGGCCTCCGACAACATCTATGCGGTTCACGCCATCATGCAGACGGGGCCGGAAGCGGTGATCGACATGGCCCGGCGGCTGGGCATCGCTTCCCCCCTCGGGGCGGTGCCTTCCCTGGCGCTCGGCACCTTTCCGGTCAGCCCGCTGGAGATGGCGTCCGCATACGCCGTGTTTGCGAACGGAGGCGTGCGGGTTGAACCGGCGGCCGTGCTGCGCATCGAGGACCGCAAGGGGAACGTGCTGTACGAGGCGGCCCCCCGCCGCGAACAGGCCGTTTCCCCGGCGCTCGCCTATGTCGTGACCGATCTTCTGACCAGCGTGTTTGAACGCGGCGGCACGGCGCACCGGATTCGCCACATGCTGCACCGTCCCGTCGCCGGAAAATCGGGCACCACCGCCTCCGACGCCTGGTTTGTCGGATATACGCCGGATTTGGCGGCCGCGGTGTGGGTCGGCCACGACCGCGGCCGATCCGTTACAACGATGGAAGCCCACCGGGCGGCGCCGATCTTCGCGGCATTTCTGGAAAACGCCCTGGAAGGCGAATCGCCGCACCCGTTTCCGGTGCCGGAAGGCGTGGTGCGCGCCAACGTGGACCCGCGCACCGGCCTGCTTGCCGCGCCGGATTGCCCGGAGCAGGTCCTGGAACCGTTCCTCGCCGGAACGGAACCGGTGGAACATTGCCCGCTGCACGGCGGAACCGTGTCGGAAGAGTTCGGCGGAAAACAAGAAAGCCGCGAGCCGTCCAACTGGTGGAACCGGCTGCGGCGGTGGTGGGGAGGTTAAGCCTGCGCCAAAAACCTCCCGCCTCCGGATGGCATTTCCGGTCGCCCGGACCGTCCGGAGGCATTTTTTGTTTACGCCAGGGCGTCCTTTAGCGCCTGCGGCGAACGCTCCCACCACTGCGCGTTGTGCTCGACGAGGAGCTTGCGCAGCGCCGCCTTTTCCGCCGGCCCGAGGTTGTCCAGCATCACCTTTCGCTTGATGGCGGCATCCATCCGATTCACGTGGTCCGCGAGAATTTTCCAGCCGATCCGCGCTTCCTCGTCGATCAGCATTTCGCAAGAGGCGATGCCGCCGTAGAAAAAGCCGTGTTCGTCCCGGTCGACGGCCACCCAGACCACCCACACCGGCCGGCCGTTCGGCACTTCCTCCTTGTTCGCCGTGAACCGGATGCCGCGCTCGACGCGGCTTTTCGCATGCATGGCGCCAATGTCGATATAGGCCTCTCCCCGGTCGATGATGACCGAGGACACCTGACTGAGGTCGATGGTGCCGGCGCCGAATCCCTTGTGCGTCGTTCCGCCAACGACGTTCAGCGACAGCTTCTTCTTTGCCGGGCGGTCGTTTGCGCTGTCCATGTCACACCCCTCCAACGCCTGCGCGTTCCGTTATCCCTCTCCTCAATTGTATCGGATTCCGCCCTTCCCACGCCACCTGTGAGAACATCCTTTCCGCATTCATCTGGCCCAACCGGACCGCCGGATATAATCTCGCCCCCTCCCTCATATACATGTCCCAAAAAGCTTGTCACGGGAGGGTGGAGCCATGCCCCATCGCCGCATGGCGCGTTTGCTTCTGCTGGCCGCGTGCGCCCTCATCGCCGCGGCGGCGCAACCGCTCGGACTTGCGGGCGCCTGGTTCGACCGCATCGACATCGCTCCGGCCGCCGGATCCGGAAAGGCAAGCCCGGGGTCCTCCGCGCCTGGCGGATCGGTGAAGGAACCGGAAGCCGACCCTTCCGTGCGGCCGAAACCCGCGGCCCTGAGCAACCGCGTGACCGAATACCACATCGACGTCACCCTCGGGGAAGACGGCACGCTCTACGGAAAACAGACGGTCACCTGGAAAAACCCCGGACGGCGCGCCGTCGCCGACATGGTGCTCCATCTGCATGCCAACGCGTTCCAGCCGGGCAGCACGTTCCTGAAGGAATCCGGCGGCCAGCTCAGGGGCGACCGGATGATGGAAGGCGACAGCGGCTCCATCACGATCACATCGCTGACCACCGCGCAGGGAGAATCCCTGCTTCCCCGCCTCCACTACATCCAGCCGGACGACGGCAACCCTTCGGACCGCACCCTGGCGGCTTTCCGCCTGCCGGAACCGGTGGAGCCCGGCAAATCGTTCACCATGAACATGGAGTTTACGGTCAAGATGCCGCAGGTGTTCGCCCGAATGGGCGTCGCCGGCGATTTCGTCATGGCGGGGCAATGGTATCCCAAGATCGCCGTATACGAACCGGCCGGCACCAAGGGCGGCGAAGGGTGGAATATGCACCAGTACCACGGAAATTCCGAATTCTACGGGGATTTCGGCATCTACAGCGTGCGGATCAACGTGCCCGAAACGCACGTCGTCGCCGCCACCGGGTTTCAGACGGCGCCGGCGAAAATCAAGGACGGCCGAAAAACGTACCACTTTTACGCCGAAGACGTGCACGACTTCGCCTGGGCCGCTTCACCGGACTTCGTGTTTGCGGAGCGGTCGTTCTCCGCGCCGGGCGTGCCGGGGGTGCGCATCAAGCTGTACCTGGATCCCCTGCACAAAGGGCTGGAAGACCGGTACATGCACGCCGCCGCTTCGGCCCTGGCGCTGCTCGGCAAATGGTACGGCGAATACCCGTATCCCACGCTGACCATCGTCGTTCCCCCCGCCGAAGCGAGCGGCGCCGGCGGCATGGAATACCCGACGCTGGTGACGGCCGCCGCCGCCCGTTCCGCAAACCCCGACTACGGGCTGGAACGCACCCTCGTGCACGAAATCGCGCACCAGTATTGGTACGGGATGGTCGCCACCAACGAATACGAAGAGCCGTGGCTCGACGAAGGTTTCGCTTCCTACACGGAAGACAAACTGATGGCCGCCATCTACGGCATCGTTCCCAATGTGAAGCTGGAAGCCAGCTACATGACCCACCCGCAGCCCCTTCGGCGGTTTGCCTGGCAATACGGCTCGCGGGACGGCTACGCGGAAAACGTCTATACGCGGGCGAAACTGGTGCTCGTCGCCATGGAACGCCTCATCGGAGAAAAGCAGATGAACGCCGTGCTGCGCGCCTACTTCCAAAAGTACCGTTTCCGCCATCCGACCGCGGACGACTTCAGGCGCGTCGCGGAAACGGTCACCAAAAAGGACTGGCGGGCGTTCTTTGCCGCCTACGTGGATCGCGGGGAAATGTCCGATTTCGCCGTCGACGCGGCGGTGAGCCGGCCGATGGAGGACGGCGGGTATCTGACGGAAGTGGTGATCAGCCGCCGGGGCGGCGTGCCCCAACCGGTCATCGTGCTGCTTGCATTCGCCGACGACAGTTCCCTGCGCCGGACGTGGGACGGCGCGCAGGCGCACGGGGTGCTACGGGTGGAACACGCCTCCCCGCTCCGATACGCGGTGGTCGATCCCTCCTGGCAAGTGGTGCTGGACAACCGCCGGTATAACAATTACCTGAAAGCCGACGTGGCGGAAAAAACGCGCCTCCGCTGGACGGCCGGCCTGACGCAGCTGGCCGAGGCGCTGCTGGCCGCCGTCGCATGGTGAGGGGATGAATATGGGCAAGGCGATCCGAACCGGCTGGAACCTGACGCTCCGGCACAAGTACGCGCTGATGGCATTGTTTCTCTATCGGCTGCTTTGGGGATTTTTCCTGTTCCGCTTCATCGACGGCGTCGTCACTCCCATTTTGGCCCGATATCCGGACGAACACCCCAGCAGCGAGGCGATCCCGCTCTTCTGGGCGGAAGCGGAATTCCGGCTGATCAAAACCGGTCTCGCCCAGGAAACGGCGCTCGTGATGGCGGCGTTTGTTCTCATTCGCATGCTGGCGACGCCGGCGCTGCAGGCCGGTCTGTTCCATTCGTTCCATCGCTGCGGAGAGGAAGAAGGCACGCGAGTGCTGGATGGCGTGCGGCGCTGCTGGAAGAAAATCGTTCCCCTCTACTGGCTCGAAATGGCCCTCGCCATCCTTCCGGCCGTCTTGGGTTTCCCCCGGATCCGGACGGCGTTTTTCGCCGCGGCGACGCTGCAGGGATTTCTCGGCTGGCTGCTTCCGTACGCGGCCCTGTGGCTCGTGTGGGCATTTGCCGTACACCTTTTGTTCCGCGGCCTCCAGTTCGGCGCCGCCGCCGGGGCCGGACCGGTCCGCAGCCTCGTCCTCGCGCTTCGCAGGATGCCCCGGATCGGCGCCGTAACGCTGGGGATGCTGGGTCTCGCCCTGCTCATCATGGGCGTCGCTGCCGCCGTCACCCATTTCTGGGCTGGCTTTGCCGCCGTCGTCTTCCTCCAGGCGTTCCATTTCGTGCGCGTGCTGCTGCAGGTATGGACGGCGGCCGCCCAGTTTTCCGCCTGGTCCGGCGGCGTGTCCATCCGACCTTCATAAGTTCCTCGTCCCTGCCTGATAAAAATGAAAATTTTCTCATCAACCCGGAATCCGCGCGCGGAAATTCCGGGTTTTTTGCGGCCTTTCACCCGAAGCCCGTCCGGCCTCCCAGATGAGCAATTTCTCATCCGGGGATAAGGCAGGAGTTTGCCCGAATAGAACGAATACTAAAAGCTGCGTGCTCAACAATGCCGAATTCCCGCGGCAGCGCGGGAAGCGGGGGAACCACTTTCGGGTGAATTGGCGCCGGAGGACGCACGGCGTCCGGCCAGGCGCCATAGGGGGCTTCCGACCGAACCCTTAAGCTCACCTCGCAGGCAACGGAAGGAGACAGCAGCTTTGCGCAAAACAACAAGAGTGGCCCTTCTGGTCCTGGTGCTGACGCTGGTGTTCGGCGCCGGACAGGCTTTCGCGGCGACCGAGTCCAAGCTGGAAAGCACCGTGGATCCGCTGCTCGGCATCAAGTACCGGTACGGCGGATCGACGACGAAGGGGTTTGACTGTTCCGGTTTCGTCCAGTACGTGTTCGGCAAGCTCGGCATCGACCTGCCGCGTTCTTCGCGCGATCAATTCCAGGTCGGCGAGAAGGTGTCGAAGGACGAACTTCGGGTCGGCGATCTGGTCTTTTTCAACACCAGCGGCAAAGGCGTCTCCCACGTGGGCATCTACATGGGCGACGGCCGTTTCGTCCACAGCTCCACCAGCAAAGGCGTCACGTACACCTCGATGAGCGACAAATATTACGCCAACCGCTACGTGGGCGCACGGCGGATTCTGGACGACGAGGCCTACCATCTGCTGGCGATCGCGGTGGAAAAGGCGGAAAGCGAAGCCGAGGCTGACGGCGCCCAAGCAGAAGGAACGGATGCGGAAACCGAAGCATGGGACGCCGAGGAGGAAACCGCCTGGGACATGGAGGGCGTCGAAATCGAAAATCCGGAATCGGATCAGGACGGAGTGCAGGGATAACAGCGAGACAGAAAACAAACAAGGGCTGTCCCAAGCGGGACGGCCCTTGCGTTTTTCTTTTCGCCCCGTTCACCCGTTCAATCGAACAGGTCCCCCAGAATGTCCAGCACGCGTTTTTTCTTTTTGCAAGGATCATGCTTTCCGTATTTTCCGTAGCCGTACGGCGGGTAACCGTGGGAGTGCTGCGGGTAGGGCTGCTGCGGGTGCGGCTGCTGCGGGTAAGGTTGCTGCGGATATTGCTGCGTCGGATACGGCTGTTGTGGATACGGCTGCTTGACGTACGCCGGCCGGGCCGATCCCGGCTGCGGCGCGCCGTAGTACCATTCGTTGAACTCCTGCCGCGCTTCGCGCACGCCCGCCATCTGTTTGTCCAATTTGCCGCGGTCCAGCCAGACGCCCTTGCAGTTCGGGCACACGTCGATGAGAATGCCGTCCTTTTCCACCTCACGCATACGGGTATCTTCGCAAACCGGACATTTAACCGCGATACCTCCCGTTTAACCGCGATACCTCCCGTTGTTTCCTGGCGGCAATTTCCCCGGATGGTAATACGATATGCCTCACATCATAAGTTTCGCGCGGCCAGCGTTCCGTCGTGAACCGGCGCGGAATATCTGATGCGGTATCGCTCCAGCAGGCGGATCCAGGCCGGGCCGAACAAGGCCAGGAAAAACACGTTCGCCGCCGCATGGATCGCGTCGAAGGGCAATCCGGCGGCGTAGACGGCCAGCACGTTCGCCCACGACTTCGTTTGCGCCCATTGGTCGATGGCGATGGAAGCGTTCAGGATCCAACCGTAGAGGAAACCCCAGACCAGACCCAGGGCGGCAAGCGGCGTCCTCCTCCGCCAGAAGGCGCCGCGGTGCGCCAGAAGCCCCGCGGTGCAGCCGGCCATTCCCCAGGCGAACATCTGCCAGGGCGTCCAGGGACCCTGTCCGAGAAAGAAGTTGGACACCAGCGCGCTCATCGATCCCGCGATGAACCCCGCTTCCGCGCCGAACACGACCCCGGTGACCATGACGATGAACGTGACAGGCGTAAAGCTCGGCAGAAACAGCGCAAAGGGCACCCGGCCGACAGTCGCCAGGGCGGCGAGCACCGCCACAAGCGCCAGTTCCCGCGCCCCGCGCATTTTGCGCTCGTAACGAGCGTAAAACGGCACGAGGGCTAGAAATACCATGGCGAAGCCCGCAAGCAGCGAAGCCCCGCGGCGGAACGCCATGACACCCAGCGCGGCGTAGACGACGGCGGCGGAAATCATCCAGAGATGCGCGGGCACGCGGCGGAAAAGCGCCAGAGCGTACCGCCCGCCCCGCACGGCTCCCGCCGCACCCGCATCGGTCCTGGACCGGCTGTACGCGGCGGCGCCGTCCGTTCCGCCGGCCCGGCCGGCGGGCGTGCCTTTGTTCGATCCGTCGCTCTGTCCGCCGGCCGTTCCACTTTCCGTTTCATCGCTCATTCCGCCTGCCGTTCCGCCACCATCCGTCCCAACGTCAAATCCGCCGTCCGGTCCGCTTCCGCGCGACTCGTCCCCGCGCCCGTCGGCAAGCCTGCGCAACGGGGAAACGTAAAAGAAGTTGTTCCGGAAAAAGGTGTCCGCCGGCTCGTCGGCGGCAATCTCCCCTTGGAACAGCATTGCGCAGCGGGAAGCGTGGGTTTCCGCGAACTCCACGTCGTGGGTGGCCGCCACCAGCGTCATTCCTTCGCCGTTCAGGCGGCGGAGCTCGTCCGCGAGCTTCGCCTTGGCGAAAGGATCGAGCCCTTTGGTCGGTTCATCCAGAAGCAGCACGTCCGGCCGTCCCGCCACGGCAATGGCCAGCGCCGCCCGCTGGCGCTCTCCCCCGCTCAGATCGTGCGGATGCCGTTCCAGTAGGTGATCCAGGTCGAACCTGCGGGCCAGCCGGGCCGCTCCTTCCTCCGGGTCGGCCGCCCCCGTGAACGCCGCCGCCTGAATAAGCTCTTCCCTTACCGTCTCATGGGCGAAATGAAGCAAAGGATTTTGCGCCAAATAACCGATGCGGGCCGCCCGTGTCCCGGCCGGCAGACGGTGGACGGGCACGCCCGCCAGGCGGACGTCCCCGCGCTGCGGCCGCCTCAGGCCCGCAAGGAGCTGGAGCAGCGTCGATTTGCCGCTGCCGTTGGCGCCGAGGAGCGCGACGAATTCGCCGCGCCCGAGCGTCCAGTCCAGCCCGCGGATGACGGCGGGTTCGCCGCGGGAATAGGCGAAGAACACCCCTTGCGCCGAAAGCAGCGGTTCCTTTTGGCGCCGGGCATTCCCATCTTCCGCGCCCCGTTCCGCCCCGGATCGCGGCAACCCCTCTCCGTCCGCCGGACCGGCCGCGCCTTCCGTCGGGAGCATTCGCCGCACCGCCTTGACGTCCAGGGGAGGATCGTCCAGGGCCTCGTCTCCAAAGCGCCGCAGCGCCCAGGCTGTCGCCGAGGGCACAAACATAAGACGTCCCGGGTCGCCCGAGCGCCACACGGCGCGGACGAAATCGGCCGGGGGACCGTTGAACGCCACCGCGCCCGCTTCCAGCAGAATGACCCGGTCCGCCGCCGGAAGCAGCTCGTCCAGCCGGTGTTCGGACATGAGCACCGTAACGCCCCGCTCCTCGTTCAGCCGGCGGATCAGGCCGACCAGTTCCCGCGCGGCCAGCGGATCGAGCTGCGCCAGCGGCTCGTCCATCAGCAGCAGCCGGGGGCGGCACAGAAGCACCGCGGCGAGATTCACGGCCTGCTTGCGGCCGCCCGAAAGCTCCTCCAGCGGCTTCCCAAGCAGCGGTTCCAGGCCGAAAAATCCGGCGAGTTCCGCCAGCCTCCGGCGCATTTCCCCGCGGGGAAGACCGAAGTTTTCCATGCCGAACGCCAGCTCGTGCTCTACGGTATCCGTCGCCAGCTGGCTATCCGGATCCTGCATCACCAGCCCGACCGCCGCCGCCGCTTTCCGCTCATTCCACTTTCGGATCGGCACGCCATCCAGGAAAATGTCGCCGGCCATGACGCCGCCCGGCGCCAGCTCCCGCTTGATCAGCCGGAGGAGGGTGGTTTTGCCGCTGCCCGTCGCGCCGCACAGCACCGCCAGTTCTCCCGGCTTGACTTCCAGCGTGACGTTCCTCAGGGCCGGCCTTGCCGCGCCGGCGTAGGCAAACGTCAGCCCCTTCACCTCAAGGTGCGCCATGCCGCGCGATCCCTCCATTCCCAAAGCAGCGGAAACGCCACGAATGCCGCATACAGGGCCAGGGCAATCCAGTCGCCTTTATCGGGAACCGGATCCGGCAAGCGGGGATAAATCCGCAAAAGGCCGTATCCCTTCATCCAGCACCAGAGCATCGCCAGCGCGGATGCCGTGAGCAGAAAGCCGGACAGGCCGTCCCGAAGCCGGGGCCGAAAATGCCGGTACGAGCTGCGGGGACCGGTGCCGTAACCCCTCGCCCGCATCGAGTCGGCGGTGCGAAGCGCGTCTTCCAGGGACCAGCCCGCGAGCGACCAAACCAGCTTCAATCCGCTGGCGGCGCGGGCGCGGAGCGGACCGGACGAGACGGTGACGCCCCGCGTCTGCTGGACAAGGGCCAGGTCCGCAAGCCTCCGGCGCATGCGCGGCACGAGGCCGATGGCCATCATGGCCACCAGCGACGCGTTCGGAGCCCACCGCGCGAACAGATGCAGAAATTTCTCTCCGCTGAACACCACACGGTAGGAAACGGCAAAGAGCATCATGTGGAGCACCGCCCCGGCCAGGGTGAACCCGTAAACCACGGCTTCCTTCGTAACGGAGAGGCTGCCGATGTAAACCCACACGGTCGCGCCCTGGCGCACCAAAAGGGGATTCACGGCGGCAAGCAGAAGAACGCCGGGAAGCAGGAACTTCAGCCATTTCCCCAGCTCCCGGCCGCCGTCGACGGCGGCGTGGACCGCCGCGTTCGCCGCAAGTCCCGCAAGCAGTACGGCGGGGTGAAAAAACAGCATGCCGAACGTCATCCCGCCGGCATAATAGATGAGGAGCACCGCGGGATGCAGCGAGCGGAATCCGAACGCGTGCACGCCTCGCTCCTCCTTTCACGCTTCGGGCGGCGGAGGGACTTCCGATTCGTAACGCCACTCCACGCGATCGCCGGGCTCCAGGCGGTAAGTCGCCGCGCTTTTCAGAACTTCCACGCCGTTTACCAGGTATACCCATCCGCTGCCCGGCCCCTCGTCGAATTCGTACAGACCGGCGATGCCTTCCACGTAAAACAACGGGCCGGCGCCCCGCGTATCGAGGGAAATCCGGTTCGCCTTGGCCAGGCGAAGCAGGACGTCCGCCACCGTGTCGCCTTCCAAAAGTTCCGTTTCGGTGGGGGGCAAGATCTCTCCGTAGTCCGCCGATCCGACGATGGACAGGGTCACCGTCGCTTTGGCGGAAGGCTGCCGGGCGTTCCCATCCTCGCTTGAAGCCGCTCCTTTCCCATCCCTCACAGGAGCGGAAGATGCGGACGCCTGCCGTTCCGGGATTTCCCCTTTCGCTTCCGACGCAGGCTCCCCTCCCTGCGCGGGCTTCGCCGAGGGCGCCGGGGCCACGGCGGGCTCCACCGTCCCGGAAACGTTCCCGGGCTCGGCGCTTCCTTCGGATTCGGCCTGCACATCCGCCGTTTCCCGCGGCGCTTCGGCGGTAGGGGCCGCCGGCTCCGGATCGGCGCGGGAGTCCGGCGTTCCGAGGCCGCTTTCCTGGGCCGCCGGGGAAGGCCCGACCGCCGAATGCTCCGCGTTCGTCGGTCCGCATCCCGCCAGCGCCGCGGCCAGGACGAGCGCCGACGCCAAGACGGCGATGCGGATAGCGGCTTTTCCGATCCGAAATCGACGGTTCACGGCAAATCCCCTCCTCAAAGTTTGTTCAGCGCAAGATACAACCGCGTCGCAAGGACCGCCGCCTGTTCGCGGGTAAGCGCCGCGGCGGGCGCAAACGTTCCGTCGTGGGCCGTCATCCAGCCTTCGCCGACCACCGTTTCCACCGCCGCTTCCGCCCAGGTCGCCACCGAAGCGGCGTCTTTCAGCGCAGGCCCGCCGCCGGTTGCGGATGCAACGGAGGAAGCACCGGACGCGGAAGAAGCCCGCAGTGCGCGATACAGGAAAACCGCGGCCTGCTCCCGCGTCACCGGGTCGTCGGGGCGGAAAACCCCGCCGCCGGTTCCCTCCGCGATCCCCGCGGCCCTGGCGGCGCGCACGGCCGGTGCGTACCAAGCGCCCGCCGGCACGTCCGCAAACGCCGCCCCGCCCGCCGCATCCTCAAGACCGAGCACCCGCACGAGCATCGCCGCGAATTCCGCCCGCGTCACGGGACGCTGCGGCCCGAACCGGTCGCCTTCGCCCGCCGGCCAAGGCAGGAGCGAAGCCGCCCGCGCCATGCGGACCGCATCGGACGCCCAGGGAGAAATCTCTTCCTCGTCCGCGAAGGCCGAAACCACCGCCAGCGGAAATACCGCTCGCACGGCCAGCGGAGGACCGTCCGGCCGGTACCCGGTCACGACCGCGAAATAAACGCCTTCGGTCAGCGCCGGCAGCGCCGCCCGGCCGGCCTCGTCCGTGACCGCTTCCGCATCGCTTACGCGAACGGTGACGCCGGACAGGGGCTCCGGCGCCTTGAACCGGCCGGCCTCCCAGTCCCAGTCCCGATAGGTTACCGTCACCGTCACCGGCTCTCCCGGGCGGGGACGTTCGGGTTCCGCCCGGATTCCGTCCACCAGTCGGGTGCCGCCTTCGCCGTAATAGAGAACGACGCGGTCCCCCGCTTCCAGCGGGAAGTGGTCCATGCCGACGTCGGGGATCATCCACGATCCATTCCGCCGCACCGCGAACAGCCAGCCGTCCCATCCTCCGTATTTCCCGCCGTCAATGCCGCCGATTGACACGAAATAACTTCCCCAGGATTGCGATTGCAGATCGTAGGGCACCCGGTTCGCCCGCAGCGCGAGCTCGACGGCTTCCAGCGCCGTGCCGGCAAACACCCGGGCCGACGTCACCGGCCCTTCGTCCCCTTCGATGACGACGTCGGCGACCACGCGCACTTCCCGCACGGTGAGCGCCGCCGTCAGGGGAATGTAGACCGGCGGGCCGTCCTCGCGGTAACCTTCCGCCGAAACCGTATAGGTCCCCGCGGCAAGGGCCGGAAACGCCGCCTTTCCGGATTCGTCCGTGACCGCCTCCGCGTCTCCGATGCGCACCCTCACGCCCGCGGCCGGCTCCGCCGTGCTCCGCCCCGGTTCGTCCGTCGACCATTTTTCCACCGTCACGGTGAAGGGGATGCCCGCCCGGGGTGATGCCGGTTCCGTCGTCACCCGCGCCAGCGGAACCGTTCCGGCATCGCCGTAATAGACAACAACCCTGTCCCCGGCCCTCAAAGCAAACGTTCCCGGTCCTTCGTCGGCGTCCAGCCAATCCCCGCCGCGCCTCACCAGGAACCGCCAGCGGTCTTCCCCGCCGAAAAGGCCGTTTTCATAACCGGCCGCCGACGCCAGATACAGCCCAGCCTGCCGATCCTCTTCCACCCTGTACGGAATCCGGTTGCTCTCCAGCACGGCAACCAGGGCCTCCAGCGCCGTCGCTCCCCGCGCCGTTTCCCCGGCGATGGCGCCGGCAGGACCGTACACCTCCACGCGGACTTCCGCCGGTCCCCGCAGATCCGCATAGATCGGGGACAGACCGTCCCAATGCCGCTGCACCGCCGCAAGGCCCAGCAACGCCTGCAGCGAGGAAACGAAATCCGCGCCTTCTCCGGTCTCCCGCTCAAACATGCCGTCCGGCAGGCGGTGTTCCAGAAGGCGCGCCACCGGCGACTTGCCGGACCTCACGAAACGTTCGTCCCCGGCCGGATCAATCCCCAGCGAAGTCAGAGCGATGAGCGCCTGGGCGGTGCTTTCCGTCGTTTCCAGCGGCCGGCCGAAACCGCCGGTTTCCCATTGCGTTTTCGCCAACCAGGCGAGGGCGGCATCCACGGCGTTGGCCACATCTCCGCGGTCCCGGTAAGGGGCCAGCGCCGCCAGGACCATGGCGGTGATGTCCACCTGGCCGCTCCCGTCGGCGAGCTGCCAGTAACCTTCCGGCGTCCGGTTTTCCAGCAGCCATCCGATCAGCGCATCCCTCGTCCAACGGTCGCCTTCCCGCTCCTCATAACCGGCCGCATCCAATGCCAGCAGGGCAAAGGCAACCGCGTTCGGGCCCTGGACGGTCATCCGCTCATGGTTCGCGATGATCGCCGGCAAATCCGCGCCCGTCTCCCCGAACCGGCGCACGTCGCCGCCGTTCGCGGCAACGGCCAGCGTCAGCCGCGCCCAGTCGGTCACCAGCCGCAAGGTTCTTTCGGCAAAGGCGGCTTCCGCTTCCGGCAGGTAGCGGTCCGCCGGCATGCCGGACCGCGCCAGGGCAAACGCCGTCCAGTCGTCCATCGGCAACGGATCAAACAGTTCCTGAAGCCGGTCGATGGCGCGCCGCACCTCCGCCCGGAGGCCGTCCCCTCCGGAGGAAGACGGCAATCCTTCCGCTCCGCCTTCCTCCGCGGCGGCGTCGGCCGGACCTGTCCACAAACCCGTCAAAAGAACAAACGCCAGCAGCCAAAGAAGCGCTCCGCGCAAGACCCGGGGCTTGCGCCGACGTTCCCGGGCCGCCGCGCCCGCGGTTTCCCTTCGCTTCATCCGACAATCTCCTTTCCCGAATCCGAAAAACGAAATCCTTCGGCTCCCCTCGCGTATGGGACGCAAAAAAGAACATCCCCCGCGAGGGGGATGTCGTATTTCGTCCGCCGGTACGGGCGGACGATGCCCATACCATCCCAGACCGGCGCCGAAGCCCGCGCCGTACCTGCCGCAAGCGGCGGCCGCGGCCGGAAACCGGGCATTCCCGAACCCGTACGCCCGGCATCGCGGACACTCGCGAGTCCGGAACGCTCCCGAAAGCGGGCCTTCCCGGAACCCGGAACGCTTGCAACCGTTCGCCGCGACGGTCCGGATCACCCGGATGCCCGGACGAACGCTGCAAAGTCCGGATTCACCCGGAATGCCGGCACGTCCGGTAACCCGGCTTGCGCGCATGCCGGCGCCCTTGCACCCCCCCTATGCCTCGTAGGTTGCGGTGCGGGAAAACAGGCAGTTCTCCTGGCTCCCGGTTCATCGCTTCCCGGGCCTTCCCACCGCGTGTCTTGCGGCAGTGGCGTCTTCCGGGTCGCTCCCCGTGGTCAGTGGCGGGACCGCGTCGGACTTTCACCGAACTTCCCTATTAAGCTCCGCAGAGCACCTGTTTTCCGTTCGCGATATTCGGTTTTCCTGTTCCAATCTTAACATTTTGTTCCCGGTCCTGTCCATGAGGGACCACGGAAGCGCAACGCCCCGAACGTTCTTGGACGACAAAGAAGCTAAACGATTGCGCAGGATTTTCCGTTATATTGTAACGAATGATTAAATTTCGACAGAAACAACGTCCATTACACGATCGGAGTCGAGGTGCCCAAAACTTATGGAAAAATCCAGCGTAATCGGTCTTGCTCTCGGGATTATTGTGATTTTGACCAGCATGATGCTCAAAGGGGCCCATCTTTCCTATCTGAACAACCCGGCCGCTTTCACCGTCATTCTGGGCGGGACCGTAGCCTCGATCTTCATGGCGTTTCCCATGCGGGACCTGAAAAAGGTCGGAAAACTTTTCAAAATCGTGTTTTCCAAGCCGAAGCTCATCGATCGCAAGGAACTCATCGCCATGTTCATGGAATGGGCGATGATCACCCGCCGCGAAGGGCTCCTGGCGCTGGAAAACCGGGTGGAAGAAGTGAAGGATCCCTTTCTGTACGAAGGCATGCGGATGATCATCGACGGCAACGATCAGGAATTCGTCCGCGACGTGCTGCTTGAGGACATTGCTTCCATGGAGGAACGCCACCGGGCGGGGGCGCAGATTTTCACCCAGGCGGGTACCTATGCGCCGACACTGGGGGTGCTCGGCGCCGTTATCGGGTTGATCGCGGCGCTCGCCAACCTGAGCGATGTCGACCAGCTGGCCCAGGCGGTGGCCGCCGCTTTCGTCGCCACCTTGCTCGGGATCTTCACCGGTTACGTCCTGTGGCATCCGATCGCCAACAAATTGAAGCGCCTGTCCAAATATGAGGTGGAAACCAAGCTCATGATGGTCGAGGGGCTCCTCTCCATTCAGTCGGGCATTTCCACCATCGCCATCCAGCAGAAACTGTCCGTTTTCCTTACCCCCGAAGAACGGGAGGAACTGAATCGAAGGGAAGCGGCAAAACGGGAGGCCGAACGTGCGCAAATCAGCGAAGCGTAATCCTCATGAGGATGACCGGATAAACGAAACGTGGCTCATTCCGTATGCCGACATGCTGACGCTCCTGCTGGCGCTCTTCGTCGTGCTCTATGCGATCAGTTCGCTCAACACGTCCAGGTTCGAGGAACTCGTCCGGTCGTTCCGGCTGGCGTTCAATTCCGGTTTCGGCGTCCTGGAGCAAGCCTCTCTGTTCGAGAGGGGCAAATCGCAGACCAAGGAAAGGGAACTGGAGATCGGCAACATCCCCCGATCGACAAACCAGCTGCGGAAAGAAGAGCAAAAGGAACTGGAGAAGCTCCAGGAGGAATTGAACCGGTACATCTCGCAAAACGGCCTGACCTCCGATCTGGAGATCAAGCTCAACCACACCGAACTTCTGATCATCATCCGGGAGCACGCCCTGTTCGATTCCGGCAAGGCCGATCTCAAACCGGAAGCGCGCCGCTTGGCGCTCGCCATCAGCCGGATGCTGGAAGACTACAACGATTACGACATCGTGGTTTCGGGGCATACGGACAACGTGCCGATCAACACGCCCGAGTTCCCATCCAACTGGGAGCTGAGCGCCAAGCGGGCCATCAATTTCATGAAACTCCTTCTGGAAAACAAATCGTTCGACCCCAGCCGTTTCCGGGCGGTCGGCTACGGAGAATACCAGCCCGTCGACCCGCGTGACACCCCGGAAGCCCGTGCCAAAAACCGTCGGGTGGAAGTGGCGATCCTGCGCAAATACACGGACGCCACAGAAACGGTGTCCGCAGCCCCCGAAACCGCCGGTACCGCCGCCGCGACGCAGTAAGCGGCGGCCGAAGAAGGCGGAAGTGCAGGCGGCGGTCCGCAAGGACCGCTTTTTGTTTTTTCAGCGTTTTGCGGAGATCCGGTCCGACCATTCGCGCATGCAGCGCCACATCGCCACGAAATCGGAACCGCAGGACGGATCCGCGTATCCCCAGGCCGTTCCGATCTGTTCCCAAAAAGGCGCCGATCCCCTCCATCCCTTGCGCTGGAGAGGCGCAAACAGGCCGCCCGCCGGGTCGCCCCGCGAATCGTCGGCGGTGGCGAATCCGTACAGGCAGCGCACGTGTTCTTCGACGATCACCGCGGGTTCCGTGCCCGACGACCACACTTCCGCCAGAAACGGCCGGAAACGCGGCCCGCCGTAACCTGCCCGCCAGGCCTGTGTTTCGTACACCGCCTGACAGAACGCCACGTCTCCCCGCACGCCGTATTTTTCCCCCGCCATGAGATACAACTCCGCCACATCCGGCGCCTGCGGATTTCGCCGCCGGACATACGACTGCATCGCCGCCGCGGAGCAGCGGGCCGGTCCGAGAATGGTGGTCCGTCCGGAAGGGTGCCGGTCCGGATTCGGCCGAAACGGAAGTTCCACCTTCATTCCCCCTTTTGTCCGGACACGCATGCTCCCGCTTCAGTCTATGCGGGAAAGCGCCGCCGTTTGCGCTTTGTTCCCGCTTTGTTAAAATAGGGGGATGAACCGCCGCGGGCGGGATATCCCTATGGGCTGTGCACAACTTTGTGGACAACCCCGGGTTTATTCACAAAAACATCCACAGTCTGTTCACAAAGAACATCTGATCGGGGGAAAGCGGGGCGACGGGCGTGTCTGCGGCAGAAAATCGGAAAGGAAACGGATTGCGGACCGGTTCGATCGGCGGACCGGAACCTGGGGACGAATACTGGATGCGGGAAGCGATCCGGCTGGCGCGGGAAGCCGAGCGGATCGGGGAGGTGCCCATCGGGGCTGTCGTGGTGCGGAACGGCCAGGCGATCGGAAGGGGTTACAATCGGAGGGAAACGGACAGGGACCCCACCGCCCACGCCGAAATGATCGCCATCCGCGAAGCCAGCGCGGCCCTGGGAGCGTGGCGGCTTCTGGGCTGCACGCTGTATGTGACGCTGGAACCCTGTCCCATGTGCGCCGGAGCCATTTTGCAGGCCAGGGTGGAAAGGGTGGTCTACGGAACCCCGGACCCAAAGGCGGGTTGCGCCGGTACGCTGCTGGATCTCCTGCAGGACCCGCGTTTCAATCACCGCGCGGCATGGCAATCAGGGCTGCTCCAGGAAGAATGCGCCGAGCTGCTTACCGGTTTTTTCCGGAAGCTTCGCGGAAGCAAGACGTGAGGGCTTGTCCGCGGCGCGTTTTTCAGCGCTTGCTTTCATGCTGTTTCGCTGCAGTTCGACAATGAGGCGGTCCGCTTCCTCGCTTAAAGCCACGACGGCCGGATCGGTGAGCTTGTCCTGTCCGCTCACCAATTCGCTTAGCTGTTTCTGCAGCGCCTGCAACCGGCTGAGCAGCTGATCTTTGTCCATAAGCCCAAAGGCTCTCCCCCTTGCTTCGAAAAATAGGTCCTTGATCGCATGAAAAACTTTCTATCATTATAGGATAAATTTCGTTCTGTGCATGTTGAACCTTGTCGATTCAATTGTGGCAAATTTTTGGCAAGAATCGACTGGCTCAAAAAGGCAAAAAAAATGGCGTCCCCGATACGACTCGAACGTACGACGCGCAGTTTAGGAAACTGCTGCTCTATCCAACTGAGCTACGGGGACGCGTCATCCATTATTTTAGCACATCGTCGGAAATGAATAAAGCGGGGCCGGCGGGTTCCTCTCCGGCACTTGTCTTGTTATTTTTTTCACGAACCCCTTACATCCTTTCCCGAAACGTCATATAATAAAGACAAAGAAACTCTCTGGCGATAAAAAGTAAACGCATTCAATTTTCGGACTATTGTGACCTGGCTTGTGACTTTATTCACAAACTGGCGGGAACCATCAAACGACGGGGGAGGAGCCGCACGTGATGCACATCGTGGTCTGCATCAAGCAGGTGCCGGACAGCCGGGAGATCCGCATCGACCCGAAGACCAACACGCTGATCCGGCAAGGAGTGCCCAGCATCGTCAACTTTTACGACAAGCACGGCCTCGAAGAAGCGCTGCGCATCAAGGACGAACTGGGCGCACGGGTGACGGTGATCACCATGGGACCGCCGCCCGCGGAAAAAGCGCTGAAGGAATGCATTTCCCTCGGCGCGGACGAAGGGGTGCTGGTCACGGACCGCGCTTTCGCCGGAGCGGACACGCTGGCCACCTCCTACGTCCTGGCGAAAGCCATTCGCAAAGCCGAGGAAACCTGGGGGTCCGTGGACATCGTGTTCTGCGGCAAACAGACCCTTGACGGCGACACCGGGCAGGTTGGCCCGGGCATCGCCTGCCGCTTGGACCTGGAGCAGCTGACTTACGTCGGCAAGGTGCGCAAGGTCGATCCGCAAGCCCGCAGAATTACGGTGGAACGGCACCTGGAAGACGGCATCGAGGTGGTGGAGACCTCCATGCCGGTGCTGGTGACGGCGCTCAAGGAGCTCAACAAGATCCGGCGCGCTTCGCTGCCCGGCATGATTCGCGCCGCGCGGTACAAGCCGGTCGTCTGGACCACCGCCGATTTCCCCGACCTGGACCGGTCGCAAATCGGCCTGAAAGGGTCGCCGACGATCGTCGGCAAGACGTGGGTGCCGGAAGTGCGCAAAGTCGACGGCGAAAGGATCACCGGCGACACGCCGCAACAGATCGCCGAACAGCTGGTGGAGCGGCTGTGGTCGGGGGATCTGTCCACGCGGCTGGGCTGGAACTGATAAACAGGGGGAGGAGACGGCGATGGCGGAACAGGAACAACAAACCGTCGGCCAGAAGGAAAAGGAACCGGACTGGTCGGAATACCGCGGCGTGATGATCGTGGTGGAGCAGCGCTACGGCAAGGCCAAGGCGGTCTCCTGGCAGCTGCTCGGCAAAGGCCGGGAACTGGCGGACAAGCTGGAAACGAAGCTGTACGCCCTGGTGATCGGCCACGAAGTGGAGCATCTGGCCAAGGAAGCCGGATACTACGGCGCCGATGAGGTGTATCTGTGCGACGCGCCCGAGCTGAAAGATTACCGGACGCGCCCGTACAGCCGGGTCTGCCTGAAGGTTATCCATCAGGTGAAACCGGAAATCGTGCTCTTTGGCGCCACCGGCACGGGCCGCGACCTGGCGGGAGCGATCGCCACCCACCTGCCGACGGGCCTGACGGCGGACACCACCGAGCTGGACGTGGAACCGCCGCCGTCGCGCCTCTTGCTCGCCAGCCGGCCGGCGTTCTCGGAGAAAATGATGGCCACCATCCTGTGCAAAAGATACCGGCCGCAAATGGCGACGGCCCGCGCCGGCGTGTTCCAGGCGCTGCCGCGCGACGAATCCCGCGAAGTGCCGATCATCCGCGTGGAGAACGAAATGAAGGAAGAGGAGATCGCCGCCCGGGTGCTTGAGTTCATCAGCGAGACCGGCAAGGTCAACCTGGAAGAAGCCGAAATCATCGTGGCCGGCGGCCGCGGCCTCGGCGGCCCGGAAGCCTTCGGCATGTTGAAGGAACTGGCGGACGCCCTGGGCGGCGTGGTAGGCGCGTCCCGAGCCGCCGTGGACGCCGGATGGATCTCCCATGACCATCAGGTCGGACAGACCGGCCACACGGTGCGGCCGAAGCTGTATTTCGCCATCGGCATTTCCGGCGCGGTGCAGCACACCGTGGGGATGAGCAACTCCGAAGTGATCGTCGCCATCAACAAAGACGAAAACGCGCCGATTTTCCACATCGCGCATTACGGCATCGTGGGAGACCTCTTCAAAATCGTGCCCGCGATCACCGAAGCGGTGAAGAAGAAAAGGGGACTGCCCTTTGGGCCGGAGCTGACCACAACGGGAGGGAACCGGGCATGAACGAAAAATTCGACGCCGTCGTCGTCGGCGCGGGACCGGCCGGCACCGCCGCGGCGCTGACCATGGCAAGGGCCGGACTCAGCGTGGTGCTTCTCGAACGCGGGGAATTCCCCGGCGCGAAGAATCTGTTCGGCGGCGTGCTTTACCGGAAACAGATCGAAGAGCTGGTGCCGGAATTCTGGAAGGAACGGAACGCGCCGGTGGAGCGCTACATCGTCGAGCAACGCATCTGGCTCATGGGCAGGGATTCGGTGACGGGCATTTCCCACCGAAACGAAGCGTACAAGGAGCCGCCCAACTGCTTCACCGGCCTGCGGGTGAAATTCGACCAGTGGTTCGCTGACAAGGCGGTGGAGGCGGGCGCGATTCCGGTGTATGAAACGGTGGCCCTCGACGTCATCCGCGAAGGCGACCGCGTGGTCGGCGTGAAAACGGACCGCGACGACGGCGACCTGTACGCCGACGTGGTCGTCATCGCCGACGGCGTCAATTCGCTCCTGGGCAAGTCGCTGGGCATCCACAAGGAATGGCGGCCGGACGAAGTGTCGCTGGCCGTGAAGGAAGTCATCGCCCTGCCGCGGGAGAAGATCGAAGACCGTTTCGGCCTGGAAGGAGACGAAGGGGTGACCATCGAGTTCCTGGGCGAAACTTCCCTCGGCATGGCCGGCATGGGCTTTCTGTACACCAACAAGGACACGCTGTCCCTCGGCGTCGGCGTGATGGTGAACCATCTGCGGGAAAAGCGGATTAAGCCGTATGAAATTCTGGAAGCGGTCAAAAAGCACCCGATGATCCGCAAGCTCATCCAGGGCGGAGAAACGAAAGAATATTCCGGCCACCTCATCCCGGAAGGCGGCTACCATTCGATTCCGCCGCTCTCCGGCAACGGTTGGGTCATCGTCGGGGACGCCGCCCAGCTGGTCAACTTCGTGCACCGCGAAGGCACCAACCTGGCCATGACCAGCGGACGGCTGGCCGCCGAGGCGATCATCGAAGCGAAGAACCGGGGCGATTTCTCGCGGGAAACGCTGCGGCTGTATGACGAAAAGCTCCGCGACTCCTTCGTGATCAAGGACATGAAGAAATACCGCGGCATGCACCAGTTCCTGAAGGAACACGATCCCGACCTGCTCTTCAACCGTCTGCCGCGGGCGGCGAACGAGGCGGCGTACAACTTCTTCCTGGTCGACGGCGTTCCGAAAGCGGAGAAACAGAAGATGATGGTGAAGATGCTCAAGGATGCGGCCGGCGGCACGACGAACCTCTTGAAACTCGGATACAAGGGATGGAGGGCGATGAACGGATGAGCCAGGCGGAAACGGCCGCCTCCGGCGGCATTGTGGATAAACTGTTTTTGATCCGCTACAAATGCGACGACCAGTCGCACCTGATCATCAAGGACGCGGACACCTGCATCCGGTGCACGACGAAGGACTGCAACTTTTTCTGTCCCGCCGACGTGTACGAATGGGACCCGAAACGCAAAATGACCACCGTGGCCTACGAAAACTGCATCGAATGCGGCACGTGCCGGATTGCCTGCCCGTCGGAAAACATCTACTGGGTCTATCCGAAGGGCGGCTACGGCATCACGTACAAATACGGATAAGCCTTTCGGGCGGCCGCATCCCGCGGCTAACGGAGGCATTTCCAAGGGACTTCCCTTTTGCCGAGGAATGTGCTATAATGGTTGGCGTTCGCCGGTAAAGGCGAAGGGTTCGAGACGTGGCTCAGCTTGGTAGAGCGCTTGGTTCGGGACCAAGAGGTCGCAGGTTCAAATCCTGTCGTCTCGACCATTCTTCCCAAAAAAATGGCGGTCGTGAAGACCGCTTATTTTTTTTGCCCTCACGTCGTCTGACGGCCGGCAAAGAGCCGCATTAGCTCTTCCACGGTCAGGGCGTCCCGGGGTTCTCCATACCGGAACTTCGGCTCCGCGTTGATGTCCGCAAATTCGCTTTTTGCCCGAAGGCGATACCGTCCGGGCTGGTCCTGGGCATCCCGGAAACCGGCGTCGACGGTGATGTCCAGCCAGGTGACGTATCCTTCGCGGTTCATGCCCACATCCGCGGTGACGATGAACGGGTCCGGCAGCCGTTCGATCCGCTGAAGATCCTGCTGAAGCTCCGTCTCCGCGTATTCCGCAAGTTCGCGTTTCATCTTTTCCAACACTGACGGGTCGATGCCGTGCAACTCGCGGTATTCCTCCCTGCCCAGCAGATCGATGGCTTCCGGCGCGATCTGCCGCACCAGCGTTTCCACCAGCGGCCGCAGGTGTTCCTTGTCGACCCGCATCCGGACCACGTCCCTGACGTCCGCTTGGTCGGGCAGGACGGCTTCCTTTTTGGAAAGAACGGTGAAATACGTTTTCTCGTCCAGATGTTTGAACAAAACGCCAACAAGGTCCGGGTAGAGCCGCTTCAGGGCGCCCAGATCCCGGGGCGACAGCGGCGCGTCCTGTTCCTCCGCCAGCAGGCGCTGGTCGATCTCGAGGAATTGGCCGACGGCCTCCCGGGGAACCGGAAGGAGCGGAACGTCCGGCACCCGGATCCAGATCTTGTCCCGGTTCATGACGACGGGCAGGGAAACGGCGATCTCGCTCCCGCCCGTGAAACGGATGTCCAGATCCGCTTCCGCCAGCATCGGATCGGTCCGGTAGACGCCGTTCCAGGAAATTTCCAATTGGAACGGCTGGTTCGGAGGCGCGGCGAACCCCGCGTTCCCACCGCCGAGAAGCGGAGTCATTCCCTCCATTTGCAGCAAGCCGGCAAAGGTGTACGATTGAATGTCCCGGGACTTCTCCGCGGCGCGCCGCAGCAGTTCTTCCGGCGATTTCTTCGCGCTGCAGGCCGCAAGCACGGCGGAAACCGCCATCAGAGCGGCGATGCCGGCCAACCTCCATTTTTTGAGCAACGGGCAACCCTCCCGCTCGGGTCAGTGAATGTTTTTCTTCTTGAATCTGCCGCCCCGGACGTCGTGAATGTTCGCAATGGCCAAAAAAGCCGACGGATCAAGTTCGCCGACGATGGACTTCATCTTCGCTTCCTCCAGGCGGTTAATGACGCAAAATATGATTCGCTTGGCATCACCGGTATATCCGCCCGCCCCCTGCAGATACGTAACGCCGCGTCCGAGCCGGGAGATGATCGCGTCCCCGATTTCCTGGGCCTTGTCGCTGATGATCCAGACGGATTTCGATTCATCCAGTCCTTCGACCACCAGATCGATGACTTTAAAAGCGATGAAATAAGCGATCAGGGACAGCACGGCGTTATCCCAGTTAAACACGAACCCCGCGCTGCCGAGAATGAAAATATTGAGAAACATGACAATCTCGCCGACGGAAAAGGGGGTTCTGCGGTTGAACACGACCGCCACAATTTCGGTGCCGTCCAGCGACCCGCCGAATCGGATGACCAGGCCCACACCGATGCCGAGCAGGATTCCTCCGAAAATGGCGGCCAGCAACGGTTCGTGCGTCAGCGATTCCATGTCATGCATCAGGAACGTGGAAGCCGACAGCACCGCGATGCCGAAAAGGGTGCTGAAGGCAAAGGTTCTGCCGATGGTTTTGTACCCGAATATGAAAAAGGGGAGGTTCAGAAAAAACAGGTAGTAACCAAGTTCAATGCCGGCAAGATGTTCCAGCATGATGGAGATGCCGGTAATCCCGCCGTCGATAATGCGATTGGGCACGAGGAAAATTTCCAGTCCAACGGCGACGATAAAAGCGCCCAGCGTGATGAAAAAGACGCGGCGCAGCAGGTCGAGAAGTTTCACATGATTGTGATGAGGTTTGGCGGAGGCGGTTACGTTCATAAATCCCTTCCCTTCATTTTGGAATTTGATCCGAATCAAAAAATGCCGATCCTGACAGGACCGGCTTTGCCTACGAACTCGATGGCGGAGAGGGTGGGATTCGAACCCACGTGGGCCGCGAGGCCCCAACGGTTTTCAAGACCGCCCCGTTATGACCACTTCGGTACCTCTCCGAATCAAGGCGGCACCCGCCGTTTCGGGTCGTCCCGCGAGCTTATCATAACATACGTTTATTTCGGCGTTCAACTGCGGGGTGTGATCCGGTCGATGCCGCCCATATAGGGACGAAGCGCTTCCGGGATGCGAACGGAGCCGTCCGCTTCCTGGAAATTTTCGAGAATGGCCGCCACCGTCCGGCCGACGGCCAGACCGGAAGCGTTCAGCGTGTGCACGAATTCGGGCTTGGCGCCGTGTTCCCGCCGGAAACGGATGCCCGCCCGGCGCGACTGGAAGTCCTCGAAGTTGGTGCTGGAGGAAATTTCCCGGTACATGCCCGCCCCCGGCATCCACACTTCGATGTCGTAGGTCTTGGCCGCGGCGAATCCCATGTCGCCGGTGCACAGAACGATGACCCGGTAAGGCAGACCGAGCTTTTTCAACACGTTCTCGGCGTGCCCCGTGATCTCCTCCAATGTCTCGTACGATTTCTCCGGCTCCACGAGCTGAACGAGTTCGACTTTGTCGAACTGGTGCTGGCGGATGAGCCCGCGGGTATCGCGGCCGGCCGCTCCCGCTTCCGAGCGGAAACAGGCGCTGTAGGCGACGAACTTTTTCGGCAGCTCCTCCCGGGGCAAGATTTCCTCGCGATGCAGATTGGTCACCGGCACCTCCGCCGTCGGAATGAGATAATGGCCGGTGCCTTCCACCTTGAACAGATCTTCCTCAAATTTGGGCAGTTGCCCGGTGCCGATCAGGCTGTCGCGGTTCACCAGGTAGGGAGGAAGCACTTCTTGGTAGCCGTGTTCGTCGGCGTGCAGGTCCATCATGAAGTTGATGAGCGCCCGCGCCAGCCGGGCGCCGAGCCCTTTGTAGAAGACAAATCGCGCGCCGGACGTCTTCGCCGCCGCCGCGAAATCGAGAATGCCCAGGCGATCGGCGACTTCCCAGTGCGGCTTCGGCTCGAACGAAAACTCCGGCAGCGGCCCGACCCGGCGGATTTCCACGTTGTCCTGGTCGGACCGGCCAAACGGAACGGTTTCGTGGGGGATGTTCGGCAGCGTCAGCAGAAGCTCGTCGATTTTCGCCTCCAGCTCACGCACCTCTTCGTCGAGGCGCCGGATGCGTTCGTTCACTTCACGCATCTCGGCGATGAGCGGTTCCGCGTCTTCCCCGGTCCGTTTCCGCCGCGCCACTTCCTGCGACACGACGTTTCGCCGGTTCTTGAGCGCTTCGCTTTCCGTCTGTTTCTCCCTTTTGGCCGTGTCCAGTTCCGTGAAGGGCGCAACCAGCTCCTCGTCCATGCCGCGAAGGCGGAGCGCTCGCTTCACCCTGTCGAGGTCGGTGCGCAACAATCGGACATCCAGCATCCGTTACAGCAGCCCCTTTCTTCCTTCCAGCCCTGCTCCAGTCCCGTTCCGGCCCCGAACGCGTTACGCGCTTGCAGCCGCCGCCCGCTGTCTGGCCATGTCCAGCAGCAAGCCGTGCAGCCGGGTGTCGCTCGTCAGTTCGGGATGGAACGATGATGCCAGGAGATGCCCCTGCCGGGCCAGCACGATCTCACCCCGGAACGTCGCCAGCACTTCCACGCCTTCGCCGACTTCCCGGATCAGGGGGGCGCGGATGAACACGGCCCGGACCGGCGTGTCGAACCCCTTGACCTCCAGATCCGTTTCAAAGCTTTCCCGCTGCCGTCCGAAGGCGTTGCGGGCGACGGTGATGTCCATGAGCGACAGATGCGGCTCTTCGCCGCCTTCCAGCTTCTTGGCCAGCACGATCATGCCGGCGCACGTGCCGAAGATCGGTTTTCCCGCGTCGGAGAAACCGCGAATGGCCTCGATGAAACCGTATTTCCGCATGAGCTTGCCGATGGTGGTGCTTTCGCCGCCGGGGATGATCAGACCGTCCAGGTCGGCCAGCTGTTCGGCACGCTTGACGGCCACGCCTTCCCCGCCGGCCAGCCGGATGCTGTCCAAATGCTCCGACACGGCGCCCTGCAGCGCCAAAACGCCGATTTTCGGCATCTCGCGTCTCCTCCTTTCCGCGTGCCCATAACGGGCGGGGCGGCTTGCCGGAGCAACCTCCGGGAAGCCGCCCGTCCCGCGCGATCCGGACGCCTGCCGTTCCGGCGCGCCCGGTCTTTTCCGTTGTTCAAACCCCGCGAACCTGCATGAGTTGCGTTTCGTCCAGCTTGCCGATTTCGATGCCCTTCATCGGCGTGCCGAGATTCCGGGACACCCGCGCGATCAGGTCGTAATCGTCGTAGTGGGTCGTCGCTTCCACGATGGCCCGGGCGAACTTCTCCGGATTGTCGGATTTGAAGATCCCCGAACCCACGAACACGCCGTCCGCCCCCAAGTGCATCATGAGCGCGGCGTCGGCCGGCGTGGCCACGCCCCCCGCGGCGAAGTTGACCACCGGCAGGCGGCCCGTCTTGTGCACCTCGAGCAGGAGGTTGTAGGGCACGCCCAGCGTTTTCGCCTCGTGGTACAGCTCGTCCGGGGACATGTTCTGCACTTTGCGGATTTGGGACATCATGAGGCGCATGTGCCGCACGGCTTCCACGACGTTCCCGGTTCCCGGCTCGCCCTTCGTGCGGATCATCGACGCGCCTTCCTGAATCCGCCGGAGGGCTTCGCCGAGGTCGCGCGCGCCGCACACGAACGGCACGGTGAACTGGCTCTTGTCGATGTGGTACACTTCATCCGCCGGCGTGAGCACTTCGCTTTCGTCGATGTAGTCGACGCCGAGGGCTTCCAGCACCTTCGCTTCCACGTAATGGCCGATCCGGCACTTGGCCATGACCGGGATCGTGACCGCCTTCATGACTTCCTCGATCAAATACGGGTCGGCCATCCGCGCCACGCCGCCGGCGGCGCGAATATCCGCGGGCACCTTCTCCAGAGCCATGACCGCCACCGCGCCGGCGGCTTCCGCGATCCGCGCCTGTTCGGCGCTCATGACGTCCATGATGACGCCGCCTTTTTGCATCTCGGCCATGCCGCGCTTTACTTTCGTTGTTCCCGTCTCCATGTTCCATGCCTCCCAACGTTCTGACCATTTATTTTACAGGACGCACGGATGAAAGGCAACTGTTTTGCTCGGAATTATTTCCCGAAAGCCGGCTGCCGGCATAAAGTTGTCAAAACAAGTTCACAATTCCCCTGAACAGACTGACGAAAAAGTCGCCGATGCTGCGGAGCGTAAGCTGCCACCAGGGGGCTTTGGGCACGTCCCGGGCGGCGATGAGATCAAGGGTTTCCGACACGGTTGCTCCGGTTACCGGATCTTGGAACGTGAAGGTCACCGAGCCCAGCTTGTCTCCCTGGTTCACCGGCGCGACGATCGGCTCGTCGAAGCGGACTTCCGCCGCGGAGATTTCCGTTTTTCCGCCCTTTGGCATCAGGCGGACGATGTCGGACGCGGTCACCACCGGCACGCTGCGGGCCTTGCCTTTCCTGACCGGCACCTCTTCGTAACCTTCCACGGCGGTTTTGGCGTCGACGATCGTCGCCGTTTCAAACGCGCTGAAACCGTAGTCGAACAGTTTGGCCGTCTCCAGGAACCGCCGGCCTTGCTCCGTCGTGCCGGGCACGCCCATGACCACGGAGATCAGCCGCCGGTCGCCGCGCTTGGCGGTGCCGGTGAAACAGTTGAGCGCCCGGCTCGTACTGCCGGTCTTCATCCCGTCGACGCCCGGATAGCTGAATTGGCGAAGCGCCGGTTTCTCGGCGGCCGACTCCAGCATCCAGTTCCAGTTCAGCATCGGGTCCTTGTCCCGCTCGCGGAACTTGTATTCCAGGATGGAGGAATACTCGAGAAACTCCGGAACCTCCTTAAGGATCGTGTAGGCGAGCAGGGCCGCGTCGCGTGCCGACATTTCGGTCTCACCCGCCGATTCGGGAGGACGGAACTTCTCGGGCATGTCCGCCCGGTCAAGGCCTGTGGCGTTGATGAAGTGCGAATTGGTCATGCCGATCTGCCGGGCGGTTTCGTTCATCAGATCGACGAACGCTTCCTCGCTCCCGGCGACCGTCTCGGCCAGCTGGACGGAAGCGTCGTTCGCCGAACCGACGGCGGTGGCGATGTAGAGTTCCCTGATTGTATGCCTGTCGCCCTGGGCCAGAAAGATCCGGCTGCCGATTTGGCTCGCCGCGTTTTCGCCGACCGTGACGACCTGATCCCAGGAGAGCTGGCCGGATTGGATGGCCTTCAGCACCAAATACTCCGTCATCATCTTGGCCATGCTGGCGGGAGGCAACGGCGTGTCGGCGTTCTGCTCGAACAGCACCTGGCCCGTCTCCGCATCGATCAGGATGGCGGCCGCCGCGTCAATCTTCGGCGGAGCAACCGCTTCCTGGGCTTCGGCGGGACTTGCAACGGCGATCATGGCCGATACGGCCATTAGAGCGGACAGAACTGCGGCGACGAGCCTTTTCGACAAAGGCAGCAACGTCCGTTCACCCCTCCCATCGGGAACCTTCGACTGTAATTTTAACACACCGACAGAAGGAAACTGAACGGCCCTTCGCGATTTTTCGGACGGGAATTCAGAGGGAATAGTTTGGCGCTTCCTTGGTGATTTGCACGGTGTGCGGGTGGCTTTCCCTGAGTCCCGCGTTCGTGATGCGGATGAACTGGGTGTCGTTTTGCAGTTCCCGGATGTTCCGCACCCCGCAGTATCCCATGCCGGCGCGCAGGCCGCCGATCAGCTGGTACACGGTGTCTCTCAGCGGGCCTTTGTAGGGCACGCGGCCTTCAATGCCTTCGGGCACGAGCTTCGCGGCTTCCTCCTGGAAATAACGGTCCCCGCTGCCTTCCTTCATCGCGCCGAGGGAACCCATGCCGCGGTAGGTTTTGTAACGGCGGCCCTGGAAGATTTCCGACTCGCCCGGGCTTTCCTCCGTGCCGGCGAGCAGGCTCCCCAGCATGACGGCGCTCGCTCCCGCGGCCAGCGCCTTGACGATGTCGCCGGAGTATTTGATGCCCCCGTCGGCGATGATCGGCACGTTGTACTGCCGGGCCACGGTGGCGCAGTCGTAGATGGCGGTGATCTGCGGCACGCCGATGCCGGCGACGACGCGGGTGGTGCAGATGGACCCGGGGCCGATGCCCACCTTGATCACGGAAGCGCCCGCCTTGATCAGATCCAGGGTGCCTTCCCCCGTGGCCACGTTGCCGGCGACAATGGTCAGATCCGGATATTTGGCGCGCAGTTTCCGGACGGTCTCGATCACGTTGATATGGTGCCCGTGGGCGGAATCGACCACGATCATGTCCACGCCCGCCTCGACCAGGGCGTCGGCCCGCTCGAAGACGTCCTTGGTGGCGCCCACCGCCGCGCCGGCCAAAAGCCGCCCCTGCGCGTCCTTGGCCGCGTTCGGAAACTGGATGGCCTTTTCGATGTCCTTGATGGTGATGAGGCCCTTCAGAATGAAGTTCTCATCGACCAGCGGAAGTTTTTCGATTTTGTGCTTCTGAAGGATATGCTCCGCTTCCTGCAGGGTGGTGCCCACCGGCGCGGTGACGAGGTTCTCGCGGGTCATGACCTCGCCAATCGGCGTCGAATAGTCGCGGATGAAGCGCAGGTCGCGGTTGGTGATGATGCCGACCAGTTTTCCCCGCTCGTCGGTGATGGGAACGCCGGAGATGCGGTATTTGCTCATCAGTTCTTCCGCTTCGTATACGCGGCGATCCGGAGTCAGGGAAAACGGGTTGGTGATCACGCCGCTTTCCGACCGCTTCACCCGGTCGACTTCTTCCGCCTGCTGCTCGATGGGCATGTTTTTGTGGATGACGCCGATGCCCCCCTCGCGGGCGAGAGCGATGGCCAGCGCGGATTCCGTGACCGTGTCCATGCCGGCGCTCACGATGGGGATGTTCAGTTTCACCGACGGGCTGAGCGATACGGACACGTCCGTTTCCCTCGGCAGCACCGCCGATTTCCGCGGCACCAGCAGTACGTCGTCAAACGTCAGCCCTTCCTTGGCAAACTTGTTTTCCCACACGCCTTGGACCCCTTCCCGTTCAATATAAATTATCGAAATAGTAGCAGAGGGCCGGGAGGCTGTCAAGAAAAGCCCGGGGTATAGTTTAACCCGTTTGGGGGCCATACCAAAAAAAGACCTCCCGGAAGATCCGGAAGGCCGGTGCCTTGGCGTTCATGCCATGGCCAACCCGCAACGGGCCCACGGGCCGCTTGCCGCCCGCGCCCGCGCCGCGGACGTCCGCGCGCGTCACGGGGCCGCTCGCCGCGTTATTCGCCGGACTGGCCGCGGACGTCTTCTTCCGTCCGCGCCGCGTCTTCCTCCTGCGGCGGCACGACGGCCACCGTGGCCACCGCGTCCTCGTCGCGGATGTGGATCAGCTTCACGCCCTGCGTGATGCGGCCCATGGAACTGATGCCGGCGACGGCGGTGCGAATGAGCGTGCCCGACGCGGTGATGACCATGAGATCCCGGTCGTCCCGAACCACTTTGAGCCCGACCACGCGGCCGTTTTTCTCCGTGATGTGCAGCGTCTTGATGCCCTTGCCGCCGCGGGACTGCACCCGGTATTCGCTGACCGGCGTCCGCTTGCCGTAACCTTTTTCCGTCACGATCAGCACGTCCTGGTCCGGTTCCACCACGTCCATGTCGATCACGGCGTCCCCTTCGTCCAGCTCGATGCCCTTGACGCCGGTGGCGCCCCGCGTCATCGGCCGCACGTCGCTTTCCGGGAAGCGGATGGACATGCCGCGGGCGGTGCCCATGATGATTTCCCGTTTGCCGTCGGTGAGCCGGACGGCGATCAGGTCGTCGTCCTCCCGCAGGGTGATGGCGATCAGCCCGACCTTGCGGATATTGGCGTAATCCGACAGCGGGGTTTTCTTCACGATCCCCTTTCGGGTGGCGAAGAACAGGTACTGGTCCGTGTCGACCGACGCCACCGGAATGACGGCGTTGATCGTCTCGTCCTGGTCAATCTGGATAAGGTTGATGATCGGCGTGCCCCGGGCGGTGCGGCTGAGATCCGGCACCTCCCAAGCCTTCAGGCGGAACACGCGCCCCTTGTTGGTGAAAAACAGGAGGTAGTCGTGCGTGTTCGCCACGAACAGGTGCTCGACGAAATCGTCCTCCTTGGTGCCCATCCCGACGACGCCTTTGCCGCCCCTTTTCTGGCTGCGGTAGGTGGATACCGGCAGGCGCTTGATGTAGCCGGTGTGGGTCATCGTGATGACCACTTCTTCCCGCGGGATGAGATCCTCGGTGAGGATTTCGTCTTCCTCCTGGGTGATGACGGTGCGCCGAGCGTCGCCGTATTTCCGCTTGATCTCCTCCAGCTCGTCGTGGATGATGCCGAGCAGGAGCTGTTCGTCGGCGAGAATCCGTTTGTATTCGGCGATTTTTTGCGTAAGTTCGGCGTATTCCGCGTCGATCTTTTCCCGCTCCAGTCCGGTGAGCCGGCGCAGGCGCATGTCCAGGATGGCTTGGGCCTGGGCTTCGGACAAGCCGAACCGGTTCATCAGGCCTTCCTTCGCCTCGGCGTCGTCGCGGGCGGCGCGAATGAGGGCGATCACTTCGTCCAGGTGGTCCAGCGCGACGCGCAGGCCTTCCAGGATGTGAGCCCGCTCCTCCGCCTTGCGCAGATCGTATTGGGTGCGCCGCGTGACGACTTCCACCTGGTGCCGCAGGTAATGCTGCAGCATCTCCTTCAGACTGAGCACCTTCGGCTCCTTGTTGACGATGGCCAGCATATTGATGCCGAAGGACGTTTGCATGGGCGTATGCTTGTAGAGATTGTTCAGCACCACATTCGGATTGACGTCGCGGCGCAGCTCGATGACGATGCGGATGCCGCTGCGGTCCGATTCGTCCCTGAGGTCGGTGATGCCGTCGATCTTCTTCTCGCGGACCAGTTCGGCGATTTTCTCCACCAGGCGCGATTTGATCACCATGTAGGGCAGTTCGGTGACGACGATGCGATGCCGCCCGCCGGCTTCCTCGATCTCCGCCCTGGCCCGGATGGTGATGGTCCCTCGGCCGGTTTGATAAGCCTGGCGGATGCCGGACCGGCCAAGGACAAACGCGCCGGTCGGAAAATCCGGGCCCGCGATGTATTCCATCAGGTCAAGGGACGTGATATCCGGATTGCGGATCAGCGCCTGCACCCCGTTGATGACTTCCGTCAGGTTGTGAGGCGGAATGTTGGTGGCCATCCCCACGGCAATGCCGGAATTGCCGTTGACGAGCAGGTTCGGGAACCGCGCGGGGAGCACGGACGGTTCCATCTCGCCGCCGTCGTAATTGGGGACGAAGTCGATGGTTTCCTTGTCGATGTCCCGCAGCATTTCCCCGGAGATGCGGGAAAGGCGCGCCTCCGTGTAGCGCATGGCCGCCGCCGAATCCCCGTCGATGGAGCCGAAGTTGCCGTGCCCTTCCACCAGCATGTAGCGGAGGGAAAAATCCTGCGCCATCCGCACCATCGCATCGTAGACCGCCGCGTCGCCGTGCGGATGGTATTTGGCCAGCACCTCGCCAACCACCCGGGCCGACTTTTTGAAGGGCTTGTCCGGCGTCATGCCCATTTCCGACATGGCGTACAGGATGCGGCGATGGACCGGCTTGAGGCCGTCCCGCACATCCGGCAGAGCCCGGCTGATGATGATGCTCATTGCGTAATCCATAAAAGATTCCCGCATTTCGGTGCCGATATCGCGTTCCAAAATGCGGGAACCGTATTCTTCCGCCATGCTGATCCTCCTTCGCTCAGTGCGCCTTCCACGCCCGCGGGAGCCGTCACCACCGGCAGGCGGCCGTCATACTGTAAGTGGGACGATGGTTCCATTATATCACAACGCTGGGAGAAAGGTGGGCCGCCCATGGCGATCCGTCGGGTGCGCAGCAAATGGAGCAAGACCGCCGCGCTCCTCGCCGACCCCAGGCTGCGGGAACTGGTGCCGGAGACGCGAAAGTTCAGCCGCGCCGCCCTTGAGGACATGCTGGAGCGGTACGGAATGGTCTACGCCAAGCCGGTGAACGGCACTTTCGGCAAAGGCGTGGTGCGGATCGAACGCCTCGCGGAACCCGGGGCCGCGTGGCAGATCCATTATGGCGACAAGAAAGTCCGCTTTCCGTCCTTCGCGGCGATGTTCCGGCGTCTTTCGGCGGTGAAACTCAAGCGGCCCTACCTCGTGCAAAGAGGGATCCGCCTGCTCGCCAAAAACGGGCGGCCTTTCGACCTTCGCGTCATGGTGCAGAAAAATCCGCACGACCGCTGGGAATCGACGGGCATCATCGCCCGCCTCGCCCGCCGCGGCCGCGCGGTGACCAACTACCACAGCGGAGGGACGCCGATGCCCGCGGAGCGGCTGCTCATCCGCCATGTCGACGCCCCGCGGATGCGAAGACTGCTCGACCGCTTGCGGGAACTCGGCCTGCATACGGCGGAAGCGTTGGACCGCCGGTTCCCGGGCATCAAGGAAGTCGGCCTGGATATCGGGCTCGACAAGTCACTGACGCCCTGGATCATCGAGACGAACACGGCGCCCGATCCGTTCATTTTCCGCAAGCTCCCCGACCGGAGCGTGTTCCGCCGGATTTACCGGTACGCCAAGGCGTACGGCCGTTTCCGCAACGGGAGCGGACGCGGAAGACGCCGACGGAACCTCCGGGTGCGGAGCCTCCGGGCGCGGAAGCTGCGAAGCTTCCGGCGGCAAAGCCCGAAGGCGCGGAGCTCCCGCCGCCGCCATCGCGGAAACGTCCGCGGCCGCGCCGCCCGTTGATCAAACGTCCAGGTTGCGCACGAATCTCGCGTATTGCTGGATGAACTCGCGGCGCGGCTCGACGTTGTCGCCCATCAGCGTGTCGAAGATGATGTCGGCCTTCATCGCGTCCTCGATCTTTACCTGCAGCAGCGTCCGGTTTTGCGGGTCCATCGTCGTCTCCCACAGCTGCTCGGCGTTCATCTCGCCCAGACCCTTGTAGCGCTGGACGGTCGCCTTGACGTTCTTGGGGAGCTGGGCGAGGATTTCGTCCCGTTGCCTGTCGTTGTGCGCGTAGCGCACCGTCTTGTTCGCCTCGATCTTGTAGAGGGGCGGCTGGGCGATATACACGTAGCCTTCCTCGATGAGCTGCCGCATGTACCGGTAGAAAAACGTAAGCAATAGCGTCCGGATGTGCGCTCCGTCCACGTCGGCGTCGGTCATGATGACGATTTTGTGGTATCTCGCCTTGGAGATGTCGAAGTCGTCCCCGACGCCGGTGCCCAGCGCGGTGATGATGGCCCGGATCTCGGAGTTGGACAGAATCTTGTCCAGGCGCGACTTCTCCACATTCAAAATTTTGCCGCGCAGCGGAAGGATCGCTTGAAAGTTCCGGTCCCGTCCCTGCTTGGCCGACCCGCCCGCGGAGTCGCCCTCGACGATGAACAGTTCGCAGGCGGAGGCGTCCCTTGATGAGCAATCCGCAAGCTTCCCCGGCAGGGAGCTGACCTCGAGGGCGTTCTTGCGTCTCGTGAGCTCCCGCGCCTTGCGTGCCGCCTCCCGCGCCCGCTGGGCCTGCAGGGCCTTCTCCACGATCTTGCGGGCGACGGACGGATTTTCGTCCAGAAACTCGGACATCTTCTCCGCGAACAGCGATTCCACGATGCCCCGCACATCGCTGTTGCCGAGCTTCGTCTTCGTCTGGCCTTCGAATTGCGGCTCGCGAATCTTCACGGAGATGATGGCGGTGAGCCCTTCCCGGGTGTCCTCGCCCGCCAGGTTCGCTTCGTTGTCCTTGAGCAGCCCCATTTTGCGGGCGTAGTCGTTGAGCACCCGGGTCAGGGCGCTCTTGAAGCCGGACTCATGGGTGCCGCCTTCGTGGGTGTGAATGTTGTTAGCGAACGAATAAATGTTTTCCGTATAACCGTCGTTGTATTGCAGGGCGATCTCGCAGTGGACGCCTTCCCTTTGCGCCTCGATGTAGATGGGCTGCTCGTGCAGCGGCTCGCGGGTCCGGTTGAGAAATTCGACGAATTCGATGATTCCGCCGTCGTATTTGAACGTTTCCTGCTGTCCGGTTCTTTCGTCCGCGATGGTGATGCGGACGCCCCTGTTCAGGAAGGCGAGCTCCCGGAGCCGGCCCGCCAGGGTTTCGTAGTCGAATTCGGTGGTCTCGGTGAAAATTTCCGGATCAGGCCAAAAACGCGTCTCCGTCCCGGTCTCGTCCGATTCCCCGACCACCTTCACGTCGTAAAGCGGCGTGCCGCGTTCATATTCCTGCTGGTAGATGGATCCGTCGCGGCGCACGCGGACGAGAAGCCGCTCGGACAAGGCGTTGACCACGGACACGCCGACGCCGTGCAGGCCGCCGGACACCTTGTAACCTTCGCCGCCGAACTTGCCCCCCGCGTGAAGGACGGTCATGACCACTTCCAGGGTGGCTTTTTTCATTTTCGGGTGCTCGCCGACGGGAATGCCGCGGCCGTTGTCCACCACGCTTGCGCTGCCGTCGGCGTGGACGGTCACCCGGATGTCGTCGCAATAGCCCGCCAATGCCTCGTCGATGCTGTTGTCCACCACTTCCCACACCAGATGGTGCAGCCCTTTCGGGCCGGTGGAGCCGATATACATGCCCGGGCGTTTGCGAACCGCCTCCAGGCCTTCGAGCACCTGGATCTGCGATTCGTCATACGTTTGCCCCGAATTTGCAGCCAATCCGTTCACCGCCTTTTTGTGCGAAACGCCCGAATCATCTTCCGTCATGCGCCGTTTTCGTCACACGTACAGCCGGGTGGTCCTGCGCTTCAGCGTCGAGGACGACACGGGCGAATAGTAGACTTTGTCCGTTGTCACGACGATCGATTTCGGTTGCTCGTCGCCGATGGTTTCCATCCGTTTGCTGCTCCGGCAATGTTCCAAAAACTGCCCGGTGTCTTCGGCCTGCCGTTCGATGGACATGTCGAAAATGGCGACGATTTCGGATGCGCGGATGATCTTGTCTCCGCCCAGGTGGATGTATATGGCGCCTCACCTCCGCGTACACCGCTCAGGTGAAAATCCTGCCCTGCCGAACATGGAAAACGACCGCGTCTTCCAGCCGTTTCAGGTCCAATCCGTCCAGGCTGGTGGTCGTAATAAACGTCTGGACGCGGCTGCGGAACGCCTCGACCAGCTGCGCCTGCCGCGCCGGATCGAGCTCCGACAGCACGTCGTCCAGAAGAAGCAACGGGTATTCCCCGATTTCTTCGCGCACAAGTTCCAGTTCCGCCAGTTTGAGGGACAGGGCGGCGGTACGCTGCTGGCCCTGCGAACCGAAGGACTGGGCGTCCCTTCCGTCGATGAGCAGCCGCACATCGTCCCGATGCGGACCAATCAGCGTGACGCCGCGGCGAAACTCCTGTTCCTGGCTCTCTGTTAACATTAACATAAATTTTTCGATTAAAGAAGAATCATCTTCCCCGGCCACCTGCTCGGCGGTTCCGAACGAGGGCTTGTACTCGACGGTGAGCGTCTCCGCCGAACGGGACACGCCGGCGTGAATCTCTCCGGCGAGGGGCCTGATCTTCCGGATGAACCGCTCCCGGCGCCGCATCATGCGGACGCCGTATAGGGCCAGCTGCTCGTTCCACACATTCAGCTCGCCCGACGCCGTCCGGCCCGGATCCGCCGTTTTCAGGAAGCGGTTCCGGTGCTCCAGCACGCGGTGGAACTGGACAAGGTCGTGCAGGTAGCCGGGATGCGTCTGGCCGATCTCCATGTCCATGAACCGGCGGCGCACGACGGGCGGACCCTTGACGATGTCCAAATCCTCCGGCGCGAACAGCACCACGTTCAGCCGGCCGACGAAATCGCTCAGCCTTCGCTGCTCGATACCGCCGACCTTCGCCTTCTTGCCCCGGGGCGTCAGCTCCAATTCCAGCGTCACGCCGCCGTGGCGGCGCTCCACTTCTCCTTTCACCCTGGCCGAATCCTGATTCCAGGCGATGAGCTCGCGGTCGTTCGACGTCCGGTGGGACCGGGCCAGCGCCAGCACATGGATCGCTTCCAACAGATTTGTCTTGCCCTGCGCGTTGGGACCGAGCAGAATGTTGACGCCCGCGCCGACGTCCAGCGCAAGTTCCCCGTAGTTCCGGAAAGCGCGCAGTTCCAGTCGCTTCAACCGCATATCGGGAACCCTTTTTCTTCCATTATCGTCATCCGCGCTCCACCGTAAACCGGCCGCATCCTTCGGCGTCGACCGTGTCCCCGGGGTACAGCTTGCGCCCGCGCCGCTCCTCCGGCAGGCCGTTCACCGTCACCCGGCGCTCCCGCAGGAAACGTTTCACTTCCCCGCCCGTATCGACGCAGCCGGCCAGCTTGAGCAATTGCCCCAGCGTGATGTACTCGGTGGAAATGTCAATCTTCCGCATGGCGCACCTCCGACGCGGGATCAGCCGCTCGTGCGGTACGGAAGAATGAGATGCAGATTGTCCTCGCTGTCAACGGGTCGCAGAACGACGGGGCTCATCGGCCCGTTGAAGCCCAGGAAAATTTCGTCGGCTTCCATCACCCGCAGGGCATCGATGAAATATTTGGAGTTGAACGAGATCCGCAACGGTTCGCCCGTGATTCCGGAAGACGTCTGCAGCGTTTCCGTCACCCGGCCGATCTCCGACGAACTCGAGTTCAGCTCGATCCGTCCGTCTTCCAGCGTGGACAGGCGGACGATGTTCGTCTTTTCCTCGCGGGAAAGCAGGTAAGCCCGTTCGATGGCGTCGGAGAACACGGCGGCCGGCAAAGTGAACTCGGTTTTGAACGTGCGCGGAATGATGCGCGACGTGTCCGGATAGGCGCCGTCCAGCACGCGGGCGTAAAACAGCACGTTCTCCAGCCGGAACAGCACCTGGCTGTCGTCCACCACGACGTCCACCACCGTGTCCTGATCCGGAAGGATCTTGACCAGTTCGTTCAGCGTGCGGCCGGAGATGACCACGTCGGAGAACTGGACGGAAGGATCCGCCCCGGTCTGCGCGACGCTTGAGGCCAGGCGATGGCGGTCGGTCGCCGTCGCTCTGAGCACCCCGTCTTGCAACTGCCAATGCACGCCGGTAAGAATGGGCGTCGACTCGTTGGTCGAAACGGCGAAGGACGTTTGCCGGATCATGTCCTTAAGAAGACTTCCGGACAGCGAAAACACCCTGTCCTCCCGGACGCTGGGCAACACGGGGAATTCTTCCGGATCGAATCCGACCAGCTGGATCTCGGTGGCGCCGGAAACGATGGTGGTTTGAAACCGGTCGTGCACTTCCAGGTGGATTTCTTCCGTCGGGAGCTTGCGCACGATTTCCGCAAAAAATTTGGCCTGAAGCACCACGCTTCCGGGACGTTCCACGTTGACGGCGACCTGGTCGTCCATGACGGCGGGAATGAAGCTGCGGATGGAAATATCGGTATCGCTGGCGGTCAGGCTCATCCCGGAAGGATCGGCTTCCAGTTTGATTCCTCCCAGAATCGGAATGGGGGGCCGCGGCGAAACCGCTTTGGAGACTTGTCCCACGGCTTCGTTCAGGGCGGAGCGGAGCAGGGTGATTTTCATGCGGGTAAGACACCTCGGATCCCGGTATATTTTTTAAGAAGAAAAGATATAAATAATTTATTGGAAGTCGTAGCAGTAGGCGCTCTGAATTTGTGGAAAGGAAGCGAAAAATGACGAAACGAAAAGCCCTCCATCCTTCCGCGGGCTGTGGACAGGTTGTGGACGAACACGCCGGGAAGGGCGGCATCCGCCGGCCGCAGGGCGCCGCGGTCAGGCGAAGTTTTTGATCCTTTCCGTGAGTTGGCGAATGATGTTCTGAAGCTCCGGATCCTTCTGCATCTGCTGGACGACGCGCTCGTGGGCGTGGATGACGGTGGTGTGGTCGCGTCCGCCGAAGGCGTTGCCGATCTTGGGCAGCGAGAGGTCCGTCAGCTCCCTGGCCAGATACATGGCGATCTGCCGGGGGAAGGCGACGGCCTTCGTCCGCTTGCGGGCCTTGAAATCTTCCGGCTTGAGGCCGAAAAATTCGCCGACCCGCTGCTGGATGTCCTGGATGGTGATCACCCGGTCGCGTTTCGACGGCAGGATGTCTTTCAGCGCTTCCGCCGCCAGATGGACGGTGATGTCCTGATTGGTCAGCGAAGAGTAGGCGACCACGCGGATGAGGGCGCCCTCCAGCTCGCGGATGTTCGTGTCGATCATGCTGGCGATGTACATCATGGCCTCATTGGGAATGTTCAGGTTCTCCGCCTTGGCCTTCTTGCGAAGAATGGCGATGCGTGTCTCCAGATCCGGCGGCTGGATGTCGGTGATGAGGCCCCATTCGAAACGGGAACGGAGACGCTCCTCCAGCGTGGGGATCTCCTTCGGCGGGCGGTCGCTGGAAATGACGATTTGCTTGCGCTCTTCGTGGAGCGCGTTGAACGTGTGGAAAAACTCTTCCTGCGTCTGTTCCTTGCCGGCGAGAAACTGGATGTCGTCGATCAGGAGCACGTCGATGTTGCGGTATTTGTTGCGGAAATCCTCGCCCCGATTGTCGCGGATGGCGTTGATGAACTCATTGGTGAATTTTTCGGAAGAAATGTAGAGCACTCTCATGCCCGGATGGTGCTCCAGTATGTAATGGCCGATGGCGTGCATCAGGTGGGTCTTGCCGAGTCCGACGCCGCCGTACAGGAAGAGCGGGTTGTACGCCTTCGCGGGAGCTTCCGCCACCGCCAGCGAGGCGGCGTGGGCGAACCGGTTGGCACCGCCGATGACGAACGTTTCAAACGTATATTTTGGATTAAGCATGGGGGCGGCGTGCTCGACCGGCGGAACCACGGGAGCTTTGTAAATCGGAGGCAGTTGCTTGGCCGCCGGCGGTTCCGCGTCGGCTCCGTCTTCCACGGTGAAGCGGATTTCCGGCTCGAAACCGAGAACTTCGTCCAGCGCGCTGGCGATGTGGCGTATGTATCGGGTTTCCAGCCATTCGGCGGCGAAGACGGTCGGTGCGCTGACCACGACGAGGTTCTGGTCCGGAATAAAGCGCGCGCGGGTTGATTTGAACCACGTTTCAAAGCTCGGCTTGCTGAGCTTCGCCTGGATCAACGACAGCACCCGCTGCCAGATCTCGTTGCTCGTGCTGTCCACGTTTTGTCACTCCTTCTGAAGAAAAAGCAAAACCCATGCAGGTGTACCGGGTATTGTTCGTCGCGGGCGGGGCAATTTGTCCACAATATTCCCGAAATTAGCGTTAGGAAAGTCAACAAGCGGGGAGAAATGTACACAAAATTGCTCACAGGCTGTTGATAAGGATGAGGATTTCGCGTGTTGTCCACAACAGAGACAGATTTAATCATAGCAAAACACCCCGTCAAATTCAATGAATCGGAAGTCCTTATCCACATCGTTCCACCCTGCCAAGGGTGCTTTTTCCACAGGTTGCGATTTTTGTTGACGGATTGTGGGGAAATTCGACAAGACTGACTTCCGAAACGCGGTGGCTGTGGATGAATTGTGCATGGCCGGGGCGTGAATGATGTCGGACCCGTGTACCTTTTGTCCGACAGCGGTGACCGAATACGGTTTCAAGCATCTCGGCGTTTTCCGGCAAGATTCCCCGTCTGTCCGTACCGTTGCAAGAAAAGCGTTGACTTTGGGCCGTTTGCGTGGTTTAATAAAAAAACGCGAGTTTTCGAGCATAGGGTCCGGGGAGGTGCAACCGGTGGGTCCGACCTTTCAGCCGAACGTCAGAAAGCGGAAGAAAGTGCACGGTTTCCGCAAAAGGATGAGCACGAAGAGCGGACGCAAAGTGCTGCGCGCCCGCCGCCGCAAGGGACGGAAAGTACTGACTCCGTAAGCGAAAGGACCACGGACCGTGGTCTTTTTTTCATCGCCTTTTGACGGTACACCCACATGAATGATCGGAAGCCGGCGCTTCGTTTTCAGATGCGAAAATGACCGGCCGCGCAAGGGAGGCTGTGGCGCCGATGCAACGCAGGCTGCGGCTGCGCAGCCGCAAAGATTTCCGCCGCGTCTACCGGGACGGGCGCTCCGTCGCCAATTCCCGGTTTGTCGTCTACTGGCGGCGGCGAAGCGAATCCGGACCGTTCCGTCTGGGCGTGTCGGCCAGCACGCGCCTCGGAAAGGCGGTGGTCCGCAACCGCGCACGGCGGATGGTCAAAGAAATCGTCCGCCTCAACGCGGACAAGCTCCGGGACCAGGTGGACTTCGTCATCATCGTGCGCAAGCCGGCGTTGGAACTGGGCTTTTGGGAAATGGAAAAAAGCTTGCTGCACCTGTTGCGCAAAGCCGGACTGACCCGGGACGCAACTTCCGGACCGGGTCCGGACAAGGGCGCCGGCAGGCGCGGCAATCCGGCGAAAAGCGGCGGGAACGGCTAGACGCCGCGCCGCGGGAACCTTTCCTTTGTCCAAATCAATGTGGTATATTTGTTTTTGATTATTTGTATATGACGTTGGAGCCGAGAGGAGTTTTTCGTTTTGCTTCGGAACCGCAAATGGCGGACGGCACTGGCCCTTGCGGCCATCGCGGCGCTTCTTGCCGGTTGCGTGCCGCAGATGCCGGATACGACCACCGAGGATTTGCTGCATGGCAACTGGTGGGAACGCAATGTCGTCTACTACTTTTCGCTGATGCTCGATACGTTTGCCGATTGGTTCAACGGCAATTACGGCATCGCCATCCTGCTGCTTACCATCGTCGTGCGGACGGCCATCCTGCCGCTCATGATCAAGCAGTACAAGAGCACGCAGGCGATGCAGAAGCTGCAGCCGGAACTGATGAAGATCCGGGAAAAGTACAAGGACGACCCGCGCAGGCAGCAGGAAGAGATGATGCGGCTTTACGCCGAACACCAGGTGAATCCCCTGGCCGGATGCCTGCCGCTGCTCATCCAGATGCCGATCCTGATCGCGCTGTACAATGCCATTTACTATAACGGAGCCATCGCCAAGCACACCTTCCTCGGCATGCAGCTGGGGAAGGCGCCGATGGACGGGGAATGGTATTACTATTCCATTCCCATCGTCGCCGCCGCGACGACGTTCATCCAGTCCAAGATGATGCAGTCTCAGGCATCGGGGCCGCAACAGGGCGCGATGCGGGCGATGCTGGTCATCTTCCCGGTGATGATCTTCGTCATGGCCCTGTCGTTCCCGGTGGCTTTGCCGCTGTACTGGATCTACGGCAACATCTACACGATCGTGCAAAACTACTTCATGTATACGCGCCGCGCGAAAAAGAAGAAGGAAGAAGAGTCGCAACAGAAGCCGGAGAAAAAGCAGCAGAATAAAACGGAGAAGCAAACGGAGGGGAAAGGCAAAAGCGGAAAAGCGGCGGGGAAAAAACCCAAGCGCAAGGGGGCCCGATCGAAATGAAAAAGCTCGTCGCATCGGGGAAAACGGTGGAAGAAGCGGTGGAGAACGGCCTGGCCCAGCTGGGCGTCGGCCGCGACCGGGTCAAGGTGACGGTGCTGGAACAGCCCGCCAAGGGATTGTTCGGGCTGATCGGCGCCAAAGAAGCCAAGGTGGAACTGGAGTTCATTCCGGACGCGGCGGAGGAAGCGGAGCGCTTCCTGCGGGAAGTGGCGGAGGCGATGCGCATTTCCGTGGGCATCACCCGGCAGGAGACCGCCGAGGCGATTTGCTTCAACGTGACCGGCGCCGATTTGGGCATTGTCATCGGCAGGCGCGGCCAGACCCTTGACGCGTTGCAGTACCTGGTCAACCTGGTCGCCAGCCGCCGCTGCGGCCGCCACTTGCCCATCATCCTCGATGCCGAGCAGTTCCGCGAACGGCGCCGCCAGACGCTGGAATCGCTGTCGGACCGCATGGCGAACCGCGTCGCGCGGACCCGCCGTGAGGTCGTGCTGGAACCGATGCCCTCCCAGGAGCGGAAAATCATCCATCTCCGGTTGCAAAACCACCCTTTGGTGCGAACGTACAGCCAGGGAGAGGAGCCGAACCGGTGCGTCGTCATCGCGCCGAAAAATTGAACGGTTGCCGCCGTGCCGGCGCGCCGCGGCGCATCCGCGGCGGAGACGGAAACGAAAGGCCGCATCGGCGATATGAGCGGTTTGTCCACGCAATGACATGTCCCCGGACGGCGGTCATTGCTTTTTTGTTCGCCGCGCGTCCGATGAAAACGGGTGAGGCCGCATGACGGAAGATACCATCGCCGCCATCGCCACCGCCCTCGGGGAGGCGAGCGTCGCCGTCGTCCGCGTCAGCGGTCCAAAGGCCGTGGACAGCGTGGCCGCGCTGTTTCGCGGCAAAGCGGATTTGCGGACGGCGCCGTCGCATACCGTGCATTATGGATGGATCTGCGACCCCGACACCGGCGAGCGGATCGACGAGACGCTGGTCACCGTCATGCGCGCTCCACGTTCCTATACGGCGGAGGATGTGGTGGAAATCGGCACCCACGGCGGCATCGTCGCCGTCCAGGCGGTCCTGAAGGCCGTCCTTCGCCAGGGGGTGCGTCTGGCGGAGCCCGGCGAGTTCACGAAACGGGCCTTCCTCAACGGCCGCATCGATTTGGCGCAGGCGGAAGCGGTGATGGATCTGATCCGCTCCCGGTCGGAACGGGCGTTTCGCGTCGCCCGCCGTCAGATGGAAGGCGTGCTGTCGGACCGGGTCCGCGGGCTGCGGAGTCGGCTGGTGGAACTGTTGGCCCATGTGGAGGTCAACATCGACTATCCGGAGCACGACGTTCCGGAAGTGACCGCGGAACTGGTGGCCGGCGTCTGCGGCGAAGCCCTGAAGGAAGTGGAGGACCTGCTCGCCCAGGCCGGGCGGGGGAAGATCCTGCGGGAAGGCATCGTCACCGCCATCGTCGGCCGTCCGAACGCCGGCAAGTCTTCCCTGCTCAACGCCCTGGCCCGGGAGAACCGCGCCATCGTCACGGACATCCCGGGAACGACGCGGGACATCGTGGAAGAGTCGGTTACCTTAAGCGGCATTCCGATCCGCCTGCTGGACACCGCGGGCATCCGGGAGACGGAGGACGTGGTGGAGCGCATCGGGGTGGAGCGAACCCGCGGAGCGCTGCAGGAGGCCGATCTGGTCCTTCACGTGATCGCCGCGGACGAACCGCTGCACGGAGACGATATGCGGCTCCTGGAAGAACTGGCGGACCGTCCGGCGGTGATCGTGGTCAACAAGACTGACCTGCCGGAGAAGCTTGATGAAGCGGAAGTGGAACGCCTCGCCGGCGGCAAGCCGGTGGTCCGCGTCTCCGCCCGGGACGGGAACGGTCTTGACAGGTTGGAGGAAGCCGTCCGGGAACTGTTCTTTGGCGGAGCGATCGCCGCGGACGATCTCACCTATGTGAGCAACGCCCGCCATATCGACCTGCTCCGGAGGGCCGCCGATTCGCTCAGGGACGCGAAGGCGGCTGCGGAAGCGGGCATGCCGGTGGATATTCTTCAAATCGACGTCGCCGCCGCCTGGGAAGCCCTCGGGGAAATCGTGGGCGAAGCGGCCGGCGAAGCGCTGATCGACCAGATTTTTTCGCAGTTCTGTCTGGGAAAATAAAAGGAACGGAAGGAGGGATTCCGATGGGATTCCATGCCGGAACGTATGACGTCATCGTCGTGGGCGCCGGGCACGCCGGATGCGAAGCCGCTTTGGCCTCGGCACGGCTGGGGTGCGAGACGTTGCTGCTCACCATCAACCTCGACATGGTGGCGTACATGCCGTGCAACCCGTCCATCGGCGGTCCGGCCAAGGGTCACGTGGTGCGGGAAATCGACGCCCTTGGCGGGGAAATGGGCCGCAACATCGACAAGACGTTCATCCAGATGCGCATGCTGAACACCGGCAAAGGGCCGGCGGTGCACGCCCTGCGGGCGCAGGCCGACAAGGTGCTGTATCAGCGGGAAATGAAGAAAACCCTCGAGACACAGCCGCGCCTGACGCTGCGTCAGGGACTGGTGGAAGATCTGATTGTGGAAGACGGCGTCTGCGCGGGCGTTGTCACGCGCACGGGGGCGGAGTACCGCGCGAAGGCGGTGGTGCTGACGACGGGCACCTATCTGCGCGGCAAGATCATCATCGGCGAGACCATGTACGAGAGCGGTCCGAACAACCAGCTGCCCGCCGTCAAGCTCTCCGAGGCGCTGCGACGCCTCGGCTTCGAAATGGCCCGCTTCAAGACGGGCACGCCGCCGCGGGTGAACGGGGACACCATCGATTTCAGCAAGATGGAAATCCAGCCGGGCGATCCGAAACCGAAATATTTCTCCTACGAAACGGAATACATGCCGCACGCGGAAGACCAGCTGCCGTGCTGGCTGACCTACACGTCGGAGGAAACGCACCGCATCATCCGGGATAACCTGCACCGGGCTCCGATGTATTCGGGCATGATCGAAGGGGTCGGCGCGCGGTACTGTCCGTCGGTGGAAGACAAGGTGGTGCGCTTCGCCGACAAGCCGCGGCACCAGGTGTTCCTGGAGCCGGAAGGACGGAGCACCAACGAATATTATGTGCAGGGACTGTCCACCAGCATGCCGGAAGAAGTGCAGTACCGGATCGTCCGCTCGGTGCCGGGGCTGGAAAACGCCGAACTCATGCGCACGGGATATGCCATCGAGTACGACGTGATTTTGCCGGTGCAGCTGTGGCCTTCGCTGGAAACGAAGCTGGTGCCGGGGCTGTTCACCGCCGGACAGATCAACGGCACTTCCGGCTACGAGGAAGCCGCTGCCCAGGGCCTGATGGCGGGCATCAACGCCGCGAGGAAGGTCCAGGGCAAGGAGCCGGTCATCATCGAGCGTTCCCAGGGCTACATCGGCGTCCTGATCGACGACCTGGTGACCAAGGGCACGAACGAGCCGTACCGGCTGCTGACGTCCCGTGCCGAATACCGGCTGCTTCTGCGCCACGACAACGCCGATTTCCGGCTGACGCCTCTCGGGTACGAGATCGGGCTCATATCGGAAGAGCGTTACCGGAAATTCCTGCGCAAGAAAGAAAGGGTCGAACGGGAGCTTGCGCGGCTGAAGGACGTTCGCATCCGTCCGGAACCGGCGGTGCAGGAGAAACTGGCGGAACTGGGTTCCGCGCCGCTCACCGGCGCCGTGGACGGCATAACGCTGCTCAGGCGTCCGGAAATTTCGTACGCCCACATCGCCGCCTGGTCGCCGCCGCCGGAGGAGCTCACCGAAGAGGAAATCGAACAGGTGGAAATCCGCGTCAAGTACGAAGGCTATATCGAAAAACAGCTGCAGCAGGTGGAACGGATGGCCAAGATGGAGCGGAAGCGGATTCCGCCCGACATCGATTACGCGTCGATCCATGGCCTGGCCTCCGAGGCGAAGCAGAAGCTGGCGCAGGTCCGGCCGCTGTCCATCGGGCAGGCGGCGCGCATTTCGGGCGTGACGCCGGCGGACATCTCGATCCTGCTGATCCATCTGGAACAGCGGCAGCGGCTCAAGCGGAGTTCGTGACATGGACGCGGTGCGGGACCGCTTTATCGCGAACTTGGAGCCCTTGGGGATTGCCCTTGGACCGGATCAGGCGGAAGCCTTCGAAGCGTATTTTCGCCTGCTCGTCGAATGGAACCGGCACGTGAACCTGACCGCCATCACCGAACGGGCGGCCGTTTACGAAAAGCATTTTTACGACTCCCTGACGGTGGCGGCGGCCGCACCCCTTGCCGGTTCGCCGCGCCTGGTGGACGTGGGCTCGGGCGCCGGCTTTCCGGCCATTCCGCTCAAGATCGCCTTTCCGGGGTTGCGCGTCACTCTGGTGGATTCCCTTGCCAAGCGCGTACGCTTCCTGGAGGAAGCCGTTCGGGCGCTGGGCCTGTCGGACGTGGTCTGTCTCCACGCCCGGGCGGAGGACGCGGCGCGCCTTAAGGAACACCGGGACGGCTACGACGTGGCGACGGCGCGGGCGGTGGCCCGTCTGTCGATTCTCAATGAACTTTGTCTGCCTTTCGTGCGCTCCGGCGGCCTGTTCGTGGCGATGAAGGGCAGCGACGTTGCGGACGAAATCGAGGAAAGCAAGTACGGAGCTTCGTTGCTGGGTGCCCGGCTCAAGGAAGTGAAGCGCTTGACGCTGCCGGAGGAAGGGGCCGTGCGCCATCTCGTCGTGTGGGAGAAGACCGGGCCGACGCCCGCGCGGTTTCCCCGCAGGGCGGGGGAACCCGCGAAATCGCCCTTGTTGCCGGACGGAAAGAAATCGCATGCGCGCTGACGGGATTAAAGGACGTCGCGTGTTTGCGCGGAACACGGCGATGTTCCACGTGAAACATTTTTTGTTTTTTTGCGGGCTTCGGCAGGATTTTTTCCGCGCGACGGCGAATTAAGTGAAACGATGTGCCGCATTTCCGCCCGGAAGGCGGGGACTCGCGGCGTTTTTTCATCGTCATCGGACGAAGCCGGCGCGCACATGCAATTTTTCAAGTCGTGGTGATCCGATCATGAGCAAGTCCATCACGCGATTGTTCGGGCTCTCCGAGCGGTCCGGACAGGAAGAAGTGCGGCAGATCCGGGTCGATGAGATTGTGCCGAGCCCGTATCAGCCGCGCAGCGTGTTCGATGAGGAGCGCATCGAGGAACTGTGCCGGACGATCCGGACGCACGGCGTCATCCAGCCCATTATCGTACGGGAGAAAAACGGCAAATACGAACTGATCGCCGGCGAGCGGAGATGGCGCGCCGTCCGCAAGCTTGGATTCGAGCATATCCCGGCGATCGTGCGGAACTTGAACGATTCGCAGGCGGCGTCAGTGTCGCTCATCGAAAATCTGCAGCGGGAAGAACTGACGGCGATCGAGGAGGCGATGGCTTACCAGCAGCTTATCCAGCTGCACGGACTCACCCAGGAAAGCCTGGCGCAGCGCCTGGGCAAAAGCCAGTCCACCATCGCCAACAAGATCCGGCTGCTGCAGCTGGGCGAGCCCGTCAGGCAAGCGCTTCTCGAACGGAAAATCACGGAACGGCACGCCCGGGCCCTGCTCGCTCTGCCGAATGAGGAACTGCAAAACAAGGTGCTCGGGGAAATTCTGGAGAAGGATTTGACCGTCAAGCAGACGGAAGTCCGCGTCTCGTTCCATCTGCAGGTGCTGGAAGCGGGCGGGGAGAAGCGGAAGGATCGCCGCAGGGTTTCGTTCGCCAAGGATGTACGACTGGCCATCAACACGATTCGGCAATCCCTCGACATGGTCACCAGCGCCGGGTTGCGCGTCAGGTCGGAGGAGCACGACCGCGGCGACCACTACGAGATCATCATCCGGATCCCGAAACGCTGAGCGGACGTGCCCGTGAAAAACCCGACGACACAATGCCGGCGGAAGCGTCCGGTTCCCCCGGGAGGCGGACCGGTTCCCCGCCGGAGATCCTCGCCGATAAGCGGCAATTCCGGAAAAACGGGGTGATCATGCTTTGGCCAAAATCATCGCCATCGCCAATCAGAAAGGCGGCGTCGGCAAGACGACGACGGCGGTCAATCTCGGCGCCTGCCTGTCTTCCCTGGGGAGAAGGGTACTCATCGTCGACATCGATCCGCAGGGCAACACGACCAGCGGAATCGGCATCAACAAGGCTGACGTGCAGCATTGCATCTACGACGTGCTGGTAAATGAAATCGATCCGCGGCAGGCGATCATGGAGACCGCCATGCCGAACCTGTGGATCATCCCCGCCACCATCCAGCTGGCGGGCGCGGAAATCGAACTGGTGCCGGTGGCCGCCAGGGAAATGCGGCTAAAGTCCGCCCTTAACGCGGTCCGCAATGATTACGATTATGTGCTTATCGACTGCCCTCCGTCGCTCGGACTGCTCACCGTCAACGCGCTTACCGCGGCGGATTCCGTCATCATCCCGATCCAGTGCGAATATTACGCCCTCGAAGGCCTGAGCCAGCTGCTCAACACGATTCGTCTGGTGCAGAAACACCTGAATCGATCCCTGCAGATCGAAGGCGTGCTGCTCACCATGTTCGACGCCAGGACGAACCTGGGCGTCCAGGTGATCGAGGAAGTCAAGAAATACTTCCAGCACAAGGTGTACCAGACGATCATTCCCCGCAACGTCCGGCTGAGCGAGGCCCCCTCGCACGGCAAGTCGATCATCGCTTACGATCCCAAGTCGAAGGGCGCCGAAGTGTATCTCGAACTGGCGAAGGAAGTGATCGGCTATGAACAGGCGGCTCGGTAAAGGTCTGGACGCGCTGATCTCGTCGCTGTCCGTGAACGAGGACGACAAGATCGTGGAAATCCCGCTCGCGCAGCTTCGCCCCAATCCGTATCAGCCGCGGAAGAACTTTTCCGAGGAAGCGATCCGCGAGCTGGCCGAATCCATCCGGGAACATGGCGTCCTTCAGCCCATCATCGTCCGCGAAGCGCTCAAGGGATATGAAATTATCGCCGGCGAGCGGCGGTTCCGGGCTTCGCAGATGCTTGGCAGGGCGACCATCCCCGCGGTGGTGCGCGCCTATGACGACGAACAGGTCATGGAAATCGCCCTCATCGAAAATCTGCAGCGCGAAGACCTGAACGCCCTCGAGGTGGCCGCGGCTTACCAGAACATCATGGACCGGTTCTCGCTGAAACAGGAAGAATTGGCGGCCAAGGTGGGCAAGTCGCGTTCGCACATCGCCAACTTCCTGCGTCTGCTTTCCCTTCCGCAGGAAGTGAAGGATCTTGTTTCACGTGGAACATTGTCCATGGGCCACGCCCGGACGCTGGCCGCCATCAAGGACGAGGCCCGTTGCCGTGAACTGGCGCGGATGGCGGTGGCCAAGAACTGGAGCGTACGGGAACTGGAAGAGGCCGTGCAAAATCTGGACCGCAAAGCGAAGAAGCCCAGGTCCGCGGCCCGATCGTCCAGACGTGATCCCTATCTGGAGGAAATCGAGCGGAACCTGCGGGAAAAATTCAAGACCACCGTGCGAATCCGCGCCGGCCGGGACAGGGGAAAGATCGAATTCAGCTACTACGGGCAAAACGATCTGGAAAGACTATTGCAGATGTTGCAGGTGATGGCGTAACCGGGCTTTCGGACACCCGGCGCCGGCGCATGCGGGGGAGAGCGAAGATGGACAGACCCGTCGTCTATCTGGACAACGCGGCCACCTCATGGCCCAAGCCGCCGGGCGTGCTTGAAGCGATGGCGGAGTGCCTGCTGAAATACGGCGCCAATCCGGGGCGGGGAAGCCACGGATTGGCGCTCAAGGCCGGCCGCGTGCTGCTCGAAGCCCGACAGGCGCTGGCCCGGTTGTTTCGGGTGGCCAACCCCAACGACATCGTGTTTACGCTGAATACCACCCACGCCCTCAACATCGCCATCCAGGGTTCGCTCCGACCCGGCGACCATGCCGTCGCCACCGCCATCGAACACAATTCGATCCGCCGGCCGCTGGAAGCGATGCGCCGGTTGCGCGGCGTGGACGTCACTTATGTTCGGACAGACCAAGCCGGACGCCTTGACCCGGCGGATCTCGCGGCGGCCCTGAGGCCCAACACCCGGCTCGTCGCCGTCGCCCACAGCTCCAACCTGCTGGGCACCGTGCTTCCCGTCGGGGAAATCGGCGCCATCACCCGTCCCCGCGGCATCCTTCTCCTGGTGGACGCGGCGCAGACGGCGGGCGCTTTGGATATCGATGTGGAAGCGATGAACATCGACCTGCTTGCCTTCCCCGGCCACAAAGGACTCATGGGACCGCTGGGAACGGGCGGTCTTTACATCCGTCCCGGTGTCGAACTGGAACCCCTCATGTACGGCGGGACGGGGAGTCGGTCGGAAGAACCGGCGCAGCCGGAGGTGAAGCCGGACAAGTACGAGTCGGGAAGCCCGAACACCGTGGGCATCGCCGGGCTGGCAGCCGGCGTGCGGTTCGTGCTGGAGCGTTCGGTCCGGGAAATCGCGGCGAAGGAACGGATGCTTACCCGGCGGCTGATGGACGGGTTGCGGGACATCCCGGGGGTGCGGATTCTCGGCCCCGAGCCGAACGAGGAACGGACGGCCATCGTTTCTTTCGTGCTGGACGGGGTCGATCCCGCGGAAACAGCGTTTCGCCTCGACCGCGAGTACGGCATCGCCGTACGGGCCGGATACCATTGCGCCCCGCTGGCTCACGAAAGAGCCGGCACGCTGGACAGGGGCGCGGTGCGCGCGAGTCCGGGCTATTTCAACAGCGAAGAGGACATCGACGCCCTGGTCGCGGCGGTGGAGGAACTGGCGAAGCGCCGGGCCTGACCGCGCCGGGCGGGGCGTAAATGCCATGAGGGCAACCGAATCATGACGTTGCGGGAGAGAAAGATATGCTGGATTGGCAGGAAAACGGATCGTTGGTCATCTTGTTGGCCGTCGCCTTCGCCGCTTTGGTTGCGGCCTTCATCTGGATCGGGTGGCTTACGGCTCGCCTGAACGCCCTGAAGACCGCCCACCGGAAGCTGGTCGGCGAGACCGGGGTATCCAACCTTGAGGACGTCCTTGCGGCCGTCCACCGGAATCTGGCGGAGCTTCAGAAGAATGTGGAGGAACTGGCGGGTCGCGCTGCGCATGCGGAAAAGCGTCTGTCCGAAATGAACGGACGCGTCGGCATTTATCGATTCAACGCATTCGAAGGAACGGGCAGCGACCTGAGCTTCTCGCTGGCCATTGTCAACGACTCGGCAAGCGGGGCGGTGCTGACGGGGATCCACGGCCGGGACCAAATGTTCCTCTATGCCAAGCCGCTGGACAAGGGTGAATCCTCCTATCCCCTTACTCCGGAGGAAAAGACGGCAATCCGGTTGGCGACGCAAAAGGATTGAACCGGCCGCGGCTGCGCTCGACGGCTCCGAGCAGGCTTTGCGCGATGACATTCGCCATGTTCATGACCAGGCTGAGGCGGGTGTTCTGCAGCACGAAATATTCCATGAATCCCCCGACGTTGACGATGCCGGTCAGATGGACATCACCCACGGGCGGCAGCTTTTTGTTCACGCCGGAACCGGGCCGGACGGGGCCGGAACCGAACTGGATGCAGCCGACGCTGGAAAGCTGCCCGAGGGACGCGTCCACCGCGATGACGAACGGGCGGCTTACGGTCTTCCCGATCCTTTTCACTGTGTCTTCCAGGTTGACGGCATGCACGGGATCATCCAGCGTGCCATAAACGTCGAACAACGGACATCCGCTGCGCACCAGTTCCGTGCCGACCAGCGGACCCAGCGCGTCTCCCGTCGAGCGGTCCGTGCCCACGCAAAGGACGACGAGGCGCGTGCCGGAATCCAGCGCGCGCAATTCCGTTTCGATCCGGCGGGACAGACGCTCCCGCGCCATGGGCGCGTCATAGGGGATCTTGACCGAAAAAGCCGGTCGGGTTTCGGGGACGCCGTTCACCTCGCGCATTCGCCTCCTCTCCAAATATAGTATTAGTATATGGACAAAAAAGCAGAACTATACTCGCCTTGCCGGAAGGACGCCGGACGGCGGGCACCGGCGACGGAACCGGCGTAGGACGGCCTTGGACGGAGTTGGAACCCATGGAACCGGAATCGCTGCTCATCGCGTTCGATTCCACGCAGCAGGCGCTTCGCGCGGAAATGCTGCTGGAATATGCCGACATCGAAATCGACATCCGCCCGACCCCCAAAGAGATCACGGCGGGCTGTTCGCTGACCATTGCGTTTTCGGCCGTCGATTTCCCGGAGGTGCTGCGGATCGTCCGAAACGAAAACGTGGAAATCCGGGGGTTTTTCCGACCAACGGCGGATGGATACGAACCGCTCGAAATCCAGTGAGCGATGGAGGAATGGCGCATGGAGGAGCCGACCGTCGACCGTCTGTGGCAACAATTTCTCGACCGCGTCCGGCTGTTTCTGACCGACGAGGAGATGTGGCTTCAGGCCTGCATGGTGCTGGTGCGCATTCTGCTGATCTACCTGGTCAGCCGCGTGGTGCTGTGGCTTATCAACCGCATGATCGATCGCGTGACCGGCCAGCGCGGCCGCCGCGCCGCCAAACTGCGCGTCCGGCGGACGCAGACGATGGGCCGTCTGTTCAAGAACGTCAACGTCTACGCGATCAACATCATTACGTTTCTCCTGATCCTGGGCGAGTTCAACGTTAATTTGACTCCCCTGCTGGCGGGAGCGGGCGTGGCCGGACTGGCCATAGGCTTCGGCGCGCAAACGCTGGTGAAAGACATTATCGCCGGGATTTTCATCCTGATGGAAGACCAATTCGCGGTGGGCGACGTGGTCCGCATCGGCGGCGTTTCCGGCACGGTGGAAATGATCGGCCTCCGCACCACCCGCCTGCGCAGCTGGACCGGCGAAGTCCATATCATTCCCAACGGCTCCATCACGCAAGTCACCAACTATTCCGTGTATCCGTCGCTGGCCGTCGTCGATGTGACCGTTCCCGCGGAGCTTAAGGTCGAGGAAGCCGGCCACATCATCCGGGGCGTGCTGGATCGGTATGACGACGCGGCCTTAGTCGGCAGGCCGGAACTGCTCGGGCTTCAGGCCGTGGACGCTGCGGGCGCCGTGCTGCGGGTGGCGGCGGCGTGCAGACCGGACGACCGGTTGGCCGTATCCCGGAGGCTCAACGAAGCCCTCCGGAAGGCCTTCGAGGAACGGGGGGAAGGCGCCGCCGCCGCGCGGATCGCCGCGTTGTCTCACGAGTGATGCGGAGCCGGGAAGACAAGAGGTGGCGGGACATGGAGCGGAAAACGTATGGGCTCGGCGACATCGTGCAGATGAAAAAACCGCATCCGTGCGGTGCCAATGAAATGGAAATCATCCGCATGGGCATGGACATCCGCATCAAATGCGTCAAATGCAGGCATTCGATCCTGCTGCCCAGGGCCAAATTCGAAAAAAGCATGAAAAAGGTGCTTCGGACCGCGTACCCGCCGGATCCGGATTCTTCCGGCTGACGAACGCAGACGGGTGTCAAGCGTCTGTGAATATGTCAGGTTAACTGTTCTATGAAAATGTCAGGGAGATGATAGCTGATTAAACAGCCGCCGTCCTCTTGCAGACTAGCCGGATGCTGTGCTACGCTGTAACTGCTTGCTGGAGAATGGTTTTCTCCAGGGATGGTTTGCAGCGGGCTTGCGCGGGGACGCAGGCGCCGCTT
>Ga0207793_100095_pt1 | contig 51820 bp, 54 predicted proteins | sample CeladaPassaB1F09_FD_187486 | JGI IMG/M metagenome (GOLD analysis project Ga0207793, IMG submission 187486) | Cellulose-adapted microbial communities from the Joint BioEnergy Institute, USA - Passage B1F09 (SPAdes) (version 2) | ecosystem: Engineered > Bioreactor > Continuous culture >...
GGATACGTTAACGGGATGATCCGGTTGCTTAGGGGGCCGTGGCAGAGTAGCACAACGGGCATGGCATTGAAAGGGCTTAGAGGATACTAATACCAGAAAAATGAAACGCCAATCCCATAAGGAAGAAGATCAAAAGCGCTTACAAGGGAAAGGTTCTTTTCAAGTTCGCATCCAGGAATCCAAAAAAGGTGCCCACACTAGCTTGACTCAGACCCCCGTGCGGACCGGTTGATTTCACGCGAAGGCTGTGCTATTATTTTTTACGCTTCGTTCGAACAACTTGTTCGCGCGGAGCAAAACACGCGGGTGTAGTTCAATGGTAGAACGCCAGCTTCCCAAGCTTGAGACGTGGGTTCGATTCCCATCACCCGCTCCATATCCGATCATCCGAAGCCTTGCGGCGCAAGGCTTTTTTCTTTTTCAAGAATTCGGTAACGCCACCTGTCGCGGATTTACGCTGTTGCAGATTTTTCCTCCATCAGTTCCAACAGTTCCGGAAACCGTCGGATGACCGCATCCGATCCGGCCAGCTCCTCTTCCCGGCCGAATCCGGCATAGGCGCAGCCGACGACCCGCAGGCCGTTTTGGCGGCCGGCCTCCACATCGGACGAGCGGTCGCCCACCATCCAGGCGTCGCGGACGCCATGCCGGTCCATCAGCAACCGGACCAGGTCCGCCTTGCGGGCGGTGCCGTACTGGCCGGCGCTGTAGAGGCCTTCGAACAGATCTCCGATGCCCTTGTGCCGGGTCACTTCCCGGACGTAGGATTCCAGGCCGTTGCTGGCCACAAACAGCCGGATGCCTCGCCGTTTGAGCTCTCGCAGCGTTTCCGGCACGCCTTCGAACAGATCCCCTTTTCCGGCGTTCAGTTCTTCCTCGCCGTATTGCATCAGCAGCTCGTTGGCCCGTTCCCGCGCCTCCGGCGAGCTGTCCGGGATGACCCGCTGCCAGATGTCTTCAAGCAGCATGCCAAGCGAACTGTAGAACCGTTCAATCGGCGGAGCCGGTTTTACGTACAGCCCTTCGTCGCGCAGGGTTTCAAAAATGCGCCGGTACACCGGTTCCAGCATCGTCTCCGACCGGAAAAGCGTCCCGTCCAAATCGAAAATGACGGCTTCCGGCATCGGCCATGCCTTTTTCGTCGTGTTTTCCATCTGTTTCACTCCGTTTCTTCCCAATTCGTGGTAGCCCAACGCCCGCGCCGGAACGCACAAAAACAGGAGCCCGAAAACCGGAAGTCCGAAGTCCGCCGATGGGTGGACAATCGCGGATCGCGGAGGTAAGATTTTTTTGCCGCGGAAAAAGCGCATACGAAGCGGGGGTGGCGGTTTCTCCCCGCAGAGCCGTATAATGCAGAAAAAGATCGCAAAGGGGTTATTCCCATGAGACATCCGGATTTCGACTTTTTGCTGGACATAAACGAACAGACGTCCACCCGCTATGTCACGTTCATCACGCCGAATCTGAACCGTTTTGACCTGGCGATCCTGACGACCGACCGATTCTACGGGAAAAAGATCGTCATCGACCTGCAGACAGGCAGAAGCGGCATCCTCGGCCCCGATGATCTGGAAGAGGAAGGGGTGCTGGAGTCGGTATTCCGCATCTCGGAGGAACAGGCCGGGGAACTGGCGGAGTTCCTTTCGATGGTGCTGGGCGCCGTCACCTTTACCGATTGACGGCATCCGGCCCAATACCGCCGGAAACCGACTGAACGCTTTACTCCGCTTTGGCGCCCCACACCCGGTTGAACTCGTCTTCCCTGTACCCGACGGTGACACGGCTTCCATCCGTGACCACGGGACGCTTAATGAGCATCCCGTTGCCGGCCAGAAGGGCGATCTGCTCTTCCTCCGGCATGTCCGCCAGGCGTTCTTTGAGCCCCATCGAACGGTACGCTTCCCCCGACGTGTTGAACCATTTCCGCACGGGAAGGCCGCTTTGGGCAATCCATTGCCTCAGTTCCTCCTCCGAAGGCGGCGTTTCCTTCAGGGGAACCAGCTCCATCGGCGCGTCCAGGGACTTCAGATGGCCGATCGCCTTCCGGCACGTCCCGCAAGCGGCGTGATAGTACACTTTCAGCGGTTTCCCGCCGGGATCTTTGCGGTTCATTCCTCGTACCTCCCTATTCCAAATTCGCAAGCTGCATCTCCAGGCGCTCCATGTCGGCGGGAAGGGAAACCTCCAGTTCCAGCGGCTCTCCCGACACCGGATGGCGAAAGGCGAGATGCGAAGCGTGCAGCGCCTGCCGCGCGATGGCGCCCCCGGGAACCGCGGGAAACCGTTCCGGCGCATCCCCGGCATAGTCCGGATCGCCGATGAGCGGGCAGCCGATGTATTGCATATGTACCCGGATCTGGTGGGTCCGTCCCGTGTCCAGCCAGACGGCGAGACGGGAAGCCGCGCTTCCGTACCGCCGCTCCACGGCATAACGGGTGCGCGCCGGCGCCCCGTCCGGACGCACCTTTCGCAGGCGGCGGCTGGCGGGGTCGCGTCCGATCGGCGCGTCGATTTCCCCTTCCGGTTCGGGCGGGCACCCGTACACGAAAGCGCAGTAGCGCTTCGTCACGAGGCCTTTGTCCATCTGCACCGCGAGCTGCTGGTGGGCGAAGGGATGCTTGGCCACGATCACCAGGCCGGAGGTGTTTTCGTCGATTCGGTTGACGGCCCGAAACCGGTGCCGCTCGCCCTTCTGCAACCAGTGGTGCACGACGCCGTTGGCCAGCGTGTTTTCGTAACGTCCCTTGGTGGGATGCACGATCAGGCCCGGCGGTTTGTTGACGACCATAAGATAGTCGTCTTCATACACGATGTCGAGATCCATCGGCTGGGGCCGGATGGTCTCCGACTCTTCCGCTCCGATGCGAAGTTCGACCACGTCCCCGGGAAACACCCGCTCGTCCGACCGGACGGGCAGTCCGTTCACCCGAATGCCGCCTTCCGTGTTTTTCAGGCGGATCAGCATGCGGCGCGACATCCCCAGCCTTCTGCGCAGCACCTCTTTCAGCCGGCGCCCGGCGTCCTCCCCGTCCACGACGTGCACGATGACGCCGCCGGCAGCCTCCGATTCGGGCGCGGGCGCAAAATCGCCGCTCGTTTTCAGCTTGTCCATCCGATTCCGTCACCGCTTTTCCCCGACTCCGTCCGTTTGGGGAGGTTGCGGACCCCTGCCGAACACGTCGGCCGACCGAACGTATTCCTGATCCGGTGCCCCAAGCCGGGCGTTGGCCGCCCTTGCCGCCGCAAAAAAATAGTCGGACAACCGGTTCAGATACCTCAGCACCTCTTCCGGACACGGCCCGACTCGGGCAAGCGCCACGGCGCGCCGCTCCGCCCTGCGGCAGATGGTGCGGCACAGGTGCAGGCATGCGGAAATCCGGCTTCCTCCCGGCAAGATGAACCGCCTGATCGGCGGCGCTTCCCCCGACAGCCGGTCGATCCGTTCTTCCAGCAGCCGGACCATGTCCCCGTGCACCTTCATTTTCTCCGGTACCGGCTCGGCGTAGGACAGATCGGACCCGCAATCGAACAATTCGTTCTGGATGCGGTACAGATCTTCCCGCAAATCGGCGAAAAGATCCCCCGGTTCCTCCGCCATTACGGCGGCCGTCAGCCCTACGGCGGCGTTCAGCTCGTCAATGGTGCCGTACGCCTCCACCCGCGGATCGTCCTTCGCCGTACGGCCGCCGATAACCCATGTCTCGCCGCGGTCGCCGGACCGGGTGTAAATGCGCATGGCCTGACCTCCCGTGATCGCCGCTAAAGGCGGAAAATTCAACATTCGGCAATAGCGACAAAAGTGCAATTATTTTCGCATGAAAACGGGATTTCAAGAAAATAATTGCACTTTATACAATTAAGTTGGTAAATATTGTGCGATTTCGGACGGGCGGCTCGAAAATAAGCGTATACATGTCGTTATTTCGCATGTTCGGCCATGAAAACGAATAAATAATTGCACTTTTGTCGTTATTTCGGCTCCGCACCGAAATGGGCAAAGACGGTCTCAGAGGGTCTGCAAAAATTTCCCGATGCGTTCCAGCGCTTCCTGCAGCAGCGTGGGCGAGGTGGCGTACGAGCAGCGCAGGAACCCTTCGCCGCCCTTGCCGAACACGTTGCCGGGCACGGCGGCGACCTTCGCCTCCCGGAACAGCCGCTCGGCAAACTGTTCGGACGAAAGGCCCGTATGCCGAATGGACGGGAAGGCGTAAAACGCCCCCTGCGGCTCGTGGCACGGCAGCCCGATGTCCCGCAGTCCCTGGACGAAAAGCCGCCGCCGCTGGTTGAACGATTCCACCATCCGTTCCATGTCTTCCTTGCCGTTGCGCAGGGCTTCAATCGCCGCCACTTGGCTCATGATCGGCGCGCACATGACGGTGTATTGGTGGATTTTGAGCATGGCCGCGATGATTTCCGGATGGCCGCAGGCATAGCCCATCCGCCATCCCGTCATGGCGAAGGCCTTGGACATGCCGCTGACGAGCACGGTGCGGTCGCGCATGCCCGGCAGCGACGCGAAGCTGACGTGTTTCGCGCCGTAGGTCAGTTCCGCGTAGATTTCGTCGGCCACCACGATCAGGTCATGCTCCTCCACCAGCCTGGCGATGGGCAGGAGGTCTTCCCGGGTCATGATGGCGCCCGTCGGATTGCTCGGATAAGAAAGGATGAGGACCTTCGATTTCGGCGTCAGGGCGGCTCGCAGGGCGGCGGGCGTGAGCTTGAAACCGTCTTCGGGCCGCGTTTCGACGCCGACCACGACGCCGCCGCACAGCGTGGTGATCGGTGAATAGCAGACATAGCCGGGCTCGGGAATGAGCACCTCGTCCCCGGGATTTACCAGGGCCCGCAGCGCCAGGTCCACGGCTTCGCTGGCGCCCACGGTCACCAGCACCTCTTTGGCGGGATCGTATGTCAGCCCGAAACGCCCGTGCAGGTATTCCGCAATCGCTTCGCGCAGCTCGGGAAGCCCCGCGTTCGAGGTGTACTGGGTTCGGCCTTTTTCGATCGAATATACCGCCGCGTCGCGAAACCGCCAGGGCGTGACGAAATCGGGTTCGCCGACGCCGAGGGAAATGACGTCCTTGCTGCCGCTGACCAGATCGAAGAACCGGCGAATGCCGGAAGGCGGGATGGCCTTGACGTTGTTTGCCAGATAATCCGCCATGGTCCTGCGGCGGCTCTGCTCCGTCGACGGTTCGGATTCGGATTTTACCTGCTGTTTGATCATGGTCATCGTCCTTCTTTTTTCCCAATCTTTGACGTGGGCTCCGGACGGCGGGTCCGGCGCCGGGACCGCACGGCGAAACGCAACGGAAACGCGGCGCCCCTCAAGGCGAAACGGCCAGCCGGTGATCGCCGTTGAGCTCCTCGAAGATGACGCCGTCCTGCTTGTATTTCTTCAGGATGAAAAACGTCTTGGTGGAAATGACCGATTCGATGGGAGCCAACTTGCTGGACACGAACGAGGCGACTTCCTTGAGGGTTTTGCCCTCGATCTCCACCAGCAGATCATAGGCCCCGCTCATCAGGTATACCGATTTGACTTCGGGGTACAAATAAATCCGCTCCGCGATTTTTTCGAACCCGCGTCCGCGCTCCGGCGTGCACTGCACTTCGATGAGCGCCGTCACCTTGTCGTCGTCCACCTTGCTCCAGTTGATGGTGGCGCCGTACTTGACGATGACGTGCTTTTTTTCCATGTCGGCGATGGCCTCGCGCACGGTCTTCTCGTCCACGCCCAGCATGGTGGCGATGGTGGACGGCGGAAGGCGCCCGTCCTCCCGGAGCAGTTCCAGAATTTTCAGCCGCAAATCGTCCAAGGGAGATCCCCTCCTGAATTAATCTCCATATTACATCAAATCCAGGCTCTGTGAAAAGAGGCCGCCCTTGCGGATGACGGCCGCCCGGTCTTTGTCCGACAGGACGAAATGGACGGCAAAGCAGGAGGGGCATACGTACACGGTGGCCTCAAAAGGCGCGTCCATCACCGGCTGCGCGGCTTTCGGCGGCGTATGCGGACGGAAACCCTCCGGCCCGACGCGCAGCGAACCGCCTTCGATCATATATTCCCGGCACGAAGGGCATTCCGGCGCTTCGGCTTGCGTCTCCAGCCATTTGTCCACCGCCGCGCGGAACATGAGCATCTCTTCGCCGCCGATTTCCCTAAGCTCCCTATCCTCCGGATAAGCACCGTCACCGGACTTGCCGGCTTTCGCCCGCGGCCCGTCCCCGGCTTCCGTCTTCGCGCCGCCTGGGCCGGCCGCCAGGGGCTCTCCGGCCATCGCTCCGGACGCCGCCCTTCCGGGCTCCGATCCGGTCGCCGCGGCTCCGGCCGACGAAGCTCCGGACATCGCCGCCCGGGCCGGCGCCCATGCGGCGGGCGCCGCTTCCGTTCCGGCCGTTCCCGCCGCCGCGTCCGGACCGCCGTCCTCCCCTCCGGCTTCTTCCGGGTCCAGATCCAAGGTGATTTCCACGGTCCGGTAGTCGCCCAGCTCGTTTTCGCAAACCGGACAGTACTCCATCGTTTCGTCCTCATCCGGCCAGATCTCATTTTGGCACCAGGGGCAAACGATCGGGTTCATCCCTCAAACCTCCCTCCACCACAAATACAGGACGCCGAGCGCAAAAAAAACGAGGGCCAGCACGAGCAGCGTTCGCGTCAGATATTTCATCCCTGGGGCCTCCCGCTTCCCATGATGTCAATCACCGCACCGACCAGGTAGGAAATCGATACTGAAATGATCATCGCCAAAAAGCCCACCGCCCGGTTGTCGCGGGCGATTTCATCGTCAATCCGGAACAGGGGCGTCATGAACTCGAACATGAAATAGGCCGCCAGCAAAAGCACAAAACCGACGCCAGCCCAGATCAGGGTCTCGTAGATGGTGTCCCCCGCCTGGATCGAGAAGCGGAAAACGTTGCAAATCCCGAAAATTTTACCGCCCGTCGCCATCGCCACCGCCAGGTTGCCTTTGCCGATTTCTTTCCACCTGTCGTAGCGCGTCACGCATTCGAAAATATACAGGAAAACGATAAGGGCCAGCACGCCGACGGAAAAATAGGCTACGACGGCCAGATAGGGATTGGACATGATCAAATCCGCAATTTGGTCCACCCGCCGGAATCCTCCTTAACGCCGCGCTTGACGCGCTTGAGAAGACGCGTCCGATGCGGTGCCGCCGCGCCCGCAGGGGGCCGGACAGCCGTATCTCGACGCGGCCTTGACGTTACTTGAGCTCGGCGACCGTGACGCCGGAGCCGCCTTCCCCGATCTCCCCCAGGCGAAAGTCCCGGACGTGCTTGTGCCCGCGCAAATAATCCTGGATGCCGCTGCGCAGCGCCCCGGTCCCCTTGCCGTGGATCAGCCGGACTTGATGCAGATTGGCCAGCACCGCTTCGTCCAGAAAACGCTCCACCTCGGGGAGGGCTTCTTCCAGCGTCCGCCCCCTGAGGTCCAGCTCCGTCCGCACGGCGGCGTCTCGCGCGCGCCTCACCGTCGCCGCCGGCACCGGCTCCCGCGGTTTGCGTCCGTGTTTCATCCCGCCGGCGGGCTGCAGGTCCTCCATCCGCACCCGGATTTTCATGACGCCGACCTGCACCGTGACCGAATCGCCTTCCGCTTCCACCACGCGGCCGGTTTGCCCGCCCAGGCTGCGCACCCTGACCTCGTCGCCCGGTTCGGCTTTTTCCAGAACGGCGGCCGCTTCTTCCGCATCGCCGCCACCATGGGCGGGAACCAGTTCCTCCAGCCGGCGGCTCGCCTCGATCAGCCGGTGTTCCTTGATGGAAGCCGCCTCTTCCCGAGCCAGCCGGCGCAGTTCCGCGAGGATGTCCTCCGCTTCCCGCCGCGCCCGGGCGACGATGCTTCGCGCTTCCTCCCGCGCGGCGGCCGTCAGCTTCTCCCTGCGCTCCGCAAATCTGCGGCGTTCCTCCTCGAGTTCCCTGCGCAGGGCTTCCGCCTCCCGGCGAAGCCGTTCGGCTTCCCGCCGGTCCTCTTCCGCCGACCGCCGGTCCTTCTCGAGGGAGGCAAGCATGCGGCTCACGTTCAGCTCTTCCTCGCGCATTTCCCCCCTCGCCCGGCGGATGATGCTTTCCGGAAGCCCGAGCCTCCGGGCGATGGCCAGAGCGTTGCTGCGGCCGGGGACGCCGATCAGAAGGCGATAGGTGGGACGAAGCGTCCGGTCGTCGAATTCCATGCTGGCGTTGACAATGCCTTCACGGTTATAGGCGTAGGCTTTGAGCTCGCCGAAATGGGTCGTCGCCACCACGCGGCAGCCGATCCCGTGCAGGTGCTCGAGAATGGCCACGGCCAGCGCCGAACCTTCCGCCGGGTCCGTGCCGGCGCCGAGCTCGTCGAGCAGCACCAGGCTGCGCGGCGTCACCCGGCGAAGGATGGCGACCAGATTTTTCATATGTCCGGAAAACGTGCTTAAGTTTTGCTCAATGCTCTGTTCGTCGCCGATGTCGGCGTACACCCCGTCGAACACGGGCAGCCGGCTTCCCTCGGCGGCGGGCACGAACAGGCCGGCCATCGCCATCAGGCTGAGCAGGCCGATGGTCTTGAGCGAGACCGTTTTGCCGCCCGTGTTCGGTCCCGTGATGATCATCGTCGTGAAGGCGCCGCCCAGCTCGACATCGACGGGCACCGCCCGGTCCGCGGGAAGCAGCGGATGGCGCGCCTTGGGCAGCCGGATGATGCCGGCGTCGTTCATCTCCGGCTTGGTCGCCTTCATTTCGGCGGCCAGCGCCGCCTTGGCGAACCAGAAATCGAGCACGCCGAGCGTCTCCGTATCGGCGGACAAGCCTTCCGCCTTTTCCCCGACGAGCCCGCTCAGCCGCCGCAGGATGCGCTCGATCTCCCGGCTTTCGCGCAGGCGCAGTTCCTTCAGGCGGTTGTTGAGCACGACGATCGCTTCGGGCTCGATGAACAAAGTGGCCCCGCTGGCGGACTGGTCGTGCACGATGCCGCCGAAACGGGAGCGGTATTCCTGTTTGACGGGCAGGACGAACCGGTCGCCGCGCAGGGTCACGATGGCGTCCTGCAGCATCTGGCGCACGGACGGGGAACGGATCATTTCGTCCAGTTTGTCCCGAATCCGGTTCTCCCCGGCGCGGATCTCGCGGCGGACCGCCGCCAGTTCCCCGCTGGCCGCGTCCGTCACCTCGCCGTTTTCGTCGATGCAGCGGCGGATTTCTTCCCCCAGGTCCTTCGCATCGCCCAGACGCGCGGCCATCTCCGCCAGATGCGGGAGCTGTCCCGTTTCCGCGGCGGCCCGCGCGTATCGGCGCATCGCTTCCGCGCCGTCGATGAGCCCCGCGACATCCAGCAGTTCCCGCGCCGACAGCACCCCGCCTACGCGGGCGCGGCGCAGCGCCGGGCGAATGTCGGTGACACCGCCGATGGGCGGAGCGCCCTTCAGGGCAACGGCGCGGACGGCTTCATCCGTATGCGCAAGCCACAGCCGCGCCTCCCCGAGGTCGGAAGAGGGCGCAAGCGACAGCGCCGCTTCGCGGCCCATCGGGGTGGCGGCCAGGCCGGCCAGGCGTGCTACGATTTTGTCAAATTCCAGCGTTTCCAACGCTTTTTCGTCCACGGAGGAATCCCACCCCTTATGTCCCTATTATAGCCGAAACCCCGTCACCCTGCGAAACCGCCGTCCGGCGCGGCCGGCTGAAGCGCGCGCCCTGCGGCCGCCGAGTCCGGCCGGAGCGCGGGAATGCTTGCCGTCCCCCGGCCCGCCGCATAGCCTTCCGCCGGGAGCGGAATACTAGGCACAATTCCGGATGCTCTCCACACCACGAAGCAAAAGGGAGGATCTTGTACATGGAATTTCTGGGGCATGTGGTCCGATTTGTCGTGTCGGCGCTGGCCATCATGCTGGCGAGCCTGATCGTGCCGCAGTTCGACGTCGGCGGTTTCTGGAGCGCCCTGCTGCTCGCGCTGGTCATCGCCCTGTTCGGCTGGATCATCGAGTCGGTTTTCGGGAAAAAAGTCACACCCTTCGGCAGGGGCATCGTCGGATTCCTGGTCAGCGCCCTGGTCATCTGGCTGGCGCAGTTCGTGGTCGGCGGGGTGAGAACGTCCATCCTCGGCGCGATGCTCGCCGCCCTGGTGATCGGCATCGTCGACCTGTTCATTCCGGCGGCCAACCCTTACAAGGCCGGCCGCAGCCATTCGTGACCGGTACGGCATAAAGCCCCGGCTGTCCAGACGCTCCGTTGCCAAACGGAGCGTTTTTGTTCACCCGTTTTTGTTCACCGAAAGGAGCGTTTTTGTTCACCAAGCTGTCACAGCGCGCGTGAACGATGTCACGGGAGAATGTGGTATGATGGCTGAAGAAAAGAAAGGAGGGTCTGTCCCATGAAAAAAATCGCAGCCGCGATTTTCCTGGGTCTTTTTGTGTTTATACTCGCCGCCTGCGGTTCGTCCGAACAGAAAGGCCCCGGCGGAGGGGCCTCCTCGCCCGACGTCACGCCGGAGATGGAAGTGGTCATCAAGGCTTCCAACTGGCAATTCGACCAGGAAGTCTACCAGATTCCCAAGGACACGCCGGTGCAGCTGACCCTGGTGAACGAACAGGGCGTACACGGCATCGAAATCCAGGGCCTGAAACTGGAGCTTCGCCCTGGCAAGGAATCTGCCGTCGTCCAACTTAAGGAAGGCGAATACTCCATCCGCTGCTCCATCCAGTGCGGAGCGGGGCACGCCCGGATGGTGGCCAAGCTGGTCGTGTCGTAACAGCCGTCGCCTGCGTGCAGGCTCGCAATAAATCCGGCGCCGCAGAACCCCAACGCGTTGCGAAAACGCCGTCGGGGCTGCGGCGCTTGCCGTTTCAGGGCTGCTTCGCTTCCCTTTTGTCCCGCCGTCCGTCCCGTTCTCCGGAAAGGCGCATGAACGGCGCCAGCGCCATGGCCAGGGGACGGGGATAGGATGCAAGGTCTGCCGGGCGAATGACGCGAAAGACGACCAGCAGGAGCGGATACGCCAGAAACACGGCCGAGCCTCCGGCCAGGGCCGTGAGCAAATACGGCCATTTTCCGCCGAGCCCGCCGACCGCCAGGGGCATCGCCCAAGCCGCGGCGGCGCCGATGCCGACCAGCACGGCGGCAACCGCCGCAAAGCTGCCTTCCCGGCCGCCGAGTGGGCGAACCTGCGCAAGGCGGCGGATAACGGCGAAGTTCCAGACGGTGACAAAGACGAAGCAGACCGTCGTCGCCGCCAGCAGGCCGCCCACTCCGAAAAATGGCGTCAGCGCAAGGCTCAGGACCAGCTTCAGGGCGACGCCGGACAGCGTATGCCGCATTGCCGAGCGGACGCGGTCCATCCCCTGCAGGATGGCGTTGGACGTCATCATCGTGATCTGGAACAGCGAACTGGCCACCAGCCATCCAACGATCCAGCTTCCGGCGTCGTCTTCGAACAGAAGGCCGGTGATGGCGCGGGAGAGCGTCGCCATCGCCGCCACGACGGGCAGCCCGGTGAACAGGGCGATGCGCAGGGCCAGGGAAGCCTGGCCGCGCAGCCGCTCCGCGTCGCCGGAAGCGTACGCCGCGGCGACCACGGGGATGACCGACTGGCTGAGCGCGATGGCCAGGATGGGCGGAATGCCGGCCAGGGACTGGGCGCGGATCTGCAGGACGTCCAGCCACGCCTGGGCCGTTTCCCGGCCGAACGCGCCCTTCGCCAGCGGAATGAGCGTCGTCGCGTCGATCAGATACAGCGCCTGGACCGTCATGGCGGTGAGCAAAATGGGAACGGACACGCCGAACAGCGCGCGGTAGATGTCCCGCTTCCGGACGAGCACCGGCGGACCGCCGCCGGCCGCGGCTCCCGCGGCGGCAGGGACACCGGAAGGACCGAGTCCGGCAGGCGGGCCTGAGGTCGAGACCGCGGACATGCCGTCCGCATCCGCCATACCGGCGGACGGTCCGCCGGCGGCCGCCCGCCCGGCCTTGCGCTTATATCCATGCAACCGCCGCGACCAGGCAAGCATCACCGCGAACGCCGCGACGCTTCCGGCGAAGGTGCCGAACGCCGCGCCCGCGGCGATTTGCTCCTGCCCCGCTCCCGCGGCGTAAAGCGCAAAAGCGGCCGCCAGGGCCACGGCAACCCGGGCCACCTGCTCGGCGATCTGGGACACGGCGCCGGCGGTCATGAGCCGGTGGCCCTGAAAATAGCCGCGCATCATCGCGATGACCGGAAACAGGAGCAGCGACGGGGCGATGGCGCGGATTGCGGCGGCCGCTTCCGGCACGTCGGCCAGGCGCGCGTACCACGGCGCGGCGATGTACAGCCCGGCCGTCATGACGATGCCGGCGCCCAGCCCGAACGCCAGCGCGGCCCGGTAGATCCGGGCGGCCTCTTCCTCCCGGCCCCATTCCAGCCGTTCCGACACCATTTTGCTAAGGGCGCTGGGCACGCCCGCCGTCGCCACCACCAAGAGCAGCAAATAAAGGTTGTTGGCCAGCCCGAAGGCGCTGCCGCCCACCCGGTCCAGCACGTAATCCAGCGGCACCCGCTGGAACAGGCCGAGGGCGCGCGCCGTCAGGGCGGCCGCCGCCAGCACGATCGTTCCCTTGATCAGCGAATCCTTGCGCACGCTTCCGCCGCCTTTCCGCGCCGGGCCTCAGTCCAGGGGCTCCAGCGGCGCATGGTTGCCCCGCACGAGCACGGCCGCCCCGGAAGGAGCGGCCCAGCGCACGCCGTTGGCGATGACCCGCCGCACCAGCGGATGATAATAAGTCGGGTAGGTTTCATGCCCCGGCCGGAAATAGAAAATTTTGCCCCGACCGCGCCGGAAGGTGCAGCCGGAACGGAACACCTCGCCGCCCTCGAACCAGCTGACCAGCACCAGCTCGTCCGGAGCCGGAATGTCGAAATGTTCGCCGTACATCTCTTCCGGTTTCAGTTCAAAATATTCCGGAAGCCCCGCCGCGATGGGATGGGAAGGGTCGACAACCCAGATGCGCTCCTTCTCGCCGGCTTCCCGCCATTTCAGGTCGCAGGTGGTGCCCGTCAGCTTGCGGAAAATTTTTGAATGATGGCCGGAATGGAGCACCACCAGCCCCATGCCGTCCAGCACGCGACGGTGCACCCGTTCCACAACGGCGTCGTCCACCTCCCGGTGGGCGATATGCCCCCACCAGACGAGCACGTCGGTATCTTTCAGCACTTCTTCCGAAAGCCCGTGTTCGGGCTCCGGCATTGTCGCCGTGCGCACCCGGAAGCCGCCTTCCAGCTCGAGTCCGTCCGCGATGGCCCGATGGATGCCGTCCGGGTACACCTGGCGCACCTCTTCGCGGATATGCTCATGACGAAACTCGTTCCAGACCGTCACGCGAATCATCCGATTTCTCCTTTCAAAATGTACCGGCGGATGACCAATGCCACGCCATCCTCTTCGTTCGTGGCGGTCACCGCATCGGCGGCTTCCTTGACCGCTTCCTGCGCGTTCCCCATGGCCACGCCGAGCCCCGCCGCCCGGATCACCGCCAGATCGTTCAGGCTGTCGCCGACGGCCACCGTCTCGGCCATGCTGACGCCGACCAGCCGGCACACCTCTTCCAGGGCCGTGGCCTTGGAGACGCCGGCGGGATTGACCTCGAGATTGAGCGGAGACGAATTGGACAGCTCCAGCCCGCCCCAGGAGGCAATTTCGTCCCACAGGGCGCGGCGGAGTCCGTCATCCTCCGTGTGGATGCCGAATTTGAGCCACTCCTGGCCGGAGATGTCTTCGGTCCAGCGTTCCTTGTTGAACAGGCCCTCCGTGGAATAGGCCCAGAACCAGACATCGCGGGACCGGGCCAGCCGGTACAGCCGCTCTACCGTTTCCCAGGGCAGGCAGATGCGGCGGTGCAGCTCATGCGGCCGCCTCCAAACTTCGCCGCCGTTGGTGGTGATCATCGGCGTATCCAGCCCGAGCTCTTTGGCATAGGGCAGGGTCCTGAAGACAGGTCTGCCCGTCGCAAGGCAGATGATGACACCGGCCTCCGCGGCGCGGCGGATCCATTCGGCGTTGGCCGGGGTGATCCGCTCTCTGCCGTCCAGCAGGGTCCCGTCCATGTCCAGCGCCAACAGCCGGTATACCGGTTTGGTCATTTCCGCGTTCACCTCAGTCCGATTTCCCGATCGTAGGCGTCAAAAATCTTCCGCGCGATGGGCGCCGCCCCGTAGGCGCCGAAACCGCCGTCCGGCACGACCACCGCCACGGCCAGTTTCGGTTTGTCCGCGGGCGCCCAGGCGATAAACACGGCGTTGTCCACCAGCCCGCGCTGTCCGACGCTTTGCTGGGAAGTGCCCGTTTTGCGCATGAAGGGATACGGAAAGTCCTCGAATCCCTGCACCGACACCCGCGACATGCCCTCTTCCACGACTTTCCAGTATTCGTCGGGCAGTTCGATCCGGTTCAGCACTTCCTTCTCAAACTGCCGAACCACATTGCCGTAGGCGTCGGTGATTTTCTCCACGAACTGGGGTTTCACGCGCTCGCCCCGGCTGGCCAGCGTCGCCGCGTACTGGGCTAGCTGCAGGGTCGTGTACCGTCCCAGCTGGCCGAACGAGGCGTACACCATGGCCGACTGCGGGCTTCCCTTTTCCGCTTCATGAAAGTAATCGATGACGCCGGCGGACTCCCCGGGCAAGCCGCTGCCCGTCGTCACGCCAAGGCCAAATTGCTTCATCCACCCGTCCCAGATTTCCACCGCTTCCCGGCCATGCTTCATGTACAGTTCGTTGCCCACCATCGACATGAACGCGTTGGACGACCGGGTGATCGCCGTAGCGGGCGTCAGCAAGCCGTTGACCGAGCCCCTGGCGTTGCGGACGATGGTTTCGTGCCCTTTGCGGCCGAACTGGAAATAGCCCGGGTCGTTCCACCTCGTACGTGGGCTGATGACCCCTTCGGCCAACCCGACCAGCACGGTCAGCGGCTTCTGCGTCGACCCGAGGGGCACGAGGGAGGACGGATGCTGATCCCGCTCTTTTTTGTCCTTGTAAGGCGGGTACACCTGGCGGATCGTGCCGTTTTCAATGAACGGCTGCACTTCCTCGTAGGCTTTCGCGCTGATGCCGCCCTGCCAGATGTTCGGGTCGTAGTCCGGCATGCTGGCCATCGCCACCACCCGGCCCGTCTCCACCTCCATGGCCACGGCGTAGCCCGTGATGGCGTAAGGCGCGTACTCCGACCGGTTGTCGGACGTGCGGATTTTTTCCAGATGCTCCACGATCGCCCGTTGCGTCGCGAGCTGCACTTCCCTGTCGATGGTCAGGAACAGGTTGTTGCCCTTGACGGGAGGAGTTACCTCGGCGGGACCGATAATTTTGCTCTGGTTGTCGACCGGGTACATTTTCAGCCCGTTAAGACCCCGAAGCTCCGTCTGGTACATCAGCTCCAGCCCGTTGAATCCGACTTCCTCGTCTTCGAGGTACTGCAGGGCGGGATCCGTCACGCCCTGGTTGATGTTTTTGTAAAACTCCAGATCCCGGGCTCCCTTCAGTTTCTTCATGTAGCCGACCAGCTGGACGGCCACGCGGTCGGGCGTATACTGGCGGATGCTCTCCTCGACGATGTCGATCCCCTTGAACTCGTCGCGGTGTTCCATGAGGTACGCGATTTCCCGCTCGGTCAGGCCCGTTCTCAGCCGGCGCTGCATGTAGGAATAGTGGACCTTGTTGTCGAAGTCCATGGCCGCGAACACTTCTTCCGGAGTCGCCTTCGGGCGGTCCGGCGAACCGTAGCGGTTGAACACTTCCGCAAGCCGTGCGGCCAGCGCCCGGCCTTCCTCTTCCTTCGTCCCCGGTTCGATGGTGTAATACAACGACTGGGTGGAGGTGGAATAGGCGATGGGCCGGCCTTCCGAGTCGTAAATGTTGCCGCGGATCGGAGGAATCGCCACGGGTCTTGTCCCGATGCTTGCCTCCCGCTCGCGCATGGCGGGTCCTTCCACAAATTGGAGGAACGCCAGGCGCACAATCAGCACGGAAAACAGGAAAAAGGTCGCGAAAAAAAACAGGTTCAGTCGAAAGGCAAAATTCCGGCGGTTGCGGATTTCCCTGTTTTGCTCTTCTTCGTTCAGCACGCGGGCCAAGGCGCATCCCTCCTCCCGTCGTCCGGACCGTCGGGTTTTCCGTGCGGCTTCACGCCTTCCGGATCTCCGTGTCCCGGATGTGCGTTACGTCAAAATCCGGCGGGTTGAACCAATCGCCGGCCTGCGCCCAGGTTGCGTCCAGGGGCACCCAAACGTCCGGCTCCCGCAGATAGACCTCGTTCCAGGCGTGAGGTCCGAAGCCTCCCCGGCCGTCGGAACCGAGACCGGTCACCACGCGGGCCTGAAGGCCGGCGGCGCGCGCCATCACGGCGTACAGGCGGGCGTAGTCGATACAGACGCCCTTGCGGGTGCGAAACGTCTCTTCCGGCGTTTGCTCCCGCCACTCCCCGCGCTCTTCCCAGGCGCGGGCTTTCGCATGGTCGTAGGCGATGCGCGTGCCGACCCAGCGGTACAGGGCGCGGGCCTTCTCCTCGTCGCTTTCCAGCCCGGCGGTGATCGCCAGCGCGGCTTCCGCCGCGTCCGGCGGAATCTCCGCGTCGATCACCTCGTAGCGGCGCTGCCACAACTCCCGCAGCTCTTCCCGCAAGGCCCCGGTAAGGACGGGCAGGCGCGTTTCGAGAACATGTCCGGCCGCCGGCCGGATGATCCGGTCAGCCAGCCACCTGTACGGTTCGGAACGCTCGATGTCGCTCGTGAACGGTCCCTGCGGAAAAAGGGCGCAATACCCGTACAGCAGCACGGCTGCAAGCGTCGCCCTTGCGGCGCCCAGCGCGGCGCCCAGGATGCCGCCCGCCGCCCGTCCGAACAAGCCCCCGGTGGGCAACAGACGAAGAGGCAAGGCGCCGATTTTTACGATCAGGCCGCCGATGAAGCCCAATGCGGCGCGAATCGGTGAATAGGCCAGCAGAAACAGGACGGCGAATCTGGTGAGCGGCAGATCGCGAAGGCCGGTGGCCAGCGTGTAAATCAGCTGGGAGGCAAAGGACGCCTCCGGCAGCGGGCGCTGCCAGTCGCGGGCGGCCAGCCAGCCGTAAACGTGCGGCGAAGCGTATGCGGCAACCCAGGCGGCCAGCGCCAGCGATCCCAGCGTGAACAGGGTTCCCGCCGCGAAGGCGACCAGACCGGCGGCGGAACCCGACGCTCCGCGCCAGATGCCCTGCAAAAAAGAAACGGCGACGATGCCGGCGAGCAGAACCGTCGTGCCGCTTGCGAGAAACTCGTTCATGATCCGGACGCCCGGGCCCGTTCCACGAACTCCCGGATGACGTCGTCCATTGGCCAGGATCCGAGGGGAATTCCCCGGTAGGCGACCCGGACCCTGTCCGATCCCGCCTCACCGGTCAGTTTCAGATCGGAAGCGGTGATTTCGAACGCTCCGCCGCCCTTCTCCCGGTACTCGGCGTCCTTCGCCCCCGTGGTCATCACGGAGATCGCTTCCCGCTTCAGCGTTTCGGTAAGATCGGTGACGCTGTAGCCCCCGTACGCCAGCACGGAAAGCACGATCACGATGACGAGCGCCCATTTCAGCACCGTTTTGACCAGTTTCAAGACGATGAAGATCACCGCCAGGGCGATCACCGCCACCACCCAGTGATCCTGCAGCACCTGAAGCCAGGCTTCCGGGTTCCACAAGTCCGGGTTCACGATCCAACCTCCACCGGCCGAAAATGACGGCCAATCCATTTATATTGATTCTATTATATGAGCGAGCCCGGCCGCAACACGGGGAGGGATGACGGCGCCTTCGTCATAACGTCCGCCGCCGGCACGTACAGTAGGTAAGAGCGGGCGCGGGACAAACTGCCGGAAAGAGCCGACGGGGATGCCCCGCCCGGCGAATGGGGGGTGGACGGGTGAAAACCGCCTTTTGGCTTTATCTTTTTCTGTTCGTGGCGTTTTTCGACCTTCACGCGCAATACCCGATGCTGACGCCGTTCGCCGTATCCCTCGGCGCCGCGCCGTCGTTCATCGGCCTGATGATGGGCATGTACGCCCTCACCCATCTGCCGGGAAATCTCCTGGCCGGTTTCGGCGTTGACCGGCTGGGCAGCCGGCTGTTCATCGCCGCCAGTCTCGTCGCCGTGGGCGCGCTGCTCGTCTTCCAGGCCAGGGTAACCGATCCCTGGCAGCTGCTCGTTGTCCGCTCGGTCAGCGGATTCGCCATCGCGTTTCTTTCTCCGGCCTGTCTGTCGCTGCTCGGCAGGCTGGCCCGCGACCGCATCATGCAAGGCAAGCTGATGGCGGTCAACGGGCTGGTGCACACGGTGGCGTCGGTGGTCTCGCCCGCCGCGGGGGCCTGGCTTGCCGCGCAGTTCGGCTTCGCGAAGACCTTCGCCGCTCTCGGCTGGGCGCTGATCGCCACGGGGCTTTTGTCGCTGTGGCTGGTCGCGGATGCCCCGCCCCGGCGAACCGCGGAACCGCCGTTACCCGGGCCGGCCGCGTCGCTTCCCGCAGCGGCCCGTTCGGGCGGCTTTCCATGGAGCGTGCTGCTGCTTCCCCTTTCCATCGCCTGCGCCCAGGGGATTCTCTCCTTCGAGCTGCCGTTCAAGGCCGGCGGTGAAGTCCACGACGCGATGCACACGGGCTGGCTGTTCACCCTGGTCAGCCTGGGCGCGCTGACCACCTTGAGTCTGCTCGCCCTGCAGCGCCTGCCGCCCTACATTCGCGTCGTGGGGGGTGCGGCGGCCATGGCCCTGTGCTTCTGGCTGCTCGCTTCCCTCTCGCCGGAAGGCGCGCTTCCCGTGCTGCTGTTTCTGCTGGGCATGGCCAAGGGCGTCACGATTCCCGCGATGAACACGTTTCTGCTGCAGCTCAGCGAAGCGTCGCGGTACGGAAGAACATTCTCCGCCCTGTCCATCGCGGTTTCCGTCGGCGCATTCTTCGGCCCGCTGGCGGCCGGCCTGGTGCGGGGTCACATTTCTCCTTATTTTCTCGCGTTTTTGGTGATCATGCTCGCCCTTCTGGCGCTGACGCCCCGGCCGTCCCTCGCCGTCGACCAGGGGAGCCGGCCGTCGGTCCCGCCGTCCGGCGCGTGAAGGACGCCTGGGGGCCGTCTCCCGGCTCGCCGGGAGAACGGGAATTCCTGGGATGGATACGGGTCCGCTTGCCCCCCGCCGCCGCAAAAAGCTATAATACTTAAAACCGGACAAAGGGATCGGCCCCGACCAGGGGACGGACCCAAAAAAGCGGGATTGACCCGGACAGGGGGATATGCCGCGGTGGACATCGTGATCATCGTCGAAGGCAAGAAGGACAAGGCGCGCCTGTCCCGCGTGCTGTCGCCGGATGTGCCGATCCATTGCACTTACGGGTCGCTCAGCAGCGAACGCATCGAGAAGCTGCGCCACGCCGCCGGCAACCGGCAGGTCTATTTGTTCATGGACAATGACGCCTCCGGCCGCAAAATCCGCGCCATGCTTTGCGACGTGTTCCCCGACGCCGTGCAGATTTACACGCGCAAAGGCTACAACGGCGTGGAAGGCACGCCGGAGGAATACCTGATCCGCCAGCTCGAGAAAGCCGGACTGGAGGAATACATTGTCTATCCGGACTACGAACCGGCGGCGGACCGCTCTGTGCTTTCGAACGCGCGCGGTTTCGCCTCAGCCGTCGGATTCCGTGCCGGAAAATGAAAAACGGGCCGCATGGCCCTTTTCCTTTTTGGGCGCATTTTCGCGGATTGCGGAAATGGAAAAAAGGTGCTGTTATTTTCCCGAAAACACGGTTTTCATGCGAAAATAACAGCACTTTTGTCTTTGTTGACGGTACGGCGCATTGCCTTTACAACAAGCTCTTGATGTCGCCGATGATCCCATTCAGCGTGCCTTCCAGATCCCCTTCCAGCAAATAGCCGGAGACGGAAATCCATTTGCGGATCTTGCCGTCCTGGTCGATCAGGATGTACAGGTTCGAATGGCCGAAATTGCCCTCGCTGTCCTTGGTGACCAGGATATCGTACTGCTTCGCCAGATCCGCCGTCGCCTTTTCTTCGCCCCGCAAAAACTTCCATCCGCTGAAATCGGCGTCGAACTTGCCGGCGAATTCTCTCAGGCGCTCCGGCGTGTCCCGCTCCGGATCGATGGTGACGGACAGCAACATCACCTTGTCGCCGAATACGCCCATGTCCTTCAGCCGGTTCTGCACCTGGGACAGCAGAAACGTCGTCGGCGGGCACACATCGGGACAGTAGGAAAAAAAGAAGTAAAGCAGCCTGACCTTCCCGCCCGTATTTTCCAGCGTCACCGTATTGCCGTCCGCGTCTTCAAACGAAAAAGGCGCCGCGTCCCTGACCACCGGCAGCCTGGACCCGCCCGCGGAGGACGCCCACCAGTAGATGGCGATGATCGCCAGCACAATTACCACCGCGGCGGGAAAGGCCCAGGTTTTCCATCGGTTAGCCCCCTTGATCGTCTCTCCCATTCCGGTCACCCCCATCCGTCAGCAGAGTCAGTGGTTCAGCCAGTCCATCAGCCAGGAACGGTAGAAGTTCTTTGCGTCCAGCACCATCACGATAAAGATGACCAGCAGGTAGTTCACCGAGATGAGAAAATTTCCGCGGGCCCATTTCGCGTCGTCGCGGGCGCGGAAGCCCGACAGGGTGTCAGTCAGCCACCACGCGCTGAGCAGGACGGAAACGGTGAGAAAAACGGGCCCCACATATCCATACGCGTAAAGCAGCACACAGGTTGGGATCAGCAACGCAATGTACACGGCCATGTGCACCTTCGCCCGGAAAGCGCCTTTCACCACCGGCAGCATCGGAAATCCGGCGGCGGCATATTCCTCACGCCGGCGGATGCCCAGCGACCAGAAATGGGGCGGCTGCCAGAAGAAAAGCAGGGCAAACAGCAGCACCGCGCCAACGTCGATGGCCCCGGTCTTGGCGGTGTAACCGATGACCGGCGGCATGGCCCCGGCGATTCCGCCGACGTCCGTGCTCCAGGGGGAACGGCGTTTCAGCAGGATGGTATACACGACCACATAGGCGAAATGCCCGATCAACCCCATTAGCCCAGCCAGGGGATTGACCAGAAGGAACAGGATGAGCAGTCCGGCGACGCCCAGCACGGCCGCGTACCCGAGGGCAAAAGCGGGCCTCACCCTGCCCGCCGCCAGGGCGCGGTCTTTCGTCCGCTCCATCCGCAAGTCCAGATCGCGGTCCCAGTAGTTGTTAAACACGCAGGCGGACGCCATCGTCAGCGCGCTGCCGAGCAACGTCCACAAAAGCAGCGCCCAATCCGGCTCGCGCGAAGCGGCGATCCAGTATCCGCCGAAAGCCGCTACCAGGTTCAGCCGGATGATGCCCGGCTTGGTCATTCCGATCAGATCTTTCAGCAAAGCGCCTTCTCCCCCGCAACCGGAAAAAAGCCGTACCGATTAATCCTCATCATACCCCACAAAAACGGCCCTGACAACGTTCGACCCCGCCGTTCAACATTTCGTCACCGAAATGTTTTCTTTTGTCCGAAGCGCGCAAATTCCCCGTTCCCCGGAAAAACGGACCTGCCTGCGGCATACATTGGATACCGGCGGGCGCCCGCCACATGGTGCCGAAAGGGCGGTGCTGTCCATGGCCGTCGTAAAGGCCAACAGTGAACATCTGAAACTGCTGGCCCGCCTCATGCGCGCGGAAGCCGAAGGCGAAGGGGAACTCGGCATGCTGATGGTCGGCAACGTCGGGGTCAACCGGGTGCGGGCGGGCTGCCTCGATTTCCGCGGCATTCGGACCATCCAGGACATGGTGTTTCAATCTCCCGGCGGTTTCGAAGCGGTAAGCAAGCCCTATTTCTACCAGGCCGCCCGGGAAAGGGACATCGCCCTCGCCAGGCGCGTCGTGAACGGGGAACGGCAACATCCGGCCACTTACGCGCTCTGGTTTTTCCGTCCCACCGGGGAATGTCCCTCCAGCTGGTACAACCAGCGGCATACCGGCAGGTTCAAGAGCCATTGCTTCTTCGCTCCCGATCCGGGAGACTGCCCGCGGATCTACCCGTAACCCGCGAGTGCGCAACCCGCATGGAAAGGAGGAATTTCCCTTGTACGGCAAATCCCCTTCGTTCCCGGCCGCTTACCCCTTCGCTTCGCCCTACGCCTACACACAGCCTTCCGTGGCAGGCTGGCCGTCGTATGCCGCACCTTACGCGGCTGCGCCCAACGCGGCCATGGGCCCCGCCCCCGGCACGGCCTTGAGCGGCGCGCCCATCACGTCCGGCGGCGTGGTGCTGCCCACGCCTCCCGTCGAAGAATCCTACGTGGAAAACATCCTGCGCATGAACCTCGGCAAGGTAGCCACCATCTACATGACCTTCGAAAACAACCGGGAATGGAACGCCAAAGTGTTCCGGGGCGTGCTTGAAGCGGCCGGCAGGGACCACATCGTCATCAGCGATCCGGACACCGGCACACGGTACCTGCTGCTTACCATCAATCTGGATTACATCACCTTTGACGAGCCGCTCAATTATCAGCTGCCGTTCGGGATGACGTCCGTTACCCGGCCCTGAACGGGACAGAACCGCCAGACGCGCACTCCGTCGCGGCCGCCCTTGACCCATGATTCCATTTCCCCGAAACCGGAACGCCCGGCGCGGCGTTCCTCTTCCATGCGCAGGGCTTGTCCTCCGTCCCGCGCGAGACGGAGTTCGACGAAGACGCCCGGCTGCGTTTCGTTTTCCAGGAGAAGCACGCCCGCCCAATGCTCCGGATGGCGCCGGACCCATTCGAGAAAGGCGCTCCGGTGTTCCTCCAAAATCCGGTATTCGCAAAAGACGAGCACCGTGTCTTCCGCCCTCACGCAAAGTTCCCCCCGTCATAGGATGATTTCGTATGCGCATGCACGCCAAAGCGGGAATCCGGCCCGCCGGTCCACCGGATATTTTCTCCGGCTGCTGCCCATACTTTACCACAAAACGGACGTTTATCGGACATCGTCGAACGGGAGCGAATGAGCCGCATGGACACGGGCACTCATCTTTTGTTCGGACTGGGACTGGGCGGCCTCGCATTGACCGACCCGTTCCTGGCGGAACACGCTTCGGGACAGTGGGCGGTCATGGTCGGCACCGTGCTGGGTTCCCAGGCTCCCGACGCGGACTTTTTGCTGAAGCTGAAAAGCTACCCCGTCTATCTCCGGCACCATCGGGGCATCAGCCATTCCGTTCCGTTCCTGTTCGTGTGGACGGGGCTGATCACCGCCTTCGTCGCCGTCCTGTTTCCCGAGGTCCCCTGGCAGCGGACGGTCCCTTGGATCCTGCTGGCGACGGCCGTTCACGTGGCCACGGACCTGTTCAACCCTTACGGCACGCAGGGATTTTGGCCCTTCAGCCGGAAATGGATCGCCTTAAGCGCCATCCACATCATCGATCCCGTGGTGTTCACGGCGCATTTGGCCGCAATCGCGCTGTGGGTGTTCGGCGGATCGCGGATTCATCCGGGCGCGGTGTTTTCCGCCCTGTACGCCGCCCTTGCCCTGTACTTCGCCTGGCGGGTATTGGAACGGCGCCGGATCGGCCGCGGACTGCCCGCGCAGGACCCGTCACACCGCCCGGGAGACCGCTACGCGCTCCTTCCGACCCTTTCCCCGGGCCGATGGAGCGTGCTCAAGGAATCGGAAGGCGGCGTGTACGCCATCGGCGAATGGACGCCATCCGAAGGACTGAAATGGCTCGACGTGCTGAGAAGCCACCACGGGCCCCAAGTGGACGCGGCCAGCCGTCATCCGGACGTGCAGACGTTGCTCAGGCTTACGCCGTTCGCCTGCGTGCAGGTGCATCCCCGGGAATGGGGATACGAGGTGCGGTGGATCGACCTGCGCTTTCCCGCCCGCCGGCGAAGCCCGTTTGCGGCCATCGTTTTGCTGGACAAAAAGGGGGTGCCCTTCCGCTCCCACATCGGCTGGCTGAACGGGAAAACCTTCGCGGGCGGCGGATGACAAACATTTGCGGATGCATTATGATAAAAACATCCGGTCCGGGCGGCGCGGCGGCCTTCCGGCGGATGGCAAGCAAAAAGCCCGAGTCGCCTCGGGCTTTCCCTGCAGGACGGGCCGTCAGAAGCGTTGGCCTTGCAGCTGCTGCTCGGCGATGCCGATCAGGGACTTGGTGATATAGCCCCCGAGGGAACCGGTGTCGCGCGCGCTCATGTGGCCGTAATAGCCGTCCTGCGGAATTTGCACGCCCAGCTGCTGGGCGGCTTCCATCTTCAAGTTTTGCAGCGCGGCTTTCGCTTGCGGAACGACGAGTTGATTGCTTCTCGCCATGGATGTTTGCTCCTTTCGCGTTGGGTTGCGCAAGCTTGCGATGGTTAGTATGCAATGCACGCATCATTTTATCCCGGGGAGAAGTGGATTTATGAGCAAACCGCTTGCATTGTTTTTTGCCGTGTTTGCCGTGATCTGGCTGGCCGCCACGGCGGTCGCCCTGAGCCACAACGGCTGGCTCGCCCTGCTGTTCGCGATTTTGGCGCTCGGAACCATCGGCAGCGGCTTCGCGGTGAAGGTCCGGTCCGAAAAGCGGCGGAAACCGGCGGAATGAAGAACCGCCGCGAGGGCGGCGGAATCCTTCCCGGCTCTCGGCGCGAAACCGCCCATGCGCCGATGAAACATAAAACCCGGCCTTTCGGCCGGGCTTCGTCATTTCGGCAGCAAAAATCCCATCGCTTCCTTCGCCCGCCGCAACGTGGCCTCCGCCACGGACGACGCCCGCTGCGCCCCGTCGCGCAGGATGTCGAAAATTTCTCCGGAGCGGCGGATTTGATGATACGTGTTCTGCAGGGGTTCCAGCACGGAAATGACCACTTCGGCCAGCTCCTTTTTGAAATCCCCGTAGCCCTTGCCCTCGAACCGCCTGGCCACTTCTTCCAGCGTCACGCCCGCGCACTGAGCGTAAATGGTCATCAGGTTGCTGATTTCCGGCTTGTTTTTCGGATCGTACGCCACTTCCCTCCCCGAGTCGGTCTTGGAGCGGGCGATTTTTTTGCGCACGGTGTCCGGCGGATCCAGGAGGGCGATGTAGCTGCCCGGATTCGGGTTGCTTTTGCTCATCTTTTTGGTGGCGTCGTCCAGCGACATGATGCGGGCCCCCACCTCGGGGATATAGGGTTCCGGAACGACGAAGGTTTCGCCGTAGCGGCGATTGAACCGGATGGCCAGATCCCGCGTCAGCTCGAGATGCTGCTTCTGGTCGTCGCCCACCGGCACCAGGTGGGCGTCGTACAGCAGGATGTCCGCCGCCATGAGCGCCGGATACACGAACAGCCCCGCGCCGACGGCTTCCTTCCCCGCCGACTTGTCCTTGAACTGCGTCATCCGCTCCAGCTCTCCCATGTAGGCCATTGTGGTCATCAGCCAGCCCAGTTCCGCGTGGGCGGGCACATGGGACTGGACGAAAATCGCCGCCTTCTTCGGATCGATGCCCGCCGCCACAAACAGGGCCGCCACCGCTTCCGTGTTTTCCCTGAGGGCGGCCGGGTCCTGCGGGACCGTAACCGCGTGCAGGTCCACCACCGTAAAGAAGCATTCACATTCGTGTTGCAGCGCCAAGAAATTGCGTATGGCGCCGATGTAGTTGCCGAGGGTGAGCTGGCCGCTCGGCTGGATGCCGGACAATACCCTTTTCTTGCTGTTGCCGGACATGGACATTTCGTCTCAACCGCCTTTCCCGACAGTTTTTCTGCTCTTACGAAAAAGGCCTTCCGTCCAAGGGACGGAAGGCCGTGGTGCCACCCTTCTTCGTTTCCCGGCCAGCGGCGGGGCCGCCTTTGGGGCGTTAAAACGCCTGGCCGTGAAACCTCTTGCGTTCCGGTAACGGGGAACACCCGGGAAAGCATCGGGCCGTCCGCACGGGCGCTGGCCGGCCGTTCCGCCTCCGGCTCCGAGACCCATTCCGCCAGGTTCGCGCGCCGGTTCGCAGCATCCACCGGCTCTCTGGAGCGCTCCCGCAGGCGTACTCTTTCTCTTCATCGCCGTTCGATTTTTTCGATAATTATACCCCTGCCCGCGAAAAAGTCAACCCGCGGCGTCTGCCCGCCGGCAATTGGTTTTCGGCCGGGAAACCGCATATCCGGCGCCAGAACTGTAACGGACACATATTCCTGTCCGTCGGAGTTTCAAAATACGTGTCCAAGCTGCTTTCAGCGGACTCTATGTCCGCCGCGTCCGTGAAATGAGCAAACCGCCCGCGCTCCCGTTTGGGGTCGGGCGGTTTCTGCGCGCGGGCGACTTCCGCACGGTTGCCTGGCCGAACGCCTTGCGGCGTCCCGTTGCACCGCCTCAGTCGCCGGCAGCCTCGCGGATGTCCCGTTTCTTCGGTCTCAGTTTGAACAGCATGTTGGCCATGTTGTAGTTCGATTCGAACTGCACGCTGAGGGTCAGCTTGCCGTTCCTCAGGGCAAAATCGTAACAAATTTCGCCGTGGGTCCAATTTCCTTTGCGCCGAAGGGCCTGAATCGCCATCCGCCGCAACGCCGCCACCTGCATGGACGTCAGTCCGCCGGATTCCGCTGGCTGATGCTCTTCGCACGCGAGAGGCAGGTGTCGTAATCCGAATTTTCCGACATTATCGTCGCGAATTTGCAAGACGATCGTCCCGGCCGTCATGCGTCTCAATTCATCTTCCAGTTGCGAAATGGCCACGTCGACCTGACGGGCCAAAGGCACCAGTTCCTGCGCCATCCGCGTCCTCCTTTCGGCGAATTTTGTCATAATATGACACGTCTGATATGTATTTCCTATTGCTGCGGAACCATTATAAGTCAGAATCCGAGGTGCTAGCAAGTTTTTTTTCAGCTTCCAATTCCTCACGGATGACTTGCCATTGCTCGCGGGAGGCGCGGATCATCGCCGCGTCCATGATGGAATGGTCTTGCACGACCCGGGAGAACCAGCGTACGGCTTCATGGAACCGGCCCAGACGGCGGTTCAGTTCCCCGATCAGGTACATGAGGCGCGCGCTGTTGTTCGCTTCCCGATCCGTTTCGTAGACCCGCACGTACGAGTCCAACGCGTATTCAAGAAACCTCTTTTCTTCTTCCGTTTTTCCATCCCGGCGGTACATCCAGGCGATGTGATGGAGGATCGACGCGATGACCCGTTCCTTCTCGCCGACGGTCTGACCGGTGATCAGGGCGAGCTTGAACGTTTCCATGGCCATCGCCGCGTCACGCTCCCCGCCGTAATCGCGCTTGCTTTGCCATTTGGAGCCGATGGTGTCCAGGTAGTGCTTTTTCCTGGCGGGCAACAGATTCTGGGAGAAGCTTTCCGTAAACGAAAATCCGCAGCTGGGGCAGACGCGGACCACATAGTAATCGGGGTTTATGTCTTTGTAGTAGGTGCAAAAGTCGGTGTCCGTCTTGACGACCTTCTTGAAGCTCGGCCGCACCTTGGACGTTTCGAACACGGTCTCGCAGCACAAGCAGGTCACTTTCACCCGGTAAAGGGGGTCCACCATGCAAAAATCCCTCCGAACGGTCCGTGGTTCCTGATGCTTAGAAAACGCTTCCGAGGGGCCTGTGCTGACGGGATGCGGCTTCGTCGATTTTTCCGCTTTATACCTATATCAAGGCCCGTTTTCGTGTTTTTATTTTATCATTTCGCTTTTGGTTCTGTCATCGGACAAAACCGGACCGTGTTCCCGCATATAGATAGATCGGCAGACAAGGGAGGGAAAACCTTGACCGTGCGTCAAATCGGGAAACTGGCATTGCTCCCGGCGGCCGCCCTTGGCGTCGCCTGCCTTGCTCTGGCCATGCCGTCGGCCGCCCTGGAGGCGTCCCTGCGCGGTGTCGCCATCTGGTGGGACGTGCTGTTTCCCGCATTGTTTCCGTTTTTTGTGCTTTCCGAGGTCATGCTCGGGTTCGGAGTCGTTCATTTCGCCGGCACGTTGCTGGATCCGCTCATGCGCTTCCTCTTCCGCATTCCCGGCCTGGGTGGTTTCGTGCTGGCCATGGGATTCGTGTCGGGCTACCCGGTCGGCGCCAGAATGACCTCGCGGCTGATGGAACAGCGCCTGCTCGACCGCGAGCAGGGGGAGCGGCTCGTGGTGATGACGACCACGGCCGATCCGCTGTTTCTGATCGGCGCGGTGTGCGTCGGGTTTTTCGGCAGCAAGGAAGCGGCGCCCCTGCTCGCCTGCGCCCATTACGGCGGGGCGATGCTCATCGGACTGCCCGTCCGTCAATGGATGGGCCGCGGCCGAAGCGGAAAACCGCCGGCCGCCCTGCGCTCATCCTTTGGCTTCGGACGGCTGGGGGAGGCCGTGCAAGCGATGCGCCGTGCCCGTCTGGAGGACGGGCGTCCGGCGGGTGTCATGCTGAACGATGCGCTTAGGTCCTCCATCCGGCTGATGATCGTCGTGGGCGGACTGGTGGTCTTTTTTTCAACGGCGCTCACGCTGCTTCTGGAAAGCGGACTGTTGCGCTGGCTGCAAGACTGGACGGGCGGCGTGCTGCAGGCGCTGGGGCTGTCCGGCGCGCTGTCGTCCGCCCTCACACAGGGCGCCCTGGAAGTGACGCTGGGCGCCAAAGCGGCGGCTTCCAACGCCTCCGTACCTCTTGCGGACCGGCTGGCCGCCGCGGCCTTCGTGCTGTCCTGGGCGGGGTTTTCGGTTCACGCCCAGGTGGCCGGGCTCATGAGCCGGACGGAATGGCGGTACGCGCCCTTTGTCCGGGCCCGGCTGCTGCACGCCGCGGTGTCGTCCCTGCTCGTGTATGCGCTGTGGCCTTTGCTCGGGGTGAAATCATAAAGGAGGCGTGCGGAGAAGGTCCGGCCGGGCATTGTTTTGCGGCGGGAGATTGGATATGATCGTAATCAAGATGCCGAATTACGGCGAAAAACGCGCACCAGCGGGAGGAAAGGAGCCGCATCTTTGAAATACAGCATCTGGGACAAAGGCGACGAAGCATCGCGCGCCCTTACGGCAAGATTTCGCGAGCTGGCCGCCCGGTACGGCCTTGTATCCGACGACGAAAAACCGGACATCGTCGTTTCCATCGGCGGCGACGGCACGATGCTCCAGGCGTTCCACCGGTTCCGGAGCCTGGTGCGGTCGGTGTCGTTCGTCGGAGTGCACACCGGCCGACTCGGCTTTTATGCCGACTGGCGGAAAGACGAGCTGGACGAGCTTGTCCGCATGATCGCGGAAGCGCAGCCGAAAATCGTGCGATACCCCCTCGTCCAGGCGGAATACGAAAGCGGCGGACAACAGCACGTCCAGCTTGCCTTGAACGAATTCACCCTGAAAAGCTCGGAAGGGACGCTCGTCGCCGAGCTGAGAATCAACGGGGAGCCGTTCGAGATGTTCCGCGGCGACGGACTGGTCATCTCCACCCCGTCCGGCAGCACCGCGTACAACAAAAGCGTGGGCGGAGCCGTGATCCACCCCTCGCTGGAAGCAATGCAGATCGCGGAAATCGCCTCGATCAACAACCGCGTGTACCGGACCCTGGGGTCCTCCATCGTGCTGCCCAAGCACCATTTTTGCGACGTGAAAACGGAAAAGCCGATCGACCTGTGGATGGACCATTTGCTTCTCAAGTTGCACGACGTCCGAAATATCCGGTTCCACGTGGCGGAGGAAAAGATCAGCTTCGCCCGCTACCGGCCGTTTCCGTTCTGGAACCGGGTGCGGGAATCGTTCATCACGTAAATTCAAAAGCCCCCGGCATCCCGAAAGCCGGGGGCTTGTCCTTTAGTTGTCCGTTCGGGGCGTGTCGGAAGGCGGACGGAACGATTGGCCCTTGCGGCGCTTGTGCCGGTTGCGCCGGCCCCAACGACCGCCTCGTCCCCCGCCGGAACGTCCTTGCGCGGAAGGCGTTTCCTGCCGTCCCGGCTGAACGGATTCCGCGGGATCGTCCGCCCATCTGGCAATCGCTTCCGGCCCTCCGCGGACCGCCGCCTCGCGCGGCGAAGCGTCAGCTGAACGCGGCGCCGCGTCGCGGACCGCCCCTTCGCCGTGTCGGCGCGTTCCTTGCGGCTGTTCCTGCCGCTGTCCCGCCTGCTGCCGTTTGGCACGGGCTTCGCCCCGCCCGCCTTTGCCTTGATTCGGCTGTCCGTGGGTGCGGACCGGCTTTTCGTCCGTTTTCGCCGATTCGGCCTGTGGCGCGTTTTGGGCGTTCGACGGGCGGCTTGCCCCTCCGCCCGGCCACCGCTCCTCCAGGATGCGGAAGCCGGCCGCTCCGTTGCCGGAGCCTCCCGGATTCCGCCCGTTTTCCCGCGTGGAAGCCGCTGCTCCCGCCGCCCGGCGCTTCTCCATCTCCGCCTGGGCGCGCGCCAGGTCATACGCGCTGATATGGGGAACGAACGACGTTCCATCGGCTCGCCAGCGCATCGGAAGACCCTGGCCGTCTTCCCGGGTTTCCCCGATGTATGCGCTTACCTGAGGCTCAACGGAAACCACCGTTTCGTCCGCCGGCAGTTGTTTCCGGTCCACCTTGGCCAATACGAACCAGGCGCAACCGAAATTGCAGTACTCGCTCAGGTAATCCATTAGTCCGGAGATGGCGGTGTCCTTCGTCGCCTTGGGATGGTTGTCCCGGAAAAATCCCTTCAGCCTGAGCTGGTTGTATCCCCAGTCCCCGACGATATAATCGTATCGCTCCAGCACATCGCTGTACCGCTCCCGGAACGCTTCCGGATTCCATCCGTTTTTGTGGTCGCGAACCAGGCGGTACGCGTTTCCTCCAGCCATGTATATCACAGATGATCCTCCCTGAAAATCATAGCCCCGCCCGTCAGGCGTCCCCGGCGGAACCCGCGGCCGCAACGGCGCCCGCCACGGCGGATTGCGCCTGGCGGTGGGCATGGTAAGAGCTGCGAACCAACGGACCCGATTCCACATGGGTGAACCCGCGGGCAAGCCCTTCCCGTTTCAGCATGGCGAATTCTTCGGGATGCACGTAACGTTCCACGGGAAGATGCTGCGGGGAAGGCTGCAGGTATTGACCGATGGTCAGAATGTCGCAACCCGCCTCTCGCAGGTCGTCCATCGTCCGGAGCACTTCTTCGATCGTTTCCCCCAAACCGAGCATAAGCCCGGACTTGGTGGGAATGCGGGGCTTCATCCGTTTCGCCATGCGCAGAAGCTCCAGAGAACGCCGATATTTGGCCTTGGCCCGTACCCGGTCCGACAGCCGTTCCACCGTTTCCACATTGTGGTTCAGGATGTCCGGACCCGCATCCATCACGACGCGCAGGGCATCCCAATTTCCCTGGAAATCGGGGATCAGCACCTCCACGCTGCACAGCGGCAGACGCCTGCGGATCGCCCGGATCGTCTCGGCGAATATGGCGGCTCCGCCGTCGCTCAGGTCGTCCCGTGCCACGGACGTCACCACGCAGTGCCTGAGGCCCATCTGCTCCGCGGCTTCCGCCACGCGTTCGGGCTCCTGCAGGTCCAGTTCGGTGGGCATGCCGGTCTTGACCGCGCAGAAACGGCATGCGCGGGTGCAAATGTTGCCCAGGATCATGAACGTGGCGGTGCGGTTCGCCCAGCATTCGTAAATGTTGGGACAACGCGCTTCCTCGCAGACGGTGTGCAGCGATTTGGCCCGCATCATCTGCTTGAGTTCCTGGTATGGTTCCCCTGTCATCAGCCGGACCCGAAGCCAATCCGGCTTGCGGGCGCTTACCCGATCGGACATGGCCGTCCCCCGCTTTCTGTTTCCCTATTATAACACGATTCGGATAAAAACCAACGAAAACTGCAAAAGCTAAGGCGCGTGGATATGCGAAAAGCATGCGGCAAAATCCGGGGCACGGACCAAAGCGGGAGGGATTCGTCGTGACTTGGGCGATGCTGCGCCGGACGGTTTTGGCCGCCGTTTGCACCCTGCTGACCGGTTTCGGATGGCCCGGTTTCGGACCCGGGATTGACGCCGGTACCGCGTCCGCCGCCGATCATCGGACCGGTATCGCCATCGGACATCGGGCCGGTCCCGACGCGGGACCTCGGACCGGTACCTCCGCCGAATATCGGGCCGGTTCCGCCGCCGGCTCTCCCGGAAGCCATTCCCGCCAAACGGACGTTTACGCGCTGCGCATGCATCTGTACGAACGCATCGCCATGGCTACGGGCATGCCTTGGTACATGGTGGCCGCGGTGGATCAGTACGAACGCACCCTGTCGCGCGCCCGGCCCAACGAACGGCCAATAGGCAAAAACGCCCTGAGCGGCGTCTATGTGCCGCCCAGACGGTGGGCGGGGATGACCAACCCGGACGAAGGCGATACGCACCCCGTTTCCATCCGCTTTTTCGGCGGCATCGGGCGGGATTTGGACGGCGACGGCCGCGCCGACCTCGCCAGCGATGATGACCGGCTGTACAGCGTGGCCAGGCTGATCGCGAAATACGGTTCAACCGACGACGACTTCGCCATCGGCCTGTGGGAGTATTACCAACAAACCCGGGCGGTGCAGCGCGTGCAGCAATTTGCCAAAATTTACGCCGCTTTCGACCGGCTGGACTTAAGCGAACACGTCTTTCCCCTGCCGCCGGGCACCCGTTATTCGTACCGGAGCACGTGGGGCACGCGCCGAAGCTGGGGAGGCGCCCGCATCCACGAAGGCACCGACATTTTCGCGCCCTACGGCACCCCGGTGCGGAGCACCTGCTACGGCATCGTGGAAACCATGGGCTGGAACCGGTACGGCGGCTGGCGCGTCGGCATTCGCGACCTGAACAACCATTATCATTATTTTGCGCACCTGTCGGGATATGACAAAAAATTAAAACCCGGCGACATCGTCCGGCCGGGTCAGGTGATCGGCCTGGTGGGCAGTTCCGGCTACGGCAAACCGGGCACGCAGGGAAAGTTTCCACCCCATCTTCACTACGGCATCTACCGCGACCGCGGTTGGGTGGAGTGGGCCTTCGACCCGTACCCGCTGCTGAAAAAATGGGAAAGGGAGGACAAAAGGCGCACAGGTTCGGCAACGCGCCGCTAGACCGTACCCCGGTTGCGGCCCGCCGGCCGTCTTCCTGACCGCCTTCGGCGACAAGGACAAATGCGGCCAGTTGCCACGGCTGGTGAAGACGGGTCACTGTCACCTGCCGGTTCCCGGGTAATCGGCGACAGGCGGCAACACGACGGGCGGCGCTTCGGCAGAGCCGCCGACGGGATTGCCTTTGTTGTCGTAATAATACAGCGGCACATCCCCCGCCACCAGCACGTACGTCAGGGGGATTTCCGTTTCGATGGTTTCCGCCTGCCGATCAAAGGGAATCACGATGGCGATGTCGGTGCGGACGCGCAAAAACACCTCCACCAGCACGTGGTTGATGCCGGCATCGTGCTGGCGGGTCTCCACGTTCGCCCGAACGGCGCCGATGGGATAGAACCGCACCGGCACCCGAGGTCCGATGGCGGAAAGCAGCGGGCTGTCGAGCGCGTGACCGAGGGGGATGTGTTCCGGCAGCCGCTCCTTTTCCCGCAATACGTCCTGAACGATGCGGACTGTTTCCGCCGTAATGCGCATCTGTTCGCGATAATCGATCACAAATCCGGAGATGTCTCCCCGTTCATTCGTCTGCCAGCGGATCAGTCCGCCCACGGCCGCCTGTTCGGCGAAACGCGCGGCGATGGCGGCGTTGACCGCCTCGGTGGCGACTTGGGTGATTCGGGTCTTGGCGAGGAAAAACAACGGTTCTTTCATGCGTACGTCAAAAAAACGGATCGCGGCAAGGAGGGACATGCCAAAGGCGAGGAGGAAGAGCAGGATCAGCTTCCCCCGGGTTATCCTCAACCCCCCGGGCGGACGGACCGTCCGGATGCGCCTTGGGCGAACCGGAAGCCCAGAGCGACGGAAAACCGTCCGACGCGGAGCGGAGTTCCGGCGAACGGCGCGGCGCGCGGGAATGAACCGTCGGGAACCGGCCAATCGGAGAGACCGCGCGAAAAACCTCGGCTGCGGCCATTTCAGCACCGGCACCGGCCTTCCCCATCTGCGCCGCATGCGTTTCCCTCCCCGCCTCCCAGCATCACCCTTCGCTCTGCTTCATCTCTATGCGGACGGCGGACAAATCAGAAGGCGAGGGTTTGCAAGGGCGGAGAGCCGCTTCATTTCCATCCAAATGATCTTATCGTGCGCCGCCGGCAAAAAAAGAAACCCGTCCCTGGCCAGGCTTCCGGACAGGCCCGGCGATCACGTGGACATGCGCGCCCGCATCGCCTCGAACAGCAGCACCGTGGCGGCCATCGCCGCGTTCAGCGACTCCGCCCTGCCGCGCATGGGAATGCGGACGCATTCGTCCATTCGCGCGGCGGCTTGCGGCGAGAGCCCCTCCGATTCGCTGCCCACGAGAAGCCAGACGCTTCCGCTCCAATCGCATTCATAACACGTCCGCTCCGCGCGGGGATCGGAACCGATCAGGCGAAAGCCCCGGGACTTCGCCTCCGGGAGAAGCCGGGCCATATCCCCCTCAAGGACGGGCAGGTGGAACAGCGACCCCATCGTGGCGCGCACGGCCTTCGGACTGAAGGGGTCGGCGCTGCCCCGCCCCGCGACGACCGCGTCGGCGCCGGCGGCGTCGGCGCTGCGGATGATGGTGCCGACGTTGCCGGGATCGCGCAGCCCGTCAAGGGCGACGATCAAGGCGCCGGGGCGGAACAGGACCGCCGGATCCGCCGGCCGTTTGCGCACCACGGCGAATACGGGAGGCGGAGAATCGGTGGCGGCGCATTTGGCCATGACCTCCGCGGACGCCCGCACGATTTCCCCCGCCGCCGAGGCAAGCCCCCGGTCCAGCTCCGCCGGCCAGCCCCGCCCATCGTCGTAGACGATGGCTTCCACCATCTCGCCGGCCTCCAGCGCTTCCTTGACCAGATGCACGCCCTCTGCCAGATAAGCGCCGAGCCGGTCCCGGTATTTCCGGTGCTGCAGCGAAGCCCAGCGCTTCGCCCTGGCGTTGAGCGCCGATGTGACGATCGTTTCGCGAACGGTACTCATGCCCGGGCTTCCTCAGCTTTCCGCGTAGCTTTTCTCCAGCCGGTGCAAATCCCGGTTGCGGCCGACGATGACCAGCACGTCGCCTTCCCGGATCAGATCCTCCGCGCCGGGCGAAATGTTCATCCGGTTGCCGGTTTTGATGGCCAGCACGCTGCACCCGAATTCCGCCCGGATGCCAAGTTCCCGCAAATTTTTGCCGATCATGCCGGGGGCGGCTTGCATTTCCACGATGCCATATTCGGGAGACAGCTCGATATGTTCCAGGATGTTGGGCGAAATCAGCTGATGCGCGACGCGCAGGCCCATGTCCCGCTCGGGGAAGATCACCCGATCGGCTCCGATCCGGGCCAGCACCTTGCCGTGCAGGTCGTTCTGCGCTTTCGCCACCAGCATGGGAACACCAAGCTCTTTCAGGATGAGCGTGGTCAGGATGCTCGCCTGGATGTCGCTGCCGATGGCGACAACGACCACGTCGAAGTTGCGGAGGCCCAGTGCCCTCAGCGCATCCTCGTCGGTGGAATCCGCCGTGACGGCTTGGGTGACGATGTGCGCCAGGCTTTGCACGCGTTCGGGGTTGTTGTCGATGGCCAGCACTTCGTATTTCATCTCGGACAGAAAGCGGGCGACGCTGGACCCGAATCGGCCGAGACCGATGACGGCAAACTGTTTGTTGGGCATTCGGCAAAAAACCTCCAGGGGACAATTCGCTCCCATTATATCACAGCGGTTGGCCGCCCGGGACGGATCCGCCCTCCGCGGCCGGCCTCCCAAAGCCGCCGTCCGGGATACGCCGGGGCATGCCTGCGCATGCTAAAGCAGGAACTTTTCGCCATGCCAAGGGAGGCAAAGAGCCTTGAACCTGAACCTTCGCCAGGCGATCGTCAATCGCGTGAAAAACAAAAGCGAAGCTGAGCTTCGCGAGATCATCGAGGATTCCATCGACAACACCGAAATGACCCTGCCGGGCCTCGGCGTGCTTTTCGAACGTATTTGGCGGGACAGCGGGAACGAAGAGCGGGAAAGGATGGTCTCCATTCTTCATCAAAGCCTGGCGCGTGACCAAGCGCCGCCTCAACCGGATGCACGCCGCGAGTAATTGCCGCCGCCCGCGGACGTCAGAAATTGCCGTCATCGCCGGACATGTCACGGCTTTCATGGACGACAACGCCATTTACCGCGGTGCAGACCACCAGCGGCCAGCCGCGCACTTCCCGCACGACGACAAAATCGGCGCGTTTGCCGGGCTCGAGCGATCCGACCTCGCCGTCCCGCCCGATCGCCCGGGCGGGATGGAGGCTGGCCAGGGCCGCCGCCTCGTGCATGGGCATCCCGTGCCGATGCAGGATGAACAGCGCGTGCAGGAGCGAAGCGGGATGGTAATCGGAGCAAAGAATGTCGGCCGCGCCGGCCATCACCGCGTCGAATGCCTTCAGATTTCCGTCGTGGGAACCGCCGCGCACCACGTTGGGCGCGCCGACCGCCACGTTCATGCCGCGCCGGCGGGCATAGGCCGCCGTCTCCAGATCGAGGGGAAATTCACAGATGCGCGCGCGGAATGAGAGCGATTTTTCCACCGCCGCATGGGAATCGTCGTCATGGGACGCGACGGTCACGCCCCGCGCCGCGGCGGCGTCGGTCAGCTCCCGCAGCCGGTCCGGATCCACCCGCCGCCTCCGCTCCTGGAGTTCCTCCACAATCCTGGCCGCTTCGTCCACGGTGATGCCCTGGTTTTTCATGATATAGCGTTCAAAGGAACCCGGCTTTTTGTACTGGCCCACACCCGGCGCATGGTCCATCAGGGAGAACAGATCCACGGCGCCTTCCTCGATCAGCCGCTTGGCCAGGGAGAAACCTGCGAAGTTCGACACCTCGTAACGCAAATGAATGCCGTGGCGGATCATCGCCCGTTCCCTGCGGAACGTCAGGATGATTCCCGCCATCTCTTCGACCAGATGCTGCCCGCGCAGGCTGAGGCCGGTGCCCACCGAAAGGGAATGCAGCATCGTCGTGATGCCGTGTCCGGCCAGTTTCTTTTCGAATTCCAGAAACGCCAGTTCCAGCGGAAACAGCGTGTTCGGCCGCGGTTCCGCTTCCTTCTCGATGGCGTCGCAATGGAGATCGACGAGACCGGGCAACACCCATTTGCCGGAAGCGTCCACCATCCGGTCGCCGGGGCGGCTCCCCGCGTCCCGGGCGACATCGGGGCCGATAGCCATGATTCGCCCGTCTTCGCACGCCAGATCCGCTTCCGTCACCCCGTCCGGCAAGACGATCCGCCCGCCGCGCACGAACAACCGGCCCATTTTCCGACCACGCCTTTCTTTCCCTGCCCGTCTGTTGTTTCCATTGTACCTGCCGCCGCCATATGAAACAACCGGTAATGGCAACGGCCAGGCTCTCCGGACCCGCCGCCGGGCTTTCCCGGCTTAGGGCGCCGTCTCCAGGAAGCGGGCGTTCGGCATCCGCTCCATCGCCGTTCGCATCGCGTATTCGTTCTCGAACAGCGCCACGGGGTTGCCGTCCTTGTCCCGGACCAGGGTTGAATTGATCCGGAACAGGCCGGGATCCACCTTTTCCGCTTCCACCCAGCGGGCGAACCGGTAGGGAATGCGCGTCAGTTCCAGCTCCACGCCGTATTCATGCTTCATCCGGTATTCGAACACGTCGAACTGCAGTTGCCCGACGACGCCCAGAATGGTCTCTTCGATGGGCCCGGCCGTGCGGAACACCTGCACCGTGCCTTCCTCCGCCAGCTGCGCAAGCCCCTTTTGATACTGCTTGTGCTTCATGGCGTTTTTCATCGTCAGTTTGGCGAACATTTCCGGAGAAAAGACGGGCAGTTCCTCGAACACCACGTCCCGCCCCTCGCTCAGGCTGTCTCCCAGCCGGAACATGCCCGGATCGAACAAACCGACGATGTCCCCGGGGTACGCCTCTTCCACGATTTCCCGATCCTGCGCCAGAAACTGTTGAGGCTGCGCCAGCTTGATCTCCCGGCCCGCCCGCACATGGCGGACGGCCATGCCTCTTTGGAACCTTCCCGAACAAATGCGCAGAAACGCGATCCGGTCTCGGTGCTGCGGGTTCATGTTGGCCTGGATTTTGAAAATGTACCCCGAAAACTTTCCGTCCGTCGGCTCCACCGGCCCATCCGCGCTTTTCCGGGGTCCCGGCGGGGGCGCCAGGCGCAGGAAGTTTTCCAGAAACGTCCGCACGCCGAAGTTGTTGATGGCGCTGCCGAAAAAGACCGGCGTCAGCTCTCCGGCCAGCACCTTCGCATGATCGAAGGGATCGCCGGCAACGTCCAGCAGTTCCAATTCCTGCGCCAGCTGCTCCGCCAGTTCTTCGCCGGCCACTTCGCGGATCGCCGGATCATCGCCGCCCTGGACGGACGGCACGCAAATGCCGCGCCGTTCGCCTTCCTCGTAGAGCTCCACCCGCTTCTCCATGCGGTCGTACACGCCGCGCAGCGAACGTCCCATGCCGATGGGCCAGTTCATTGGCACCGAACGGATCCCGAGCACGCGCTCGATCTCTTCCAGGAGGTCCAGCGGCGGCCTCCCCTCCCGGTCCAGCTTGTTGATGAACGTGAAAATGGGAATGCCGCGTCGCCTGCACACCTGAAACAGCTTGATCGTCTGGGCCTCGACACCCTTGGCGCAGTCGATGAGCATCACCGCGCTGTCGGCCGCCGTCAGGGTGCGGTACGTGTCTTCGCTGAAATCCTGGTGGCCCGGCGTGTCGAGGATGTTGACGCGATACCCGTTGTATTCGAAATGCATCACCGATGAGGTGACGGAAATGCCCCGCTGCTTCTCGATCTCCATCCAGTCGCTGGTGGCGTAACGGGCCGCCTTGCGCGCCTTGACCGCTCCGGCGAGGTGGATCGCTCCGCCGAACAAAAGCAGTTTCTCCGTCAGTGTCGTTTTCCCCGCGTCGGGGTGGGAAATGATCGCGAAGGTGCGGCGCCTCGCCACTTCCTTCGCCAGCGTCTCATGATCCGTCGCCAAACCTGTCATCGCCGTTCCTTTCCGTCAAAAGCGTAACAGACATCATTATACTATCACGGGCCGGATCGCGCAGCTTCTTTGCGGGTCATGCGGCGCTTCGGTTTTCCTTCTCCATAAAAAAATCGGGTTCATTCGCCGGCCGGAACCCGATGCCGTATGCGGGATGGAGAACGTTTTTGCGGACATACAGTCCGTTAGCGCAGCCCCAAGCTTATGCGTTCAAAATCTTGCGGACATATGGTCCGTTAGAGGGCGGCTTTCCGCTTTGCAATCGTGTTCTTCATAGTCCCGAGCCGCTCCAACGGAACAGATGTCCGTTCGAATTTCCGGCATGCCGGTCATCGGCGGCTAACGGACGATATGACCGTTTCAACCCGTCACCCGATCAGAAACGCCCGGGCCGGCGCGGCGTCGATGCCCGTAAGCTTCAGCGGCGCAATCGCCAGCCAGTACGGCCCCGGCTCCACTTCTTTCAGCCGCAGGCCTTCCACGATGATGATGTCATGGCGCATGAGGGTCCGGTGCGTCGGATACTCCGGCTGCGCGCGCTCGATGCCGATCGCGTCGATGCCGACCAGGGACACGCCGCATTCCACCAGATACCGGGCGGCATCCTCCCGCACGTAGGGGAATTCCATGTCGAACTCGTCGCTGAACGAGCAGCGCGTCTTGAGCAGGATGCGCTCGCCTTTCTGCGGCGCGAAAGGCTCCAGATGTTCCCGGGTAATGCAGTCCGTGGCGCCGGTCAGATCGAGCACCCGCGCCGGGCCGACGAGGCGCTCCAATCCGATGGTGTCGATGGTTGCCCCGCCGGGAATCATGTGCAACGGCGCGTCCACATGGGTGCCGCAATGCACGTCAATGTCGATGCGGCTTTCGTGCGTGCTGGCCGTCGAGTGGTTTTGAACGTTGACGATCCTCGGCTTTTTGTGATCGTAATTTTTCCACACCTGCATGCCTTCCTGAATGGTCATGGTGATGTCGTAAATCTTGGGCATCCCTTCCAACCTCCCGCAAACATATTCAAACCCCGGTCTCCGCCGTCCGCGGCGGGAAGCCGGGGCGATCCGCCTCACCGGAGGCTGCGCGTCATTTCATCGTGGGCAACGCGCACTTCATCATGGGCAATGCGTCACGATATCGGGGCAAGCGCCACTCCCCCGAAGCCAAAGCGTCGCTTCACCGGAGGCGATGCAGCCCTTCATCGGGGGCCATGCTTGTTCCCGTCCGAGGCGATGCACCGTCACGGCAGAGCCGATGCGTCACTTCGCCGGCGGCACTCGCCGCGTCTCCGGAAGCGTGGCCTCACTTGACCGTCATCTGGGTATTGGTCACCCAAATGACGTTGTCTTCCTCCTGTCCGTTGACCGGCCACCAATGGTAACCGTCGTCGCGAAGCAGCTTCTCCGCTTCCGACGGACCCCAGGAACCGGCCGGGTAGAAATACAGGGGACCCGAGTTATCCCGCCAGGCTCCGGCGATGGGGTCGACCAGCTTCCATGCCGCCGCCAGTTCATCCCAGCGGGTGAAATAGGTGGAGTCGCCCCGCGCCGCGTCGTGCAGCAGGCGCTCGTAGGCTTCCGGCGTGTTGATGCCGACCTGGTTGCTCTGGCAAAACTCCATGGCCACGGGCTGGATGAGCGGCTCGTTGCCGGGCTTCTTGGCGTTCACTTTGATGTAGATGCCTTCCATCGGATTGATGCGGATGACAAGCAGGTTCGGCTGCAGCACCTGGCGCCTCGCGAACAGGACGTTGTCCGGCGCGTTTTTGAATTCGATGACGATCTCCGTCGCCTTCACCGGCAGCCGTTTGCCCGTCCGCACGTAAAACGGCACCCCCGCCCAGCGGAAGTTGTCCACGAACATCCGCGCGGCGAAAAACGTCTCCGTCTGCGAATCGGGAGCGACCTTGTCTTCTTCGCGGTAGCCTTTGAGCGGTTTGCCGTTCCGCATGCCGGCGGCGTACTGCCCGCGCACCACGCGGCGCATCACGTCATCCGGCGACCGGAACGGCCGGATGGAACGCAACACCTTCACCTTCTCGTCCCGGATGTCCTCGGGATCCAGCCGGCTGGGCGGCTCCATCGCAATCATCGTCAGCATTTGGAGCAGGTGGTTCTGCACCATGTCCCTGAGCGCGCCCGAATTCTCGTAATACGCGCCCCGGTCCTCGACGCCGACAGTCTCGGCCAGGGTGATCTGCACGTTGGCGATGTGGCGGTGGTTCCACAGCGGTTCGAAAAAGCCGTTGGAAAACCGGATCACCTCAATGTTCTGCACCATTTCCTTGCCGAGATAGTGGTCGATCCGGAAAATTTCCTCTTCCCGGAAGACCTGCCGGATCTCTTCGTTGAGCTTCCGGGCCGATACGTAGTCGTAGCCGAACGGCTTCTCGATGATCAGCCGGTGCCAGCCCGGCGACTCCAGCATGCCGCCTTCCTTCAGGTTGCGCGATACGGTGCCGAAAAGCTCCGGCGCCAACGCAAGATAGAACAGGCGGTTGCCGCCAATGTTGAAACGGCTTTCAACCTCTTCGGCAAGCCTGCGAAGCGCACTGAAGCCTTCCAGATTGCCGATGTCCAGCGACTGGTAGGTAAAATGCCCGGCAAACCGGTCCCATTCCTGGGCGCTTTCCGGCTTGTACCGGCAAAATTCGCGGATCGACCGAAGGACGTCATCGCGGAACTCCTCCTCCGTGCGAGGCCTTCTGGCCAGGCCGATGACCGCGAAGCGCTCGCCGAGCTTGCCTTCCCGGTATAAACTGTAAAGCGCGGGGAACAGCTTGCGCTTCGCCAGATCCCCCGTCGCGCCGAAGATGAAGTAGGTCGCGTTTCCTGCTGCGGGTTCCCTCATGCCAACCGCCACGGCTCCTTTTGTGCTCCCTTGCGTAAAGGTTTGATGATTTCCGCGTTTTCCCCGAATGGGTATTCCGCATGTAGTTTAGCACAATCTTACAGGGATTGCTATGTGGTTTTCGGCGGTCGAAAACATAACGGATTTTTAGGGGGTTCCTAATATTTTCTTATCACCATGATCCCGTCGCCTCGCCGCAGGCGCAAAAAACGGTCGGCCATTCCGCCGACGGATTGTTGCCTGTTCATCTCAGGCGCTCCGGGTTCCAGCTCCCCCCGCCGCCCCCGGATCCTCCCCCGTCACCGTCCCCGCGCGGGACAATCAGGGACGTCGTGCCGCCCCCGGTCCGGACGACGACGGGATGCCAGGGCGCGTTCGGAATCCCCCCGCCCACGCCGATGTTGCCGCCTGCGTTCAGTTCCAGGGAACCGTTCCGGTTCATGCCGCCTTCGATCAGGATGTCGCCGCCGGTATCGATCCGGTTGAAACAGCAGGTGGTGAGCGAACCGACGAGCAAATCCTGCCCGATGGAAAAATTCTGCATGATGTTCTGGAAGTTAAGTCCCCCGCTTACGATCATTTTGCCGCCGATCACCATGCTGGAAGGATTGTTGAGCCGCACGAAGCCGGCGTAGAAATTGCCGGCGATGTTGAGCACCGGCGCATTGGTGGGCGCAAAGCCGCCCCGGACGATAAAATTGCCGCCCTTGCCGTTGACTTTGACGGTGGTGACGTTGAACACACCGGTCGGCGAAATATCGGCCCCGAAGATGACGTCCCCGCCGATGACCGTGAGGTTCATGCCGTGGCTGGTCACGCCCTCCGGAAAAATCACCGTTCCGTAGACCGTGAGGTTCAGATTGTTGAAGGTGGGCCGGTGTTCAAAAAACAGCACGGCCGGTTTTTCGGGGCTGCCAAAGGTCGCGTGGATGGTGTCCCAATAGTTGTCCTTCGGAATCTTGACGATCGGCGGATCGGGCAGGTGGTCGATCATATGGTCCCAGCTTTCCTGAAGCACGCAGTTGACGGCATTCCAGATGACGGGACAGACGGCGTCCTGTGCCCGCGGATAATAGACCTGGTAATTTTCCGCGTAAATTTCGCCCGCTTCGTTCTGATAGTGATCGATCGCTTCCGAGATCACTTCCCGCAGCTCTTCCAGAAATTCCGGCGTCACGGGATTGCTCTCGTGGTCAATCACGCTCCCGTCCGCTTCGCCGCCGGATTCCGTTCCTACGTACACCCCGCCCTGGCCCACCGGCACTTCGATCCGTTCGCTGTCATCCGTGACGATTTTAAGCCTGTTGGGCCCGGTCGGCGCGAACAGGTACTCCACCGTTTTTTCCCGTTTGGCCGGTCCCGCGCCCGCTTCCACCCGGATCCGGACGATGTAACGGCCCCGCCCGGCCGTGGTGAGTGTCGCGCTGTACGTGACGGGAACCCCTTCCGGCGTTTCGAACGAGCGGGTGACAAATCCAGGATACGCGGCCAGATAATCGTCCCGGGAAATGCCGTCTTCGGCGCCTTCCTCTTCTTCCGGATACGCGCGGAGATAGGCCAGCATCGCTTCCATGCCGCCAATGGCCAGGCCCGAGGCCAATTTCTCGTTGCGGGCCGTCAGGCCGGACAGCGCGGAATGGGAAGTGAGCGACAGAAGAAGCGGGACAGCCGCGGCGAGCACGAAAGCAAGCATGAGGACGTAGACGAGCGCGGCCGAGCCCCGTTCGCGGTCCGGGGGCGTGCCGAAGATGCGCCGCATGCCATCCTCACCTCCCGTTCCATTGGCCCTCCCGTCCATCGTCCGTCAAACGGTGTCGTCAAACAGCTTCACCATCGTCTCCGCGGTCCGGATCACCGGCACGCGAATTCCGTTTATTTTGACCTCGTTCTGTTCGAAGGCCACCTCGATGCGGATCAGGGTCCCCCCGACCGGCATTCCGTCGGGCAGCGGATCGCCCGCTTCGTCCGTAAACGCCACCGCCGTCACCCTGGCGGGAAACGTGCGGCCGTTCGTGTAAAGCTCGGGGGTGTCCGCCAGGCTGATGGAGGCGTTTTTCAGGTTCGCCAGTTTCGCTTGCGGCGGCGTCCCCTCGCTGAATTCATAGAGCGTCAGCGTCTTCGCGCCGGGATCGAACACCAGGGAGCGGGCGGCGCTGCCGTTGGAGTAGCGCAGTTCGTTCAACGCGGCGTGGCGGACGGCCGCCGTCGCGTCCGACAGTTCGGCGGACAGCAGGTTCATGACGGCATCCTCGGCGGATTTGTCCAGGTATCGCTGGATCCCGGTTTCCGTGGCATGGTGAATGGACGCGAACAGCGCAATGGCGACGCCCAGAACGATCAGGGAAACCGCCGTCCCCAAAAGCAGCTCCAGCAACGTGACCCCCCGGTTGTCGCGCAGCATGGCTACTCCTCCCACGAGACGGTCGCCGTGAGCACCATCGGCTGCGGCGTTCCGCCGGTCCCCCGGACGAGCACGACGGACTGCAGCGACAGGTGCCTCGCCCCGAACGAAGCCGTATCATACACGACCGGTCCGCTCAGGCTTGCGAGCCGGTAAACCACCGAATATCCGGCCGGGTCCGATTCGTCCCGGGGCAATCTCCCATGCTCTTCCAAATACGCGCGGGCGAAATTCAGTTTCTCCTCGGCGATGCGGAGCGCCCGCGTCTCCCCGGAGGTCTTCGCGTCGGACGTGACCATATGCTGGGTCAAAAAGAGAAAAGCCGCGACGACGATGCCCAGAATCGCGGTTGCCCCGATCACTTCGATCATCGAAGCGCCCCGTTCGCGTCCCTTGACGTGCGCATGCGCCATGCGGCCTTCCCTCCCGCACCCTAATTGCGGTTTCTTTCATTCGAGAGCCTGAGCAAAGTCTCCATATACTGCCGGTCGCCCATCATGGGATCAAGGGGATCCTCCTGTGCGGGAGGAGGAGTTTCCACTGCCTGAATTTCCGTTGTTTCTTCTTCCTCCCCGGCGTTTCCCGCGTAAAGCGACAGGCTGAGCGTCATCACCAGAAGCTGCTCCTGCCGATCCGCCCGCGGCGCTTCCTGCACGATGCTCCACGCCGGGATCGACACGAGCCGCTCCATGTGCAGCACTTCATGCAAGAAATTCATCAGTTGCCGGAAGGAACCCCGGATCGCGATCTCGTATCCGATCTCCGAATAGGGCGGCCCTTCCGCGCCCGCCGGGTTCGTCCCCGCGCCAGAGGCGGCGGCAGCCCGGCTTCCGGAGGCGGTGCCGGTTCCCCGGCCGGTAAGCTGCATGATTTCCACGCCGCTCCGGTCCGCGATTTCCCTGAGCGCGAAGACGAACAGTTCGACATCGGGCTTGTTCGGCACGCGGCGGAGCAGGGCTTCCATTTCGGCGGGGTCAACGGTTTCCGGCGGCGGAGCCTGTTCGATCGCCGTGAGGCTGAGGCTCGCCTGGGAGTGCCGCCGGCTCATCTCTTCGTGCCTCTTCATGGCGGGCCGCAAGACCATGCCGGCGGCCAACGCGTTTACCAGCAGCGAAACCGCGAGGATGATCAGCAGGACGGCGCCCGAACGGCCGATCCGCGGTTTCCGCCACACATCCGCATCCGCTTTCGCCTTTTTCTCATACGCGATGCCGTTCATCGTTCATTCTCCCGCGATGTCTTTGGGATCACGTCGACGGCGACGTTCAGCACCACCGAATAAAACGGGATGGTGATCGGATTGCCCGTCTCCAAGGAGACGGCACCGGAAGCTTCGGCGAACTCCCGGGTTCCCCGCACAATGCTGGTGAACGCGACTTCCTCGACCATCTTTGACGACCGGAGCCGGATCGCATAATCCGCGATGTCGCTCCAGTCCATGAATTCCGCCGCGATCGTCAGCACGTCGGCTTCGGCCGCGATCGAAGTGATCCGGGAACCCGCGGGAAGCGATCCCGTAACGGCGGCCAGAAGCGGTTCCCAGTCGCGTCTGGCCTGTTCCAGACCGGTCACCATTTCGTAATAAGCCATATACTCGTTATAAAACGGATCGGGTGCGCGCCGGGCGGCCAGTTCTTCGATTTTCGCGTCGATCCAGCGGATCTGGGCTTCCAGGGTCCGGGTTCTGGCGTCAAAATTCACGGCAAGGGCAAAGATGCCGGCGCAGACCGCCGCCATGGCCGCCAGGACGCCCGCGGCGAGCGGTTTGAACACCCTTTGGATCAACGGTTCGCGGGGCAGCAGGTTGATCGGTTTCATCATCGCCGGTTCCCCCTGAGAGCAAGACCGACGGGCACCGCCATCGCGGGGAACGCCTTCTCGGGGAATGTTGCCCGCAATTTGAATCCTTCCCCGTCCGCCAGGCGCACGTCCACCGCCAACAGTTCGGACAGGGCGCGGGCAATCCCGTCCAGACGAGGCGCGTCTCCCGTCAGGATAATCCGGCCGATTGGCCGGTCCCGGAACAGGGAATAGCGGAAAAACAGCATCAGCCTTTCTATTTCATGCGCAAGGTCCGAACAGGCGCTCCGGAAGGCGGTCTCCGCATCCGATCCTTCCATTCCATCCGGGAACGGGGCGCTCTCCGCAGCCGCGCTTTCCGGTTTCGCATCCCGGCCGGGCGCGAACCGGATCGGAATGATGCGGGTGACCCTCAGCCCGCGGTCGTGAAATACGCTCAGATCGGTCACGGTCTCGCCCACGTCCGCCACAAGGAAAGTGTCGTCCGGCCCGGCCAGCCCCGCTCGCGTAACCAGCCGGTACAGCGACAGCGGCCGGATTTCGATGCTGAGAGGACGGAGACCCGCGGCGGCCACAATTTTCGCATATTCGCGGACCGCTTCCAAAGGGGCGATCGCCACCATGACGTCGCACAGGGGCCGGGCCGCGTCTTCCCGCCATCCGGGGCCGTCCCACCCGTCCCCCCGATTCGCGTGTGCTCTGGACTGCCAATCCTCCTGCTGTTGCGACAAACCAAGTTTGACGAAGTCGAAATGCGGCGTTTTGAGGGGGATGGCCGCGTTGTGTTTCAGCTCGAACTCGATCACCTTGCGCAGCCGTCGCTCCGGCAGGTCCGGCAGCTTCAGGAAACGGACCATGACCAGCGAGCCGGGCAGAACGACGTGCGCCTTGCGCGTGTTCGGTCCCGTGCGCTTGACCAGGCCGCGAAGGGTCCGGACGACCAGATCCCGGTCGCGGATCCGGCCGTCCTCGATCGCCCCGGCCGGCAGCTGCTCCGCCGCATGCCGGGTCACCGTCGGCTTCGATCGGGAACGAATGCGGACTTCCGCGAGTTTCAGGGCGTTATCGGACATCTCCAATCCCAATGCGTAGCGCGATCTCCACATTCGTCCGCACCTGCCTGTCTTCTCGGATTCCGTGCAAGTCTGGATGTCTTGATCATCGTCCCAACAGCGCCAGATACCACTCCATCAGCCCGTTCCCGAACCAGTAGGCGGCAAGCGATCCGGCCGCGATGAACGGCCCGAACGGCACCGTCATTTTTCGCCGGAACCTGCCGGCGAGCATGAGGCCGAGGCCGTACAGGCTGCCCAGGAGACTCGCGGCGAAAATGGACAGCAGCGTGAGCCGGTATCCCAGCATCATGCCGACGAACAGGTACAGCTTGATGTCCCCGCCGCCCATGCCTCCCCGGCTGATCACGGCCAGCATCAGCAGGATTCCGGAGCCCAGGGCGCTCCCCAGGGCGTAATCCCACCAGGGAAGGGGGTGCGACACGATCCGCGCCGCGAGTCCGGCTCCCAGCGCGAACACGACGATCCGGTCGGGAATCAGCATGGTCCTGAGGTCGGTGTGCGCAATGACGATCAACACCGAAGCGAGCAACAAGCCGGCGATCAGCTCGGGCGTCCAGCCGACCCGCCACGCGGTCGCGGCGAACGCCGCCGCGGCGGCCAGTTCCCCCGCCGGGTAGGCCGGGGAAATGCGGCTGCGGCAGTAACGGCACCTGCCGCCGAGAACGATAAAGCTCAATACCGGAATCAGATCAAGGAAGCCGAGCCGATGGCGGCAATTCATGCAGTGCGACGGGGGACGGACGACGGACTCGCCCCTCGGAACGCGCACCGCCACCACATTCAGGAAACTGCCGATCGCCAGTCCGAAGACGGCGGCCGGCACCACGACCAGCCAAACGGGAATGTTCATGCTCCTCCAATGGCGGAAGCGCAGGAAGGGAGGCGAATTCCTTCCTGCGCGTTGATCGTTTGAAAACGGTCAATCTCCGTGGCTTCCCTGCCGCCGTATCACTTGAAGGTGTCCTCGGTGATCGGAGTGATGTCGCCTTTTTTGTCCTTGCCGTACACATTGATGACGATGGTATTACTGGTCACGACGATGTCGAAGGTCGTGAACTCCGAGATTTTTCCGGATTTCGGTTTGGGCATTTCATTCAGGTATCCTTCGTTTACCAATTTTTCTTGAATACTGAGTCCAGTGTCGGACTCCAAAATTTGATTCGCCATCGCATACCGGAGGCCGGCTTCCTTGATCACCATCCAGCTGGCATTGTCCGCCTCGAGCTTCGATTTTTCAATGACGCCCATGACGGACGGCACGGCGATGGCCATGATGATGCCCAGCACGACGATAACCGCGAGCAATTCGATCAGCGTAAGTCCTTTCTGGTTGCCTGCCAGTTTCGCGTTGCGCGTCACCAAGGTTTGCATGCTTTCTTCCTCCCGTTTTTGGTATGGATCAGGAACATCAAGGCGTTATGTCATACCCATGTTGCCTGTGACATTCAAGATCCGGAACACCGGAAGCATCATGGCGGAGACGATGCCTCCGACCACAAGGGCCATGAACAGGATCATGAAAGGTTCGAGCAGCGATTTCAGGCGGTCCGCCATCCGGTCGGCATCCGCTTCGAAGAAATCGGCGATCTTGTCCAGCATGACGTCGATGGCGCCGCTTCTCTCCCCGATGGCGATCATCTGGGCGACCATGGGGGGGAAAAGGGAAGATTCGCGGAACGCGTCGGCGATGGGCTGGCCGCTCGCCGCCCTCTCACGGGCGTCCAGCACGACGCGCTTCATCGCTTCGTTGCCAACCACCCCGGCTGCCAACGACAGGGTTTGCATGATCGGGATGGCCGCCGCATGCAGCGAACCGAACGTGCGGGTAAGCCTGGCAATGATCTGTCTCCGCCGCAGCGGCCCGAAAACGGGGATCCGCAATTTGGCCCGGTCAAGCGCGAGCCGGCCGTTGGGAAGCCTTCGGATCAGCCGCCGAACGAGGAACGCAAGCACAATCAGGAGCGGAAACACCGGCCAGCTTTCCCGCAAAAGATCGCTCACGAAGATGAGCATGCGTGTCGGCAGCGGAAGTTCCACGCCCATTCCCCGGAACGCGTCCATGTACCGGGGGACGATGGCGATCAGCATGAAAATGCTCACGATCATGGTCAGAATGCCGATGGCGATCGGATAGATCATCGCCGCCTGAAGCTTGGCCCGGGTGTGATGTTCCTTTTCGTAATAGACGGCGAGCCGTTCCAGCATTTCATCCAGCCTGCCGCTTTCTTCCCCGGCGCGAACCATGTTCACGAAGATGCTGGAGAAGACCGTGGGAAACTTCGACGCCGCTTCCGACATCTGGTACCCGTTCCGGATATCCTCGGCCATGTCGCGCAGCACCTTGCGGAGCGGTTTGCTCTCCGTCTGTCCGGACAGCACCTGCAGGCCTTCCAGAATGCCGACACCGGACTTGTAAAGGGTGGCGAGCTGGCGGCAAAACACGGTGAAATGCTCCGATTTCACCCGGGGCGCGGTCAGCGCGGGCAATGGCCGCAACAGCAGGCTCCGGTCCCGCTGTATTATTCGCATGACCCAAAGCCCCGCGTTTCGCAATTCGTCGGCGGCCGCGCGGAAATCCGGCGCCTCGATGGTTCCCCGTTTCATGCGTCCGCCATGGTCGACGGCAAGATAGCGAAATTTCGGCATGTCCGGTCCCCTTTTTCATCCCGATATGGCAAGTCGACCCGCGTCGCCGGCCCCCATCACCTCCCCGAACTGACCTTCTTCAGTCATCGATCGTGACCCGGAACACTTCGCTTACCGTGGTGAGTCCAACCGCCGCTTTCTCCAAGCCGTCGCGCACGAGGGGAACAAGCCCGTGTTCGGAAGCATAGGCCCGGTATTCCCCGTCGGTGCGTTTCCGCAAAATCAACGATCGCAGACCGTCATCGCATAACAAGACTTCATGGATGGCGATCCTGCCTCGGTAGCCGGTGCGCGAGCACTCCGCGCAACCCGCGCCTTCCCTGAGGCGGTCGACCGCCAGCCCGTGGGCGGCGAACAGTTCCTTCTCCTGGAGCGACGGTTCGCGCTTCCTGGCGCAATGGGGACACACCCGGCGCACCAGCCGCTGCGCGACCACGCAGTTCAGGGCGGAAGCGACCAGGAACGGCTCCACGCCCATGTCGATCAGCCGGGTGATGGCGTTCACCGCGTTGTTGCTGTGCAGCGTGCTCAGCACGAGGTGCCCGGTCATCGCGGCGCGCACGGCGATTTCCGCCGTTTCGAGATCCCGGATCTCGCCCACCATCACGATGTTCGGATCCTGGCGGAGAATGGCCCTGAGCCCCCGGGCGAAGGTGAGCCCGACCTGCGGGTTGACCTGCAGCTGGTTCACGCCCTTGAGCTGGATCTCCACCGGATCTTCGATGGTGACGATGTTGACCTCATCCCGGTTGAGCCGGGAAAGCGCGGAGTACAGCGTGGTCGTCTTGCCGCTTCCCGTCGGACCGGTAATGAACACGATGCCGTAAGGACTGTTGATCGCCTTGAGAAACAGCTGCAGATTGTGCGGGGAAAAACCGAGTTTTTCGATTTCCGTCAGGTGATGGGACAAATCGAGAACCCGCATGACGACCTTCTCGCCATGGATCGTGGGCAGCGTCGCGATGCGGATGTCGACCTTCCGGAAATCGATGTCGAGCTCCACCCGTCCGTCCTGCGGCAGCCGGCGTTCCGCCACGTTCATGCCCGCCATGATCTTGATCCGGGCGACGATGACATTCTGCATGTCCAGGGGCAGTGTCCGTTCCGTGCGCATCATGCCGTCCACCCGGTAGCGAATGCGGAGGGAATCCACCTGCGGCTCGATATGGATGTCGCTCGCCCCAATCTGGACGGCCTGCCGGATGATCTGGTTGACCGTCCGGACCACGGGAGAGTTTTCCTCGGCATCCTGCGGCCCGGTGTCGGTTTCGCGCACGGGCAGATGCTCCAGCAGCTGGTCCACCGTTTCTTGCAGCCCGTAGTATCGGAGGATGGCCCTGTCCAGTTCCTCGCCGGAAGCGATCACCGGCTCGATGCGCATCCCCGTCGCCATGCGCAGCTCGTCGATGGCGAAATAATCGAGGGGATCGTACATCGCCACGAACAGCTTGTTGCCCTCCGCCCGGATGGGCAACACCTTGTGCCGTTCCGCGAACTTCCGGGGGATCATGTGCGCCGCCTGCGGATCGATCTTCTGCCGGAACAGCTGGACGTGCGGGATGCCGAGCTGATATTCCAGCACTTCGATGCGCTGCTGTTCCGTGATGTACCCCCGGGAAATCAGCACATCGCCGAGGCGCATGTTCCGCTCCTTCTGCTCCCGCAGGGCGTCCTGCAGCTGTTCTTCCGTAATCATTCCGGCTTCCACCAGCAGTTCGCCCAACCGTTTGCGAGGAGGCAAGGTCTCGTCCCCCCCGTTCAACCCTTTCCAACCGTCTTGAAAAAACGAAATAGTCTTATTTTCCCAATACCCTCTTCCAATGCATCCCGATGCATGGTTGGGAAATGTAGGTAATATGTACTATCACAAAAAATATCAGCATCTATAATCTCTGTCAACCGACAAAATGTCATGTAGAAACGGTCAGGCCCCTTAAATCTGGAGTCCCAACCCTAAAATCTGCGGTTCTCATAGTCTTTCGTCAATTTACAGAGCTATGTGGAAACTTGAGCGATCCGACAGCTGCATCGCCCACTCCGAAAATCGGA